>Ga0075527_10000274_pt1 | contig 12075 bp, 10 predicted proteins | sample NGEPer11B_FD_74784 | JGI IMG/M metagenome (GOLD analysis project Ga0075527, IMG submission 74784) | Arctic peat soil microbial communities from the Barrow Environmental Observatory site, Barrow, Alaska, USA - NGEE Permafrost305-11B | ecosystem: Environmental > Terrestrial > Soil > Wetlands >...
CCAAGGCCAACCGCGATCTCCTGGAATCCTACATGGCCCGCTACCGCGATGCCTCCGCCCGCCACGACATGGGCACGGTCCCCTCCCAAGCCACCATCGTCTCCAGAGCGCACGCCTCCGTGCTGCCCTCCTTTCCGAAGAAAGGTCCGCTCACAGCCCTGGTGATGGCCGCAACCGCGCTCCTCGCACTCGCCTCAACCCTCGCTAAAGAACTGATCGGGGGTGACACGAGAGCGCCGATGTCACGCGCCCAAGAGCCACAGGTGAGACAACGCCAGCGCCGCGAGCCCGCCCAGCCCCCAAGATACGAACCCGCCGCCCAGCAGGCCGCGTCGTCTTCCATTCCGGCGTCGAAGCTGCGCCCAGCGCCGCCAGCTCCCGCGCCAGAGCCGCAGGCGCCTGTCGTGGCCGTCGTTCCGCCTGCGCGGAAACTGCCCGTGGTGATTCCGGAGCCTGTATCTGCCAGGACCGCGCAAGCCGCGCCGAAGCCCAAGCAGGCGCCGCAACAGCCCACGCCTCCACAGCCAAAGCCACAAGCCTCGACCCCACCGGCGGCGACGCAAGAGGAACCGGCGAGCACGCCACCATCCTGGCAAGCCGAAAAGCCGGCCAAGCGGCCGAGCTGGCTTCAGGTCAACGCACCGCGCCGGCCGCAGACCGCGCCTGAAACCGAGATATCCACCTGGTCGGCGGCGACGGCCGCCAAACAGCCGCAGCCGGACCCGGAACCGGATGTTGCAGCGGAACCAGAGGTCGAGCCGGTGCAGACGCCGGCCGCCGCGGGACTTCTCAACCGGCTACGTCAGGAGTTTTCCGGCGGTTCGAGCGAGCCGGCATCGCCGCCGCCACAGGAGGCGCCCCGCCTTAGAGGCGGCTTCTTGGACCGCTTCCGCCGCCCCAGCACCGAGCCGAACGAATCTGATGCGGCGTCCAAGCCAGTGACAAGAGGTGTAGAGATGGCCTCGCTGAGCCCCAACGATCTTCGCCACTACCTGACCCAACGTATTGCGACCTCCGAACTGGACGAGGAGGGCGCCAAGATCGCTAAAGCCAAGATCTCCAAGTCCAAGCCTTCCAAGTCGAAGACGTTCACATCCAAGACCTTCACATCCAAGATTTCCAAATCCGGCAGAGGCGCGGGCGTCCCGGTCCTCAAGTCTCTCGACGCGGTCCTGGACAAAGTCCTCGCCTCCGCCACCGGTGGCTTGCCGCGGGCGCTCCTGGTCGCCGGAACCTCACCCAAGGCGGACGCAACGCAGGTGGCGATCAATCTGGCCCGCGCGCTCGTCGATCAAAACGAGCAGGTCGTGCTCGTCGACCTAGCGAAAGGCGCCTCCGCCGTGTCTGGCCCGCTGGGCATGCCGCGCGTGCCGGGATTCGCCGATCTCGCCGGAGGCCGCGCCAGCTTCTCCGATGTCATCCGGGTCGATGACGACTCGTCCATGCAGGTGATCCCCGCCGGCAACCCCGCCACGCGCGGGGCCGAACCCGAGCCCGACTGCTTCATGCGTGTGTTCGAAGCCTTGACCCAAGCCTATGGCTGCGTCGTCCTTCATGCCGACCTCGCCGCCATCGAAGCCCTGATGCCGGCCTTGAAGTTTGAGCTCCCGGTAATGGTCGCCGTGCTGCCGTCACGCGCGAGCGTCGACAGCCAGGACGAGGCCTTGTCGACCTTCCAGTCTCTGGGATGTCCCGTCGTCGTCTATGAGGGAAATGGCAAGCAGCGCCGCAGCGGATTGTTCGGCCGTATCGCCGCCGTCTGAGCGATGCGCGCCTAGCCGTCGCGGCTGAACAGGCGTTTCCGCACCGCTTGCGCAAAGCTCCATAGATAATGGTTCGCCTTGATATACCGTTTGAGGCGAGCGGCACCGGCGAGCGGAAGTGACAGCAGAAGCCCGTGAGGCTTGAAGGCAATGAAGCTGTCGAACAACTCATAGACGGTGTTGCACCAGTCGTCCTTGTGGCGCGCCTGGCCCACACCGAGGTCGTAATAGGCAAGCCCCGCCTCGCAGGCCCCCCGGATCTGATGCCGCAAGAGAAGCGCCCCGGGCGACTGCCGTTGTGTTTCCCCCTCCGCGAGCGAAGACAGCGCCACACTCAAACGGTCGTGACAGATGAATCCGCTAAAGGTCGCGAGGATGGCGCCATCGAGCTTCACATAGCCGAGCCTTAAGCGGCTTGGATTGTCGCCGTCGAGAAGCGCAAGCGCGCGGTAGAACGCGCTGGTGTCGCCGTCGAAAACATCTGTCACGCCCATTGCGGCGAACTGCTTCGCCTTCTGGACGAGGAACGCCTCGAGCACGGCCAGCTTCTCTTCGCGGGTTTCGGCCCAGCCATATTCGAGCCGTCCCATTTCGACGAGCCGGTGTTCCTTCCGCTGCAGCGTGTAGCGGGATCGCTTGCCGAACCGGCTCTTATAGAGTTCGTCAAAGTCCCCAAGCGCCACCGCGTAGCCGCTGTTCGGGGCGCGCTGATGAGACAGCAGAGCGAGCGGATTGGGCAGACCATCCCACGAGACTGGCTGCGCGGCGAAAGTCGCGGCCGCGGCGCCGGCCTGGCGTCCCGCCTCCCGCAGCAGCCGGGAGATGTCCTGACGGTCAAGAGCCCGGGCGGCCTCGGGAGAGAACAGGCCCATGTTGTAATTGGCGTGGTCTTGGCCGAGCCATTTCAGGATGCGCAAGCCAAACCTGGTCTCGATCTCGAAGGGCCACAGAAAAAGCGGCGTGCCGTCCGATCCGTAACCGACCACGACCACGGCGTCCCGCCCATCGGGCTTCAGGACATGCTCGGCCCAGGCGCAGGCAGCGTCATAGGTTTGGGCGGCCGTGCAGGGCGCCACACTTTGCATGGCTTCCCAAAGATCCTTGAGGCTTTCCAAGTCGCGCGTGACACGGACAGAGATCGTGCCCAAAGACGTGCTCACGGAGGACGGCCCGGTCTGCGCGTGTTTGGCGCTTACGATCCCCGTCTCAGGACGAAACAAAGCCGTCGAGCTCATACGTCGAAACACCCTTTGACCCGCAGTGCCGGCCGGCCCAATGGGCTTTCTGCGCACCGGCAATCGTTTTGCAAGGAACCTTTGTCACACTCTGCACCCGGATCGGACCATGGCAGAGCGAGGTTAATGCTTGATGCTAAGCGAGAGGGTGAAACACCCATGCCTAAGGTAAAGACCGCCATGATGAAGGCCGCGATGGCTGGCCTCTACCATTCGGGCGCCCACCGGCTGCTCGCCCCTTATACGCAAGGCGTGGGCCTGATCTTCACCCTGCACCATGTCCGCCCGGCGCCGCCCGAGCCACGGCCGTTCGCGCCGAACCGCATTCTCGAGGTAACGCCCGAGTTCCTCGCCGGCGTGCTCGATCAAGTGGCCGCCGCCGGCCTCGATGTCGTGACCCTCGATGAAGCCGTCGACCGCCTCGAAAGCGGCAGTGACGCGCGCTTTGTCTGCTTCACCTTCGATGATGGATATCGCGACAATCTCGAATACGCCTATCCCCTGTTCAAGGCGCGCGATCTGCCTTTCACCCTCTACGTGCCGACGAAATATCCGGACGGCCATGGCGAGCTGTGGTGGGACGCGCTCGAAGAGGCGATCGCGACAGCCACCCACGAGATCGCCGTGCGCCGCGATGGTGAGATGTGGCGGCTACCGACGGCGAGCCTGGCCGACAAGGAACGCAGTTATGAGCAAGTCTATTGGTGGCTGCGCGAGATCGACGAGGAGACCCAGCGTCGTGCGGTGCGCGCCCTTGCCGAGGACAACGATATCGATCTCGGCGCGGAGTGCCGAAAGCAGGTGATGCCCTGGGACGACATCAGGACCATGGCCGCGGATCCTCGCGTCACCATCGGTGCGCACACCAAGGATCATTACGCCATCGCCAAGCTGCGCGAGATCGAGGCCATGGACCAGATGGTCGGAAGTGCGGACCGCATCGAAGAGGAGCTCGGCACGCGGCCCGCCCATTTCGCCTTTCCCTACGGAGATCCGGGGAGTGCCGGTCCGCGCGACTTCGCGCTCGCGGCCAAGGCCGGCTTCAAGACGGCGGTGACGACACGCAAAGGCATGCTGTTCTCCGATCACAAGGCCCATCTGACGGCGCTGCCGCGCGTGTCGCTGAACGGCGACTATCAGTCTCTGACCTATACGGCGCTTTACCTCTCCGGCGCGCCCTTTGCCTTGTGGAACGGCTTCCAGCAGGTCAATGCAGTCTGACCGGGATTCACTGATTTGGGTCAGTCCGGCCGTTGCATCCAGCGGATGAGAACGCCCGCAGGGATCACCCATAGAAGCCCCGCCACCAGGAAATAGGCGAGCTGCACGAGGCTGTGGGCTTCCGTGATGCGGCCGGAGCCGATCGCCACCGCGACCCACGCATAAAGAACGAGGAATAGAAGCAGCACCACCGTGCCCACCAGCTTGCGGGTGCGGACGCTCATGTGGCGCGCCGCTGCGGCATCGGGGCAGGGGGTCGGCGATTGAGTTCGCGGGCCCCGCCCGCTATCACCGCTGCCATGACCTCGGCCGTTGCCCAAAGCCTCGAGAAACCGGCGCGCGACCCTGCCATGCCGGCCCGGCACGTGCGGGCTCTGCGTCTATGGCTCGGTATCGTTGCGTTTCTCATCGTCGCCATGATCCTGGTCGGCGGGGCCACGCGGCTCACCGATTCCGGTCTGTCTATCACGGAGTGGCAGCCGATCATCGGCGCCATCCCGCCTCTATCGGACGCCCATTGGCAAGACGCCTTCGAGGCCTACAAGACGATCCCGGAATATTCCCAGGTCAATCAAGGCATGAGCCTCGATGCGTTCAAGGCCATCTATTGGTGGGAATGGGCGCATCGCTTTCTCGGCCGCTTCATCGGCGTCGTCTTCTTTCTGCCCTTCATCGGCTTCTGCATCGCGGGCTATATCCCGCGCGCGTTGCTGCCGCGCCTCTTGGGTCTGTTCGTCCTCGGTGGCGTCCAAGGCGGGCTTGGCTGGTACATGGTCAAAAGCGGTCTCGTTGACCGGGTCGATGTCAGCCAATACCGGCTCGCCGCTCATTTCGGCGTGGCGATCCTGATCTTCGGCTACACGTTATGGCTAATGCTTGGGCTTGGCGCGGACAGGCAGCGGCGCTTCGGCGGGCCCGCCGTCATCGCGGCCTTGGTGCTTCTCCTCGTCTTCGTGCAACTCCTGGCCGGCGCGCTGGTGGCCGGCATCGACGGCGGGCTCGGCTTCAACACCTGGCCGCTCATGAACGGGGCCTTTGTCCCGAACGGGCTCGGCGATGCCGCGCCTTGGTATCTCAACCTGTTCGAGAACCCGCTCACCGTGCAGTTCGACCACCGCATGCTGGGCTATGCCGTCGTCGTCGCAACGATCCTGCAAGCCGTATGGCTCGCCCTGAAGGCCAACGGCCAGCCGCTCGTGGGGAGCGCGCTAACGCTGGCCGTGTTCGCGCTCCTGCAAGCCACGCTCGGCGTGTGGACGCTGCTCCTCGCTGTACCCATCGAGTTAGGCTTGGCGCACCAGGCTGGCGCCATTGTGGTCTTTGCCGGCGCGCTCTACCATTTTTGGCTCACGATGCGCGGCGCGGCCTGAGTTGCGACCCGCGCATGCAGTGCGGGAGGCCACCATGGGGTCGAGACGCATCCTTATCGCCATCGGCGGCTACATCACGGCGAACCTGGCCATACCTCTTACGGGAGTGGTGCTCGGTCTCGCCTTCGCGGTTTTAGCGGCAGCATTCGTGGTCATCACTGGTCTCGCCAAGGGCGACTACGTGCCGGCGGATGTGAGCCCCGCGACTTTGCCGCTCTATTTCGGTTTCCTCGGAGTGCTCTGGGCGCTTCCAGCCATGCCTGGCGTGATCCTGGCGCTGCCCTTCATCGTCTTCGGCGAGATCAAGGGCATCCGGAACGGTGCCTATTACCTGCTCGTTGGCGGCCTTGCCGCCGCCGCAGGATGGAAGATCGCGGTCTATGTCCTATGGCATTGGGGCCTGCTCGCGCATCCCGCAGGCACGATGCTCATACCCGCGGGGCTGTTCGGCATGATCGCCGGGGTGATCTATTGGCGGTTCGTCGGACGGAACGCCGGAGATCAGACGGTCCGCCAGGGCCTGATCGAGGTCGGCGATGATGTCGTCGACATTCTCGAGCCCGATCGACAGCCGCACCACGTCGGCCCCGGCGCCCGCGCGCTCCCGGTGCTCGTCCGAAAGCTGCCGGTGCGTCGTCGAGGCGGGATGGATGATCAGGCTGCGCGTATCGCCGATATTGGCGAGATGGCTGAACAGCTGGACATTGCTGACAAGCGCGATGCCCGCGTCGTAGCCGCCTTTCAGCCCGAAGGTGAACACCGCACCGGCACCGTTGGGGCAATAACGCTTGGCAAGCCGATGAAACGCATTGGTGGGAATTCCCGCATAGTTCACCCAAGCCACTTTGTCGTGGCCCGACAGCCACTCTGCGACTTGCAGCGTGTTGTCGCAATGGCGCTGCATGCGAAGCGGCAGCGTCTCGATCCCGGTAAGGATCAGGAAGGCATTGAACGGCGAGATCGCCGGACCGAGGTCGCGCAATCCCAACACGCGGCAGGCGATGGCGAAGGCGAAATTGCCGAACGTCTCGGCCAGCGTGATGCCGTGATAGCTGGGCGAGGGCGCCGTGAGCGATGGATAGCGGCCACTGCCAATCCAGTCGAACGTGCCGCAATCGACGATCACGCCGCCGATGGAATTGCCATGGCCGCCGAGGAACTTGGTCAGCGAATGCACGATGATGTCGGCGCCGTGATCCTTCGGCTTGATGAGGTAGGGCGTGGCGAGCGTGTTGTCGACGATCAGCGGCACGCCCGCTTCCTTGGCGACGGCGGCGATGGCTTCGATGTCCGTGATGATGCCGCCTGGATTGGCGATCGATTCCACGAAGATCGCCCGCGTCTTGGGCGTCACCTGCGCCCGGAACGACTCCGCGTCGGTGGTATCGGCCCACTTCACGGTCCAGTCGAACTTGGCGAAGGCCTGACCGAACTGGTTGATCGAGCCGCCATAGAGTTGGCGGCCGGCGATAAACTCGTCTCCCGGCTCCATCAGCGTATGGAGAACGATCACTTGCGCCGCATGACCTGATGCGACGGCCAGCGCGGCGGTGCCGCCTTCGAGCGCGGCCATGCGCTCTTCCAGCACCGCCTGGGTCGGGTTCGTGATGCGGGTATAGATGTTGCCGAAGGTCTCGAGATTGAACAACGCCGCCGCATGATCCACGTCGTCGAAGACAAAGGACGTGGTCTGATAAATCGGCGTGACCCGCGCCCCCGTGGAGGGATCCGGCTGAGCGCCGGCGTGAATGGCAAGCGTGTTGAAACCGGGCGTACGCTCCTCGGACATCGATAACCTACCTGAACTTCTGAAAGTCGCGACGGCGAGACTATAGCAGAGCGCACGGCACGGGAATGACGCCGCTAGTCGTCCGCGCGCAAGGCTCTCTGCTGTCCGCCTTTAGGGCCGAGGATCGGACGCTTGCTCGACAGCACGCGCGAGTTGACGCCCGCCCAGCCGATCTCGCCCGAGAGCCGGCCATATTCGATTTTGGGGCAGCGGTTCATCACCACTTTGAGGCCGGCCTCTTCGGCAAGACTTGCCGCCGCGTCGTGGCGCACCCCGAGCTGCATCCACACCACTGATGCGCCGATGCGAATGGCCTCTTGGGTGATCGGCAGGACCGCGTCGGACTTGCGAAAGATGTCGACGATCTCGACCGGCCGGTCGATATCGCCCAGCGTGCCGAACACGCGCTGGTCGAGAATTGTCTTGCCTGCGTGCCCCGGATTGACGGGGATCACCTGAAAGCCTTTGGTCAGAAGATATTTCATCACGAAATAGCTCGGCCGCTGTTCCTTCGGGCTCGCGCCGACCATGGCGATCACGCGATGGCGCACCAGGATGTCGCGGATATAGGCGTCCGTGTAGCTATCGTGATCCATGATTTGCGCGGGTGGGGAAGGGCGCTTCGCTGCACGTCAGCGCGGCCAGTTGGGCTCCCGCTTGTCCAGAAAGGCGCCGATGCCTTCTTCGGCCTCAGCGTCGAGCATGTTCTCGACCATGACGTCGGACGTATAGCGGTAGGCCTCCTCGAGCGGCATTTCGAGCTGCTTGTAGAAGGCGTCCTTGCCGATCTTCAGCGTGCGGCTTGGCTTGCTCGCGATCTTGCGCCCGAACTCCATGGCCTCGTTGACCACACGATCGGCCTCGACCACGCGATTGACGAGGCCGAGCCGCCAGGCGTCGTCCGCCTCGACCATCTCGCCGAGCAGCAGCATCTCCATGGCGCCTTTGCGCGACACATTACGGCTGAGCGCCACCATGGGCGTCGAGCAGAACAGCCCGATATTGACGCCGGGCGTGGCGAAACGCGCATCCACCGCCGCCACCGCCAAATCGCAGCTCGCCACAAGCTGACAGCCCGCGGCCGTGGCAATGCCGTTCACCGCGGCGATGACCGGCTTCGGCGAGCGCACGATGGCGAGCATCATGTCGGCGCAGGTCCGCATGGTCAGCTCATAGAACGCACGGCCCTCGTCCGGGTCGTTGCGATGGGCCGTGAGCTCTTTCAGGTCATGGCCCGAGGAGAAGGCAGGCCCGGCGCCAGTCAGCACCACGGCGCGCACGGACTCGGTCTCGCCGGCGTCACGAACCGCACCGTGCAGCGCGGTCATCAGCTCCATGGACAGGCAATTGCGCGCATTCGGGCGATTGAGGGTGAGGAGCCTGACGGCGTCCCGGTCCTCACGAAGCAGACTGTCGTATCCGTCCATTCTTGATCGAATCCGTGGCTTTCTTCTCTTCCGCCAACCGCTTATAGAAAACCCCGTAAAAAGCACGGGAATTCAGTCGGCTTTGGTCCGGTAGAATAGTACCACATTGCTAAGTCACTGATTTCTGGTAAGAACAGCAATTCGCTTGACCTGCTCAAACCGAGCCGGTAGAAGCGCCGATCTTTACAAGACCAAAGTGATGCGAGCCATGAAAACCTTTTCCGCCACGCCCAAAGACATCGAGAAGTCCTGGGTCCTGATCGATGCCAGCGGCCTTGTGGTCGGCCGGCTTGCGGCGCTGATTGCGACGCGGCTGCGCGGCAAGCATAAGCCCGGCTTCACACCGCATATGGACGACGGCGACAACATCATCGTCGTCAATGCAGGCAATGTGGTCTTCTCGGGCAATAAGCGCACGGACAAGCAGTATTTCTGGCACACCGGCTATCCGGGCGGCATCAAGAGCCGCACCGCCGATAAGATCCTCGACGGCAAGCACCCCGAGCGTGTGCTGCAGAAGGCTGTCGAGCGCATGCTGCCCAAGGGCCCGCTTGGCCGTCAGCAGATGAAGAACCTCAAAGTCTATGCAGGGCCCGAGCATCCTCACGCGGCGCAGAGCCCCGTGCCGCTCGATGTCGCCGCCCTCAACCCGAAGAACGCAAGGAGCGCTTAGGAGCCATGAGCGAGACGACAACGCTGGACGATCTGGCTCAATTGAAAGGCGAGGCCGAAGCGCCCGCGCCTGAGCGCGTCTACGAGAAGAAGATCGATCCCCAAGGCCGCGCCTATGCCACCGGCAAGCGCAAGGATGCCGTCGCCCGCGTCTGGGTGAAGCAGGGCCCCGGCAAGATCATCGTCAATGGCAAGGACCACTCGGCCTATTTCGCGCGCCCCGTGCTCCAGATGATCCTCAAGCAGCCTCTCGTCACGGCCGCCCGCGAGGGCCAGTTCGACGTGGTCTGCACCGTGTCCGGCGGCGGGCTTTCGGGCCAGGCCGGCGCCGTGCGCCATGGCATCTCCAAGGCGCTCACGCGCTACGAGCCGGAGCTGCGCGGCGTGCTGAAGAAGGCAGGCTTCCTGACCCGCGACGCCCGAACCGTCGAGCGCAAGAAGTACGGCAAGGCCAAGGCCCGAAAGAGCTTCCAGTTCTCCAAGCGCTAGGGCATTTTTCCAACAGCTCTCGTCATGCCCGCGCTTGACGCGGGCATCCATGCCATTGCACCTCCTTTTGGGACAGCGCCAATGGAATGGATTGCCGGCTCAAGGCCGGCAATGACTGAAAGCATGTGACGCACATGGCACACAGCAAGACCACACGGACCGCCGTGCTCGGCGCTTCCGGTTACACCGGCGCCGATCTCATCCGGCTTGCCGCACGGCATCCATCCATCGAAATCACCGCGCTGATCGCCAAGGGCCATGCCGGCCAACCGCTCGCCCAAGTGTTCCCCCATCTTGCGAGCCTGGATCTGCCGCGGCTCGTCACCTCCGATGAGGTCGACTGGGACAGTGTCGACGTCGCCTTTTGCGGACTGCCGCACGGCACCGCGCATGCTGAAATCGCCAAGCTGCCTCCCCGCATCAAGGTCATCGACATGTCCGCGGACTTTCGTCTGCGCGATCTCGGCACCTACGCCGAATGGTATGGCGACGCCCATAGCGCACCTGAGCTTCTTGAAGGGGCCGTCTACGGCCTCACCGAGCTCTATCGCGACGAGATCAAGGGCGCGCGCCTCGTGGCCTGTCCGGGCTGCTACCCGACCGCCGTCCTGCTCGCGCTCCAGCCGCTCGTCAAAGGCAAGCTCATCGCGGTTGAGGACATCATCATCGATGCCAAGTCGGGCGTGTCCGGCGCCGGGCGTGCGCTTAAGCAGAACATTCTGTTCTCCGAGGCGGGCGAGGGGCTTTCCCCCTACGGCATTGGCAGCCACCGCCATGTGCCGGAGATCGAGCAAGAGCTCGGCCTGGCGTCAGGCACCGATGTGAAGGTCAATTTCACGCCCCATCTGGCGCCCATGACCCGCGGGGAGTTGTGCACGTCCTATGTGCGGCTTGCCGGCAAGGCGTCGGCCACCGACCTGAGGACGGCGCTCACCGAGGCGTATACAACGAGCCCCTTCGTGCGTGTGATGGAGGAGGGGGTCATCCCCGCGACCCAACATGTGCGCGGCTCGAACTACTGCCATATCGGCGTGTTCGCCGATCGCCTGCCGGGACGCGCCATCGTGGTGTCGGCCATCGACAATCTGGTGAAGGGCTCCGCCGGCCAGGCCTTGCAGAACTTCAATCTGATGCATGGCCTCGACGAGACCCTCGCGCTCGAGCAGCTTCCGCTGTTCCCTTAAGAGTTTAGCTGCTGCTCTTCACAAAGGAGCCGGGCGCATCCTCGATGGGCTTGAGCGGCCCCGCGGCCGGATCGCGGGCCGGCACCTTCTCGCCGGAACGCTCCGCAAGCCAATTGGCCCAGTCCGGCCACCAGGACCCCTGCGTCTCGGTGGCCTGTTCGATCCACGCGTCAAGCGTCTCGGCCGGCGCGCCGCTCCAATATTGATATTTCTTCTTGGCCGGTGGGTTCACCACACCTGCGATATGGCCTGAGCCCGCCATCACGTGGCGCACGGGACCCCCGAACAGCTTGCTGCCTTGATAGACGGAGAGCGCCGGCGCGATGTGGTCCTCGCGGGTGAACAACTCGTAGATCGGCATCTTCACCTTGGACAGGTCCAGCTTCACGCCGCCAAGTTCCATCTCACCCTTGCCCAAGCGGTTCTCGTGATAGAACTCGCGAAGATAGAAGGCATGGTTGGCCGCAGGCAGACGCGTTGAGTCCGCGTTCCAGAACAGCAGGTCGAACGGGAACGGCCTCTTACCGAGCAGATAGTTGTTGACGACGTAAGGCCAGATCAAGTCGCGCGGCCGGAGCATGTTGAACACGGCCGCCATGCGCGCGCCGTCGAGAAAGCCTTGCTCGGCCATCATCTCTTCCAGCGATTTGAGCTGCGTGTCGTCGATGAAGATCAGCAGGTCGCCCGCCTCGCTGAAATCGACCTGCGCCGTGAGGAAGCTCGACGACGCGATACGGTCGTCCCCTTTTGCGGCTGCATAAGCGAGCGTGGAGGCGAGCAGCGTGCCGCCAACGCAATAGCCGAGCATATTGACGTGGTGCAGACCGAGCTGCCGGTTCACTGCTTCGACGGCCGCGAGAATGCCCTCGTGCATGTAGTCTTCGAAGGTCTTCTGCGAGAGCGTCTCATCCGGGTTGACCCAGGA
>Ga0075527_10000282_pt1 | contig 11884 bp, 12 predicted proteins | sample NGEPer11B_FD_74784 | JGI IMG/M metagenome (GOLD analysis project Ga0075527, IMG submission 74784) | Arctic peat soil microbial communities from the Barrow Environmental Observatory site, Barrow, Alaska, USA - NGEE Permafrost305-11B | ecosystem: Environmental > Terrestrial > Soil > Wetlands >...
CAGAGTCAGCAACTCGACATGAACAAAACCCACGAGTCAGTGGCGGCCGTCGTCGTCACCTTCAACAGCGCAGACCTGATCGTTGACCTGGTCGCCTCGCTGCAGCCCGGAATGGCAGGGTGGATTCATGCGGTCGATGCAACATCGTTTGGATTGAATGGTTCTGACAGTAGCTTGTCGAGTGCTTCTGCGGGGGTTCTGAATTTGAGTCTCTTGCGGGGGCGACGATTGAGTTTGCGGGCGACGTGCTCGAGGTAGTCGGGGGCGAACAGTGACAGATCGGTGCTTTTGGGGAAGCACTGGCGAAGTAGCCCGTTGGTGTTCGAGGACCTTCGGGAGGAACGGCAAATCACCTGAAACGGCAACGAGGGGGGTCAGGCGACCCACCGCCTCTTCGACCGATGAAGGCGCCTGCGGATGTGTGCCCATCCAGAGTTCGGCGACCGGATTGCCATTGGCGGCCCGACGGAGGAACGAGGGGATTGCGGCGAGCGATCCCCATTCGTAGGCTTTGGTGACATTGGAGAGGAGGTGCATCAATCAGTCCTTCTCCAGCAGGCCGAGGAGATAGTCGCCGTAACCGCTTTTGGTCAGACGGCCGGCCCGATCGGCGAGCTCGTCGTCGGTTAGCAAGCCCTGACGCCAGGCGATTTCCTCGGGGCTGCCGATCGACAGCCCCTGCCTCCGCTGCACGGTTCTGATGAATTCGGAAGCTTCGCTCAGCGAGTCGAACGTGCCGGTGTCCAGCCATGCCGTTCCGCGCTCGAGCAGCTCGACATTGAGTTTTCCTTGCTCCATGTATTGACGATTGATATCCGTGATCTCCAGTTCACCGCGCGCGGAAGGCTTGAGTTCGCCGGCCATCGCCACGACATCGTTGTCGTAGAAATACAGTCCGGGAATTGCGTAGGGACTCTTCGGCATTTCCGGCTTCTCTTCGAGCGAGATGGCCAGTCCGTCAGGGCCGAACTCCACGACGCCATACTGCCGAGGATCGCTGACACGATAGCCGAAGATCGCGGCGCCATCGACGTCGGCGAAACGCTGGAGCTTCGTCCCGAGGCCGGCGCCGTAAAAGATGTTGTCGCCGAGGATGAGTGCCACCTTGTCTCCGCCGATGTGGTCCGCGCCGAGCGTGAATGCCTGCGCTAGGCCGTCGGGCCTCGGCTGGACAGCATACGAGATCGAGATCCCGAATTGTGAACCGTCACCGAGAAGCCGCTGGAACGGCACGGAGTCTTCCGGCGTCGTGATGACCAGGACATCGACGATGCTGGCAAGGATCAGCGTGGACAACGGGTAGTAGACCATCGGTTTGTCGTAGACCGGCAACAACTGCTTGCTGACGCCGATTGTCAACGGGTGAAGCCGTGAACCCGTGCCGCCGGCCAGAATGATTCCACGCATATCGATCATCATAGGGAACCGCACGTCAGCGGCATGAAAGCCACTCAGCTTGCGATTAAACCTCGGTCTTGTTGGCTTTCTGGGTGATCAGCTCTGTGGCCTTGGCTGCCACTTGACGCATCTGGGTGATGATCGCGCGTAGGTGTCGGTCGTTGGCGATCCATTCTTGGTAGAGCTCTGCTTCGGCTTCACTGAAGCGGCGGTTGACGGTTTTGCCGTTGACTTTGGTGGTCCACTGCCAGTAGGGGCCGTGCATCTGTGGCGGTTCGTCATGACAGCGGCAGTTCGGTTTGCCGCAGCGGTTGTGGCGTTGGGCCAGGCTGCCGGCTGATATATAGCCGATGTCGGCCAGTTTGGCGGCTAGCGCCCGGTATTGGCGTTCGTAGTCGGCGAGTTGGTTCGCTGCTGATCGGGTCATGGTGGGGTTCCTTCCGGCGTGTCGAGGCGGTTTCGTTCCTCCGAATGTCCGATAGGACTAGTACAAACGGACATTTGGAGGAGTGATGGGACTACACGACCACGCCGGACCGGGCACGTCCAGCGATATCGAGCAACTGCGTCGTTTCCGTTCGGGTTTGCACCGCTGCTGGACCGGTTGGGCCGATGCCGCTTTCGAGCTCAGTGATGCGGTCTTGTGTTCTGGATCGCCGATTGGGTCGATACCGGCGTTGAGTCTGGAGCCGGAGTTCCGGCGCAGTCATGGCAGCCTCTACAAGGCATTCGCCCGAGGCAGCCTCGATGTCGAGCAGGTGCGCGACCTGCTGGTGGCGCATCCCCCACCGGACTGGCCGTTGGTGTTCGCCGTTGACGCCTCGACCTGGGCGCGCTGCGATGCCGAGACCAGCGGCGAGCGTGGATTCTACTATTCGGCATCCCATCATTCTGCCGGGCAGCCGATCGTGGCCGGCTGGTCCTATCAGTGGATCACCCAGTTAGATTGGGCACACAATTCATGAACCGCGCCGGCCGATGTCCGTCGGATCCCACCGACTACCGATGCGACCAGCCTCACCGCTACCCAGATACGTGGCCTGGTGGGCCGGCTCGGTCATACCGGGCAGACGCCGCTGTTTGTTTTCGATGCCGGCTACGACGCGCCCGCACTCACCGACACCCTCACCAACGTGGCCGCCAATCTTGTCGTCCGGATCCGTGATGACCGTGTCTTCTACACCGACCCCGAGGCTGCCGGCGGCACACAGACTGGCAGGCCGCGCCGCCACGGCACAAGGCTCAAATGCACCGAAGCGGACACCTGGCCCGCCCCCGATGAAGTCTGCACAGCCACCGACCCACGTTACGGGGCCGTGCGCGCATCGGCCTGGCACAACCTGCATCCCCGGCTCGGCTGCCGCGGACACTGGACCAACCATGGCGTTCCTCCGATCGTGCGCGGCACGATCATCCGCGTCGACGTCGAACACCTGCCCAAACCGACCGGCGGGATCAAGAAAACCCTGTGGCTATGGGCCGCCGGCCTCGCACTCGATCTTCAAACCTGCTGGCGCGGCTACCTGCGCCGCTTCGATATCGAGCACACCTTCCGGTTCATCAAGAACACCCTGGGCTGGACCGCCCCCGCGCTATGCACACCCCAGCAGGCCGACCGCTGGACCTGGCTCATCGCCGCCGCTTACACCCAGCTACGCCTGGCCCGATCCCTGGTCGAGGACATCCGCATGCCCTGGGAACGACGACGCAAACCCGGCCACCTCACCCCCGCACGCGTCCGACGAGGGTTTCGACGACTTAGCCCGATGCTGGACACACCAGCCAGTCCACCAAAAAGCTCAACACCCGGCCCCGGACGGCCCAAAGGCACCCGAAAAGAGCGACAAACCCACTATCCCGCGATCAAGAAAGCCGCATAACAAGGTTTAATCGCAAGCTAAGGTGGGCGCATGAAAAACCTTCTCGTGACCGGTGGCGCCGGCTTCATCGGTTCCAATTTCGTCCGGCACCTGATGGAGAACACCGATTCGTCCGTGACCGTGGTGGACAAGTTGTCGTATGCCTCATCGCGGGCCTCCCTCGACGGCCTGCCGGAGGACAGGTTTTCCCTGGTGGTCGGCGACATCATCGACGCCGAACTGGTCGACGGCCTCGTCGAGGGTCACGACGCCGTCGTGCATTTCGCGGCCGAGTCGCACAACGACAACTCGCTCCACAATGCGCGCCCCTTCGTCGACACCAATCTGATCGGCACCTACACGCTTCTCGAGGCGGTCCGCAAACACGAGAAGCGGTTCCACCACATCTCCACCGACGAGGTCTACGGCGACCTGGCACTCGACGCTGATGAACGTTTCACCGAGTCGACGCCCTACAACCCGTCCAGCCCATACTCGGCCACCAAAGCCGGCTCGGACCTGCTGGTCAGAGCCTGGGTGCGTTCGTTCGGCGTCGCGGCAACGATCAGTAACTGCTCCAACAACTACGGGCCCTACCAACACGTCGAGAAGTTCATCCCCCGACAGATTACCAACCTCATCGACGACGTGCGCCCCCGCGTGTATGGACTCGGGGCCAACGTGCGCGACTGGATTCACGTCGAGGACCACAGCAGCGCCGTGCTGGCCATCCTCCAGGGCGGAACGATCGGCGACACCTATCTCATCGGCGCCGACGGCGAGCGCAACAACCTCGAGGTCATCGGGCACATCCTCGCCGAGTTCGGGCGCCCCTCGGACGACTACGAGTCGGTCGAGGACCGGGCCGGCCATGACCTTCGCTATGCGATCGACTCGACGAAACTCCGCGCCGAGATGGGTTGGTTGCCGGCTCATGGCGACTTCACTACGGGCCTGTCACAGACCGTGCAGTGGTACCGAGAGAATGAAGCCTGGTGGCGCCCTCAGAAGGCTGCGACCGAAGCAACCTACCGGGCAAAGGGCCAATAAATGGAACTCACTCTTACGGAGACCGCGATCCCCGGTCTCGTGATCATCGACCTGCCCGTACTCGTTGACAACCGCGGCTGGTTCAAGGAGAACTGGCAGCGCGACAAAATGGTGGCCCTCGGCGTGCCCGATTTCGGACCGGTCCAACACAACGTGTCATTCAACGCAGCCGCGGGGACGACGCGCGGCATTCACGCCGAGTCTTGGGACAAACTCGTCTCCGTGGTCACCGGTCGCGTTTTCGGAGCCTGGGTGGACCTTCGTGAGGGGCCGACCTTCGGTGCCGTTTTCACGACCGAGATCGACGAGTCCCGTGCCATCTATGTGCCCCGTGGTGTGGGCAATTCCTACCAGACCTTGGTCGATGACACCACCTATTCTTATCTGGTCAACGCGCATTGGAGCCCGGACGCCCGTTATACGTTCCTCAACCTCGCCGACGAGACGGTCGCGATCGACTGGCCGGTCCCCCTCGAGAACGCGGAGGCTTCCGACAAGGACCTCGCACATCCCCGGCTGGTCGATGTAAAGCCGGTGGCGGCGCGCAAGACTCTCGTCCTCGGTGCAAAAGGGCAGCTCGGTCGCGCGCTCGTGGCACGCCTCCCCGATGCCGTCGCGTGGGATCTCGACGAGTTCGACATGACCGATCGTGACGCCTACGCCCAAGTTGATTGGCGAGAGTTCGACACCATCATCAACGCGGCCGGCTATACGCAGGTCGATGCAGCCGAGACCCAACAGGGCCGCCGCGATGCGTGGCGGATCAATGCCCACTCCGTCGTCAATCTCGCGCAGACTGCGGTCGCCCATGATCTGACCTTCGTACACGTCTCCACCGACTACGTGTTCGATGGTGTTCAGGAACGGCACACCACAACGGAGTTGTTCGCGCCTCTCAGCGTCTACGGTCAGAGCAAAGCGGCAGGCGACGCTGCAGCAAGCGTGGCGCCGAAGCACTACATCGCGCGCACCAGCTGGGTTGTGGGTGACGGCCCCAACTTCATCAGGACGATGCAGTCACTCGCCGAGAAGGGGGTCGACCCGGCTGTGGTCGACGACCAGATCGGTCGACTCACCTACACGGGCGATCTAGCCGACAGGATCATCGAATTGTTGCGCTCGAAGGCCCCGTACGGCACCTACAACGTCACCAGCGGCGGAGAGCCCCTGAGCTGGTACGAGATCGCACGTCAGGCATATGCCGACGCCGGACACGACGCCGATCGCGTGTCCCCCACCTCGACCGACGAATACGGTCGAGGCAAGAGTCTTGCGCCGAGGCCGCGGCACAGCACACTGGAATAGAACCTCCAGGCCGCAGGTTCAGCGGTGGCGCGGTTTGCGCGACTTGTCGCCGGAGTTCGGCTTCGAATCTGACTTGCGGCTGCTGCGTTCGCGGCGTTCGGCCGGCGGACCGTCATCGAGCGCGATGTGGATGAGCTGGCCCGAAATGCGTGTGGACTTCAACTTGTCGAAGACACTCTGCGGCAGATCCTCGGGGAGCTCGACCAGGCTGTGGTCGCCGCGAATGCTGATGTTGCCGAAGTCGGCACGGCGGAGGCCGCCCTCATTGGCGATGGCACCGACGATCGAGCCGGGGCCAACCTTGTGGCGTTTGCCAACCAGGAGACGATAAGTCGCGATGCCTTCACTCGAACGACGCTCGCGCGGGCCGTTGTCGCGGGTTTCGCGGTTGCTGTTGCGCTCGGCGGCGCGGGCACTTGCCGAGCAGCGACTGGAAAATGGTCGCAGAGGATTGAGATGACCCGAGTCGCTGATTTCTCTGCTGTGTGTGGGCGGCTCGCTGAAAACGAGGTTCTCCCGGTCTGCCGGCAAAGATTTGCTCGAGGTGCCAAATGCTCCGGCGGCCAGGCGCGGACTGGATCACTGTCGGTCGCTGATCCAATGAGACGAAAAGAATCATTGATCTACATCACGCATGTTCGCCTAGATCCGGCAAGTCCCCTAGCTCATCACCACGTCACTGATGTCCGATGGTTGAGTCCGTCATCCGCTGCCACCAACCACAGCACCCTTGAACAAGTCGTCGATTGGATCAACGATGGTGGAGATGCGTGGGTTCGGGAAGACTTCGCGAACCTTAAAGTTGTGGCGGTGATCGGTGCGCCGCACTACATTCGGGCGGTTGCAATGACATTTTCACGGAGCACCTCCTCGTCCTTCCCCGCTTTTGAAACGAAAAACGAGACGGATCGAGCAGGCTGGCTCATGATCAATCGACGGTTTGGGACGCCGCTCGTCGATCGTGCGGTGTCGCCTGACATCGCAGGGATGTCGATTGCGTGAAGACTGAAATAGCTGACCTTGAGTTACTCACGTAGTTACCCATATCTGTCGGGAATGCGCGGGCTTGGGCGGGCACTAGTGGGAAGTCAAAGTTCTCAGATTCGCTTGTCTACTGGCGTTTTTGGGACCTCCCGAGATACCCCGGGCACCCGCGAGACATCGCTTTCTGAGAATGAGGATGTCGCGGGTTCGATTCCTGTCGGAGGCTCCAGATCCCCAGATCGGGCCTAGTCGCAATACCGATAACTTAAGTTGGATGTAGGACGTGGATGGTTGCGCCTTGGGGTTGGGGCCAGTTTCGGTGGGTGGCACGTTTGACGTGCCATTTGCTCATCTTGCGCCGGATGACGCGGGCGTTGGCTCGTTGCCGCCGAGGGGGCAGTGTGGTGTGGAGGAGTTCGGCGATCGCGCGCTGGGTGGCGCGGGCCAACGTGATGCTGCGGCTGATTCGGGCGCGGACGCTGCGTCGGGTGGCGTGGACGGCGTTGGTGAAGGAGATCCGGTCCGGGTCGAGGCCGTCGTCGTCGGCCGCTTTGTTGATCAGGGCACGGATCGCGTAGTGCACGCAGAGGTAGCCCCAGGCCTCCTGGTAGACCCCTTGTGGTGTGCGGGAGCGCAGGATCACGCGGGGCCCGCGTTGGTGGGTCTTGAGTTCGTCGAAGACCGACTCGATCTCCCACCGCTGCCCATACAGGGCGCCGAGTTCATCGGCGGGAGCCTGCTCGGGGTCGATGATCGTGGTGACCAGCCGGTAGCGAGTCGCCTTGCTTTCTGGGCGTCCGGGGTCCTTGAGGGAGTACTCGATGATCCGGACCGGGGTCACGTCGGTGCGGGTGCGCTTGTCGCCGGTGGCGACCATCTCAGATCGGTATGACCCGTCGTCGAAGCGTTCGAGGACCGGGAAGTTCGCGTTGGATTTGGCCCGCCACAGCAGCGCCGCGCCGGTAGCCGCGGCCGCGGAGAACAGCGGGTGCGCGGTGAACCCGCGATCGGCCAGACACAGCATGTCCGAGGTCAGCGCGGTGATCATCTTCTTGGCCAGGCTGACCTCGCCGACATCGTAGGAGTCGATCGCCGCGGCGATGATCGCATGGGTGCCGCATTCACCCAGCGCCACCATGCGCAGCTGGGGGAACGCGCTGCCATCACCGCGACCGGTGCCGGCCCGGCCGAACACGCCTGCGTTGGCCGGCGTGTCGGCCACGTCGATACAGGTCCCGTCGATGCTGACCAGCCGCCAGGCCCGGTAGAACGCCCCCGGCGTCTGCCGGGTCGCCAGCGGCACACAGACTCGGGTGAACAACTCGGCCAACGGATCAGGGCCCAACCGGGCCCGCGCCTTGGTGATCGCCACCTGCGAAGGGATCTCGCAACGTTCCCGCCCATCAGAGGACCAGGTGAGCTCCTCGGTCAGCGACCGCATCACCTCCTGATAGCCAGCAGAGGAAAACAGCGTCATCGCCAGCACGTAGTACACCGTCACCCGCGCCGGCAACAACCGACTCCGCTGCTCGCGGCGACCAGTCGCCTCGACGACCTCATCAATCAGCCGGCGAGGGAACGTTGCGGTCAACACCCCCAACGCCACCCGGTCACTCAACCGCTCACCCGAAGGCGCCCGCACCTGTCCCGATCTCGGCATGCCACCGAGAATAACACGGATGTAACCTTAAGTTATCGGTATTGGGCCTAGTCGGAGTCGGACCGCTCCTCCAGCGTCTCGGCGGCCTCTGAGTCTTCGCGCGGGGCCCCGGCCTCAACATCGGCATCGATACGTTCGTTGATGTAGCGCAGGATTTCGGCGACCATGGCCGCTACGGGAACGGCGAGGAATGCCCCCGTGATGCCAAACATCGTGCCACCAGCGGTTACCGAGAGCAGCACAATCGCGGAGTGCAGGTTCATCGACTTGCCCTGCAGCCACGGCGAGAGGACGTTGCCCTCGAGTTGTTGCACCGCGATGATGATGATCAGGACGATGAGCGCGTCTTTCGGGTCGTTCGTGACGAGTGTGACGAGTACGGCGAGCGCGCCGGTGACGAACGCGCCGATGATCGGGATGAACCCGCCGAAGAAAGTGAATACCGCCAGCGGTATCGCGAGTGGAACGCCGACGATCAGCAGTCCGATGCCGATGATGACCGCATCGATCAGGCTCACGAGGCCCTGCGTCCGGATGAAGTTGCCCAGGGTCACCCAGCAGCGGGTGAGGATTTCTCCGAGGTGATTTCCGGCTCGGTGGCCCCCCAGAGTCGTGACCCAGGGAACGAATTTGCGGCCGTCCTTGACGAAGAAGAACATCAGCATCAGGACGAGCACCAGGTTGACCAGCGCGCTGGTGGCGGCGCCAATCGTCGAGAAGACGCCCGAGCCGATGGCCGCCGCGCTTTCCTGCAATTTGCCTTGCACCGCCTCGACCGCACGGGCGAGTTGCGAATCGGTGACGTGGAGCGGCCCGTCGGTGACCCACTGCTGAATTTTGGCGAGCCCGTCGCTCGCACCCGTGGCGATTTCGCCGGACTGGCCGGCAACCGAGGGTGCGAGCGCGATGATTCCCGCGACGATGGCGGAGATGAAGCCGAGCACCACAGTGATCGCGGCGAGCGCGCTCGGCCAGCCGTGCTCGCGCAGCCAGTCGGCGGGCGGGATGAGGACCGTACTGACGATCAACGCCATCGTGACCGGGAACAGGATCACCCAGGTCTGCGAAATCACCCATCCGACGACAAGGGTGGCGGCGGCGAAGACGATGATGCGAACGCCCCAACGCGTCATACCCTCGAAGCCGTTGTTGAGGACGGCTGCACGGTCGCGGACACGCTCCTGCTCGGCCACGGGTACTCCTTCGTTCGGTCGGCTCAACCTTAGCCGCAGAGGTCCCAGTCGATGGGTTCGACGCCCTGCTCGGCGAGCAGCTGATTGATTCGGCTGAACGGGCGCGAGCCGAAGAACCCCCGCGATGCCGAGAGCGGGCTCGGATGTGCACTCTCGATCGTGGGTATGCCGTCCAGAATCGGCTTGAGGTTTTGCGCATCGCGGCCCCAAAGCAACGCCACGAGTGGTCGTTTCCGCGCGACGAGGGCGCGGATCGCCTGCTCGGTGATCTCTTCCCAGCCCTTGCCGCGATGACTGGCCGAGACGCCCGGCTGGACGGTCAGCACCCGGTTGAGCATCAGCACGCCTTGACGCGCCCAGGGTCTCAGATCGCCCGAAGGCGCTGATGGGATCTGGAGATCGTCCTCAAGTTCGCGAAAGATGTTGATGAGGCTGCGCGGCAGCGGCCTGATGTCAGGCGCCACGGAGAACGACAAACCCATGGAGTGGCCGGGTGTCGGATAGGGGTCCTGGCCGGTGATGATCACCTTCACGTTGGCCATCGGTTCGGCGAAGGCGCGCAGTATGGAGTCGCCCGGCGGTAGGTAGCCCCGACCCGCTGCGGTCTCTGCACGCAGAAAGCGGCCCATCTCGGTGATCCGGGCGGCCACCGGTGCGAGTGCCTCGGCCCAGTCGGGCGCGACGAGCTCGTTGAGGGGTGTGCCCGTTGGGTCGTTCAAAATCATCCCGAGGTTTCGGCGCGGTGGAGTGCCTTCGGTGCGAGCAGGGCTGCTGCGAGGCAGCCGGCGACGGGGAGCCAGAAAGCGGTGGGCAGGGAGACCCAGCGGGTGAGGATCCCGATCGTCGCGGGTCCGGCGAGCAGGCCGACATACCCGAATCCGGCGGCGCGGGCGAGGTAGGTACCTGCGTTGCGCGGATCGATGTTGCCGGCGGCGGAGAAGAATTGCGGCACACAACCGGCCAGGCCGATCCCGAAGATCGTCCAGCCGACCAGTGCTACCCAAATCGTCGGCGCCAGTGCGGCCGTGGCAAGCCCGACGGCACCGACCATGGCTGCGGCCTGGACGTATGTGGCGCTGCCAACGCGCTCGACAAGGCGATCGGCGAGAAGCCGGACGATGGTCATCGCGGCCGAGAATGCACCGAACGCCCACGCCGCGGTGGCTTTGGATGCGCCCAGACTGTCGTGCAGATGGACCGTTGACCAGTCGTAGGCGACGCCTTCGGACAACATGAGCGCGAAGGCGAGGAGTCCAAGCAGCAGGACGCGCGCATTCCACGGCGGCCGGACCTTCGGCCCTGCCATCGCGGCGGCGAGACGCGGAGGGCGCCGAAGCAGCGACGGCCGCGCGGCGAGCGCAACGGTCAGACTCAGCAGGCCGGCGATCGCCATCGTGGCGCGAATGTCGAGGCTGGAGGCGATCAGTGCGCCGCCGAGCACCGCCGCGAGGAGGCCGCCGAGCGAGAAGAAGGCATGGAAGGCGCTCAGGATCGGGCGGCCATACACGCGTTCGACCTCTACTGCCTGCGCGTTTTGGCTGACGTCGATGACACCGTTGAAGAAGCCGAGGACGGCGAGTGCTGCCGCCAGTGTCAGCACATTGTCGGCGAGGGCCGGACCGAGCAATCCGATGCTGATTCCGGCCGCACCGAGAAGCACGGGGAAGCGGCTGCCGGAGCGGTCCACAAGTCGGCCGCCCACCTGCATACCGATCAGTGCAACGCCACCAAACAGCAACAGGAGGTTGCCGAGCATCGGTTTGTCGACGCCCGTACGTTCCTGGATCTCGGGGATGTGCACGACCCAGATGCCGAGGGCGAATCCGTTGATGACGAAGTAGACCGTCGTCGCGATCCGGGCCAGCGAAGCGGCATGGTGGGTGACCGCTGGATGCATGGCCCAATCCTAGTTGGACAACCGTTAGAATCGTCGCGCTGTGTCAGTGATCGCCTCCTACCGCGAACTCATGCGGATTGCAGGGCCCGCCTACATCCTCGTAGCCTTCCTCGGGCGAATTCCGCTTGCCATGAGCCAGATGGGCACGCTGATTCTCGTGAGCACGTCGACCGGAAAGTATGCGCTCGGCGGTGCCGCAGCGGGTGGGCTTGCCATCGCCAACGCCATCGGTGCGCCGCTCGCCGGGAGCCTCGCCGACCGCATTGGCCAACGTCCCGTCGTCCTCGTGCAATCCCTTGTCGGCGCACTCGGGCTGGTCGCGATCGTGCTCGCCGTGAACAACGATCTCCACGCCGCCGCCGTCATCGCGATCTCGGCCGCCGCAGGGTTCGCAATGCCGCAGGTCGGCCCGCTGGCGCGGGTGCGCTGGCAGCCGATCACCCGAAATGTGGCGGACCAGCGGCGGCTCATCGACGCGGCATTCTCGTATGAGGGGGCGGCCGACGAAGCGTCGTTCGTACTTGGCCCCGCCCTCGTC
>Ga0075527_10000283_pt1 | contig 11852 bp, 13 predicted proteins | sample NGEPer11B_FD_74784 | JGI IMG/M metagenome (GOLD analysis project Ga0075527, IMG submission 74784) | Arctic peat soil microbial communities from the Barrow Environmental Observatory site, Barrow, Alaska, USA - NGEE Permafrost305-11B | ecosystem: Environmental > Terrestrial > Soil > Wetlands >...
GTCCTCACGGGCTTAGTGGCACACCTGGCGGATCGCGCAGGGCAGGGCGATGGGCCGCCCGTCACTGCTGAAGGCAGAGGCACGCGTCGACCCGTCAGGTGCGTGCATTGGGGGTGTGAAGCGCGTCGCGTAGGACCTGCATCTGGCCGTGGTGTTGTGCCATCTCCTCGTAGAGGTGGACCAAGGCCGTGGCCTGGGTCATGGGCCGGTCCGGTCCGAGTGCCCACGGGTCAGGCGCGTACCGAAGCGGCGCCTCGGGGACGACATCGCTCAGGTCGAATTTGAGTTGCTCCAGCGCCTCATCGACGCGAGAGCGCAGTTCGCCGACTGTGCCGGAATCGTCGAACTCCGCCGACCTATCCCGCACTACCTGGCGGCCTGCGACGAGGTGACCGCCCCAATACGCCATGACGCCCAGGCAATGGGTCAGCAGTCCGTAGGGCGTGTTGGCGCTGGGCACCTCGGGGCGGGTGCAGGAAAGCACGTCGCCTAGCTCGGTCACGATCTCGCACATACCCCGTACCGCCCGTTCGACGAAGTACAGGTAGTCGTCTGAGCTGACGACAAGATCGGGCCGTTTGGTCTGCACCGCACACTCCTATGTAACCGGCTTGAGTGATTACGAGTTTGGCTGAGCATGACTAACCTGTCAAGATGGTTACGTGACTCTCGTGTTCGTCAGCGGCCGGCCGAGCCTGGACTTCGTCGGGACATTGAAGTGGCGCCGAGGCGAGAACGCCGAGGAGCAGTTGATCAAGCCTGCCCTGCTGAGCGACTGGGCTCGAGGTGCTGGCCTGGTCAACGAGCCCGTGTCAGTGAACTCAGGTGACCTGGCTCAGGCCATCGAGATGCGTGAGGCGCTCTATCGAATCGTCTGCACGCGCCTAACCGGCCAACACGTCGACAATGCTGACCTCGATCTACTGAACTCACACGCTCGACGGCAGCCTGTGACACCGCAACTCCTGCCCAATGGTCGCGTCCGGAGGCGGGCGTCGACACTCCAGCTGTTGGCAAGCGTCGCCCTCGACACACTCGATCTGCTCGCCGGAACCGACATGAACCGCGTACGGGAGTGTTCGAGCACCGACTGCACCCGCCTCTACATCGATACTTCCCGCAGCCGTAACCGCCGATGGTGCGGAATGACCGAATGTGGCAACCGCGCCAAAGCGCAGACATTCCGGCAACGACACAAGGCGTCGACAACCACGACGATGTCCCGATAGCGGAACCCGTGGCGGGGTCGGCATAATCACCAGGTCGGCATAATCGCTGTCAATCCCCAGCAACGGGAACGGCATGACCTTGGCGATGTCCGCCAACGCGGCAATGACCCACTTGCGGGCCTTGTTCGGCACCGACCGGTTCTCCGTCCAACCGGTGGCGATGTCGGTCACCGTCAGCGTGTACGCGTGCTCACCGATTGCGTTGCCTCCTTCATGGCCGACCAGGTCGATCTCCACAAACCCGGGCGCCGCGTCGTCCCACTGTGCCCAGGTCCGGATCGCGATGGCGTCCTTGAGCAGCGACCCAGGCTTGGTGTGGCTGCGCCCCGCAACCTCATCGCAGCCCGATCCGGCGCCAGGCGCCGGTCCATCGTGGCCGCCGACATGCCCACCAACGCCCCGGCCAGCTCGTCGCTGACGTCGAGCTCACCGAAGCGCCGCAACGTGGCCACCAGCTCACCCATCACCGGCGCCAACCGCTTACCCGTCGGCGCCCCCAGCACCGCCCAGCAGAACCGCAACGCCACCACCACGTCCGCCCCATACGTCGGGGCCCGCGGCCAGCGCGGCCGCACCACCTTCGGAACCAGCCCCTGCCCGAGCGCCCTACGAGCATGGCTGCGGTGCCAGCCCGTCGTCGCGCACAGCTCGTTCAGGATCGCTCTCTTCTCCGCCCGGCTCGCCCGCTTGTACCGCGTCGCGATCGTCTTGGTCACTGCCTGCCTCTGGCTCATCGTCAGTCCCATCACCGAGACCTACCGGCAGCCCGTGCTCCAGACCGGCAGGCGCGCTCTACGCGCGCATTCCTTGATGAGTCAACGAACCCACCTACGCGCGCATTTTTGATGAGTCAACGCGAGCCCTTGACAAGGTGACGCCCTTGGAGGAAGTTTATTTCGCTCCAGTTTCAAGCGGAATTCTATGGTGTAACGCCGCACGCACAGACTGCCCTCGGCGTTAAGGACCACGAGAAGGGTGTGTGGTGAGTGTGAGCGCAGTTGGGTTGTTGTATGTCGGGGCGATCCTGTTTCTCAACGGGACAATGCTGCTCGGATGGATTGATTCGAAATCCGCAGCCCCCCTCAATATTTTCGTTGGATTGCTACAGGTCGTCACCCCGACGTATCTGATCATCAGTGCGAATGGTGACATGACGAAGATTCTGGCAGCCTCCGGGCTTTACCTCTTCGGGTTCACGTACCTGTACGTGGGGTGGAACCTGTTGGGCGATCTCGACAGTACTGGTGTGGGGATGTTTTCGCTATTCGTGGCGATCGCCGCGGTGGTCTTTTCTGTGATCAACTTCAACAACTCAGACCCAGTCTTTGGTGTGATCTGGCTCTACTGGGCATTCCTCTGGTTGCTCTTCTTCTTCCTGCTGGGTCGCAAGATGGACGGGCTCGGCAGGTACACCGGGGCGGTCGCAGCGATCGAGGGCTGGGTGACGGGAGTGCTCCCGGCGTTCCTGCTGCTGACTGGGCACATCACATTCATCTCAGCGAACACGTTCGCGATCCTGTTGGCGGTATTCGCGGTCATCGTGTTCGGCGCGCTCGCCTACGCGATGCGCATGCCAACTGGGGCGCCAACTGGGGCGCCATCTGAGGCTGCATCTGAGGCTGCAGCGTCATAGACGCAGACACATCTTACCTTCAAGAGACTGACCAGACAGATTAGGAGTTGGGCAATGCCAAAGAATCTGTTCCCCCTCGACAACAAGAAATCGTTCACTGATCAGCAGCACGTTGGTCACAACCGTTGGCACCCAGATATTCCGGCCAACGTGACGGTGCGGCCCGGCGATACATTCCGTGCTGACTGTCGAGAGTGGTTCGACGGCGCCATCCGCAACAACGACTCCGCCGATGATGTGCGCGATGCCCCGCTCGCCGGTGTCCACGTCCTCAGCGGACCGTTCCGAATCGAGGGTGCCAAACCAGGCGATCTGCTCGTCGTCGACATCCTCGACATCGGACAACCAGACGACGAGGACGTCAACGGAGTCGCCGGTCAGGGCTGGGGCTACACCGGCGTCTTCCCGAGGGAAAACGGTGGCGGCTTCCTCGTCGACCAGTTCCCCGACGCCTACAAGGTCATCTGGGACTATCGCGGGGGCGTTGCCACGTCTCGCCACATCCCTGGCGTTTCGTACACCGGCATCCAGCACCCAGGCCTGATGGGTACCGCGCCGTCTGCCGAGCTCCTGGCCAGGTGGACCAAGCGCGAGACCGACCTGATCGCGACCGACCCAGTCCGGGTGCCGCCACTGGCGTTGCCCCCTCTATCGGACAGCGCCATCCTGGGCACGCTGTCGGGGGCGGACTTTGCCCGAGTCGCGGGTGAGGCCGCCCGCACAGCCCCGCCTCGGGAAAACGGCGGGAACCAGGACATCAAAAACTTCACCAAAGGCTCCCGCGTGTTCTACCCGGTATACGTCGATGGAGCAAACTTGTCCTTCGGCGACCTGCACTTCTCGCAGGGCGACGGTGAGATCACCTTCTGTGGCGCTATTGAGAGTGGCGGCTACTTGGTCCTCGGCGTCGACATCATCAAGGGCGGCATGGAGACGTACGGCGTCAAGGAGAACGCCATCTTCATGCCGGGTATCACCGATCCGCTGTACAGCGAATGGTTGGCCTTCTCCGGTACCTCGGTGACACTGGATGACAAGCAGCACTACCTGGACCCGTTCTTGGCGTACCAGCGGGCGTGCCTGCACGCCATCGACTACCTGACGAAGTTCGGGTACAGCCCGATCCAGGCGTACATGATCCTGGGTTCGGCACCGATCGAAGGACGGCTCTCCGGTGTCGTTGATATCCCGAACGCGTGCTCGACGGTCTACCTCCCGACGGCCATCTTCGACATGGACATCCGACCGTCCTCAAGCGGCCCGACACAAGTCACCGGCGGCATGGACGTGCCGATGTCGCCGTGGGCAGAGCACAAGGCGTGGGCGCCGTACCCGTGGTGAGGATCGCGATGAAGGTCAGTCCGTGAAGACCTGACCCCGCGGCCATAGGTGAAGGCGGGCTCCCCCAATGGGAGCCCGCCTTCACCTATGGCCGCGGCAACTTCCGCAGCATCGGATTCGGCGGTGCCATCGGCTGCCGCCGGCGACGTCCCGTCGAGGGGACAGACGTGACCACCTCGGGCCGATCACTGGTGGCTTCGGCCGAGTCGATGATTCGCATTGACGTCTGGTCCACAGTGGAGACCATGGGCCGTGAGAAGACGCGTCGGGCAAGTTGATTGCACGCCGGGCAGGGGATGGACTCAGTCGCTGTTCCCATGGGCAGGTTGACCTCGGTCGGACCATCGTTATCGCAGGTGTACTGGTACGTGACCAAGTGGACTCCTATTGGCTCTGGTCCTGGACGAGTGTTCGGTCCAGGCGCGGTCGTACCAATCCTATGGCCTTGACTCTCCTGGAGGGACGTCATGCGGCCACGGGACGATGCCGTCGGCGTAGCGGGATGAGTGGACTCGTTGTCGTTCTTGGGCGAGGTGGTAGCGCCAGTAGGCGGCGAGGTCGCCGTTGCTGCGTATGGGGCGGAGTGTGAAGACCGCTTCGGCGCCCCAGCCGTAACGCGTCGCGTGCCGCGTCAGAACGAATCAGTCGGGTCCTTGATTTGTCCGTGGCCATGAGAAAGTCCTGAACGATTCTCAGATAACCGCGGCCAGGCTGAGCCCGAGCGCTGCCGCGACCAGCCCGGCCGCTAGGCTGCCCAGCGCGAAGGCCCCGGCCGGCAGCCCCGCGTTCTCGTCTGCTAGCCGGATAGTTTCGTAGCCGAACGTCGAGAAGGTCGTGTATGCACCGCAGAAGCCGGTTGCGAGGATCACGTAGGGCAGGTGCGGGAAGCCGTGGTAGAGCGTCACGCCGACCAGAAGCCCCAGCAGCAGCGAACCGCTGACGTTGATGGCGAACGTCCCCCAGGGGAACAAATGCCCGAGTCGATCTTGCACGTACCCGTCGACCATGAACCTCGCGACTGCACCGATCGCTCCCCCCATTGCAATGGCCAGGACGATCATGGTGCCGAGTCGGCCGGCTTCCGGCCGGAGTAGAGGACGACGTCGACCTCCTCGAGCAGGATCATGCCGTCTGGGACGATCTGATCGAGCTCCGGCAGGAACTGCGCGATCCGCTCGTGGGTGTCGACGATGACCACAATGAGCGGGAGGTCCTCGGAGAGGCTGAGCAACCTGGTGGTGTGGATGTGGTTGCTCGCGCCGTACCCCTCGATGCCGCGCAGCACGGTGGCTCCGGCCATGCCGTGGGCGTGGGCCCGATGCACAATCTCGGTGTAGAGGGGGTGGTGCTTGTACTGGACCGTCTCGTCGATGTAGACGCTCAGGCGTTGAGCCTTGCCCAGGAGAGGCACGGGCTGGTAATGGTCGGACCGGACAACTTCGTCACTCGGGCTCATGGTATTTGTCCTCTCCCGGCCAGGCCGATGCGCCTGCCGATCGCCATCCCAAGCCATGCGGAGAACAGCCCCGCGACCAGGCTGCCCAGGACGTACGCGGTGGCGCGCTCAATATACCCGTCCCGTGCCAGCAGAACCGTCTCCACCATGTAGGTGGAGAAGGTTGTGTAGGCGCCCAAGAATCCGGTGCCGAAGAATGCGCGGGCATAGCGCGTGGGCGGAAACCGCTCGATCAGGAGCACCACGAGCATCCCCAGCAGGAGTGCGCCGGAAACGTTGATGATGAAGGTCGACCAGGGAAAGCCGTGTGATGGCGTCGGAATCAGCAGGCCCACGCCGTACCGCGCGGGCGCACCCAGACAGCCACCGGCCGCCACCGCGAGCAGGACGTCGGGACGCTGCCAGGCCGGGCGCGTCGTGACGGGCCGGGCTAGTGCGCGTTCCATGTCCTGGGATCACCTTCCTGGCTGAACAACCCGGTTCATCTTGCCCAGGCAGACGGTTTCGACTTGGATATCATCCATGAACTATGACCGTTCGTGGGTGACCAAGATGTCGCCAAGATGGACTCGTGCCACGAGATGAATCGCCCCCCCAGATGAACCCCTCGCCGCCAGCGCAGCCTTGGCAACCGGCGTGGCGATTTGGTCACGCACCAAGCGCTTGATACTGCGAGCTCCGTAGATCTGGTCAAAGCCCTGCGCACTGACCAGTGCGAGTACGCCCGGATCGACCACAAGATTGATCCCCCGACGACTGCATCGACGTACCAAATCATTGACGTCCAGCCGTACGATATCGACAGCGTCCGCTCCGGTCAACGGGTTAAGAATGACAACCTCGTCGATCCGGTTAATGAATTCCGGCTCGAAGAATCCTTCCAGCGCATCCCGCACAATGAGTTCACTGTCCGTTCTAAGAATTCTTTTGGAGAGAGACGATTCACCAAGTCCAACTCTGTGAGCAGCGCTGTCAAAAAGTCTCCCGATTCGGTTCCGACTGCGTTGCATGAGCGCGACTGACCCAAGATTCGAGGTCATGAAGACATACGAATTCCGGAAACTAATGGTTTCCTGCCCATTTGCCAACTTAAGTATTCCGTTATCTAAGACATGTAGCAAAGCACGATGAACCAAACGGTGCGCCTTCTCCACCTCATCAAAGAGTGCGATTCCCGGGGTATATGGATCGCCTGCAATCTTCGATCGGTCAAAAAGCGAGAAATTCTCCTTGGACCCTGCATACCCTGGCGGGGCTCCCGTCAATGAAGCCATGTAATGCTCCTGCGACAGGGAACTCATATCTATTCGGGACATGTCATCAGGATCGGATCGAAGCATGCTGGCCACTTGGCGCACCAACTCCGTCTTGCCTACGCCGGTAGGTCCCAGCAGTAGAATATTCGCCAATGGCCGGTCACGGTCATTCAGTCCTGCCTTGCCTACGGCTACCGAGCGTACGACAGCGTCAACGGCATCGTCCTGCCCGACAATGCGCGCCAGCAGCCCGTTGCGCAGATCCTCCAGATCTACGCCGTGATCGGCCACCGACGATTCACGACGCACCTGCTCGAGATCCCTGCCATCTGCCGATACAAACTTCTTTAACTCCTGCTGTTCTTTGATGTCATTAAGCCGGTCATTGATAAATGGCATAATCGTCTCCTGCAAAGACGAAGGTGCCGGACATGAATGTCCGGCACCTTCGTTGGTCAGAGGCCTAAACCACCCTTTCCTTCTTCGAAGGGAGGGAACCGACCTGACAGCTTGCCACGCCGATCGTGTCCCGCGTGATGGCTTCAACTGCTTTCTGGGCTTTTTGCGCGTCGGTAACCCAGAGCTTATAGAACTCAAAGGGGCATTCCGCGACACCCTTGTCGCCTTCACCCGCAGCATGGATGCCGGAGTAACCCCGATGCAGAAGCTTGAACAGGTGATTCTCTGACTGATCATTCTCGCGGGCATCGCGGATTGCGGAGACAGAGAGCTGGGCATATTGAATTCCGTACTCTTCTTCACCTGTTTCGCCCAGCGTCCGTCCGTCAAAACCGATGATGGAGCTATGGCCGAAGTATGAGTAAACCCCGTCGAAGCCAGCGGCATTCGCCACGGCCACGTAGCAGTTATTGGCCCACGCCATCGCCTTGGCCATCAGCACCTGCTGATCCTTCGCTGGATACATGTATCCTTGGCAACGAACGATCAGCTCCGCGCCCTTCATGGCGCAGTCGCGCCAAATCTCGGGATAGTTTCCGTCATCGCAGATGATCAGTGAGATCTTCATGCCCTTTGGGCCCTCTGTTACGTACGTGGTGTCACCGGGGTACCAGCCTTCAATCGGGACCCAAGGCAGAACCTTGTGGTACTTCTGAACGATCTCACCCCTGTTGTTGATCAAAACAAGAGTGTTGTACGGTGGCTTGTTCGGGTGGTCCTCATGCTGCTCACCCGTGATCGAGAAGATACCCCATGTGTCAGCCGCACGGCAAGCCGCGCCAAAGATATCTGTTTCTTCACCCGGGACAGTGGCCGCCGTTGCGAACATCTCGTCGTTGTCGTACATGATGCCCTGCGTCGAGTACTCCGGAAAAACAACCAGATCCATTCCAGGCAAGCCCTGCTTCATGCCAATGACCATGTCGCTGATCTTTCTGGCGTTCTCCAAAACCTCGGCTTTCGTGTGGAGGCGGGGCATCTTGTAGTTGACTACCGCCACACCCACAGTGTCTGGACTGGAAGAGATATCACCATGACGCATTATGGAACTCCTTCATTTCATGTGGGAGGGGGTTTCCGCTTCGATACCCTTGGAAGCGGACGACCACGATACCCTTGGAAGCGGACGACCACGAGATGCTGTGGTCCTGGGCCCTGCCGAGCCGCAATATCCTGTGGCCGCGAGCGGCTCAGGGGTACCAAGGTGGAAACGCCCTCTCATGCGGAATACTCCCAAGTCAAAGTAAATGCTTAGCGTTGCGCATGTCAAGGGTCCGCGTTGACTCAGCAAAAAGGTCCGCGTAGTTGGCTTCGTTGCCTCATATGAGAAGGTCCGCCTGGGTCGGCGTGTCTGCGCTTCTGGGTCGGGGGGGTGCGAGGTCACTTTGGCTGATGGAGCTGACGATGGCGACTCGCAAGACGATCACGAAGGCGCAGGCCGTGAGGTACCGCAACGGGTCCAGGGCGGTGAAGTCGGAGATTCTGGACGTGGTGTGCGCGGTCACGGGGTATCACCGGGACTATGCCCGTCGGGCTCTGCGGCTGGCGTTGACGCCCCGGGTGGTCAAGGCGCGGGCCCGGCGGTCACCGAAGTATGACTCGGAAGTCGTTGCGGCCCTTGAGAAGTGCTGGGCGGTGGCTAACGCGCCGGCTGGCAAACGACTGGCGCCGCTGCTCGCGGAGCTGGTGCCGGTGCTGCGCGCCGAGGCGAGGCCCGCGACCGTGCGCTCGGAGATCAGCTCGCGCTCAAATTCTGCCAAGGCAGCGAAGATGCCGAAGACGAGCTTGCCCGCCGCGGTGGTGGTGGTGGTGGTGGTGTCGATCGCAGCACCTTGACCTGTGAGGACTTTCAAGCCGATGTTGCGAGCAGTGAGGTCGTGGACGGTGTTGACCAGGTGGTGCAGGTCTCGGCCAAGCCGGTCGAGCTTCCAGACCATGAGCGTGTCACCGTCGCGAAGCGATTTCAGGCACTCGGCCAGGCCAGGGCGGTCATCGCGCCGCCCGGACGCCTTGTCCTCGTAGAGACGTTCGTCGTCGACACCGGCCTCGACGAGCGCGTCCCGCTGCGGCGCGGTGGTCTAGGACCCGTCTGCTTTCGAGACACGCATGTATCCGACGAGCATCGCCGCTTCCTCCAGTCACTTATACGGCCGAATATGTGACAACCCGGCGGTACTTCCGCGAGAGCCCGCAAATCGTCACTTAACCCGTCAATTATTCTACGACTCGTGAACGGTCCAGTTCCGGATAATGAGACGGGAATGACGCAGAGGATGTCAGTTGTCGATGCCCGAACTCGAGACTCCATTACCCCTTGACGCCCGACGTGAACCGGTGACAGCGTCGTACTGCACAAACACTCTCGACGTGCACAATCGTGCACAGGATCATCTCGGAGGAGTCGTGTCCGTCCGTCGCGCAGATGACAGCTTCGTCGTCGCGCTCGACTGCGGTACGGAAGGCGTCCGAGCCGGGGTGTTCGACCCGTCCGGTCGACCGGTTGCGTTCGCGCGGGCACCATACTCAACCACCCACGCGCGGCAGGGCTGGGCCGAGCAAGATCCGGAAGACTGGTGGGAAGCGGCCGTGAGTGCCACCCAGCAGGTGATGGCAAGCGGCGTCGACCCGGCTGCCGTCAAAGGCTTCGCCGTCGCGTGCACGAGTTGCACCGTCGTCGTCTCAGATGCCAACGGCCGACCACTACGCCCCGCGCTGCTCTGGATGGATGTCCGCGCCGCTCCGCAGGCGCGGCGCATCGGCGAGACTGGTAACCCAGCTCTGAAGTACAGCGGATACGATCAGACCTCGGCGGAGTGGCTGCTCAGCAAGGTTTTGTGGATCGCCGAGCACGAGCCGGAGACCTATGCGCGAGCAGTGCATATCAACGAATACACCGACTGGCTCGGCTACCGGCTCACCGGCGAGTGGGCAGCGAACATCAACACCGCGGCCATTCGTGGGTATTACGACCGCAATGCAGGTGGCTGGCCGACGAGTTTGTTCGCCGACGTAGGCCTCCCCGACCTCCTGAGCAAGCTCCCCACTCGGATCGTCGACCTCGGTGACACGCTCGGCCAACTCACACCTGAAGCCGCCGCCGCTCTCGGGCTGCGCCCGGGAACGCCGGTGGCGGAGGGCGGGGCCGACGCGTTCGTCGGCATGGTGGGGCTCGACGTGTTGGCACCCGGTCGGGTAGCACTGATCACCGGCTCGTCGCACCTGCACCTGGCCCAGATACCCAGCCCCAGCTACGCCGCCGGGATGTTCGGCGCGTATACCGACGCCGTCGTCCCGGGGCAGTACACGATCGAGGGTGGTCAGACCTCCACCGGCTCGGTCGTAAAGTGGTTTCGGCAACTATGCGACGGCGGGTACTTCGGTGGCGAGGTCGTCCCCTCCGAAACCGTTTACCGCGTGCTGCAGGAGAATGCATCCAAGATCCCGCCGGGCTCAGAAGGCGTCCTCGCTTTGGACTTCTGGCAAGGCAACCGCACACCGTACGTCGACGCCGAGGCCCGCGGGATGATCTGGGGCCTCAGCCTCGGTCACACCCCGGCGCACGTCTATCGCGCCCTCATCGAGGCCGTCTGCTTCGGTACCGAGAACATCTTCCGGACGTTCGCGCAATGCGGCCACCCGATCACCGACGTGGTTGCCTGTGGCGGAGCGGTGAACAGCGAGCTCTGGATGCAGATCCACGCCGATGTCTCCAACGTGCCGATCACGGTGACCGCAGTGCCGGAGGCGGTCACGCTCGGCACGGCGATCCTCGCGTCGGTCGCAGGCGGTCTCCACCCGGACGTCGCCAGCGCTGCACGCAACATGGTCTCGGTCGTACGCACTATCGAGCCGGACGCCGAAGCGCACGAGGCTTATCAGTTCTTCTTCGACAAATACGTTGCGTCATACGGCGCGATGCGTGATCTCATGCATAAGGTGGTCGAGCATGTCTGCACCTGACCCGACAACGGCGGCGGCGGCCGAGACGGAGACCCTCTCGCGGCTCTACCGCGGACTTCTTCGGATCCGCCGAGCGGAAGAAGGCATCCTCGAGCTGCTCCTCAAGAACAAACTGTCCAGCACGATGTGTCACGTCAGCATTGGCCAAGAAGCCGTAGCAGTCGGTGTCTGCGACGCGCTGCAACCCGACGACTACGTCACAAGTACGCACCGTGGTCACGGTCACTTCCTTGCTCGCGGTGGCGCCATGAGTGCGCTTATGGCCGAGCTCATGGGCCGCGAGGCAGGAGCGTGTCGTGGCCGCGGCAGTTCCATGCATCTCGTCGATGCCTCGATCGGCCATCTCGGCTCGAACGCGATCGTTGGCGGTCACATCCCGATCGCCACTGGAGCGGCCCTCTGGACCGCGCTGCGAGGCGAACAGCGAGTGGTCGCGGCCTTCTTCGGCGACGGCGCCACCTCGGAGGGCATCTTCCACGAGTCGGTCAATTTCGCCGCGGTGCAGCGGCTGCCGATCG
>Ga0075527_10000284_pt1 | contig 11805 bp, 15 predicted proteins | sample NGEPer11B_FD_74784 | JGI IMG/M metagenome (GOLD analysis project Ga0075527, IMG submission 74784) | Arctic peat soil microbial communities from the Barrow Environmental Observatory site, Barrow, Alaska, USA - NGEE Permafrost305-11B | ecosystem: Environmental > Terrestrial > Soil > Wetlands >...
TCTATAGACTTAGGTGCTGCGTAAACAATGTAAACAATAAAGTAGTCATACTTTCGTATAGTTATAATATTAGTTTTTATATAGAATAGAAAGAGGATATTTACCCCTATTATATGTTTTGAGAGTATTGTTTCTTTGTTTACGCGCCCAGACTAGGGTTGTTAGGCTCAATAAAACCAATCACTTACGGCGTAAACAATAAAGAACGTTTTATTGTTTCTTTGTTTACGATAAAAATATTTTCACTTTTTTATAAAATAAATTTTTATTTGTCATTTTAGCTTAGTAGATTACTCTTGTAATCAAAAACAAACACACGGTGATCAAAATGACAATTATAATTACACTTAAAGACAAACAACAAGTTCCTTTCTTAAACGTTCCTTTTTACGAGACTACAATGGAGAATATTTTCATTGTGTACGGAGAAAATGGAAAGCGTCACTCAGCTACCTATAGTTTTAACAATATCCACTCTGTTGAAATTTTAAACTAAAATTTAAAAGAGAGGGGATTTTCCCCTCTCAAAAATAAAGGTGATCAAAATGAAAACTTATCTACTTAATAATTCTGACAAGCAATCTCTCTTAAGTTTTAAAAGTGCTTTTGAAGGCTACAATTTAGCTAAAGAGAAAGGTGATGTTACTTTTATCAATCATGCGCATAATTGGCTACAAAGTATATGGTATGATGTTGGTACGGCTTTAAGAAAGTCCGGTTTTGATATTGCTAATAGAGAAAAGAGCCATAACAATCAAGCTATTTACAATCATATTTGTGCTTTAAACCTATTAAAATGACCGAGCAAGAAAAAACCCGGATGGTAAAGGAGGCTGTAGACTTCTTATTTGAAGTCTACGATTGCCTACCTGCTAAAATCGCGGATATAACGGTCGACGATATTTGGTGGAAAGACAATAGTCGGAGCTGGTTTTGTGCCAAGCCGAGGCAAGACAAATATCATATTGTTATTGGTGCTCCTCGCGAGTATTGGATTACTTATCGTCGCAAGACAATTGGATTGTGGGCGTCTGACATTCCTTGCGCATTTTACGAGTCTACGGTTTTGATTCTAGTACATGAGTTGACTCACTATGTTCAATTTTTTCGTCCTAAAGACACCCGAGTCATGGGTGAAGTAGAAACTACTCGCAATGAGATTGAGTTCGCGAGAACGCGATTATGGCACCTCTATGATCAATTGATACCGACTAATGATTAAATCCAAATAATATGAATGACTTTGAATACTTGCATGACAAAAATAAAATTGACTGGCGCAGGCGCGGAACCGCGAAGTTTAAAGAGAAATTAAAGAAGGAACCGGTTGATCGGTTGCCTGATATGCAGTGCATCGTGATTAGTGTCACTTTCGCAGAACTGGATTTTCTATTTGAAAAAATAAATGTAAACTAATATGCCAAAATTAAAATACCCGAAAGGGCCGACCGTAAAAGAATTAATTGAACACTTGAAGCAGTTTCCTGACGATCTGATTGTAGGCTATGAAGGCCATTTTGGTGAAGTATCCACTTTAGATTTGTCTGACATATACCACCGTCGAAATGAGAGCGGCTACCCATATATTGTTCCAGAGGGTCACCTTTGGCGATCAAATAAACGCAAGCCGATTGATCTGCTGAAACTACCGACAAAAGACTTTGGGCCTGACCCAGACTAATTGGTTTGATCACCAACAATTCATGTAGCCGGCTTTGATCGGTCGGCTATTTCTACTTTTAAAACTAAACAATACTACTATGGAAAACATACCTTGTAAATTATGCGGCAACGAAACACCCTTCAAAGGGACAAAGTTATGCAACTCTTGCTGGGAATTAAATCGCCGGATTGAAGCCGATCCGAAAGTAGCTAGAACAATACTTTGGAGAGTAGAACCAAAGGACCCAGATGAGCTTAGTGGCGCGGAGAAGTTTCTTAGAGAATTTGCTCGACATCGACTTTATGAAATTCGAGCTAACGGAGTGCTTGCCTACAAAGTTCAAAAGTTTAAGCAAACCGGTTTGGATGCGGATATTCTTGATGAGGCGATTTTCAATAATTTTCTCGGTATGAAAGTCCAAGAAATTTACTTCTCAATGACCGGTAAGAAGACCGAGCTAACACGGGGCAATGACGTTTATCACCAGGACGATGTATTTAGAAAAGTGATTGAAAGCTTGATCGCTGAGGAGGCCTATAATTTTGAAGATTTTTTTGGTGAAATAAATTCATGAAAAAAATTAAAAATTATTTTTTTTATTGTTCATTAAAAATATTACATTGTAAAAAATTGTTTAATCATTTAACAGTCCGCTCCATGCAGAAAATAAATTTATCTGGCATTATAGCGCAGCAAAAACTTTCTGAAAAAGATATTGCTAAGCAACTATTCCCAACCAACAAATATCCCAAACTCGCTCTCTCCAGGGTCTTGCGAAATGAGGCAACACTTGATGCTGATCAGATAAGCCGGTTGGCTGCGCTTTTAAACTGTACAATCTCCGAGTTATATTCAGGTGAAAAGTGGAAATCTAAAGTACAGAAAAATCTCCACATTTTTACTAATGGCGAGTACCGTGCGGAGCTGGACACAGAAACCTGGCAAACAAAAATTTTCCACAATAACTCTCTTTTTCATGAGTCGGTAATACACACCGAGGCGATCGCCTTGGGTACCTATCTAAATGAATTAGACTTAATCATAATAAACCATAAAGAAGATGGCGAAAATACAAATAACGATTGACACAGAAAACCAAGATGAATTTGTCGCTTTTCAGCGATTTTTAGCAGACTTATCTGGTAATATAGAAGTTGCTGGAAAGGCTCCTAAGAAAGTAGCTAAAAAAGCTAAAGCAGCCAAGGAATCCAAAGAAGCTGAAGCTGAAGCTGAGGAGAGTTCAGAATATAGTATTGAGGAGGTTCGCGTACAATTGGCTAAACATGTCAATGACCACAGAGACGCGATCAAGAAAAAACTCACCGCCCTTGGCGCGAAAAATGTAACGTCTCTCGAGGATGCTAAATATCCAGAATTTATGGAATTCTTGGAAAAACTTGATAAATGAGTCAAGTCGATCACGGAAAACGAAAACACGCACTGCTCTCTGCGTCCGGCGCTTCGCGTTGGATGGCTTGTACACCCTCTGCCAGGCTTGAGGAGGACTTCCCAGAGCAGGAATCATCGGTTTATGCTCGCGAGGGGACGCTCGCACATGAGTTTGGAGATATTGAGCTCCGCCTGTTAAATAGTGAGATCACCAAAGCCGCTTATAAAAAGCAGAAAAAGAAGCTTGAGAAACATGAGCTTTTCTCGGAGGAAATGCCAGACGAGGTCCAGAAATATGTGGACTATGTGTGGGCCCAGTTTACCGAGGCAAAGCGAAAAGACAAGCATGCTATTTTGCTTATTGAGCAAAAGCTCGATCTCTCGGCTTTCATTGAAGAGGGCTTCGGCACTGGCGATGCTACGATTATCTCTAACGGCACGATGGAGGTCGCTGATCTCAAGTATGGCAAAGGAGTTCCAGTGTTTGCAGAGGACAATCCACAACTCAAGCTTTACGGTTTGGGCGCACTCCAAGAGCACGACTTGTCCTATGACATTCACACTGTGAAGCTGACTGTTATACAGCCTCGATTGAACTCCATATCCTCGTGGGAAATCGATGCGATTGATCTGCGAAACTGGGGCGAGAATGATGTTCGCAAAAAAGCCGCTGTAGCTTATGAAGGTGGCGGAGAACTGGTACCTGGCGAGCACTGCAAATGGTGTAAAGCTAAGAACCGGTGCCCGGCGATCGCTGAGTTCCACATGGGTCTGGCGAAACACGATTTTGCTGAGCCAGCGCTTTTAAGCGATAAAGACCTCATAAAGATCTATGAGCAGACACCACAGCTCATTGATTGGGCGAATTCGATTGCCTCATATATGTTAGAAGAGGCGTTGAACGGGCGCGAATGGAAAGGCTATAAACTCGTTGAAGGACGAAGTAACCGTAAATGGGTTGACGAAGATGGTGCAATAAAAATTCTTAAAAAAGAAGGTCACCCAGAAGAAAAAATTGTAAACGTAAAAATCAAAGGAATCGGAGACATCGAGAAGTTAGTAAAGAAAAAGAATTTCCCGGTTCTGCTTGGCGATTGCGTCGACAAACCGCAAGGAAAACCCTCGCTTGTGCCTGAGTCGGATAACCGACCTGCTCTGGGCGTCGAACAAGCTGCAGAAGACTTTACACAATAAATACAACATCTAAAATAAATACAACTATGGCAGAATCAAACACTAAAGTAATCACTGGTAAAGTTCGTTTTAGCTATGCGCATGTTTTCGTGCCGCAAGCTGTAAATGAAGGCGACGAGCCGAAGTATAGCGTGTCGCTGGTTATCCCGAAAAAGGATAAGAAAACCATCGCAAAAATCAAAGCTGCTGTTGCAGCTGCTCTTGAGACCGGCAAAGCAAAGTTCAATGGGAGTATCCCGAAGAATTACAAAGACCCGCTTCGAGACGGCGACGTCGAGCGCCCTGACGATGACAATTACAAAAATTCTATGTTTGTCAACGCAAACTCTACTCGTCAGCCTGGCGTAGTGGACGCAAATCTAGAGCCTATCATTGATAAAGCGGAGTTCTATAGCGGTTGTTATGGCCGCGCGTCTGTGAACTTTTATGCTTTCAACACCAAAGGCAATAAAGGCGTCGCTTGCGGGCTCTCAAACCTGCAGAAACTCGAAGACGGTGAGAGCTTAGTCGGCGGGTCAACCCCAGATGAGGACTTCGGCGAAGACTTCGACGATTCAGATGATTTGATGTAGAATAAATCGTCTAAAAAGCAGTAAATTGAATAGGCGGTAGAACTTATCTAACCGCCTATTTTTTCCAAAAGTGAATCGCCAGAAAAACGTTCTCTAATGACAGACAAATTACATATCGATATTGAGACATTTAGCTCTGTGGACATCAAAAAATCCGGCGCATATAAATACTGCGAGGCCCCGGACTTTGAGATTATGCTTTTTGCATGGGCGTTTAATGATGAGCCGGTCGTAGTCACTGACTTAATACAAGGTGAGACGCTGCCTAAACGTGTAACCGATGCGATAGCAAATAAAAAAATTATAAAATGCGCTCACAACGCCACGTTTGAGCGTACAGCGCTCCGAGCCGTCGGCTATGATACACCGGTCTCGGTATGGGAGTGCTCAATGGTCAAAGCCGCGTATTGTGGCCTGCCATTATCTCTTGATAAAATCTCTGACGCGCTAGAGCTCGGAGATAAAAGTAAGCTCTCTGGCGGTAAGGCGCTTATTAAATATTTCTGTAACCCAAGAAAACCAACTAAATCAAATCCGAACGCGCGCATATTTCCCTCAGATGACCCAGAAAAGTGGCAGGCCTTTATATCATATTGCCACAATGACGTGGTGGCAGAGCGCGCGGTTGTGGAACATTTAGAGCCATACGAGCTACCTGATCAAGAGCAAGAAATGTATATTGTCGACCAAATGATCAATGACAGAGGTATTCGCATCGATACACAGATGGCTCAGAGCGCAATTGAGATGGACAACAAGGCCTCTGGTAAGATATTAAATAAGATGGCCGATATTACCAATTTAGAAAATCCTAACAGCACCAAGCAGCTCAAAGAGTGGTTGAGCGATGCCATGAAAAAAGACATAACATCACTGGCTAAAGCTGAAATACCTAAACTCTTAGAAGAGACTGACTCGGGTGCTGTTAGGTCTGTTTTAAAGCTGCGGATAAAAGCTGCTAAAACCTCGACCCGGAAATATACTGCCATGATGAATTGCTTGTGCGACGACGGGCGAGCGCACGGGCTGTTTCAATTCTATGGAGCTAATCGCACTGGCCGCTGGGCTGGCCGGTTAATCCAGCTGCAGAATCTGCCTCAAAATCATATTGCGAATCTGCAGCTCGCGCGAGACATTGTCAAGAGCGGGGACATTGATTTGCTAGGTCTTCTCTATGACAATATCCCGAGCGTGTTGTCGCAACTTATCCGGACCGCCTTTGTCGCTAACGATGGGCATACATTTGCCGTAGCGGATTTTAGCTCTATTGAGGCCCGAGTGATTGCTTGGCTGGCGGATGAACAGTGGCGTCTTGAGGTGTTTCGAACCCATGGAAAAATTTATGAAGCATCCGCCTCTATGATGTTTGGCGTTCCTATAGAAGAAATCATTAAAGGCTCTGACCTACGCTCAAAAGGAAAAGTTGCTGAGCTGGCGCTGGGTTTTGGTGGCTCTATTGGAGCGCTCAAACGAATGAGCGGCGACGCTTATCTATCTGAGAGTGATATGGTTTCTATCGTAAAGATTTGGAGAAATACTAATCAATCGATCGTAAAAATGTGGTATGAAATCGATAAGCATGCAAAGGCCGCGCTGAAGACTGGCCGTAAGATAGTTTGCCCATATAAAAATATCGTTTTTGATTATGATGGTTTGGTGCTAACGATTACGCTGCCCTCGGGCAGGAAACTTTTTTATTACCAGCCGTCATTTGGTGTTAATAGATTTGGAAAAGAAAGCCTGTGTTATAAAGGCATGGATCAGGTCACGAAGCATTGGACGAATGTTGACACATACGGCGGAAAGTTGGTAGAGAACATTGTCCAGGCTATCGCACGCGATTTGCTCGCACAAGCAATGCTCAAGCTCAATAAACAAGATTTTAAAATCGTCATGCATGTGCATGACGAAGTGGTCTGTGAGGTACCAGAGGAGAACTCCGCCCACTCGCTTTTGAAGGTGTGTGTAGTTATGTCTGAAAACGTAGACTGGGCCAAGGGGTTACCACTCGGAGCAGACGGGTACTTAACACCATTTTATAAGAAAGATTAGCCTAATTAAATATATCAATATGCAATACGATGATTTACTCGACATAGCACTGGGGATGAGTGCCAGCTCACGTATTTGGAAAAATGAACGGTGGAAGTGGTCCACTCTGGTTAAAAAACTTACCACCGAGCATAAGACCTACGAGACCTATAGTCAATATATAAAAGCGACCAAAGACGAGCAGTCTAAAATAAAAGATGTGGGCGGCTATGTTGGAGGCTACTTACGCGCAGGGCGGCGTAAACCAGAGCATGTGGTGCACCGTCAGATTCTCACACTTGATATTGATTTTGCTCACGTGAATTTCTGGGATGACTTTTGCCTCCAGTTTGAAAATTCAGGGGTGATTCATGCGACGCACAAATACTCTCCAGAGAGCCCGCGTTTCCGGTTAATTATGCCACTAAACCGCGAAGTTACTCCAGATGAATACGTAGCGATCGCGCGGTACGTTGCCGGCATCCTCGGAATCGAACTCTTCGACAACACCACGTTTGAAACTAATCGGTTGATGTTCTGGCCAAGCAACCCAAAAGATGTAGACTATTACTGCGAGTCGCAAGACGGCCCGTGGCTGGACGCAGATAAAGTGCTTGGCTCATATGTAGACTGGACTGATTCGAGCCTCTGGCCGACAGCTGAGCGAACGCTAAAAAACGTCAAAGACGCTACTGCTAAGCAAGCAGATCCAGATGCGAAAAAGGGTGTTGTCGGCGCTTTTTGCCGAGCATACACGATCGAGCAGACGATTGAGAAATTTCTTAGTGACGTATACACGCCTGCTAGTGACGGCAGATATACTTATCAGTCTGGCACGACATCGGCCGGGCTCATGATTTATGAAGACCGTTTTGCCTACTCTCACCACGGCACAGACCCATGTAGCGGCCGATTATGTAACGCTTTCGACCTGGTAAGAATTCATAAATTCGGCCATCTTGATAAAATCTCTGAGCATGGAAACTCAGGCTCTAAAAGCTATAAAGCAATGGAAGAGTTTGCGCGCGGTGACGTAGAGACTAAAAAACTGATCGCGGCCGAGAAGTTTGCTGACTCGAAATATGACTTCGCAGAGGAGTTAACCCCAGAGATGGAGAATATTATTGAAGAGGCGACCGAATGGGCGTCAGAGCTTGAAGTGGATACGCGCGGGCGGTACCTCTCAAGTGCTACGAATCTTAATATTATTTTTGCTAACGACATCCACTTGAAAGGGCTTTTCCGGCAGAATGATTTTGACGGCAAACGATATGCTTTTTCTAGCCTTCCGTGGCGTACAATCAGTGAGCCTGAGCCGATGAAAAATGTAGACTACTCTGGCGTACGAAACTACATTGAGACGATCTATGGAATCTCTGGCAATTTGAAAATAGATGACGCTCTGGCTCTTGAATTCGAGAGGTATTCATTTCACCCTATCCGAGAGTACTTAAGCGATCTGGAGTGGGATTCGGAGCCCAGGGTGGATAATATGCTGCTTGATTACTTCGGAGCAGAAGATACTATCTTTGTAAGAGAGGCTATTCGAAAAACAATGGTAGGCGCGGTTGCCCGGATCTTCGAACCAGGTATCAAGTTTGATTTGGTTCTCACCTTAGTCGGGGCACAAGGTACAGGTAAAAGCACGCTGATCGCCAAGCTCGGCCGAGGCTGGTCATCAGACACCTTTATGACTGTCCACGGAAAGGAAGCATTTGAGCAGCTCCAGGGCGCATGGCTTGTGGAGATGGCTGAGCTCGCTGGATTGAGAAAAGCGGAAGTTGAATCGATTAAACATTTTATCTCTAAGCAAGAAGATATGTTCCGACCCGCGTATGCGAGAGCGTCTGAGACATACCCGCGTCAGTGCGTGTTTTTTGGCACCACGAACAACAAAGACTTTCTGAGAGACCCGTCAGGAAACCGGCGGTTTATACCGGTTGGCATTAACCCAAAGACGGCTAAGAAATCGGTTTTCTCAAAAGAATTTGACGAGACCATCGACCAGTTTTGGGCGGAAGCTGTACACCTGTTTAAACAAGGCGAGAAGCTATACATGAGCAAAGAAGCTGAAAAGCTCGCGTATGTCGAGCAGTCGAAACATAGCGAGGTCGATGAGCGCAAAGGTCTGGTCATCGAATACCTTGAAACGTTGCTACCTGAGGACTGGGATGAGCTTGATATTTTCGCTCGCCGGACGTTCTTAAACGACCCACTCTCTGGCAAAGGAAAAGTAGAACGTGACTACGTCTGCGTCGCTGAAATTTGGTGTGAGTGCCTCAGTAAAGCAAAAGAGGATATGAGCCGCTATAACACCAGAGATCTTAATGACATTCTGCGAGGCCTTGATGGTTGGGAGGAGTCAAAATCTACTAAGAATTTTTCACTTTACGGTAAGCAAAAATACTATGCTAAAACACTCGATTGATAGCGAAAAAGATATTGACCGTTTACTTAGAAAATCAGTAAAAGCTCTTGGCGGTATATCGATAAAACTCGTGACTACTCACATTGCTGGTCTGCCAGACCGGATGTGCTTATTACCTGGCGCGCAACTATTTTTTGCTGAAATCAAGACAACTGGCAAAAAAAGACGTAAAATACAAGTTTATATATGTAGCAAGATCGAACGTCTTGGCTTTAGAGTTGAGGTAATTGACACGATCGATCAAGTTCATGAGATTCTAACGCAATATATAGAATGTTAACACAAAAAGATTTACACCTCTACCAGTGGCGCGCTGCTGACCATATTCTTGACAATACCCACTGTGGATTGTTTCTGGATATGGGGCTTGGGAAAACAGTATCCACGCTAACTGCCATTAATATATTAATGTATGAGGAGCTCGAGGTCGGGAGTGTGCTTGTTATCGCACCCAATCGAGTTGCTGAGAGCGTATGGACCGCCGAGATCGAGAAGTGGAAACACCTGAGTCACTTGAAAATTGTCCGCGTGATCGGCACACAGCGAGACCGACTAGGCGCTTTAAAACAAAAAGCTGATATCCATGTAATAGGCAGAGACAACGTGGCGTGGCTTTGCGGCCAATACGGTGGCTCAGCTTTACCTTGGGATATGTTAGTTATCGATGAGTTCAGCAGTTTCAAATCTCCGAAATCGCTACGTTTCAAAACCCTGAGAAAGACTCAGCCGTCGTTTGATCGAATCGTAGGCTTAACAGGCACGCCGGCCCCAAATGGGTTGATTGATCTTTGGAGCCAGATCTGGCTACTTGACCGCGGCAAACGACTCGGACAAACACTTACTGAATACCGAAATAATTACTTTAAACCAGGCGCGAGAAACGGCGCCATCGTTTACAAGTATAAACCGCTCAAAGACAGTGAGTCTGAGATTCACGAAAAGCTCAAAGACATTTGTATTAGTATGAAGGCTGAGGATTATCTCGAATCTCCGGGCGTCCAACATAACCCGGTCGAGCTTTATTTTTCTGAGAAGCAACGTAAAGCTTATGAGCAATTTGAAGAGCATCAAGTGCTTGAGCTTTTCGGAGAACTTGAAGACGACCCTGAGGGTGTGATCTCTGCTGTCAACGCCGCCGCGTTATCAAATAAACTGCTCCAATTCGCTAACGGAGCAGTCTACGATGAAGACCGCAATGTTCATGAAATTCACAAGGTAAAACTTGACGCCGCTGAGGAGATTGTTGAAAGCGCTAACGGGCACCCAATGTTGATCGCCTATGCTTATCGCCATGATTTATACCGGCTCCAGGAAAAGCTTAAAAAGTATAAGCCGAAAACACTGAAGACCGACCAAGACATTCAGGATTGGAACGCCGGCAAGATCGATGTTCTTTTGATGCACCCAGCCTCTGGAGGGCATGGGCTGAACCTTCAAGACGGCGGAAATATTCTCGTCTGGTTTGGACGCAATTGGAGCCTTGAACTCTACGAGCAGCTCAATAAACGCCTTGACCGACAAGGACAGAAAAACAAAGTGATCATCCATCATCTGATCATGAAAGGAACGATCGATGAGGACGTTATTGCCTCGCTAAAAAATAAATCCAACACGCAGAACGATCTGATGCGAGCTGTGAAAGCTAAAATTGAAAAATATGTCAAAGCACGACGCTAAATACCTACAAATGGCCCTGCTCTGGAGTCAGGCCTCATATGCTGAGCGCCTTAAAGTCGGCGCGATCATTGTCAAGGACAATCAGATTGTCTCTGACGGTTACAATGGCATGCCAGAGGGCTTCGAAAACATCTGCGAGTATGTAGACCAAGGCCAGACGCTTTCAAGGCCAGAGGTGTTACACGCAGAGGCGAATGCTATAATGAAACTTGCGCGCTCAACGATGTCCAGTGTCGGCGCAACGTTGTTCTGCTCGCACTCACCGTGTTTTGAGTGTGCGAAATTAATCATACAAGCAAAGATTAAAAGAGTGGTATACCGTTTTGAGTATAGAAACTCTGATGGTTTAGAACTACTTAAAAAAGCAAACATTGAAACTTTACAACTTGAGTTATGAATATTCTAAAAGAAGCAGATAAAATTGTCAACGAACGCTCAGAGGAGAAAGACCGAGAATACGGGCCTTTCTCTGTGAGCATGGAGCGCATGTGCGAATTATTTAACGTCATGACGGCAAATAAATATAATTGTACACCAGAAGATATGTATATTGCGATGATTGCGCTGAAACTATCTCGTGAGTCACACAAGCATAAACGAGATAACCTTCTTGACACAGTGGCATATATTGGCGCGCTTGATAACTACATAAACGAGAAAGACAAATAAAGTTTTTTTCACTCTTTTTTAAAAATATTTTTTAGTTATTAATTTTTTACGTAGATTACTTGCTGATACTAATATCAAATAACAAACACATAACAAACTGAGACAACAAAATGAAAGCTAAATTTGTAACTTCGGAAAACAAAAGTGAAATAAGATTAGTAAACAAAGATGAAACTGTTTAC
>Ga0075527_10000286_pt1 | contig 11728 bp, 9 predicted proteins | sample NGEPer11B_FD_74784 | JGI IMG/M metagenome (GOLD analysis project Ga0075527, IMG submission 74784) | Arctic peat soil microbial communities from the Barrow Environmental Observatory site, Barrow, Alaska, USA - NGEE Permafrost305-11B | ecosystem: Environmental > Terrestrial > Soil > Wetlands >...
GAAAGAGACTGCCTACTTGCTCAAGAGCCCCGAAAACGTCCGTCGACTGATGGCGTCGATCGACCGACTTGAGAATGGCGGAGGAATCGAGCGGGTCCTCGCTGAATGAAACTCGTGTGGGACGAGAGTGCTTGGAGTGACTACGTGTGGTGGCAAACCCAGGACCGGAAAGTACTGAAGCGGATCAATACGCTGATCAAGGATATTGATCGCGACGGCAACGAGGGGATCGGTAAGCCCGAGCCGCTCAAGCATGGTTTTCACGGCTACTGGTCGCGCCGAATTACAGAGGAACACCGACTCGTCTACAAGATCAGTGAAGACGAGATCCGCGTGGCCGCATGCAGGTACCACCACGGTCAGTAAGTCCCCCGCTGGGCAGGTCTTGAATGGAACGCGACGGGTGTTGCGCTGACCGCTCCCACGGGACTGCTGCAAGGCGTTGCGCCATCAATGACGCACCGTCCCAAGAGGCCTCAGCTCTTGAATTCACAGGCTTGGCTCGTAGAGGTCAGTACGCGTTGAGGTTGTGGGTGATGGTCCATGCGCGGAAGGTGCCGCCAGCCTGAACGTCCCGCTGGCTAAGAGCAGTCTCGACCCTCCTCAGACGAATTCGACACCCTGCGCGAGCGGCAACTCCGTCGAATAGTTGACCGTGTTCGTCGTGCGCCGCATATAGGACTTCCAGGCGTCGGAGCCGGATTCGCGGCCGCCACCGGTTTCCTTCTCACCGCCGAAAGCGCCCCCGATTTCGGCACCCGAAGGACCAATGTTGACGTTCGCGATGCCGCAGTCCGAACCGGTGGCCGACATGAATTGCTCGGCCTCACGGACGTTCAGCGTGAAGATCGACGAGGACAATCCCTGCGTCACCGCGTTGTGCAGCGCTATCGCCTTGTCGAAGTCGTCGTAGCCCAGCACATAGAGGATCGGCGCAAACGTTTCTGATTTCATGATCTGGGTTTGAGCCGGCATGTCGACGATCGCGGGGCGGACGTACTGTCCGTCACCCTCGGCCGCGACCTTGTCCCCGCCGGTGACGAGCTTGCCTCCGTCGGACTCCGCCGTCGAAAGAGCACTGACGAATCCTTCGTACGCACCCTCGTCGATCAACGGGCCGACCAGCGTTGCCGGATCGAGCGGTGAGCCGATCGGCAGCGTTTCGTATGCGGCGCGCAATCGACCGATGAGGTCGTCCTTGATCGAGTTGTGGACCAGCACCCGTCGCAATGAGGTGCAGCGCTGTCCGGCCGTGCCGACCGCCGAGAAGACGATGCCCCGCACCGCGAGGTCGAGATCGGCACTGGGCGCGACGATTGCCGCGTTGTTGCCACCGAGCTCGAGCAGGCTGCGACCCAGCCGTGCAGCCACACGCGGTGCAACATCTTTGCCCATGCGCGTGGACCCCGTGGCAGAGACGAGTGCGATACGCGGATCTTCGACCAATACTTGGCCGGTTTCGCGATCACCGAGGATGAGTTGCGCAATGTCTTCTGGCGCACCGGCGCGCCGAGCAGCCTCCCGCGCGAGCGCATTGCATGCGATCCCGGTGAGCAGCGTTTTTTCCGAGGGCTTCCACACGACTGCGTCCCCGCAGACGAAGGCGAGCGCCGTGTTCCAGGACCACACTGCAACCGGGAAGTTGAACGCCGAGATGACGCCCACGACGCCAAGCGGATGCCACTGTTCCATCATGCGATGGCCGGGACGCTCGGTTGCGATGGTAAGGCCGAACAACTGACGTGAGAGTCCGACGGCGAGATCGCAGATGTCGATCATCTCCTGAACCTCGCCGAGCCCTTCGGAAGCGATCTTGCCCGCCTCGATGGACACGAGCGTGCCAAGGTCTTCCTTGTGTTCGCGCAGGAGTTCACCCAGTTCTCGAACGAGCTGGCCGCGTACCGGCGCCGGCACCGATCGCCAGGACTCGAACGCCGTCTGCGCGGCCGCGATCTTGACGGAGACGTCGTCGGCGCTGTCGGCAGCGATGCGACCGATCTCTCCACCGGTGATAGGCGTATGGGCAATCAGCGCACCATCGGCGTCGAATGGATCGTCGACACCTAGTCGGGCGAGGATCTGACGCGTACGGTGGATGATTTCGCGATGCGAGCTCATGCAGTGACCTTTCCGAAGTTGGCGAAATGCGAACCGGCCTGCGTGCCGAACAGGTCCTCAAGCAGGATGTCTTCCTGCTTTATGAATCCGGTCGACGGCAGCCGTCCGCTGGAGACGAGTTCGACGACGGACACGATCGACGCGGCTGTCGTCCAGGAAATGGCACGCCACATGCGCCCCTCGATGTCGATCGGCAGGTAGCCACGCACATAATTTTCCCGGTATGCCTGCCCATCGACCTTACCTTCGACGGCGGCATGCAGGTAGACGATATCGTCATTGACGGGTGGCTTCGCGGCGACAAGGATCTCGCCAGCGAGTTCGCGGCGGTTTCGGAGGCCCAGCTCGTCGAACAAGAATTGCATCTGCTTGAAGTGGCCGGGGTAGCGCATCGTCTTGTAATCGAGGCGCTGGACGCGCCCTTCATACGTCTCGCACATCGTGCCTATTCCACCGGAGGTGAGCGCGGACTCGAGTTCGATGCCACCGATCACGACACGCTCCTTCTCGGTCATTGCCGGCACCGTCTGCCGATGGCCGGAGCGCAGGACTTCGCAATCGTTGAGGTATTCGTTGACGACACCCTCGGCCGACCAGTTGAAGGCATATCCGAGCAGACCCGTCGGGTTGTGCGGCAGCGCGCCGACCTTGAGTTCGATCGAACGGATCTCGTCGAATTTGGCCGCAAGGGAAGCCCCGATGATCCCAATTAGGCCTGGTGCGAGGCCACACTGCGGGGCAAAGGCCGCCGCCGGATTGGCTACCGCAAGCTCCTTGACCCGGTTAGTGGTCGCTACGTCCTCGGTGAGGTCGAAATAGTGCACGCCGGTGTCGTGGGCGGCTTCTGCCACGTCAATGTTGAGGTGGTAAGGCAGGCATGACACCACGGCGTCGACGCCTCGCAGGGACTCTCGAAGGGCTTCGCCATCGGCGACGTCGAGGCTCTTGACCTCTAACTCCAGGCCATCGCGTGGCGAGGTGTCGTAGCCCACCACTTTGAAGCCCGAGTGCCCGAGGAGAACGGCGACGAGTTCGCCCACTTTGCCGAGACCGAACACTGCCACGTCGTTGATGTTGCGCGTCATCGAACCTCCTGGAATTTCGCGGTGGATCGCACCGCAAACTGACATGTACCGAAGGGTGATCGGCGTCGCGTCGATCGTATCGCGAGGAGAGCCCGTATGGTGTACCGCCCAGTACAGTTTGCGGGTCTGATCTGACCCAGCGAACTACGGGATCGTGATGGCCTCGGCACGGTTGGCGGCAGAGACAACCGCGCGCAACGACGCGGTGACGATGTTGGCGTGGATGCCAACCCCCCACACAATTTCGCCCCCAATCTCGCATTCGACGTAGGCCGCGGCAAGCGCATCGCCGCCGGCGGACAGCGCATGCTCGCTGTAGTCGAGCACCCGGATATCGGCGCCGGTCTGGCGCAGGGCGTCGACGAATGCGGCAACAGGACCATTGCCTTCGCCCTTGAACGACTTCTCGTCGCCACGGACCTTGACTTCGACGATCTGCTCGTCGAGGCCTTCATTCGTCGTCGACGATTGCCCGCCGACCAGCGCATAGGGCTCTTCACGCTCGAGGTATTCGGAGTTGAACGCGGCCCAGATCTCATCGGGCTCGATTTCGCCGGCTTCGCCTTCGGTCAGGCGCTGGACGACGCGGCTGAACTCGATCTGGAGACGACGCGGCAGATCCAGCTGGTGCTCGGACTTCATGATGTAGGCGACGCCGCCCTTGCCCGACTGGCTGTTGACGCGGATCACGGCCTCGTATGAACGCCCGACGTCGTGCGGGTCGATCGGCAGGTATGGCGCTTCCCAGTCCATGTCGGAGACGGGGATTCCCTGCCCCGCGGCGCGATATTCGAGGTCTTCCAGGCCCTTCTTGATGGCGTCCTGGTGCGATCCGGAGAATGCCGTGTAGACGAGGTCACCGGCATACGGATGGCGCGGATGCACCGGCAAACTGGTGCAGTATTCGACAGTTCGGCGGATCTCGTCGATGTCGGAGAAGTCGATCTTGGGATCGATGCCCTGGCTGAACAGGTTCAGGCCCAGCGTGACGAGGTCAACGTTGCCGGTGCGTTCGCCGTGGCCGAACAGGCAGCCCTCGACGCGGTCGGCGCCGGCCATCATCGCCAGCTCGGTGGCAGCGACGGCGGTGCCGCGGTCGTTGTGTGGGTGCAACGAGATCGCGACGTGTTCGCGACGCGAGATGTTGCGGCTGAACCATTCGATCTGGTCCGCATAGGTGTTGGGTGTCGCCAATTCGACGGTGGCCGGCAAGTTGAGGATGATTTCACGGTCAGTGCCCGGTTGCCAAACGTCCATGACGGCGTTGCAGACGTCTACGGAGAACTCGAGTTCGGCCGCGGTGAAAATCTCGGGCGAATACTCATAGCCGAACTCGGTGCCGCCAAGCAGTTCCTCGGCATACTTCATGACGGTCTCGGTGCCGCGCGTGGCGATGGCTCGGCACTCATTGCGGTCGACGTTGAAGACGACGCGGCGAAACATTGGAGCGACAGCGTTGTAGAGGTGCACATTGGCGCGGTCGGCACCCACGATTGATTCGACGGTGCGCTCGATCAGGTCTTCGCGGGCCTGGGTCAGGACGGAGATCGTCACGTCGTCGGGAATCAGGTCGTCGTCGATCAGGTGCCGGACGAAAGCGAAGTCCGTTTCGCTCGCAGAGGGGAAACCAACTTCGATTTCCTTGTATCCCATCCGCACCAGCAGGTCGAACATGCGGCGCTTGCGTGCGGGAGTCATCGGGTCGATGAGCGCCTGGTTGCCGTCACGCAGATCGGTGGAGAGCCAGCGCGGCGCCTCGGTGACGACATTCCCCGGCCATGTGCGGTCGGGCAGATCGATGGGCGGAAATGCGCGGTAACGCTGATGCGGCATTCCGCTGGGCTGTTGGGGTGAAATGGCCATGGTGGGAATCCTCTTAAAGATCGCGATGCGGTTTGTCGAGCAAGACATTGCGGCCGGTCATGACAAACTCCGCGGCGAGGGGTCCGACCTTAAAGGGCCTCGACGCGGCAGCGAAGGAGGAGGTTCGCATAACGCATGATTCAGTCAGCGTAGCACCGTCACGTCGTAGGCTGGCACAAACGATGCGTCATTCGAATAAGTTGGAGGCTCCGCCCATGACCGACCAGAACGGCGGCGAGGGGACGTATGTGACCGGCGGCGAGGAGTTCGATCGCGACACTCACTACATCGAAACCCGGATCACGCGCGACGGTCGCGATGGATTCGGGGTCGAAGCCGGTCGCTACCGGCTGGTCGTGGCAAGGGCATGCCCGTGGGCGAATCGCTCGATCATCGTGCGGCGGCTCCTCGGACTCGAAAATGCCATCTCGATGGGCGAATGCGGTCCCACTCACGATGCACGGAGTTGGACATTCGACCTCGATCCCGGCGACGTGGACCCTGTGCTCGGCATTGAACGCCTGCAGCAGGCCTACCTCGCGCGTTTCCCCGACTATCCGCGCGGCATCACGGTGCCGGCCATCGTGGACATACCGACCGGCCAGGTTGTGACCAACAACTTTCCGCAGATCACACTCGACTTCTCGACCGAATGGGTGGGGTTCCATCGCCAAGGTGCGCCAGCGCTGTATCCGCAGGACCTGCGCGCGGAGATCGACGAAGTCGCCGACCTGGTCTTCGGTGATGTCAACAACGGCGTCTACCGCTGCGGTTTCGCCGGCTCACAAGAGGCGTATGAGACGGCTTACGACCGGCTCTTCAACCGCCTCGACTGGCTCAGCGAACGTCTCGAAAAGCAGCGCTTTCTGGTCGGCGACACCGTCACCGAGGCCGATGTCCGCCTCTTCACAACGCTTGCCCGATTCGATGCCGTCTATCACGGGCACTTCAAATGCAATCGCGAGAAGCTCAGCGAAATGCCGATCCTGTGGGCGTATGCACGCGACCTCTTCCAGACCCCCGGCTTCGGCGACACGATCGACTTCGAACAAATCAAGAAGCACTACTACATTGTCCACGAAGACATCAATCCAACGAAGATCGTGCCCGTTGGCCCGGACCTTGCGAACTGGATGACGCCCCACGGCCGCGAATCGCTCGGCGGCAGCCCGTTCGGCAGCGGCACGGCGCCGGCGCCAATCTAGGCTGGAGTCCAACGGGTTTCGGCGGACCACCGTTCGGCGCGTCCGATGATGTCGGCGATCACGTCGGTCTTCGCTGCGGCGTAGTCGTTCATGTCGGGCCACAGGCGCCCGGCCAGTCCTTCCTTGACCGCGGCATAGAGCTTGCAATCCCCGGGCTGATCCGTAGCCAGTCTCGAAACAGCAGGTGGGTGCGTTCCCACTCGCTGCCGGCAGCACAGACGTGCACATGCACATCGAGTTCCGGGGGTCCGAAGCATGCGGTGAGCCGGCTCGCGAACGCGCAACAGGTATCCCGCTTCCAACAGGTCCGGCACATAGGAGTTTTCGTCCTCGGGGTCGTCGACACTGAGATCGATGTCGACGATGGGCTTCGCCGCCAATCCCGGCACCGACGTCGAGCCGACATGGTCAATGCGGAAAACGCGATCACCCAATGCGCGGGTAATGCGCCCATGTTCGATCTCGAAACGATCAGGCCAGGATGAGTCATGCGGCACGACGAGGATCTCCCGTGGTTCGCGTCCGCCGATCAGTTCGGCGTCGTCATTCATACGAATCGCACATCCGTACCTTCAATGAGGTCGGCGGGCGCGGCGGCATACGTCATCTGACCGAATAGCGACCGCGGCCACATGGTGGCCTGCAAGCGCTCTCGCCGTGTTGCGCCCCGGTTAAAACTGTGACGTATGGCATGCAGATCGGTGACGCAGTCGGCGCCTTCCGTCGGCTGTGCGCCTGGCCTTGCATAGCGCTCTCGTTCGACCCGCACCAGCAGACGGTCCAGCGCTGTCGCGTCGACTCCCCCGCCTTGCGCTAGACGACGGGCGAACGACCGCGGGGTGTCTGCGCGCGATACCGGGACCCCGTAGTCGCGCGCACTGTCGCGAAGCTCGCCCCATAAGGCGCTCGCCGGCGCCTGCGAGTTCAGGGCGCGAACCAACCTGCGCCGCCGCCGGAACGTGCGAATGAGGCCCGGGATGCCGAGCAATGCAAGACCTGCGAAGAGCGCGAGGAACACGGGGCTGCGCACCGTCGACGATTCGGCGGCCGCCGCAGACCCGTCGACGACCGCCGTGTCGCCGGGAAGATCGTTCTGGGTGCCGGGGTCCACCTCGGTCTGTGGGCTTTGAGCGTCGCGCGGGTCGGTGAATGCCGAACGGAACGTCGTGGCCGAGCCGCGGCCCGGGGTGGGCTCGAACGAGACCCAGCCGACGCCGTCGAAGTAGAGCTCGGGCCAGGAATGCAATAGGTCCGAGGTCACTTCGTAAATGGGTTTGCCGTTGATTTGCTTACCGCTGAGATCGCCGGGCGCGTAGCCAACGGCGATGCGGGCCGGGATCCCAAGGGTCCGTGCCATGACCGCCATCGCCGACGAGAAATGGACGCAGTAGCCGGACTTCTCGTTGAGAAACTCGGCGATGACGTCGACGCCGTTGCCGTCGAATCCGTCCTCGACCGGGGCGGTCTCCGAATACGTGAAGTCACCGGAACGGAAATACGTCTGCAACGCCAAGGCGCGGTCATAGTCGTTGTCCATCCCCGCCGTCACCGCATTGGCGGTCTCGCGGATGCTGCGCGGCATGCGAGCCGGCACCTTCGTGTATTCGTAGAGCGCCCCGCTCGCGCGCGCATCAGCGTCCCGCATTTGCTCGAGGGTCGGCGAGATCTGGAGGCTGGACACCGTGTATTTCTGGCCGCGTGTGCCCGACGTCGAGGTGATGGAGTTGCGGCCCTCGGGCTGCCACCGCCATGCCCCTTTCAACCCGTCGACGGCCTGAGCCGGATAGGGCGAAGGCAGGAGTTTGGCGTTGAGGCCGAAGATGTTGATCCGGGTCGAGATGTCGGTGTTGGGAATGGCCGAACCCAATGCACCGCGCCCCTCCAGCACGTCGGCGCTCCGACTCGACACATTAGTCGTGCCGGGACGCCACGTCTTGCCCGTGAAATCGTGCAGGTTCGTGACCTTGAGGTAGAGGGGCCGGGTGGCATCGGTCGAATACTCGAGCACCTTCACCGTCGATCCGCGCCGCAGGTTCTGCCCGAGAGCGAGTATGGGATTGATGCCCGAGTCGAATGCCCCCGGAGGCGGGTTGCCCCATGAGATGCCCAGGCCCGTCGTGGCGGGCAACGCCGGTGGCACCACGACGCCCACCGCCACCGCTGCCGCGGCAATCGCCACTGAGGGCAGTGTGAACTGGCGACGGGTTCGCTCACTGGCATCGCCGCTGGCCTTCATCCGGCGGCGAATGTCCGCACGGAGCACATACAGCCACGGCACCGCAATCGCCACGAACACGAGGACGCTCGGGCTCATGCCAGCGATGACGGTCGGTGCCAAGAACACGTCCGCGAAGAGGATTCCCGTCAGCGCGGGGACCCGCCTGCCGAACGTCAGGGCATCCACGGCGATGGCCAGGAGTCCGGCGATGGCCGCCATCACGAACAGGTCGGGGGTCTCCACCGTCAGTGGCGCTTCGTTCTCGATGAAACCACGCGTCGCCTCGGAAGTGAGGCTCGCGAATTCGCTGACCGTGGTGAGCGTCGGAATGATCCCAAACAGCGCCGAGGACGACGCAAACAACCACATCAGCGAAAAGAACCACGCAGCGAGGACGCCGAGCCACGCCCACAGGGTCGGTATGCCCAGCTTTCGGAGCAAGTGCGTGGCTGCGAACACAATGGCGGCCACGAGGACCGACAGTTGCCACCACGCCGAGCCGCGCAGCACGGAAGAGAAAGACGCCATCGCCGCGATCGTGGCCAGGAAGAGACCGACGGTGAGCCGCAGGTCGCCGCCTGCACCGGACTCAGTACGCGCCATGGCGGACCCCTTGCCGCATGTCGAGCGACAGCCAGCTGTCGAGCAGTTCATCGGCGGTTGCCGCCGAGCGGCACGTCCAGCCCGATCTTTCGAGCAGTTCGACGGCCTCATCGGGCGTATGCGAACCGAGATAGGCGACGGCCGACGTGCAGGCATGGCCCACCGCCACCCACTCTGCCGCTTGCGTGGTGTTGAGAGTGCCGAGGATGGCGACCAGCGGCGTCGGGGACTCGGCCGACAGTTCGGCCTCGAGGATGGCCGGCGTGACCGTCGATCCTTCCGAGGGAGCAATGCGGGCGAGGTCCACCATCACGTCTTCGATCGTGTCGCTGGCGTGATCGTCAGACACCTCGCGGCGACATCCCCGCGCATCCCCGACGGTCCTGAACGCGACACCGTAGTTGGCACTCACGAGCGACGAACAGAATGAGGCCGCCTCGATGACGGCCCATTCGAAGGCGGGCAGGTGTCCCTCGTCCGTGGCATCCGACCAGCCCCGCCCTGCCCCGAAACTGACGGCTTCGGCGTTGAGCACGATCGTCGCCTTCGGGTTGTTCAACTGTTCTTCCTGGCGCACCATCAACTCCGCACGCCGTGCGGTCGCCTTCCAGTGCAGGTGACGCATGGGGTCGCCGGGCATGTACTCGCGCGCAATGACATCGTCGACCCCTGCGCCGACATGCCGGTGGGCCAGGTGCGTCGGACCGTCGATCCCGTGGGCATTCAGGGATATGGGCAGCAACTCCACAGTCTTGGGCAACACCGTCAGCACGCTGGGCTCGCCATACCCGCGCTGTCGTTCGATGAGTCCGAATGGATCCGGAAGGCTGATCGAGAGCGGACCGACCAGGTGCTCGCCGCGCCGCCCGCCCCGCACCTCGTAGGTGAACCCGACCTTGGCCGAGCGCGATCGCCCGCTCCCCAGCGCCGGCAAACTCCCCCGCGCGTGGCCGACGACCGTCGACGGCAGGTGGTCCTTCCAATGCGCCTCCAGGCTCGGAAACACCGACAGGTTGCGTACCTCGAGAGTCGTCGTCGAGTGTTCGCCGGCGGCAACGACGTCGGGCAAGAAGGTGCGCTCGATGCGCACGTGGGAATGGCCGAGGAATACGTAGGCGGTGGAGAACAGCATCAACCCGGCCAGCAGGCAACCGATGTAATTGAGCTGGCCGATGGCCCACCAGTTGGCGGCCAGCAGGCTGGCGAGCGCGCCGCCCAGGATGCTCCAACCTCGCGACGTAAGGCGCAATTCACCGGCTTGTTGCCGCCATCGTTCGATGGCCGCCCGCACCTTACGTTCGAACATGGCGCTAGTCGGGCTCGACAGCACCGTCGGGAATGATTGTGTCCCCGATGATCCGGTTGAGTACCTCACCCACGGCGATGGCGCCGTTGCGGTCTTGTGCGCCACGCGCCCTTCGGGTGGGAATGATCCGGTGGCTCAGGACGGGCAACAACAGGTGGCGTATGTCGTCGGGCAATACGTATTCGCGTCCCTCCAACGCAGCGAGCACCTTCGCTGCCCGGACCAGCTGCAGTGTGGCGCGCGGGCTGGCGCCGAGCCGGAGCTCGCCGTCGCGACGGGTCGCCTGGACGAGGTCGACGCAGTATTGCTCGACGGACGGAGCGATGTGCAGACCTCGTACAAGGTCGATCATCGCCATGACCTCGGGGACCGAGACGACCGGCGCGATCTCTTCGAGCGGGTTCTCGGTGTCGCGTCCGCGCAGCATCGCAAGCTCGGATGCGGGGTCGGGGTAGCCCATGGAAATGCGCGCCATGAACCGGTCGCGCTGCGCCTCGGGAAGCGCATACGTCCCTTCCATCTCGAGCGGGTTCTGTGTGGCGATGACGGTGAACGGCGGGCTCAGCACATGAGTGGTGCCGTCCACGGTGACCTGGCGTTCTTCCATGGCTTCGAGAAGCGCCGACTGGGTTTTGGGCGAAGCACGGTTGATTTCGTCACCGATGACGACGTTGGCGAAGACGGCGCCTGGCTTGAACTCGAACTCGCCCGCTGCCTGGTTGTAGGCGGAGACGCCGGTGATGTCCGAGGGAAGCAGGTCGGGGGTGAATTGAACGCGCCGTACGGAGCAGTCGACCGATTTGGCGAGGGCCTTGGCAAGCACCGTCTTGCCGACGCCGGGGACATCTTCGATCAGCAGATGCCCCTCTGCGAGCAGCACGATCAGTGCCATCTTGGTAGCCTCGGGCTTCCCGTCGATCACGGAATCGATGTTGTTCAGGATCCGTTTCGAAGCGGTATGGAAGTTTTCGATCGTCGACGCGTCTTGCCCATCGTGGTCCGCGCCACCGAAACCGATGTCGGGACTGCTGTGGTCAACCATGCCTCACCTCTGTATGGCGATCCTAACCATTCAAGGCAAACGGAGTCTGCTAATCGGGCTCGCGCGCAGTGCCACCGCCGGTCGAGTTCGCGCACAGCGCGAGTATCGAGACCCAGAATCTTTCTCGAACATTCTTTCGAGTAGGTCTTGTTTCTATGTGCGGATGAGCGTATAGTCGAACACACGTCCTGCATCTCTGCTTGAGTGCAGTCGCATTTCAGATCAGCCGCGGTTCGGGCATTGCGTTGCGGATCGGACTAAATCTCGCCGAATAAGACGGACGCGGCC
>Ga0075527_10000289_pt1 | contig 11604 bp, 12 predicted proteins | sample NGEPer11B_FD_74784 | JGI IMG/M metagenome (GOLD analysis project Ga0075527, IMG submission 74784) | Arctic peat soil microbial communities from the Barrow Environmental Observatory site, Barrow, Alaska, USA - NGEE Permafrost305-11B | ecosystem: Environmental > Terrestrial > Soil > Wetlands >...
CCTTCATGTACTGGAACACGCCCAGCAGGATGAGGAACTCGCCCACGAACCCGTTCAGGCCCGGCAGCCCCAGCGAACCCAGCACGAACAAGCTGAAGAAGGCGGCGGCCACCGGAAGCGGTCGGGCCATCCCGCCGTAGTCCTTGATCTGACGCGTGTGCGTGCGCTCGTAGAAGAAGCCCACCATCTGGAACAGGGCCCCCGTGAGGATACCGTGGTTGACCATCTGGAGGATCGATCCCTCGATGCCCTGCAGGTTGAAAGTGAAGAGCCCCGCGGTGATGAACCCCATGTGACTCACCGAGGAGTAGGCCACGAGCTTCTTCATGTCCACCTGCACCAGCGACACGGCGGCGCCGTAGACGATGGCGATCACCGAGAGCACCATCACCCAGGGCACGGCCTTCACCGTGGCCTCCGGGAAGAACCCGATGCAGAAGCGGATCATGCCGTAGACGCCCATCTTCAGGAGCACGCCGGCCAGGATCACAGAGCCGGCCGTGGGAGCTTCCACGTGCGCGTCGGGAAGCCAGGTGTGCACCGGGAACATGGGCACCTTGATGGCGAAGGCGATGAAGAAGGCCAGGAAGCCCCAGAACTGGATGTTCGAGGGGAAGCCCGCCTTCTGCAGCGTCAGGATGTCGAAGGTCATGGCGCCGGTCTCGCGTCCGAACCAGAAAACGATGCCCAGGATGGCCACCAGCATGAGCACCGAGCCCGTGAACGTGAAGAGGAAGAACTTGATGGCGGCATAGATGCGCCGCGCGCCTCCCCAGATGCCGATGATGAAGTACATCGGGATCAGCTGGACTTCCCAGAACACGTAGAACAGGAAGAGGTCCATGGCCGTGAAGACGCCGATCATGCCTGTCTCCAACACAAGCAGGCCGATGAAGAAGGCGAGTTCCCTGTCCTTCACGTAGTTCCACGAGCCGATGATGGCGATCACCGACAAGAACGTCGTGAGCAGGATCATCAGCATCGAGATGCCGTCCACACCCACGTGGTAGTTGATGCCGAAGTTCTGGATCCACACGTAATTCTCTTCGAACTGGAAGGCCGCCGTCTCCGTGTGGAAGGCGGTCAGCATGTAGGCGCTCAGCGCGAAGGCGGCCAGACTCGTCACCAGGGCCGTGGCCTTGTACGCGCTCGGCCGACCCCGCATGAACAGCAGCATGACCAAGGCGCCCAACGCAGGCAGAAACGTCAGCAGCGTGAGCGCCCTGAAGCCTATCTGGTCAGCGAAACCGAAATCCACTGTCTCACTCCCTCTGTTGGCGCTCTAGAAGATTATGACCGCACTGACGATGACGAACAGCCCCAGGAACATGACGACCGCGTAGTTCTGCACGCGTCCGGTCTGCAGGGGGCTGACCGCCTTCCCGGCGATATCCCAGAGCCGTCCGACCCCGTTGACCGCCCCGTCGATGACGCCGGCGTCGACCACCCGCCAGAGCCACCGGGAACCGTCCACGACCAAGCGGATGATGGTCGCGTTGTAGATCTCGTCGATATACCACTTGTTCAGAATGGCCCTGTACAGCGGCGGCGCGACGGCGCCCGCCTTCTGCGGCAGATCGTCAGGACGCCTCACATAGAACACGTAGGCGACGAGTATCCCCGACAGGGCCACGGCCACGGACACGACCATCAGAACCAGGTCCGTCGCTCCGAACGCCTCGTGGTGCACACCGAGGATCTTGTTCGCAGGCTCGAACACGGGCTCGAGGAACTTGTGGAACACACCCTTCTCGGGAGGGAAGCCGAGGAATCCGCCCACGACCGACAGCCCTCCCAGCACCATCAGCGGCACCACCATCGACCACGGGCTCTCGTGCACGTGGTGCTCCACTTCGGGATCGACGCGCGACTTGCCCCAGAAGGTCATGAAGATGAGGCGGAAGGTGTAGAAGGCGGTGATGAAGGCCGCGATCAGGCCGATGGCCCAGATCACATAGCCGCCGCCCTTCCAGTTCATGCCCAGAATCTCGTCCTTCGACCAGAAGCCGGCGAAGGGGAACACCCCGGACAAGGCAAGAGCGCCGGCCATCAAGGTCCAGTAGGTGAAGGGTATCTTCTTGGCCAAACCGCCCATCTTCCGCATGTCCTGCTCGCCCGAGAGCGAGTGGATCACCGAGCCGGAGCCGAGGAAGAGCAGGGCCTTGAAGAAGGCGTGCGTCACCAGGTGGAAGATGGCCGCCACCCACGCGCCCACGCCCAGGGCCATGAACATGTAACCCAACTGGGAGATCGTTGAGTACGCCATGACGCGCTTGATGTCGTTCTGCGCGATACCTATGGTGGCGGCGAAGATGGCCGTGAAGGCGCCGATGCCCCCCACCACCAGCATGGCTGTGGGCGCACTCGCGAAGATCACAGAACTGCGGGCCACCATATAGACACCGGCGGTGACCATGGTGGCGGCATGGATGAGGGCGGACACCGGCGTGGGGCCTTCCATGGCATCGGGAAGCCACACGTGCAGCGGGAACTGGGCCGACTTGCCCATGGCTCCCATGAAGAGCAGGAGGCCGATGGCCAGCATCACGCCCTGACTCGCCTGCTGGAGTTCCACCGCCTCGAAGACCTTGGTGTAGTCGAGCGACCCGAAGGTCACGAAGATCAGCATGACCCCGAGGCCGAAGCCGAAGTCGCCCACCCTGTTGGTGAGAAACGCCTTCTTGCCGGCAGAGGCCGCCGCCGGCTTGTGGTAGTAGAAGCCGATGAGGTAGTAGGAACAGAGCCCCACCGCCTCCCAGCCGAAGTAGAGCAGCAAGTAGTTGCTTCCCAGCACCAGCATGAGCATGCTGAAGGCGAAGAGGCTGAGGAAGGCGAAGAAGCGATAGTAGCCCGTGTCGCCGTGCATGTAGCCTTTGCTGTAGATGAAGATGAGCGTGCCCACCCCGGTGACCACCAAGAGCATCACCGACGACAGCTGATCCAGCTGCAACCCGATGTTCACCTGGAAGTCGCCCACCGGGATCCAGCGCCACAGATCTACCACGAAGGCGTGCTCCGCGCCCCGAATAGCTACGAACGCCCACACCGACAGCACAAAAGAACCGGCCATCGCGAAGATAGGGATCCAGTGCGCGGAGTCCTTGATGTACCAACGGCCCAGCAGCAGGGTCACCACGAAGGCCACCAGCGGCAGAGCGGGGATCAGTGGCAAGACGTAGTTCATGTTCTCCATGCGCCTACACCTAGCCCTTCATGAGGTCGAAGGTGTCGACCATCAGCGTTTTCCGGTTGCGGAACAGGGATGTCAGGATCGCCAGGCCCACGGCCGCCTCCGCGGCGGCCACCGTCATGGTGAACAACACGAAGTTCTGCCCGATGAGGTTCTCGTGCAGCCGGCTGAAGGCCACAAGGTTGAGGTTGACCGCGTTCATCATCAACTCGATGGAGAAGAGCACGATGAACAGGTTCCTACGCACGAGCACCCCTGTGGCTCCGATGACGAAGAGGAAGGCGGAGAGCACAAGGTACCATTCGACCGGTATCTGCACCGCTATACCTCCTGCTCTACGAAGGCTGAGGTCGGCTCCTCGCCCTCGCCCCATTCCCGCAACCGGTTCTCACTTCCGCCCTCTTTGTGGGCCAGCAGTATCGCTCCCACCATGCCCACGAGGAGTATCAGCGACGCAATCTCGAAGGGCAGCAACATCTCGCCGAACAGCACTTCGCCCAAGACCTGCACGTTGCCACCGCGTTCGGCGATCACCTCGGGCGACAGTCCCCCTCCCACGGAGGCGTAGGTGGCCCCAGTCACCACGAAGATGAACTCGGCCAGCATGAGGGGCGCAAGCACGAGCACCACCCACTTCTGCTTGGGGTGCAGCTGCTCGAGCTGCTGGAACTCCCGCAGGTTCAGGAACATGACCACGAACGCGAACAGCACCAGGATGGCTCCGGCATACACCAGCACCTGTATCACGGCCAGGAAGTAGGCCTGGGTCAACAGGAAGATGCCGGCCACGTTCAGGAACGTGAACACGAGCAGGATGAGCCCGTGGACGATGTTGGAGCGCGTGATGACGCCCAGGGCTCCTATCACCGCCAGGGCAGCGAACATGATGAAGACGAACTTGTCGGCCATGCTCCCTCCCCTAGCGCCGGTAGAGCTCTTTATGAGCGTTTGCCTGATTGGCCACCAGTCTCTCCTTGGTGAGGTAGAAGTCACTCTTGTCGTAGGTGGCCAGCTCGTACACGCTCGTCATCACGATGGCCGCGCACGGGCAGACCTCCTCGCAGAAGCCGCAGAAGATGCAGCGGGCGAGGTCGATGTCGAAGACGTCGATACTCTTGTGGTTGCTCTGCTCCGAGGTCTCGATGGTGATGCAGTTCGAGGGGCAGATGGTCTCGCACAGCCGACACCCGCAGCAGTTAAGTCTGCCGGATTCCGGATCGGTGAGCAGGGCGTGCATGCCCCGGAACCGGGGCTGCGGGATGATCTTCTCCTTGGGATACTCCACCGTTACCTTGTCCTTGAGGAAGTAACCCCCGGTGACGGACATCCCTTGGAAGATCTCGAAGAAGGTGGCCTTCTTGATGACGCTCTTCAGACCCATGCTACACCACGCTCACTATCAGGGCCGTGACGACCAGATTGGCGAGGGCCAGTGGAAGGAAGACCTTCCACCCGATATCCATGAGTTGGTTGTAGCGATAGCGGGGCAGTGTCCAGCGGATCCACATATACATGAACACGAAGAACAGGACCTTGCCCACCAGCCAGATAAATCCGGGGATGAACTCGAGCGCCTCGAAGGGCGGTCGCCAACCGCCGAAGAAGAGCGTGGCGATGACGGCTGAGACCACCACCATGTTCACGTACTCGCCGAACATGAAGATGCCCCAGCGCATACCGGTGTACTCCGTCATGTGGCCGGCCACCAACTCCTGCTCGGCCTCGGCCAAGTCGAACGGCGCCCGGTTGAGTTCAGCGATACTGGCCACGAAGAATATGGCAAAACCCACGATCTGCGGGATGAAGTTCCAGTTCCAGAAGTTGCCGGCCTGCGCGTCGACGATGCCGACGAAGCTCACCGACCCGGCCATGATGAACAGACCCACAAGCGCCAGGCCCATGCTGATCTCGTAGGAGACCATCTGAGCGCCGGAGCGCAGGCTGCCAAGCAGCGACCAATGGTTGTTCGAGGCCCAACCGGCGAACACGATGCCGTACACAGCTATGGAGCCCAGCGCCAGGAACATGATGGCGCCCGCATCGAAGTTCGCGATCACCAGGTCGACCTTGTGTCCGAAGATGCTCACGCCCATAGGGCCGAACGGGATCAGCGCCATGGTGACGAACGCGGGCACGAACAGGATGTAGGGGGCGATCCGGAACACAGGCTTGTCGGCCCAGTCGGGGATCAGGTCTTCCTTGCTGAGCAGCTTGGCCATGTCACCGAACGACTGCAGCGCCCCGAAGGGACCGGCATACGTGGGGCCTACGCGGCTCTGGAAGAAGCCCGCGAACTTGCGCTCGAAGTAGATGATGAACGGAACCATCCCGACGGCCACCACGACCCAGAGGACGCCCTTGACAACGAGGAAGATGAGATCGGTCATCGGTCGCAATCCCCCAGTACGATGTCGACGCTACCGAAGATCCCCACGCTGTCTGAGAGCATCTCGCCCTCGAACATGGCGGGGATGGCCTGCCCGTGATAGAAGCTGGGAGTGGACAGGCGCAGACGTTGGGGTTTCGGCCCGCCGTCGGAGACGATGTACACGCCCATCTCGCCCTTGGGCACCTCGATGGACCGGTAGACCTCACCTTTCGGCACCTGCGGTCCGCGGAACACGTGCACGAAGTCCTGCACCATGGCCGCCGAATCGCGCATCACGTTCTTCTTGAGCGGCAGCACGTGGGCGGCGTCCGCGGCCAGGAACGGGCCGTCGGGCAGATTGTCCAGACACTGCCGGATGATCTTGCACGACTCGTACATCTCTTTGATGCGCACCAGGAAGCGGGCGTACACGTCGGCGTCGTACTCCACCGCCACCTCGAAATCGACCTCGTCGTAGGCCGCGTAGGGCTCGTCCTTGCGTAGGTCGCGGGCGACGCCGGCGGCGCGCAGTGCAGGTCCCGTGATGCGCCACTGGTTGCAGTCCTCCGCCGTGAAGATGCCCACGTTCCGCGCGCGTTTCAAGAAGATGCGGTTGACGGTGATGAGCCGTTCGTACTCGGCTAGACGCTTCGGCAGGAAGTCGGCTACCGCCCGACACTTCCCTACCCAACCGTCGGGCAGGTCTTTGGAGACGCCGCCGATACGCGCGTAGGAGTGCGTGAGTCGCGCTCCGCACGCCATCTCGAACAGGTCGAGGATGTACTCGCGGTCGCGGAAGCAGATGAGGAAGAAGGTCTGCGCCCCGAAGTCCATGATGTGAACGCCCAGCCACAGGATGTGGTTGGAGAGGCGGATCAGTTCGTGGGCTATGGTCCTGATGTAGCGCGCCCTGACGGGGACCTCGACCCCCATCAACTTCTCGACCGCCTCGCAGTAGCCGTGGTTCATCGCGAAACTGGAGACGTAGTCCAAACGGTCGGTGAGCGGTATGACCTGGTGATAGGTCAGGTTCTCGGCTAGCTTCTCCACGCCGCGGTGCAGGTTGCCGATACCCGGGCGGGTGCGGACGATGATCTCACCGTCGAGGTCCACCACTGCTTGGTACACCCCGTGCATCGAGGGGTGCTGCGGGCCCATGCTGACGGTGATCGTCTCGTTGTTGGCCGCCACGCGCTGGCGCGTGCGGGCCTTGCGCTCTGTGAGCTCCTCGAGTGTCGGGTGCTGCGGAGCCACGGGCGCGTCGTGCAGATCCGAGCCGTGCCCGCTCATCTAGATCTTTCCTTTCAGATCGGTCCTGATCCGGCCGCCCACGGTGCCCTTGACCGGGAAGTCCTTGCGCAGCGGATACCCCTCGAAGTCGTCGGTGAGGAGCAGACGGATGAGGTTCGGGTGGCCCTGGAACACGATGCCGTACATCTCCCAGGTCTCCCGCTCGTCCCAGTCGGCGGAACGCCACAGGCCGGACACCGTGGGGATCTTCTGCCCTTCGGCCAACGACACCTTCAGGCGCAGACGCGAGTTGCGGCTCACGGAGGTCAGGTGCAGGACCACCTCGAAGGGAGCTTCCAGCCGCTCAGGGTAGTGATTGCCCAGTAGGCAGTCGAGGCGTTCGAAGGCCAGGTCAGGAGAGTCCCTGCAGAACGTCGCCACCGCGACGTAGTCGTCCACGGATACGGTGAACGTCAGCTCTCCGCGGAAAAAAGAGGAGCCGAGCAACTTGCCTCCGAACTCCTCCTCGAGCTTGGCGAAGACGACCTTCGACGCCTCCGGGATCTCGACACTCTCTTGTCTCGTTTCCATCCTTCCCCTTCTCCGGATCGGGCCGCCGGGCTCTTGACCGTATCCCGTCCGCTATTCGCCGATCGCCGCGCGCGCCGGGATGACCCGAAGACCATCGTAGGCATGGCGACTCTGCTTGACCCGGTCGCGGAGCATCTCGAGACCGTCCCACAGCGCCTCCGGCCGCGGAGGGCATCCGGGAACGTACACGTCCACGGGGATCAGTGCGTCTATGCCCTGCACCACATTGTACGTGTCCCAGATGTTGCCCGAGATGGCGCACGACCCCATGGCCACCACCCACTTGGGGTCGGGGATCTGCTCGTAGAGACGCACGACGCGAGGGGCCATCTTGGTGCTGCACCACCCGGCCACGATCATGCCGTCGGCCTGCCGGGGAGACGCACGCATCGCTTCCATCCCAAAGCGCGAGAGGTCGTATCGGGGGCCGGCGGTCGCCATCATCTCGATAGCGCAGCAGGCCAGCCCGAACAGGAGAGGCCACCAGGAGAAGCTACGGCCGAAACCAAGGAGCTTCTCGAGGCTTGCGGGGATGGCGACTCCGGGGATGTAGTCCTCGTCAAGAGCCTGTCTGACTTGGGCGTCGGAAGCATCGCGAAGGGCGGCTAGGTCGGCCGCTGACAGCAACCCGGCGGTCCCGGAGGGCGAGAGCATGGCTGCCTGCCGAATACTCGTCGGATCGGTCATTCCCACTCGAGCACTCCCTTCTTCCACGCGTAGAAGTAGCCCACCAGGAGCATGAAGATGAACAGGAACATCTCGACCAGTCCCAAGGTGCCGAGCTTGTGCAGCGCGACAGCCCAGGGATACATGAACACCGCCTCTAGGTCGAACAGCACGAAGAGGACGGCGACGAGATAGAAGTGCACGTTGTACGGAGCGCGGGCATCGCTTTCGGGCAGCACCCCGCACTCGTAGGGAAGGCCTTTGTTCGGGTTCTTGCTCGTCGGAGCCAGGAAGTGACTGAGCGTCACGAGGGCCACCCCGAGGAAGGCTCCGATGAAGAGCATCAGGGCGAACTGTATGACGAGGTCGACAGTCGGATTGATCACAGGCGCACCTCTGCGGTTCGGTTGCCTAGGCGACGTTCCGTAGCTCGAGTACCTGAGTCCTCGCGCACAAGTGTGTGAGGACTCACACAACGGGGGTCACAATAGCAAATCGGCGCGGTGGTTGCAACGGATTTCACAGGTGGAGTGGGCCGCTCAACCCCCGATTGCGGCCGTTCCCGTGAGCAGATGTCCCGTTCCCGGCCATTTGCCGGGGAGCGTCGGATGAGGCCGATCGCCGCTTACCTCGCCCACCGTCGCGCAGCCATGCGAACCGCCCGCATGCGGCATCCCGGCAGATCGACGACGCGGGCGATCTGCGCCATCGCGCGCACACCGTAGCCGCCGTCGGGCACACACCGTTGCTATACTAGCCGGCACGCCCGCTTGTGTTCGCCGCACCGCCGACGAAGGCAGAAGACTCCGGGCGTTCGGCACCCCGATCGGCCCCCGAGGAGCACGCGTTGGCTACGATTGGCGAACAGAAGCGCATGACCGTGATCGACCATCTCACCGAGTTGCGTCGGCGCATCGTGGTGTCGGTGGTGGCTGTCGCCCTGGGTATGGTCGTCGCGTTCGTCGAGAAGGACTGGGTGTTCGGCATCATCAAGCGGCCCCTGTTGCGCATGAAGGGTGTCAACACCGACCTGGTTACCTTCAGCCCCACCGAACCTTTCATGACCGTGCTCAAGGTATCCATCTACGCGGGCATGTTGCTGGCGCTACCTATCGTCCTCTGGCAGATCTGGGCGTTCATCATGCCCGCGCTCTACGAGCGCGAGCGCAAGAGCGTGCTCCCCTACGTATTCTTCACCACCGCTCTCTTCGTCGGCGGGGTCGCCTTCGCCTACTACGCCGTGCTGCCGGTGGGTCTCGGCTTCCTGGTGGGGTACGGAGGCGACATCTTCCTACAACAACTGCGGGCATCCGAGTACATCGGGTTCGTCTCGATGTTCCTCCTGGCGTTCGGAGTCGTGTTCGAGATGCCGGCCATGATGCTGTTGCTCACGTCCGCTGGGATCGTCGACCACCACATGCTGAAGCGCGTACGCAAGTACGCGGTCGTGGGCATCGCGGTCGCGGCGATGGTGCTCACCCCCAGCCAGGACCCGGTCAGCATGCTCCTCATGATGGGTCCGCTCCTGGCACTCTACGAGATCGGCATCCTACTGTCGCGCGCCTCCGGCCGAAAACGGACCGCGCGCCCGTGACGTCCATCGTCGTCCTCGGTGTGGGCAACCTGCTGCTCACAGATGAGGGCGTGGGTCCCATCACCATCGACTACCTGGGCGAGCGCTGGGAGTTCCCCGGTCACGTGCAATTGGTGGACGGTGCGACCGCCGGCCTGGAACTGATCAACGTGTTCCAGTCGGCCGACAGTATCGTCGTGATCGACACGGTCCTCGGGGACGCCGAACCGGGCGCCCTCTACCGCTTCCACCCCGATGACGTCCCCCGGGACGTGCGTTATCGCACCTCGATCCATCAGGTGTCGTTCATGGATGCCTGGAACATGGTCCGGCTGTTGGGCCCGGCCCCCGAGATAGTCATCATCGGTGTGCAGCCCGAGGACATGTCCACTCCCCACGTGGGGCTCACCTCCACCATCGAGGCGAGGCTACCCGACATCGAAGAGCTGGTGTTGGGGGAGCTCGAGCGGCTGGGCGTGCCGGCGCCGAGGCGCCGCAAGCCGGGTGCCGGCGCCGAGCGGGCGCCCGACCCTCACCGCCTCACGCCGCGGTACGCGCCGAAGGCGCACGAGGAGTGAGTTGGTGGGCCGGGGTCGCGCGTGCGCGACCCCGGCCGAAGCCCTCGGAGGCGCCGTCTCTCGCCGCCGAGGGAGCTACTGCCGTCCGGGCGGCCGGAGGCCGCCCGGACGGAACAGACCGTTCGTCAGATGCTGTTCAGCTTCTCGATCAGGGCCGGGACGACCTCGTAGAGGTCCCCCACGACACCGTAGTCGGCCAGCTGGAAGATGGGGGCGTCCTTGTCGGTGTTGATGGCGGCGATGAGCTTCGACGAGCTGATGCCCACCGTGTGCTGGATCTGGCCGGAGATGCCCACAGACAGGTAGAGGTCGGGCTTGGTCTTGGCCCCGGAGAGGCCGACGACGCGGTCTTCGGCCAACCACCCGAAGTCGGACAGACCCTTGGTGCAGGCGAGTTCCGCACCCAGTGCGGCAGCCAGCTGCCTGCCCAGATCCACATCCTCACGCTTGCCCAGACCACGACCGATGCCCACGATGCGCTCCGCGTCTTCGAGGTTGACGGCGTCGCCGTCCTTCTGGCGACGCTCCACCAGCTTCACGGTGGACGGCTGCAGGGCGAGAGCCGGCGACACGACCAGGCCCGCGCCGGCGACCGCGGGGCCCATCTCGAACGTCTTGGGCATGACCGCGAACACCTTGACCCCGGTGTCGACGGTCTCCATCGCCACTGTGTTGCCGCCGAATGCGTACCGACCGGCCACCAGGGTGGCACCGTCCAGCACTAGGGAGTTCACGTCCGTGACACAGCCCGCGCCGAGCTTCTGCGCGAGACGCGGCGCCAACTCCTTGCCCCGCCGGGTCGAGGCCACCAACACCACAGTCGCACCGGCCTCGCGGGCCACCTGGGCCAGGGCCTCGGCCGTCACGTCCACGGCGAGGCCGTCCAGGGCCGGGTCGAAAACAGTGAAGACGCGATCGGCACCGACCTCACCCAGTCTGCCCGCGTCGGCCGCGCCGGTCCCATCGACTCCGAGGATCGCCGCGGAGAGCCCAAGTCCCAACGCGCCCGCAAACTCCTTGGCCTTGGAAGCGAGCTCCAGGGCCGCGTCCATCTTCTCTGAATATACGAGGATATCGGCCATGGTCATCTCCCCAGAACCCCTTCTTTGATGAGCGCGTTCACGAACGCCGAAGCCTGGTCGGCGGCGCTGCCTTCGAACATGATGTGCTTGCGGTCCTGTTCTTCCGCCAAGTTGGAGAGGATGGTGCGCACCGGCGCGACCGTTCCCGCCTCCAGGCCCAGATCGGCGAGGCCCCACTCCTCCACCGGCTTCTTGCCGGCCTTCATGATGTTCATCAGCGACGGTATGCGGGGTTCGTTGATCTCGCTGACCACGGTGACGGCCGCGGGCAAAGGAGCCTCCAGAGTCTCGATGGACTCGTCCATACTGCGCTCCACGAGCACGCC
>Ga0075527_10000290_pt1 | contig 11593 bp, 13 predicted proteins | sample NGEPer11B_FD_74784 | JGI IMG/M metagenome (GOLD analysis project Ga0075527, IMG submission 74784) | Arctic peat soil microbial communities from the Barrow Environmental Observatory site, Barrow, Alaska, USA - NGEE Permafrost305-11B | ecosystem: Environmental > Terrestrial > Soil > Wetlands >...
GCGACCGGCACGGCCAGCGCCGCCATGAGGCGCAAGACCACTGCGGCTGTGACGCTGATTCCCAGATTGGTCAGCCAGCGCCGCCCCTTGGTTGCGATCAGCTTGCGTTTCGGCAAGGCGAGCTCGATCAGCGCCATCAGCACGAAGACGCCGCCGAAGACGGAAAGCCGGATGACGGTGTCGTTGGGGCCGAAGATATTGTCCATGAGCTGAATATAGGGACGCCGGCAGGTGCCCGTCAGTGTGCCGCGAGGTTTGCGACAAGCCAACCAAACCTTCGATCACAACACCGGGATCGGCCTGACCGCGATCAGCGGCAGGGGCGCGGGGATAAGAAGGGCGGTGCCGTGAAGCCCCGCCCTGAACGTGTTTCGGTCCGGCGCTTTTAAGCCTTCTTCGCGGCCGTTCGTCTGGAGGACTTCGCCGGGGGCCGCGCCGGCTTCTTGGTGGCGCGTTCTTCCTTCTTGCTGTGGAGCTGGAAGGCGAGAATGAGCAGCATGGCGCCGAACACGATGGCATAGACGCCGAGCCACCAGGTGAGCACCACCGCGCCCACGACCGGGGCGATGAGCAGAACGATGCCGAAAATCACCGAGGCGATGCCGCCGAGCGCGAGCCACCAACGCCCGTGATCGAGCTTCAGGCCCAAGGCGGCGCCCAGCATCAAGGCCCCGGAGATGATGGCCCACACCGCGATGAGGATGACGAAGGCAACCGTGGTGATCGCGGGCCACAAGAAAGCGACAGCACCGGCAGCGATATCGACGATGCCTTCCAGGATCAGCAGGCCCCAGCGGTCGCCGTTCCGCGCCGCCTTGATGCCGGAGGCAATGGCGAAGACGCCGTCCACCAGCATATAGGCCGAGAACAGAAGGATCAGCGCGAGGATCGCCGCGGTCGGAACCACCAGGCAGATGAGCCCAAAGGCGATGGCAAGAATGCCGCGAAGACCCACCGCCCACCAACTCTCGGCCAGAACTTCACTGAGCGCGTCGTGTCGATCGGTTGATGCGCCGCTCTTTGCGGGTGTCGTGCTCGCCATGAATGGACCTCCTACGGGCCTGATCGGACAGCTCGCCGAGCCGACCAACTTTGCGTGAATCGAATCGGCCAATGATGAGGCCAATAGAATGTCTGCGCGCCGCGAAATCGGGAGTTGTCCACATCCCGCGCTCGCGTGTTTAGAGCTCCAGGTTGTCCTCGGAGATAAGCCCCGTCACCGTCTGGCGCAGCCACAAATGCCCCGGATCGTGGTCGAAGCTCGCATGCCAGAGGAGCGAAATAGTGAAGCTCGGGAGATCGACCGGAACGGGGCTCGTGGCAAGTCCGAAGGTCTCGGAAAAATAGCGCGCGAGCCGCGACGGCATTGTGGTGATGACGGGGGTGCGGCGGATGATGAACGGAACGGCCAGAAAGCCGGGCGTTGTCATGACAATGCTGCGGCGGAGCTTGCGCTTGGCCAGGGCCTCATCGACGGCGCCGCGGGCATCGTCGGCGAGACTGGTGAGCACATGCGGCCAGCGCAAATAGTCCTGTAGCGACAGTGGTGGCGTAAGGTTCAGTTGTTCGGTGCTGAACAGGCAGAGAAAGCTGTCGTCGTAGAGATGGCGGCGCTTGTGGTGCGTTTGGCCGTGATCGAAGACGCCAATGCCGAGATCCAAAACCCCGGTATCGAGCTCCTCCAGGATACTCATCCGGTTGGTGGAGCGCAGTCTCAGCAACACGCCTGGGGCCGCGGTCTGCAGACGCTCCATGAGCGCCGGGATGACGGCGACCTCGATGGAATCGGCAAGCCCGATCCGGAACACGCGGTTGGCCGTTGCCGGTTCGAATGCCCCGCGCTGGAGCACGGCCGATTGAATCTGGGCCAGCGTCATGCGCACCGGATCGGCGAGCGCCATCGCCCGGGGGGTGGGGCGCATGCCGTCGCCGCCCCGAGTCAGCAATTCGTCGCCGAAGAGCGTCCTGAGGCGGGCAAGGTTGTGGCTCATGGCCGATTGGCCGAGCCCGACGCGGGCCGCCGCGCGCGTCACGTTGCGCTCGGTGAGCAGCGCATCGAAGGCGACGAGAAGATTGAGGTCGAGGCGACTTAAATTGGCATGATCAATACTCATCATCGATCCTATCGATTGGAATAATGCTACCGGAGCCCCCATGTTGGTTGCAACAGCAAATCAGGTCGCGTCGAAGACAACCAAAAGCCGAACGAGCGGGGCAGAAAGAGATGAGAATCGCCATTCTTGGCGCCGGGCGCGTCGGCAAAGCCTTGGGCCCGGTCCTGCAGGCAAGAGGCCATTCGGTGGTCTATGGCGTCAGGGAGCCCGATCTGCTCGCCCCCAAGCCGCCCGTATCGAGGGCGCCCGCTGGGGGTCTCACCACCAAGACGATTGACGGCGCGATTGCTGCCGCCGATGCGGTCATTCTCGCGGTCCCGTGGACTGGGGCCGAAGCGCTGGTCTGCGAGCACGCACCCGCTCTGGCCGGGAAAACCGTCATCGACGCCACCAATCCCCTGAATACCAGCGAGACGAGGCTTGCCCTGGGCTTCGACACTTCCGGCGTCGAGCTTCTTCAGAGCCACGCGCACGGTGCGACGTTTTTCAAGGCGTTCAATGTCGCCGGGTTAGATGCCATCGCCAGGCCGCGATATCCGCAAGGCGTCGCCGCGGGGCTCGTCGCCGGCCCGCGCGGCCCGCAGAAGGACCTCGTCATGGGTCTTGTCGCCGATGTCGGGCTTGAGCCGGTGGATGCGGGCGATCTTCGCGCCGCGCGTCTGCTCGAACCTTTGGGAATGTTGAGCCTGCAGCTTGAGGAAACCCAGGGCGGAGGCCGAGATATCGCCTTTGTGCTGGGGGCCCGCGCGCCGAAGCGGGTCGCGCCGATCCGGCCGAACGGCGTGGCGAAGCTCGAGACGCTGGAGGCCGGCTGAGGAATGCCTAAGTCCTTCGATGACGTGCCGGTGGCCACTCCGGCGCATTGTTCGAAGGATCGAAAGACGAGACCCAGGAGATGCGCAAACTTCGAAGGGATCTCCTCGCGCGATGAAAATCGCTCCCTAGCGGCGTAGATAGTGCGAGGCCCCGGCCGTCCTTCTGCTTCGCGAGTTGGAAGGGCGGCCGGACATTCGCGGCCGGACATTCGGAGCCGATCGGCGCGGTGCGGCGGTAACCTTTTGTTATGGTTAACGCCTCTGGCCATTAAATCGCCACGAAACCCTTGAAAATCATGATGTTGGCCGTTGGTGAGGGACCCTGCGGCCGTTAACTATGTCCGGTTGTTTCGTCAGCACTCTGGGGCCTGGGGGAGGAAGCTGATGACATGCGTACCGCCACGACTTTAGCGCTCGCCGCTGCTGGCATTTTGGCGACTGCGTCGCCTTGCGTCGCCCAATCGGGCGCGGTGTCCATCGCGCCGAAGAGCAGCAGTGCCGTCTCCAAGAACGCGCTCTCGCCGCAGCGCTTGAGCCCGCCCGAGACGCCCGTGGTGCATTCCGCCGGCGAAGACAAATCCGCACGCGAGGATGTGGCGCCGGCGGCCCTATCGCCGCAGCCATCGCCACAGCCAATGGCGGCGCCCCAGGCTGTCACGTCAAAGCGCGTCACCCCCGACGCGATCACGCCACGGCAATCGGCCCCACGACAAGCCTACGCGCGGCCGACCTTGAGCACGCCCGTTCAGGGCGGCACGACACAACCCACGCAGTTGGCTGAATTCGCCTCGGCGCAGCGGCTGTTGGACTGGATTTCAAACTACCGCGATCGGCCTGAGCTTTGGAAAGTGCCCGCGGCCGTCCACGCGATGCGCGAACACGGTCTTTTCAGCGACGAGGAGCAGCGCTGGTTCTGCATCGGCTTTATCGCCGGCGTACTGGGGACCAACCCGAACGACGGCCCCAAGCTTGTCACGCAGATGTTCCCCATGCCCGCCAAGGAGCAGGAGGTCATCATCAGGGCCATTGTCTATTCGGGACGGCCGGACTGGCGGGCTCTCCTCGAGAAGAATTCGGCGAAGATGCCGCTCAGGGCGCCGCTCATCGATGACTTTCTGAACGGCAAGCGCCCGAAGCTCGTGGACCTGCCCTTGGATATCGGCGGCGCGCCGGGCATCTACGCCCTTTGGGGCTACTATGTCGCCACGGGTCAGCACGAGCCGGTCATGCGCATCATGCAGGCGCTCAAATGGTCGAAGAACGACGAGAACAGCGGCTTCTCCTTCGGCAAGATTTTCTCAGGCTGGGGGTCCGACCCCAATGCCGTCGAGAAGATCACCACGGGCGGCACCGCCAAATGGACGCTTGCCTCCTATGGCGAGCGTGACCGGGAGCTGATCAGCCTCTATCGCGCCGAGTATGAGCGGCAACCCCCGGAAGTGGCGAAGCCCTTGAAAGATGTCATCGAGGCTGCCGAGCTGTTCGAGGCGGAGAAGATCAGGAAAGATCAGTTTGGCGCGATCGAGGACGCGCAACAGCGGCAGATGACGGCGCAGGCGGGCATGTCGAAAGGCCTGACCGCGGGCTCGATTGCCATCGCCACGGGCTGCGTTGCCGCCACGGCGCTCGGCCAAGCGCAGATCGCGGTACCTTGCGTGATCGGCGGTGCGCTCTATTCCGGCGCGGCGAAGCTTGCGCGCTAGCGCCTATTTAGTGCCGCGGCTGATCAAGTAGCCGATCGCCACCCCGAGCCCCAGCGTAATCACCAGCGAAGCGGTGAGATTATCCTTCATCGTTTCCTCGGCGTCGTGTGCGGCTCCGGTTGCCAAGTCGCGGGCCCGTCCGTAGGAGGAGCCGGCGCTCTTGCCGACACTCTGGGACAGGTTCTGCACATAGCCGCGCAACGTATCGAGCTGGTCATAGACATCGTTTAGGTCGAGATCGCTCCCGAACCGAGATGTCTTGCGTTCAGCCAAGCCCCACATGGTGAGTCCTCCTCGAAATACGGGTGCGCGCAGCAATCGCTGCCAAAAACCATCATATCAGGAACCACCGCGCCCGGTGTTGGGTTCCGTGCCGCACCGTTCGCAATTGGTAAAGTCTGCGTTAGGTCAAAGCACCGTATTGCGCGCTCTGATCCCCCGCTCGATGGCTGCCGTTGTCAGCTTGTCGAGCTCGAGCGCGTCGGACAGCAACTCCAGGAAGCGTGTCTCCTCCGGCCGAACGTCCAGATCGGCCGCCGCGACCTCCAGCGCCAAGGCATAAGCCGTCTCACGGAGCGTCTTGGGCAGGGTGCTGCGGATGAGCTGAAGGACGAGCTGAAGTCCGCTGTCGCCGCCGAGGATCTCACCGCAGGTCTGCGAAGCGTTCACCAGCTTTTCGGCGTCAAAGGTCGCGAACACCGGCAGGGTGGAGACGATCTCGCCGATGCGGGCGAGTTCCGCGTCGGTAATGGCGCGGTCCACCGCTGATATGGTGACCATCGTGTAGATCAGCGCGTCGTGATGGTCCAAGGGCTCGGTCATCGGCTCTCCACCTCTCTATTTCCCCAAATTTGTCCCAAAGCGGCGCGACGGTAGGAAATTGCAACTACCCGGGCAAGCACCTCTTGGACGGGAAAAAGCGCCGGGGGGCTGGCGCGGTTTGGAAATCTGTGAAATTTGTCGGGCTAACCTGCTTCCGAGCCCTCACCACACATTCCCGAACATGCCCGAGACGAAGAGCGCAAGCCGCCAATCCGCCCCGATCGAGATCAATTCCGAGCTCCTGGCCCATGCCCATGTCAGCAAGGCGTGGCCGTTCGAGGAGGCGCGGAAGGTCCTGAGCCGGATCAAGCGGATTCCGCAGCCGACCGGCCCGATCATCTTCGAGACCGGCTACGGGCCGTCCGGGCTGCCGCATATCGGCACGTTTGGGGAGGTCGCCCGCACGACCATGGTGCGCCACGCCTTCCGAGTCCTGACCGAGGACAAGGTGCCGACCCGGCTGATCTGCTTCTCCGACGACATGGACGGTTTGCGGAAGGTCCCCGACAACATCCCCAACAAGGAGATGGTGACCCAGCATCTCGGCAAGCCGCTGACCCAGGTGCCGGACCCGTTCGGCGAACACCCGAGCTTCGGCCAGCACAACAATGCGCGCCTCAAGGCCTTCCTCGATACCTTCGGCTTCGACTACGAGTTCTTGTCGGCGACCCAGTGCTACACGTCGGGGCGCTTCGACGCGACGCTGCTCAAGGTGCTGGAGCATTACGACGAGATCCGCGACGTGATCCTGCCGACGCTGGGCCCGGAGCGCCGCGCCACCTACAGCCCCTTCCTGCCGATCTCGCCGGCGACCGGCAAAGTGCTGCAAGTGCCGATCGTCGACCGCGACGTCGCCGCCGGCACCATCCTCTTTAAAGACCCCGACTCGGGCAAGCTCACCCAAGTTCCGGCCACGCGCGGCCATTGCAAGCTGCAATGGAAGGCGGATTGGGCCATGCGCTGGGCGGCGCTCGGTGTCGACTATGAAATGGCGGGCAAGGATCTGATCGATTCGGTTCGTCTCTCCGGACGGATCTGCCGCATCCTCGGCCGCCAGCAGCCCGAAGGCTTCAACTACGAGCTGTTCCTCGACGAGAACGGCGAAAAGATTTCCAAGTCGCGCGGCAACGGACTCACCATCGAGGAGTGGCTCACCTATGCTTCGCCCGAAAGCCTCGCGCTCTATATGTATCAGAGCCCGCGCAAGGCGAAGCGCCTCCATTTCGATGTGATCCCGCGCGCGGTCGATGAGTATGTCGGCCATCTCGCCGCCTACCCGAAAGAGGAGCAGGCGGCGAAGCTGATAAACCCCGTGTGGCACGTCCATGACGGTGCGCCGCCGCAAGCCGAGCTTCCCATCAGCTTCGCGCTTCTGCTCAATCTCGCCTCGGCCTCGAACTCCGAGGATGCCGAGGTGCTGTGGGGTTTCATCCGGCGCTATACGCCCGACGCCACGCCGGAAGGTCATCCTCTTCTCGATGAGCTGGTCGGCTACGCCATCCGTTACTTCCATGACTTCGTGAAGCCGTCGAAGGCCTATCGCGCGCCGACCGAGAAGGAACGCGCGGCCCTTGCCGATCTCGACGCCCACCTTGCCGCGTTGCCTGAGAAGGTTCTCGCCGAGGAAATCCAAAGCGAGGTCTATGCCGTCGGCAAGGCGCACGCCTTCGAGCCGCTGCGCGAGTGGTTCCAGGCGCTCTACCAGGTGCTGCTCGGCCAGACCCAAGGCCCGCGCTTCGGCTCCTTCGTGGAGCTTTACGGCGTGCCGGAGACCCGCGCGCTGATCGCCAAGGCCTTGGCCGGAGACCTTGCTGCGTAGGAGACCTTGCCGCGTAAGGGGCGCCGGCGCCCTAAAGTTGCCACATCATAATTCGGAACCCTGGTCAGGGGCATGCGTTTCCTAAGCAAGGGGAGCCACGCGAAGAATTCGCGGGGAATAGTCCCAATTGAGAAACGCTAAAGGAGTATCTGTGATGAAACTCACGACCCTGACCGCTGTAATGCTGATGTCGACTGCCACCTACGCCTTTGCCGGCGGCGGCGCGCCTGTTCCGGAAGGTTCGCAGAAGGACGCTCCGTCCGGCCGTCCGGGCAAGGTGTTGAGCGAGGCCGAATGCACCAAGGCTTGGGAGACGGCGGGACCGGACGGCGACACGCTGTCCAAGGACAAGGCCACGCCCTTTATCCTCAACTTCCAGATGGTCGACTCGTCCAAGGACGCCAAGATCTCCGCCGATGAGTGGAAGGACGGTTGCGCCAAGGGCTGGGTGAGTGCCGATGCGGCCACGACCACGGATATGGATGGCACGCCGGCCGAGCCGGAGAAGATGTAGTCGACTGCTCGTGCGAGTAGACGACTGAGTAGGCAACGCGCTAAGCGGCCTCGGGACATCCCCGGGGCCGCTCTGCTTTTGTGCGGCTCGGCGCGTCTGCTTCGCGGCAACCCTCGGCGATCAGATCCGGCCCATGAGCAGGAGGATCAGGAGAACGACCAGGATGATGCCGATGAGGCCCATGCCGCCGTTTCCGAAGCCGTAACCGTAACCGCCGAAGCGGCCACTGAAGCCACCCAACAAAAAGACAATGAGAATGATAATAAGTATGAGTCCGATCGACATGATCCCATCTCCCGTTTCAGGATTAGCGTTTCCGACGGATCGGCATCTGACCAATGTGACCCGCTGACGGTCAAGGTGCAATCGCCTGGGCACGATTGCTCACAGTTACCTTCTGTCCACCGCCGAGGAGCCAATATCGAAATCCAGGGGATTTGCGCCTGGTCCGCATTTACTTTGGCCTCAGCGCCAGACGCCGATCTTCTTCTTGCGCGCGGTGTCCGCCGCCTCGGCGAGCTTCGTATCCGCCGGCGCTTTGGGTTTCACCCAGCCTTGGCTCACCAGCCATTCGGAAAGGTCGGTGCCGGCCACGCCGCAGCGCGCCGTCAGCGCTTTTGCCGTGCTTGACGCAGGCACCTTGCAGCTCACGGCGCGGCCGCGGATCAGCCGCATCAGCGCGATGCGCGTCTGCTTGCCGCAGGCCCAGACGCGGCCCTTCGCGTCCTTGCAGGTGGCGTCCGCGGTGTGCGCGTTGATGCCGCCGAGCGTGATGACCACGTCGCCGGCTTTGAGCGTGCCGCCGTCGCGCACCACGACACGGTAGAACCGCTTGGGCTTGAGCACGACTTTCGGCGTGGCCGCACCCTCCGGCGTTACCGCACCCTTGGGCGCGACAGCGGCGACCGTCTTGCCGTCTTTTGAAGTTGCCGGTGGGGCGTCGGGAAGGGCCTCGGCCGTCTTCGGCGGATCGGTCTTCTTCGGCGGATCGGTTTTCTTTGGCGGGATCGCCTTCGGCGGGGCAGCCTTTTGCAAGGGTGCCTCGGGCAAGGGTGCCTCGGGCAAGGGTGCCTCGGGCAAGGGTGCCTCGGGCAAGGGCGTCTCGGGCAAGGGCGTGGTGAACAAGCGCCCCTCATGCCCGCTCGGCGGCTCGATGATCTTCACCACCTCGTCGCTTCCGCCAAAGGGCCAAAGGAACCAGATCAGCCCGAGGCCGACCAAAGCTGTGATGAGACGTGAGGCAAGCGACATGCCGCCATCTTAGGCGAGATGCTTGGCGGCTTTAAGAGCGGAGCAGATTATTGGCTCGCCCAGATAATGCGCGCGATCCAGTCGATCCGCTCCATGGGAAACACGAGGTTCGGATGGTCCGGGTTCAGCGAAGCGAGCTCGATTGTCTTGGCGGTGCGCCGCGCCAGCACCTTGGCCATCACCTCGCCGTCGGTGGTGCGCAACACCACCCGGTCGCCTTTGCGCGGCGCGGAGTTCGGCGAGACGACGAGGATATCCCCGTCCCGGTAGAGTGGCGCCATACTGTCGCCGGTGACTTCGAGCGCATAGGCATTTTCGTCGTCCACGCGGGGAAAGCGGATCTGGTCCCAGCCGCCGCCCACGGGAAAGCCGCCATCGTCGAAGAAGCCGCCGCCGCCGGCCTGCGTCATGCCGATCAGCGGGATCGGCTGGGCCGGGTTGCGGCGCCGCGGCTCGGCGGTGACCAGCGCCGTGAAGTCGTCGAAGGAGGCCCCGGTCGCCGCCAGCACCTTGGCGATGCTTTCGGTGGTGGGCCAGCGCGGGCGCCCTTCGCCGGTCACCCGCTTGGATTTGTTGAAGGCGGTGGAGTCGAGCCCGGCGCGCTTGGCCAGCCCGGACGCGGAGAGGCCGTAGCGGCGCGCGAGCGCGTCGATCGCGGACCAGACCCGGGCATGGGTGAGTCTGTTCAAGCGGTTGGGCCTCGAAACGGCCGCTAGGGCCAAGTTTCACCGAATCGGAATAAAAACCTATAGATAGGAATTATGACGTAATTATATACTTGACATAGCAAGCCCTGATTCCTACATTTGTAGGGAGAGGGAGACAGGCCATGCCAAAGGTTGAAGCAGGGAAAGCCTATTGGGGCTTCAACTGCACTAAGTGCCATCGTCCTTTTCCCTTTGTGGAAGAGGACCCGGGCAATCCGATTGTGGAGGCTGAGGGCTTTGGCTTCTTCGAGTTGAAATGCCCTTATCCCGATTGCGGTCACACCGATAAGTATGATCCGACCGCAATTCACAGGATGACGGCACATCAAAAGCACTAAGCCGGACGATCTCGCCTCGCTCTAGAAAGATTTTCAATGTCCCACCTCTCAACGATCTTCACCGACGACAACGCGGCCCGCCGTCACCTTGAAAAGATCAGGTGGCCGGAAGGTCCCGTTTGCCCGCATTGCGGCAACGTCGATCAGGCGAAGATCAGGAAGCTAAAAGGCAAGAGCCACCGGCCCGGCCTGTATCAGTGCAACGAGTGCCGCGAGCATTTCACTGTGACCGTTGGCTCGGTCATGGAGCGCAGCCATATCCCACTGTCCAAGTGGGTCTATGCCTTCCACCTAATGGCTTCGAGCAAGAAGGGCATCAGTGCCCACCAGCTCCACCGGATGCTCGGCATCACCTACAAGAGCGCTTGGTTCATGGCGCATCGTATTCGTGAGGCCATGCGCCCGGCCGACAGCACCGGCCCGCTCGGTGGCGAAGGCCAGATCGTGGAAGCCGATGAGACGTATCACGGCCCTATCGAAGATCGTAAACCGTCCAAGCAGCGCAAAGGCCGCCCGTACACCAAGAGCGGCAAGTCTGGCGTTGGCGGTAAGCGCGCTATCGTTGCTCTAGTAGAGCGCGGCGGTCGTGTTCGAACCTTCCATGTTGGGGCTGCCGATAAGGTGACGGTCAGCAAGATCGTGATGGACAACGTTGCGCGTGAGAGCCGCTTGCACACCGACGAAAGCCGTCTTTACACGGGAGCCGATGCTCACTTCGCTACGCACGAAACCGTGAAGCACTCCGCGAAGGAATACGCTCGCGGTGACGTGCATACCAATTCAGCCGAGGGCTATTTCTCGATTTTTAAGCGCGGGATGCGCGGTGTGTATCAGCACTGCCGCGAGAAGCATCTGCATCGGTACCTTGCGGAATACGACTTCCGTTACAATCACCGGATCGCGCTTGGCTGTGACGATGGGGAACGTGCCGCGCTTGCCGTCAAAGGTGCCGAGGGTAAGCGTCTCACGTACCGTCAACCTGATAGCGCCAGTCTTTAGGCTAGAGGCCGAACGGTTCCTTCGGTGGCGACGAAAAAAGGTCAGTTAAGCTGACCGATTGTATCGAGGATTTCTTCAACTGAACGCTTGTCCCCTGCCTCTATTCGGAGACAGTAAGGACATGGACACGCGACCGATTCGCATCCGCTGGGACGCCGACAAATAACCACCTCCGCATTCGCGGAGGCCATGGCCTTCGGCAAGTCTTCGGGCGGACGCATTGATGATCCTCGCGTGTGATTGGGCGGCCCCGCGAAGCTTGCGCCGTCGCCGGTTCTCAACACCTTAATGAAGGGAATTAGTTGAATGGCTAGAACGCAGTATTTCGTGACGAACAGACACGACCAATGGATGATCGTGCTGAATGGTGAGGATTTTGGTCCTTATGAGACCCAGCGTACCGCAATCCGCGCGGCCGTAGACGCGGCCCATGAATGCGGCAAACAAGGAATAGATGCTCAGGTTTTAGTACAGGGCACCGACAGTAAGTTCCGCACGGAGTGGACCTACG
>Ga0075527_10000291_pt1 | contig 11578 bp, 11 predicted proteins | sample NGEPer11B_FD_74784 | JGI IMG/M metagenome (GOLD analysis project Ga0075527, IMG submission 74784) | Arctic peat soil microbial communities from the Barrow Environmental Observatory site, Barrow, Alaska, USA - NGEE Permafrost305-11B | ecosystem: Environmental > Terrestrial > Soil > Wetlands >...
AGCGGGAAGTCCGACTCGGGCTGGTTCAGCTCGACGGTGAAGGTGTAGTCGTCGACGACCTTGAGACCGGAGAGTTCTTCAACCGTGGAACCCTCAGCCGAGGCTTCCGCGTAACCCTTGATCGGGTCGAAGAAGTAGCTGCCGAGTTGGGCGTTCTTGACGGCAGCACCGTAGTTCCATGCGTCGACGAAGTTCTTCGCCTTGACTTCGGTGCCGTCAGTGAACTTCCAGCCCTGCTTGATCGAGATCGTCCAGGTCTTGTTGTCACCGGATTCGATCGATTCGGCGACCTCGTTCTGAGGTGTGCCGTCGACTTCGTAGGACACCAAGCCGGCGAAGGTGAGGTCGATGATGTTGCCGCCGCCGACCTCATTGGTGTTGGTGGGGATCAGCGGGTTCTGGGGTTCAGTGCCCTGCGTGGTGATGATGGCAGAGCCTGAGCCGCTGTCCTCATCGCCGCCGCCGCAAGCAGCCAGGATAAGGCTGGCTACGGCAAGCATCGCTACACCCGCGAGACGAGTACGTCGTGGGAGTCGCATGGATTCCTCCTTGAATATGGAAAGCGCGAAATTACGCGCACCCATATGACTATCATCCCTGTGACCTGCATGACAGACCTGAAACGCTGCTTAACCATTCTGGAACCTAATCTCAAGCAAACTGCAACCAAACCCACTGTTTTGAACTAGACCACGCCTCATCCCAACTACTTGATTATTCAACTATATTCGGGTAGGGTGGTGCCATGAACAGCATCCACCCCTTCGATCGGCATCTGGCCACCGTCATGTCCCGCGCCGCCGCGCTGCGAGACTGGTCGCCTGCGGACGGCCCGATGCCGGCCCTCTATCTCGGTCACGGCGCTCCCCCGCTGATGGAGGACGGCCACTGGATGGACCAACTCTTCGGCTGGACCCAGAAGATGCCGAAACCGAAGGCAATCCTGATCGTTTCTGCACACTGGGAAGAAGCTCCCACGACGCTGTCGGCACCCGAGGGACACAGCGACCTCGTCTACGACTTCGGTGGATTCGACCGCAAGGGTCAAAGCACTTCTCCCCGGCGGGGAATCGCTGCACGAATCATCGGCACGCGGCCTCGACCACGGGGCGTGGGTGCCGCTCAAAGTCATGTACCCGTTGGCCGATGTCCCTGTCCTCCAGATGAGCATGCCGACCCATGACCCGGACCGCTTGCTCGACCTGGGATGCCGATTGCAGGGGCTGCGTCACGAAGGCGTGCTCATCATCGGTTCGGGCTACCTGACGCACGGACTGCCGCACCTGACGCGGGAGGTTTTTCAGGGTCTGGCCCCCGCACCGGCCTGGTCAACCGAGTTCGATCACTGGGCCGCCGAAGCAATCGAGCGGCGCGACATCGACACCCTGGCCAACTATCGGCGGGCGCCCGGTATGCCATATGCGCACCCGACGGTGGAACATTTCACTCCGCTGTTCGTGACGATGGGCGCAACCCTCGACGAGTCTGCGCCGGTCCACACCGAAATCGACGACTTCTCGATGGGACTGGCCAAGAGGTCTTTCCAGGTTGCTTAACCCTTCCTTTTCTTGACCTCTTCGGTTGCCTGCGGAAGGACGACCTTCAGGTCGCCGACGACACCGAAATCAACGAGTTCGAAGATCGGTGCTTCTTCGTCCTTGTTGACGGCAATGATGGTCTTCGAGGTCTGCATGCCTGCACGGTGCTGGATCGCGCCGGAGATGCCGTTGGCGACATACAACTGCGGCGAAACCGTCTTGCCGGTCTGGCCCACCTGGAAGGAGTGCGGATACCAACCGGAGTCGACAGCCGCGCGGGAAGCGCCTACCGCTGCTCCGAGCGAATCAGCGAAAGCCTCGACTTCGCTGAAGTCGCCGCTGGTGCCGCGCCCACCGGAAACGACGATTGCCGCTTCGGTGAGTTCGGGCCGACCGGTGGATTCACGCGGCTTGCTGGCCGTGATCTTTGCGGTCTTGGCAGCGTCGGAAATGGCTACGGTCACGGCTTCGACGGCACCCGCGCCGGCCGTTGCAACAGGTGCGGTCGAGTTGGGCTTCACGGCGACGATCGGGGTGCCCTTCGTGACGTTGGACTTGACCGTGAAGTTGCCGGCAAACACGGACTGCGTGGTCTCCACGCCGCCCTCGCCCGCCTGCACGTCAACGGCGTCGGTGATGACACCCGACTCGGTCTTGATCGACAGACGACCGGCGATTTCCTTGCCTTCGGCGCTGGAGGAAACCAACACAGCCGCGGGAGACTTCTCCGACACGAGTTGCGCGAGGGCCTCGGCCTTGGGCACCACCAGGTATTCGTCGAATGCCGGATCGTCGAACGTGTAGATCTTCTCGGCGCCATACTCGGCGAGCTTCGCGGTCACGGCATCGGAGCCAGCACCGATGAAGACTGCCGAGGGCTCACCCAGACGACGCGCGATCGTCAGGAGCTCCAGGGTCGGCTTGCTTACTGCTCCGTCGACATGGTCGACGAGAACCAATACTTCACTCATTGAGATCTCCTACTCACACGAACTTTTGCGAAGCGAGGTATTCGACGAGCTTGACGCCGCCGTCTCCCTCGTCCGTCACGATTTGGCCGGCTTCACGGGGAGGACGCGGCGTGAACGAAGCGACCTTGGTCCATGCAGCGTCGAGGCCGACCTGCGACGCATCAACGCCTAGGTCGGCAAGCGACCACTCCTCGAAAGGCTTCTTCTTGGCGGCCATGATCCCCTTGAAGGAGGGGTAGCGTGCTTCGCCCGATTGATCGGTGACGCTGAGGACGAGGGGGCCACTGGCCTCAATCGTCTGGGTGGCAGTGTCGCCGTCGCGGCGAATGGTGATGTTCGAACCGTCGGCGGTGATTTCAGAACCGTAGGTGACGGCGGGAAGTCCGAGGCGTTCGGCCACCATGGTGGGGACGATGCCCATGCCGCCATCGGTGGAAGCCATTCCGAACACGACGAGGTCGTAGTCGAGCTTCTTGATGGCTTCGGCGAGCAGCAGCGATGTGGCTGCGGCGTCCGAACCATGGATCGCGTCGTCGACGATATGGACGCCCTTGTCGGCGCCCATCTGCAACGCCTTGCGGACGGCGGCGGAGGCTTGGTCGGGGCCGACAGTCACCACAGTGACTTCACCCTCGCCGGATTCGACGATTTGAAGGGCCTGCTCAACCGCATACTCATCGAGTTCGGAAAGCAGACCGTCAACGCCGACGCGATCGACCGTGTTGTCGGAAGAATTGAAGGTGCGGTCAGCCGTAGCGTCAGGCACATATTTCACGCAGACGACAATATTCATGGCCCTTGGGGCCCTCCTGTGTTAGACGGAGCGCGACACCTCATGGTGCCGCCGCAATCAATGGAGTGATTGCTCAGATTAGCCTCCCACCGAACGGTTCGGTTCGTTAAGGCGACCCTTGCTACGCCGATGTTACGCAGGCGTAGGAGTCGGTGCGAGCGTTCAGCCGTATGCGATCGCTCACACTGCCCCTCCCCCGCGGTCGAGATAGGGTGACGCAGGTGGCTCACGAGGAACCTCAGATGATCATTACGGGCGAACGCACCGTCCCGGGGATCTGGCACGAAAACTATTGGTTCCGCCGCCACGAGGCGGTCTATCTCGCGTTGGCGCCACTCGTCCGCGCCAAACGAGTGCTCGAGGCAGGATGCGGCGAGGGCTACGGCGCCCAATTGCTGGCCAAAGAAGGTGCGACCGTCAGCGCTCTTGACTACGACGGGTACGCGGCCACCCACGTTCACACCGCCTACCCGGAGGTGCCGGTGGTTCGGGGCAACCTCGTACAACTGCCATTCGCGCAACATTCCTTCGACGTCGTCGTCAGCCTGCAGACGATCGAGCATCTGTGGGACCAGGACGCGTTCGTCGCCGACTGTATGCGCGTCTTGCGGCCGGGCGGGACGCTCGCCGTCAGCACCCCGAACACGATGACGTTTCCGCCGGGCAATATCTACCACCCCAAGGAACTGACTCCCGATGAGTTACGGAATCTGGTCGGCTCGCACGGCGTAATCACGAAGATGCAGGGGTTGTCGCATGGGCCGCGGATCACCGCCTGGGAAGCGGGCCGCGGATCAATCGTGGATGCACAGATCGCATCGAACTTCGAGGATTGGCCTGCAGAAACGAAGGAAGTCGTCCGCAGCATTGCTGCGCACGACTTCGACTTCACGGAGACCAATCTGGACGACAGCCTCGACTTGATTGTGTTCGCTCAGCGACCCTGAACTCGACGCATGAGCAAGGACTGGACAAGTCTGCTCGCAAGCAGGTAGATCATCGAGCCAAGACCCCAGGTCACCAGTGCCTGTTTGGTTTCTGCGTTGCGTCCGCTGAAGTTGAACAGGTCGGACAACGGACCGACCAGGAAGTTGCACAGATCAGCAATCGAACCGACGAATCCGCTGCCCTGATCGGCGCCGAGCGCGAAGAGAAGCGCGCCCGCTGCCAGGATGACCGAGCAGACGAGTCCGACCGTGCCTACGATGCCGGCAGCGACACGCCAATTGCGGTCACGGTTCGCCGATCGCTCGCGCGGCGGCTTCGGGGTCTTGGTCGGCCTAGAAGCCTTGGGAGCCTTCTCAGGCCGCACCGGCGTGGACTCTGCCATGGCGTACAGGTTGTGGGACGACTCGTTTGACGCCGCCACCTGGGCTTCGTCAGCCTTGTCGCGTTCCACTTCCCTGCGATCAGCTTCAGCGGCCAGTTCGCCGGCGGTCTTTACCGAGACTTTCGTGGCCACACTTTTGGTTTTCGGGGTGGTGAGTGCCCCCGGCTCGTCAATCACCGCCTCGGGCTGGGTACTAACTTCAGGTGCCTTGTCCGGTTGAGGCGGCTCGTCGTCCGCCGGTCTTGCTTCGACAAAGCCATCGACCAGGGGCGCTGGCTGGGTCATCGGAATCGACGACGCGGTCTGCGTTCCGAGGACAATGTGCGCCGCCGCTACGCGTTCGGCTTCGATCCGCGAAGCCTCTACCTGCTCAGCCTGCGCCTGCGCGGCGTCTTGGCGCTCACGTTCCTGTCGTTCGGCCTCTGCCCGTTCTTCGTCAACAGCCTGAGTCTCGTCCCTCTGGACGGACGCGTCGACTACCTCAGTTTCAGGTTCCGTGCCTGCCACGGCTCGCCGCTCCTCGTCGAGTCGCCGTGCCACCACCGGATCGGCGGCCGCAGCAACCTTCAGCGGATCGGCACGCAGTCGTTCAACCGGCTTCGAGGACTCTGAGTCTGGCATGACTCCCTTTCAACTTTCAAACATCAGTCCTGATGTCACATTGCAACCTACACGCAATGATGTCGTCAATGTTCGACGTCAATTGCGTCCTCTTGTTCGTCGGCGGTCATCGCGAGGTAGCGTCGTCGTTCGACTTCCGCAGGGTCATTGAAGATGTCGTCGCGATTCTTGAGCACCCGGCCGGGAACGCCACCCACCACCGACCGCGCCGGCACCGATCCGCGGGCCACCGTGTGCGCGGCAAGCACTGAACCGTCGCCGATCGTCGTGCCGCGCAGAACCGTCACCTTGGTTCCAATCCAGCAACCGCCACCGATCCGCACCGGACTGCACAGCAGCCCCTGATCCTTGATCGGGCGGTCCAGTTCGCGCATCACGTGGTCGAAGTCACAGATGAACACCCAGTCGGACACGAGCGTCGCGGGTCCTATCTCGATGTCAAGGTGCGCGTTGATGACGTTTTCGCTGCCGAGCACCGCCTTGTCACCGATGCGGATGCTGCCGTTGTGAACCCGCAACTTGTTGCCATTGCCGATGTGCACCCATTTGCCGAGCACCAATTGCGCATACCCGTTGGCGACTTCGATCTCGATGTGTTTTCCGAGGAAGACAAATCCTTCGGTCACTACCCGGGGGTGCCGCAATTTGAACATCGCGAATCGCCAATAGCGTTTCAGGTAATACGGTGTCCAGGCCCGTTCTCGCAAGACCCATCGCAAGGATGCGGTGGTGAGAAACCGCGCCTGTCGCGGATCCCGGCGTCCAGCGATCACGGCTTCGTCGCGGTGACAGACACGTTGTAATAGAGCCAGTCGGGCACGACCTTGCTGAGGGCACGATCGACAGCCAACAGACGTTGCCACGACTGATAGGCGAAGAGCCGCCAGCGCAATCCGAGCCGTTCGGGCGGCACAGCGCACTCAAACGTTCGCACCGGCCAGCCCCACCAGGCGGCGGTGAGTTCCTCGGTGGCCGTGCAAACGTTCTCGCCACCGGTGCGATCCACGAGATTCGCCAGTTCCTTTGGGTCAAACGTATGGAGGTCGACCACGGCCTCAAGCGCCGCGGCACGCGACGACTCGTCGAGTTCCTCGGGGCTGAGTGCCCAGGTGTCTTTCAACGGCGGCAACTGGGTGATGTGCGTGGCCGCCCACCAGGTGGCGCGGGACAGTTGACGCGCAATGAAATCGCCGTACCTTGTCGGTTCACCGCAGATCACGACCCGCCCGCCGGGCTTGAGTACACGGAACATCTCCTTGAACGCCTTCTCCACGTCGGGGATGTGGTGGATCACCGCGTGACCGATGACGATGTCGAAGGAGTTGTCCTCGAACGGGAGTTCCTCGGCATCGGCCGCCTCGCCTTCGACCGTGAAGCCGAGATTCGCGGCGTTTTTCTTGGCCGCTTCGACCATTCGCGGCGAAATATCGGTGACGGTGCCCTCATCGATAACGCCCGCGAGTTTCAGGTTGAGGGAAAAGAACCCGGTGCCGGCACCAATCTCCAGGCTCTTGCCGTACGGCCAGCCCCTGTCACCGGCCACAGCGATAAAGCGGCCGCGGGCGTACCCAATACATCGCTCGTCGAATGAGATCGACCATTTTTCGTCGTACGTCTGCGCCTCCCAGTCGTGGTAGAGGACCTGAGCAAGTTTCGTGTCCTGCCACGCCGCTTCGATCTCTTCGGCGCTGGCGTATGTGTGTGGCGTGAAATCCACGGACTATTTCCCCTCGAACGTTGCTTTGCCAGGGCCGTTTTCCATGAACGATTTCATCCCGCTCTTCTGATCTTCGGTCGCAAACAACGCCGAAAACTGCACACGCTCGATCTCAAGACCCGTCTGAAGATCGGCTTCGAGACCCGTATCGACAGATTCCTTGATGGCGCGCAAAGCCAGCGAGGGCCCGCCAACGAACTGTTTGGCCCAGGCCACGGCGGCCTCATACACCTGGGCGGCCGGCAGCACCCGGTCGGCCAACCCGATTTCGAGCGCCTCCTGTGCATCGACGAAGCGGCCCGTGAAGATGATGTCCTTGGCCTTTGCCGGGCCGACCAGGCGGCTCAGCCGCTGCGTTCCGCCGGCGCCCGGGATGATGCCCAACAGGATTTCCGGCTGACCGAGTTTTGCGTTGTCGGCAACGAAACGTACGTCCGTCGCCAGGGCGAGTTCGCATCCGCCACCCAGCGCGAAACCGGTGATTGCCGACACGGTCGGCTTGGGGATGCCTGCGACCGCACGGGTGAATCCTTGGAGCGTTTTTGACCGAGCCAACATCTCCTGCGACGTCATGTCGGCCATTTCCTTGATGTCCGCTCCTGCGGCGAAGACCCGCTCGCCGCCATAGAAGACGACGGCCGCGATGTCGTCGCGCTCGGATGCCTCCACGCTGAGCGCCGCGATTTCGTCCTGGACCTGGAAATCGAGCGCATTCATCTTCGGCCGGTCGAGCCGGATCGTGCCTACGCCGTCTTGGACTTCGAGTCGTGCGAATTCTCCCACTGGGTCCTCCATCAAGTACTGAGCCGATGCGTGCCGATGACGGCTTGCTGGTTTGAGGCGAGCCTAATGCAACCCTCCTACCTCCGCATCGGCAAGATGGGCACGTGTTTCCCACGGATCTCGGCGCACGAGTCGACAACGGCAGCATCCACTTTGCCTTGTGGGCACCGTCCGCCCAATCGGTTCAGGTGGCATTCGTCGATGACGAAAACTCGGCGCTGATCCCCGATGGCGACGGAGTGTGGCGCTGTACGGTGCCGGCCCGCAAAGCGGACTACTTTTTCCTCGTTGACGGCGTCCGGGTCCTCGACCCGTATGCCCGTCGCATTGAGTTCCACGACGGGGAGCCTGTCTCCTTTGCCGTCGATGATGCACCGCTCGATACCGTGCGGCCGAAAACACCCTGGCCAGACACCATCATCTACGAGGCACATGTGCGCGGACTGACGATGCACAATCGGGACGTGCCTCCGCGTTTGCGCGGTTCCTACTTAGGCGTTTCACATCCCGCGGTCGTGGCTCATCTCAAGAAACTCGGTGTCACGACGGTCGAATTGCTGCCCGTCCAGCAGTTCATCACCGAACCGGCCGTCGCGGCACGCGGGCTGTCGAACTATTGGGGCTACAACCCGATCGGATATTTTGCGCCGCATGCCGCCTACGCGTCGGTCGAGGGCGTCCAGATCATCGAGTTCAAGCAGATGGTCGCCGAACTGCATGCCGCCGGCCTCGAAGTGATTGTCGATGTCGTCTACAACCACACGGGCGAGGGTGGCCCCGGCGGTCCCGACCTTCACCTACGCACGCTCGACGAATCGGGCTATTACTTCCCGAGCAACGACTCGTACGCCAATTTCAGCGGCTGCGGCAACACGTTGCGCTCCGATACCGCCCCGGCCCGTGACCTCATCCTCTCCTCGCTGCGGCACTGGGCGCGCGAATACGGCGTCGACGGGTTCCGCTTCGACCTTGCCAGCACACTCGCCCGCAACAGCGAAGGGACGATCGTCTACGCGGGATCGCTGGTCGAGGCGATTGCCCAGGACGAAGAGCTTGCTGCGCTAAAACTCATTGTCGAGCCGTGGGATGCCAGCGTCGACGGCTACGCCCTCGGCGGCTTCGGGGGCTTGTTTGCCGAATGGAACGACCGCTTCCGCGATGACGTTCGCGACTATTGGCGCGGCACGTCGGGCGGGGTGCACCGTCTCGCGAGTCGGCTCGCCGGTTCCTCCGACCTCTTTGCAGACCGCTCCCCCATGGCGTCGATCAATTTCGTGACCGCACACGACGGTTTCAGCCTGCGCGACCTCGTGACGTACGGGAGCAAGCACAACGACCCCAACGGCGAGAATGGGCGCGATGGCCACAACGACAACCGTTCCGACGGTTGCGGCGCCGAGGGCGAAACCAACGATCGGGCGATCATTGCCCGTCGTCAGCAGCGGGCGCGCAATCTGTTGAGCACGGCCATGCTTTCGCTCGGGGTTCCCATGATTCGCATGGGCGACGAGTTCGGTCATACCCAGGGCGGCAACAACAATGCGTACTGCCAGGACAACGAGATCAGCTGGATCCACTGGACCGCCGACGAAGGTTGGAACCTCTGCGATCACATTGCCGCACTGTCCGCGCTTCGCCGGGACAACCCGGAGTTTCGACGCGATTTCTTCCTGACGGACTCGGACGCCACCTGGCTCCGCCATGACGACACACCGATGACGGACACGGACTGGGCCGACGGGGCGTTGACGTTCCTCGGCATGAGCACGGGGCAAATCTCACTTCGCACCGACTCACGGGACGGTTCGTTTTCGTTGGTGCGCGATGCTGGTCGCGAATCTCTACTAAATTTGCACCCATGATCACGCGCATCCCGATCCTGGATGTCCAGCCCCAGATCGAGGGCGGGCGATTCCCGGTGAAGGCTGCCGTCGGTGAATCGTTCCTGATCCGGGCACGCATCTTCCGCGAGGGACCCGACCAACTCGGCGCGGCCGTCGTCCTCACCGGCCCCGACGGCGTCGACCGTCCGCCGGTGACCATGCACCATCTGGACAACGACTTTTGGGGCGCCACGCTCGAAGCCGACGCAGTGGGCACCTGGAGATACCGCATCGAGTCGTGGAGCGATCCGTATGCCACGTGGCTTCATGATGCGCCGATTAAGATCGAGGCCGGCGTCGACGTTGAACTGATGCTGGAGGAAGGCGCCCGCCTCCTCGAGCGATCCGGCGTATCGGACCGGGCACTCGATTCAGAACTCGCCCTTGTGCGAGACCAAGAGGCGCCCGAACTCGAACGACTTGCCGCCGGAATGTCATTCGCGCCGGTCATCGCGGAGAATCCCATCCGCGATTTCGTTGATTACTCACAGTCATACCCCCTCCAGGTGGATCGTGAGCGCGCACTATTTGGCTCCTGGTACGAACTCTTCCCGCGCTCCGAAGGCGCCTATCGAGAATCAGACGGCACGGTCGTCAGCGGAACGTTCGTGACCGCCGCCAAGCGGCTCGAAGCGGTTGCCGACATGGGATTCGACGTCGTGTATCTTCCGCCGATCCATCCGATCGGGAAGATCAACCGCAAAGGACCGAACAACTCGCTCACGTGCGGCCCGGACGATCCGGGCTCGCCATGGGCGATCGGCTCGGCCGAGGGCGGACACGACGCTGTCAACCCAGCACTGGGCACGATCGACGACTTCGACGCGTTCGTCGTGAAGGCCCACGAACTCGGCCTGGAAATCGCGCTCGACTTTGCATTGCAGTGCGCGCCCGACCATCCGTGGGCGATGGAACATCCCGAATGGTTCACGACCCGCGCGGACGGCACGATCGCGTTTGCCGAGAACCCGCCCAAGAAGTATCAGGACATCTATCCGCTGAATTTCGACAATGATTTCGACGGTCTCTGTGCTGAGGTTATTCGCGTTCTGCGGTTCTGGATGAGTCACGGAGTGCGAATCTTCCGGGTCGACAACCCACATACGAAGCCGGTTTCGGCATGGGAACGGATTCTTGCCGATATCCGCGAGACCGACCCGGACGTCATTTTCTTGTCAGAGGCGTTCACGGTCCCGGCCATGTTGCACGCCCTCGCAATGGTGGGGTTCCACCAGAGTTACACCTACTTCACGTGGCGCGTGCACAAAGGTGAGACGGGCGCCTACCTCGAAGAAGTCGCCGCCGACACCAGTCACTTCATGCGACCAAACTTCTTCGTCAACACGCCGGACATCCTCCCGACCTATCTGAATGCGGGCGACCTGGCCATGTTCAAGGCCCGCGCCGTTCTCGCCGCTACCGGCTCGCCGACGTGGGGTATGTACGCCGGATTCGAACTCTGCGAACACGATCCGATCAAGCCGGGCAGCGAGGACTACCTGAATTCGGAGAAGTACGAGATCAAAATCCGCAACTGGAATCAACCCGGCAGCTTGGCGCCGTACATCACCAGGCTCAACGAACTGCGCCGTAGCCATCCCGCTCTGCGGCAACTGCGCAATCTCCACGTCCACACCACCGACGACGCCGACGTGCTGTGCTTCTCCAAGCAGCACGGCAACGACCGGATCCTGGTCGTGGTCGATCTCTTGCCGTCAGCCCACAAACAGGTTCGGCTCACATTGAACCTGCCCGACCTCGGGCTCAGGTGGGGCGACCCGTTCCTGCTGCAGGACGAACTGACAGGTCAGGCAGCCACGCCAAACTCCGTCAACATCAGCCCCGATCATCCCGCACGGATCTTTAACATCGTCAGGCCGTGACCCCCTCCGCCGAGGAGGTGATCTTGGCGCACTGGCGAGGTGATCTTGGCGCCAAGATC
>Ga0075527_10000293_pt1 | contig 11532 bp, 15 predicted proteins | sample NGEPer11B_FD_74784 | JGI IMG/M metagenome (GOLD analysis project Ga0075527, IMG submission 74784) | Arctic peat soil microbial communities from the Barrow Environmental Observatory site, Barrow, Alaska, USA - NGEE Permafrost305-11B | ecosystem: Environmental > Terrestrial > Soil > Wetlands >...
TTGCGCAGCGTGCGCATGGTGTCGGGCGCGTCGAGGTCGAGGCGCATATTCATCTTCACCCGGCCCACGGCGGACAGGTCGTAGCGCTCGGAATCGAAGAAGATACCGTTGAACAGTGTCTGCGCGGCATCCGGCGTCGGCGGCTCGCCCGGGCGCATCACCCGGTAAACGTCGAGCAGGGCCTCCTCGGTGTTCGAGTTCTTGTCGACGGCGAGCGTGTTGCGAATGAACGCGCCGACATTGACGTGGTCGATGTCGAGGATCGGGATCTCTTTCAGCCCCAGCTCCTTCAACGTCTCGAGCAGCTTCTCCTCGATCTCTTCGCCGGCCTCGCCGTAGATCTCGCCGCTCTCCAGATTGACGATGTCCTGGGCCAGGTAGCGGCCGTAGAGGTCCTCATCCTTGATGAGCAGCTCTTTGAGGCCTTCATCGGCAAGCTTGTTGGCGAGACGCGCGGTGACCTTGCGGCCGGCTTCGATCGCCACCTTTCCGGTCTTGGCGTCGACCAGGTCGGTGGTTGGCTTGATGCCGCGCATGCGATCGGGACGGAATGGCATACGCCATCCACCCTTCGCCGCCTTGAGGGTGATGTTGTCGTAGAAGGTCGACAGGATCTCCTCGTCGTCGAGGCCCAGCGCAAAGAGCAGCGTCGTCACCGGCAGCTTGCGCCGGCGATCGATACGCACAAAGACGACGTCCTTGGCGTCGAACTCGAAGTCGAGCCACGAGCCGCGATAGGGAATGATCCGCGCGGCGAACAGAAGCTTGCCCGAGGAGTGCGTCTTGCCGCGGTCGTGATCGAAGAACACGCCCGGGCTACGATGCATCTGCGAGACGATAACGCGCTCGGTGCCGTTGATGACGAACGTGCCATTCATCGTCATCAGCGGCATGTCGCCCATATAGACGTCCTGCTCTTTGATGTCCTTGACCGAACGCGCGCCGGTCTCCTCGTTGACATCGAACACGATCAGACGAAGCGTCACCTTCAACGGCGCGGCGAAGGTCATGCCCCGCTGCTGGCACTCCTCGACGTCGTATTTCGGCGCCTCGAACGCATAGCGCACGAACTCGAGCTGGGCCCGCTCGCCGAAATCCTTGATCGGGAACACAGAGCGAAAGACGGATTGCAGCCCCTCATCGAGACGCCCGCCTTCGGGCTCGTCCACCATGAGGAATTGATCGTAAGACTGCTTCTGAACCTCAATGAGGTTCGGCATCTCGGCCACTTCGGTGATGTGGCCGAAAAACTTCCGATATCGCTTGTGACCGTTAGTCTGCGCCATGTGGGTCCTCTCAAAGGCTCGTCGCGACCGCTCACCGGAAACCCCGCCAGGAGAAGCGGAGACTCTGGGGAACTGTCACGTCACACGAATTAAGGTGGGTTAGATGCCCGGGCGAACTCGGTTATATGGGGTCCGCCCGGACGTCTTGCAACCCAAGCTACTTCAGCTCGACACTCGCGCCTGCATCTTCGAGCTGCTTCTTGACCTTTTCGGCCTCGTCCTTCGGCACGCCTTCCTTGATCGCCTTTGGCGCACTCTCGACGAGGTCCTTGGCTTCCTTGAGGCCGAGGCTGGTAACCGCCCGAACCTCTTTAATAACGTTGATCTTTTGGGCACCTACCGCCGTCAGGATGACGTCGAACTCGGTCTTTTCCTCGGCTACCGCGGCTTCGCCGCCACCAGCACCCGCGGCCATCATGGCCACCGGCGCCGCGGCGGAAACGCCCCACTTCTCTTCAAGCATTTTGGCCAGGTCGGCCGCCTCGAGCACTGTCAGGCTCGAAAGGTCGTCTGCAATTTTCTGGAGATCTGCCATTATCTTATCCTCGTACGTTCAACTCTCGTATTGGGTTGGTCTCAAAGGCTCAGGCCGCGTCCTTCACGCCATAAGCAGCGAAAACCCGCGCAAGTTGGGCTGCGGGCTCATTCAATGTGCGGGCGATCTTGGTCGCCGGCGCCTGAACGAGGCCGATCAACTTGCTGCGGAGCTCATCGAGCGAAGGCAGCTCGGCGAGCGAACTCACCGCCTTGGCATCCAGGACCGTGGCGCCCATCGTGCCGCCGAGGATCACGAACTTCTCGTTCCCCTTGGCGAACTTGACGGCCACCTTCGGTGCCGCCACGGGATCGTCGGAAAACGCGAGGCAGGTCGGCCCCGTCATAAGCTCCGAAATTCCCTTGGCGTCGGTCCCTTCGAGCGCGAGCCTCACGAGCCTGTTCTTCGCCACTTTGACCCGGCCGCCAGCGTCTCTCATGTCGCTGCGCAGCTTGGTCATTTGGGCGACGGACAGGCCCGAATAGTGAGCCACGACGACCACGCCAGTCTCGGCGAAGACATCGTGAAGCGCAGACACGACTTCGCGCTTCTCAGCTCTTTCCATGCTCACTCCGTCTATTCAAAGCCGCGAAGCTCGCGGCCTTAGGCCACACCGTGCCGCGAGACGTGCGGGGCGAGGCAAAAAGCCACCCCGCGTCCCACGCGGCGCTCTGTTGCCTGTCCCGCTCGCCGCGCAAACTCGCGCGAGAGCCACATACGAGGTTCAAACCGATCTCCTGGTTGCGGAAAGCCGCAATCCATCAAACCAGCCGTCTCCCGTCTCATGCAGGCCCCGAAAGGCTTAAGCGGTTTCCCGCACCTGCAATCTCGGACAGGTTTGGACCGCTCGGACGTGCCAAGCGACCCTTCGGGACCGAGGTCCCGAAACTCTTAAACTCAAGCGCTACCGAGACTGGCAGGCTCGACATTCACGCCGGGCCCCATGGTGGAGGTCACGGCGATACGTTTCACATACGTGCCCTTGGCGCCGGAGGGCCTGGCCTTGTTCACCGCGGTCGTGAAGGCGCGGATATTGTCGACCAGCGCTTCCTCGGTGAAGCTCGCCTTGCCGACACCGGCGTGAATGACGCCGGCCTTCTCGACACGAAACTCTACGGCACCGCCCTTGGCCGCCGCGACGGCGGCGGTGACATCGGCCGTAACCGTGCCGACCTTCGGGTTTGGCATCAGGCCGCGCGGACCCAGCACCTTACCGAGACGGCCGACCAGCGGCATCATGTCGGGCGTGGCGATACAGCGATCGAATTCGATCACGCCCTTCTGCACCTGCTCCACGAGGTCCTCGGCACCGACCACATCGGCGCCGGCCTTCTTGGCTTCTTCGGCCTTGTCGCCCTTGGCGAACACACCGACGCGGACCGTACGGCCCGAACCGTGCGGCAGCTGGCAGACGCCACGCACCATCTGATCGGCGTGGCGCGGATCGACGCCGAGATTCATCGCGATCTCGATGGTCTCGTCGAACTTGGCTTTCGCCCCACCCTTGACCAGCTTCACCGCCTCTTCGACGCCGTAGAGCTTGTCGTGCTCCAAAGCCTCTGCGGCGCTACGGAACCTCTTACCGGGCTTGCTCATCGTCTACTCCTGCACCTCAACACCCATCGAGCGGGCGGACCCGGCGATGATCTTCATCGCTTGCTCGACGGTGTTGGCGTTCAAATCCTGCATCTTGACCTCGGCGATCTCGCGCAACTGGTCCTGCGTCACCCGGCCCGCCTTGGCGCGGCCCGGCTCCTTGGAGCCTTTGCCGACCTTCGCCGCCTTCTTCAGGAGATAGGACGCCGGCGGCGTCTTCATCTCGAAGGTGAAGGAACGGTCCGCATAGACCGTGATGACCGTCGGAATCGGCGAGCCCGGCTCGAGGTTCTGCGTGGCCGCGTTGAACGTCTTGCAGAACTCGGGGATGTTCACCCCGCGCTGACCCAATGCAGGCCCGATCGGCGGCGAAGGATTCGCCTTCCCTGCCGGCACCTGCAGCTTGATATAACCGTCAATCTTTTTCGCCATCAGTTACACGTCCCGCGTTTTCGCTTACCTCGCGCACGAAGCCCTAGAGCTTCTCCACTTGCGCATATTCCAGTTCGACCGGTGTAGCCCGGCCAAAAATAGACACCGCAACCTTGAGCCGCGCCCGCTCCTCGTCGACCTCTTCGACCAGGCCGTTGAACGAAGCGAACGGACCGTCGGCCACGCGCACCTGCTCGCCGATCTCGAAGCTCACCGACGGCTTCGGCCGCTCCACGCCTTCCTGCACCTGCTGCAGGATGCGCCCGGCCTCCTCCTCGGTGATCGGGATCGGCTTGTTGTCCGTGCCGAGAAACCCCGTGACCTTGGGCGTGTTCTTGATCAGGTGATAGGTCTGGTCGTCGAGTTCCATCTTGACCAGCACATAACCCGGAAAGAACTTCCGCTCCGAGGCGATCTTCCGCCCGCGCCGCATCTCCACGACCTCTTCCATGGGCACGAGCACTTCCTCGAACTTCTCGCCGAAACCGGCGGCGGCGGCGCGCTCCTTAATGGATTCGGCGACCTTCCGCTCGAAGTTCGAGTAGGCGTGGACGATGTACCAGCGCATAGCCATCAGACGAAGCTTTGACCTCCTAGAATCGCATACCGAGGATGGTCTGCACGACCAAGCTCAGTACCCAGTCCACCCCGAGAAAGAACAGTGCGGCGGCGACCGACATCAGCATCACCATGATCGTGGTGATGATGGTCTCCCGGCGGGTCGGCCAGGTGACTTTGGACACCTCGGCACGCACCTGCTGGATAAACTCGAAGGGATTCGTTCTCGCCATCTCAGTCCTTATGCCCGCCGCCACTTACGGGCCGTTCCTTCTTCTTGAGCCCCTGGCTCTCTCCGCTCCGCAACCTGGCAGGAGTGGAGGGACTCGAACCCCCAACCCCCGGTTTTGGAGACCGGTGCTCTAGCCAATTGAGCTACACTCCTATTGCGCCTGCACCCTAAAATTCATTTCTAAATCAATACTCTTGCGGCCTAACTTGCTGGAGCGGGTGAAGGGAATCGAACCCTCGTCCTCAGCTTGGAAGGCTGCTGCTCTACCATTGAGCTACACCCGCATGATCCGCCTCATGAAGGAGAATTGTGGTGGAGGGGGTTGGATTCGAACCAACGTAGGCATAGCCAACGGGTTTACAGCCCGTCCCCTTTAGCCACTCGGGCACCCCTCCTTGAAGAGTTCAGATTGACTGGTGATTGTAACCAAGCAAAAACACCCCGCCGTCGGCCGGCAGGGTCCGCAATAGCTGCCGTTTATGGGTAGCCATTCGGTCCCTGTCAACTGTAAATCAGGACGAGCGGACTGGGATTCCTAGGTTTTATCGTACCGCCCGCACCTCTTCCACCCCATTCCGCATAAGGGCCGAACCAATCATGCCGCGTCAAAAACCGAACCATTCCAAGCCCTTCACGCCTGGCTCGCGCCGGCCTCAACGGCCGTCGCGGCGAAAGCCTGAGACCGACGGTCTCACCATCTTCGGCCTTCACGCGGTCGAAGCCGCACTTTCCAACCCGAACCGGCCCGTGTTGCGCCTCCTGGCCACCGAAAACGCCGCCCATAGACTCGGCCCCCTCATCGCCAAGCGGAACCTGACCCCCGAGCAGGCCCTGCCGAAGGATCTCGACCGTCTGCTCGGCCCCGACACGGTGCATCAGGGCGTAATGCTCGAGGCCGGCCCGTTACCCCCCGTCTCGCTCGACGACATCGATCCCAACGGCATCTTGCTCGTGCTCGATCAGGTGACGGACCCGCACAATGTGGGCGCGGCGCTTCGCTCGGCCGCGGCCTTCGGCGCCGCGGGGCTCGTTGTCACCGAACGCCACAGCCCGCCGCTTTCCGGCGCGCTCGCCAAGGCGGCGAGCGGGGCGCTGGACCTCGTGCCGATCGTCGAGGTGAAGAACCTCGCCCAAGCGCTTGCCGAGCTCGGCGAACGCGGCGTGATGCGGCTTGGGCTGGCCGAGCAAGCGGACATTGCGCTCGAGGAGATCGAGATGACGCGCCCCGTGGCGCTTGTTCTCGGTGCCGAAGGCAAAGGCTTGCGCCAACTCACGCGCGAGCGTTGCGATTGTCTGTGCAGGATTTCGACGGCCAATGCGCTGGCGAGCCTCAACGTGTCGAACGCCGCGGCCATCGCCATGCATTGGGCGCGCCTCAAGACCAAGGACGCTTGAGCCCAAACGAACGCGAGGGAGAAGGTGCCGAAGCGCCCTCCCCCTCGAGTCCGGGAATCAACCAGCTTGCGCCGGAAGCTCTGTGATTAGTTGCAGAAGCGGCGGCCGAACGAATCGTACCAGCAGTTCCTGCGCCAATAGGTGTTGCAGGTGCTGAGGCCGCACTCACCCGCATAAGCGGGCTGCTTGTAATAGGCGTAATAGTTCGGCGCCCGGTAACGGTACGCGGTCGGGCCCGGCGGCAGGCCGCACGGCGCAACACAAGGCGCCGGTGCCACGGCGACGGGACGACCGCCACACGGCGCCACGCAAGGCGCCGGTGCCACGACGACGGCACGACGGCCGCACGGCGCAACGCAAGGTGCGGGCGCCACGACGCGAGGCCGCATGCGCCGCAGCGGAATGGGATTGGGGGCCGGAACGAGAACGGCGGCGTTGCAGCGCCAGCCGACACGGCATCCAGCGTCGGCGACGGCGACGGACGTCAGGCTGAAGCCGACCGCCAGTGCCACGACGGCGGCAACACACATCAGGACTTTCATCTTGGAACTCCACTCGGGACTAGGGGCACCCCCCGGCTGGCGCCTGTCGGGCCAGCGGTAGGTTGATCCCAAGACTAAGCAGAGCAAGTATCGGTAAAGTTAATGAAGCCCTGTTTTGGACAACAAATCCATTAAGCAGGCACTAACGACTGGCGCAAAATGGAACAATGCGACCGGTAGGCAGTATTAGCTGGGAGATAGACTAGAGGAGTCTTGAGCGCGATTACTTGATATAGGAATCGCGCGGGGCCTCGCCGCGACCGTAGGCAGGCTCCAAATAGTGGAAATAGGGCTCACAGCGCGGGAGGTCCTCCTGCGCTGTGGTGTAGGGCCGGTAGAACCACCAATAATTCCGCCGCAAGCAATAGGCGCTCTGCGCGCGCTTGCCGTGATGGAAGCTCCGCCCTTCTTGGTCGGCCTCGGTCACGATCGAGGGAACCGCATTGCGCAGGGAGCCTTCGGGCAGGAGCGCCGCGGCCTGCGCCGAACCGTGCGATACGGCCGCAAACAGGCAACCAGCCCCAAGCGCGACGAGTCCAAACCTCTTACCGGCCATGCCCTGATTCCCCCTGAGGCACCCCTCTTAAGCAATCGGACTCTAAACGAAGAGAGAGGCCTGAGCAACGCAAGGCTCCAGCAAGAAATGCCCGTGCATTGTTCGCCGACAAAACTTGACAGTGACATCACAGCGTCGATCAACTCGGTTACGAAGGGACTTGTCTTTGCTCCGCGCCCGGAACAAAGGTCCCAACGCAAGAGTTGCTTTTAAGACACGCAACTCAAACGATTTTCAGAGGAGGCCCCCATGGCGACGAAAGAGACCCAAGACTTGGCCGCGCAGATGGAAGCGATCCGCGCCGATATGCAGAACCTGACCTCCACGGTCAGCCGCATCGCGGGCAAGCAGGTGAACCGCGCCCAGAACAAGGCGATGGAGACGAAGGAAGACGCCGAGGAAGCGATCAAGAGCAATCCGCTTCAGGCCGTCGCCATTGCCGCAGGGCTAGGCTTCCTGTTCGGCGTCTTCACCCGGCGCTAGGGAGGAAGGACCTCCATGCTCCGTCTCGCGCTCACGCTGATCTCGTCCCTGCAGATCGGCGCGCGCATCAAAAGTGCCGTTCAGCAGTCGGTGAAGAAGGCAGTCCTTTATGCCATCGCCGGCGTGATCCTGCTGTTCGCCATCGGCTTCGGCCTGGTGGCCGGCTATCAGGCGCTCATCCTCTATGGCTTCACGGCGGTGGCGTCGGCGGGCATCGTCGCCGGCGCGCTCGCGGTGCTCGCCCTGATCGTCGTCCTCCTCACCCCGGTCCTCACCGAGCCGAAGAAGGCGAAAGCCCAGAGCTTCGTGGACGCCCCCGCGGAGGGCATCGCCATGGTCGATCAGAGCGTCGGCAAGGCGATGCAGCAAGTGGGGCCGCTCACGCTTCTGGTCGCCGCCTTCGCGGTCGGTCTGCTGGTGAGCCGGCGCCGCTAAACGTGCCATTCCGGCACGGTCCTTAATCCCGTCTTAACCAAGCACCTTGCACCCTGAGGGATAAGCGAAACGCTTATCCACCAAGGGGCGAAGACAAATGCTGAGGGCTTTCAGTCTTGTGTTGCTGGCCATGGCTTGCATCGCAGGCGAGGCGCGCGCCCAAGTGGTGGAGGTGCCGCGCCCCTACGCCATCCCGCTGCCGCCGCTGTCCAACCCCGAGCCCCAATGGGAGCTCGGCATGCGCTACTGGTACAGCGAGGGCTCGACGCGTTTCGACGTAAATTCGCACCGGCAGAGCCCGGTCCTCGGCAATCCCACCTCGAGCCTCACCTATGACGGCATCGATGCGAATTCGCTCGAGTTCGTGTTCGCCGTGCGCAACGAGACCAGGACCTTCTTCAAGGGCTTTGTCGGCGGCGGCTGGCTCGATGGCGGCAGCCTCGACGACGAAGACTTCTTCGCCGGTCAGATCAAGTTCTCCGACACCTATAGTGAGCTCGATGGCAGCGGCATGGTCTACGGCACCATGGACGTGGGCCAGGACTTCACCCTCATCGACCGCAAGGCCCGCGTGGTGCTGAGCCCCTTCGTCGGCTTCAATTACTGGGAGGAGTCGGTTGACGGCTACGGCGCGCGCTGCAACCGCGACGATGTCGGCGGCTTCTTCTGCGGTCCGCCCGGCTCAACCGCCGTCCCGTTCGGCACCAAGGTGATCACCAACACGTCACAGTGGTCGTCGCTGCGGCTTGGCGCCGAGCTCAAAGCCAAGCTCTGGGACCGGCTGACTCTCCGCGGCGACGCAGCCATCTTACCCGTGGCCTATTTGTGGAACGACGACAGCCACTATCTCCGCACGGATCTCGGCCCCGTCCCCAATGTCGAGGATAGCGGCACGGGCTGGGGCTATCAGCTCGAAGGCGAGGTCCGCCTCGACCTGACGCAATATTGGGCCGTCGGCGCCGGCGTCCGCTATTGGTACGCCGAAACCAACGGCGAGAGCGACTTCATCAACCTCGGCGTGACCACCGAGCTTCAGGATTTCACCAGCGAGCGCTTCGGCGTGTTCGGCAACGTCACCTACCGCTTCAACACTTACTAGGGCTCGGCGGTTTCCTGGTCACGCGCGGCGCTTGAGTGCGCGGCCGAAAGTGGGATAAAGGGCTGGATCGCGAAGGGCTCCGCCCCTGACGTTGGCGATCCTTGAGATCGCCAAAAGTGCCGGCTTAGCTCAGTTGGTAGAGCGGCTGATTTGTAATCAGTAGGTCGGGGGTTCGAATCCTCCAGCCGGCACCAACCCTTCGCTAGGGAGCGCGCCTGCCAAGAACCCCAGCTAGGAGTTTGAGTCCATGACCATCAGATCCTTGCTTGCTGCCAGATCCTTGCTTGCTGCCGTTGTCGTTTCGAGCCTGACCATCGCGGGATGCCTCGCGGCGCCGCAACTGGCGCGCGCCCAGGACGGCATGGCGGAAGAGGACGATGACTATTCGTTCGAGGACTTTATGGGCGAGATCGAGAAAGACAAGGAAGACCAGAAGCGTTGCGGGGGTAGCGGAGACGTATCCCGCGCGGAGCAACGCGAGGCCTGCACAAGGCTCATTGAAGACGCCCCCAATGAGAATGACCTAGTCGGCACGTACTACGTCAATCGAGCGACGACGCACGAAGACGCGGCTGGGCAGTGCCAAGACGTGAGCAAGGGCATCGAAATTATCGAGCGCGAGAAGTCGAACATCTACGGCAAGGGCTTCCTCGACGCGGCCCGAAGTCTCGAAGAGGCAGCCTGCCGGTAAAGACCCCGTTTGCGATCGTGCCAGCGGTCGATCCTCCAGCCGGCACCACCCTCACGATAAGTTCCTGTGACACCCGAATATCCTTGGGTGTGTCGTCGACACCACAGCCATCATCGGCGAAAACGTCCATAACGCGTGTATTGCACTCGCGAACCTAAGGACGCATCCCATGGCCTATCGACTCAGCCCGCCGACGCAGGTGGTGTTCATCATCTCGCTCGTGCTCGCCATCCTGGCGTTGCTCGCGCACTATACGGACGTCACCATTCCGGTAGTCAGCGCGCACACCTTCGAGACGTTGCTCATTGCCTTCCTGCTCTTGCTCGCAGGAAACCTATTCCGCAACTTTTAGGGTGCTTTCCCGGAGGCGTGGGTTTCGGTCGGACCCCGCCACTCGTTTTCGGCGTCCAACCCGGCCTCCGCCATCATGGCGGCCGCGGCAATCTCGTTCTTGAAGCACACCAGCATCTGCTCGTAGCGCAACAGCCCGGTGTCGACCTCCGTGATCATGTCGTCGATACACCGCCCCCCAATGTCGAGCTGGCCGCGGTTTCGACTCGCAGCAAGCCTGAGGTGCAGCGCCATCTTGGCGCGGATGATTTGCTCAATGAGCTCTGTCGGCGATTTCATCGGTTGAGAGTTTCGCGAACCGATGAACAATCTCCTAACGCCCAATCAGCGCTGACTACTCCTCGATGATATTCACGTTCTCCGCGTCGATGCCGTCCTCGATTTCGGATGCGCGTAGCGTGAGCGTGCCCTCTCCGTCGCCGTCCTGCACGACCTCGATGCCCGTCTTGTCGCTGTCGTCGTTGTTCTTGGTCTTGGTGTGATCGACCACAACGGTGAGATCGCCCGCGTCGCGCTGCTCGAACACGGCGCCCTTGCCGCCATTGTCCTTCGAGGTGACGCCGTGGAGCAGCGCCTCGACGCTGCCGGCCTCGCTCTCGACGATCTTGATGCCATCGTCGGAATTGTCCTTGGCGGTGGTCCGCCAGACCGCGACCTTGATCCCGCCTTCGTCCTCCTCGCCAAAGTCCAAGCCCTCGTCGAGGTTTCCATGGACGGACGACCCCACGATCAGCGCCCACAGGTCGCCGGGGCCGGCCTCGTCGATGTCGAACCCATCGTCCGTGTCGATGCCGAACTCATACTCTTTCACCGAGCCGGAGTCGTACAGCTCCACCTCGCGCTCGATACAGGCATCGTCTGGCGAGCCTTTGACCGCCCCCGGAATATCGGCTTCGGCCGTCTTGCCGTCCTCGAACTTGCCTTCGTCCTTCTCAGGCAGGAAGGCTTTGAGGATTTTGGGATCGCAATAGGCACCGTTGTCGTCGAACTTGGAATCCACGGCGGTGGCGAACACGCCGCCCTCCTGGCCCTCGTCCAGTTCCACGCCGTCCGCACCCACCTTGGTGAAGGTCGAATCCTGCGCATAGAAAAAGATGTCGCCGGCGCTGCGCTCGTCCAAGCGCATCCCGTCCGCGTCGAACCGGCCGTTGCCCACGTCGGAAATCTCCACATCGGTCAGCCGCACGACGATCGAGGCGGGCGAGCCGCCGCCCTTGCCGCCCCGGCCCGCGCCGCAATCGTCGGCCAGGTCGCAGTCGGAGATGTGGACGCCGTGATAGGCCACGCCGGAAACCGTGACGTCTTCCAGGACGAGCGTGACGACGCCGGTCTGGATCGGGG
>Ga0075527_10000294_pt1 | contig 11504 bp, 7 predicted proteins | sample NGEPer11B_FD_74784 | JGI IMG/M metagenome (GOLD analysis project Ga0075527, IMG submission 74784) | Arctic peat soil microbial communities from the Barrow Environmental Observatory site, Barrow, Alaska, USA - NGEE Permafrost305-11B | ecosystem: Environmental > Terrestrial > Soil > Wetlands >...
ATTTTATCTACGCCAGACCTCGAGGACGGTTCCATCGGCATCAGCACGAGCAGCGATGACGTCAGCGTTCCGCAATTCTTTGTCCTTGCCGGGCCCACCTTGATTTCTGTGGGCGGCGGCGGACTCCTTGGCTCTGATGTTGACGCGCTCTTGGAACTGCTCAAGAAGCAGATTGGTTCCTACAAGGACGCTGCAAAGAAGTAGGTGCTCGGCGATTTATCCATGGCTGGTGAGAATCGGAGTGACAATTTGATGAGAACTGACACCTAAATTCACGCCAACTTGCCGCGTGACGGTTTCATGCCGACACGCGGCAAGTTGGCATTCTTTCAAAGATTCATTTAGCGCAGAGAAGGCAGCATGGTTGCGAGTAACGAAATCGTTCTTGTGGACAATTTCATCAAAGCGGCACAGGACCAGCGTGACAATCCCCTTCCCGATGACGTGGCTTTCGAGGCATTCAGTTCGCAGTCTGTACTTCGGGATCGGAATTTGAGCGACGAAGAGATCGAGTCTGGAATCGTCGGCGGAGGTATGGACGGCGGAATCGATTCAGTGCATGTCTTTCTAGATGGTGCCCTCCTCAACGAGGACTCGGAGGTTATATCTGAGGGCTTTGTTGCAGGCTCAGTTCGGAAGAGTGCGGAGCTTGAACTGTGGTTGATTCAAGCTAAACGGGAGACATCGTTTACTGAGACGGCCTTTGACAAGGCGAGTTCGTCGCTTGGCAGGCTATTGGATCTCAACGAGACGAACGAAGGACTCCGTGTTTACTACTCCGCAGAACTGCTGACGCGGATTGGGATGTTCACCAAGGCCTGGGTCTCTTTAGGAGTTCGATCACCAAAAATCACAATCAAGTTCGATTATGTAACGAAGGGCGACCTTTCGGCGGTCGCAGGGGCAGTCGAGCAGAAGCGAGCTGATTTGGAAGCTTTGTTGCCGCGCCTTGTGCCGGGAGCGAAGTCGATGGTCCGACTGGTGGGTGCCCGTGAACTTTGGGCCATCGCGAGTTCAGCGCCTGAGTATGATCACCAGCTGCGTTTCGAGGACTACGTCTCGAAGGGTGACTCATATTCCGGTCTCGTGTCGTTGTCGGACTATTTCAAGTTCCTGTCGGACGATCACGGGGCCTTGCAGGGGCATCTCTTCGATTGGAATGTGAGGGACTTCCAAGGCGAGGTGTCCGTGAACCGTGATATTCAGAAGACGCTTGATTCTCACGGCGAAGAAGATTTTTGGTGGCTGAATAACGGCGTCACCGTCCTGTGTTCCTCAGTAAATATCGGTGGGGACAAGACCTTCACCCTCGAGGGTGTGCAGATTGTAAACGGGATGCAGACTTCGCATAGTATCCACAGCGCTATCACCCGAATCGGCGTGGATGCGAAACGATCACTTGAGCGCTCGGTGCTGGTCCGTGTGTTCAAGTCCCAGAATGAGGAGGTACGTGACCAGATAATTCGCGCGACGAACAGCCAAACGAAGGTGCCGGATGCCTCATTGCACGCGACTGAGAACATTCACCGCCAAATTGAGGCCCATTTCAAGGCGAGTGGTTGGTATTACGATCGACGGAAAAACTTCTACAAGAATACGGGGAAGCCGGCAGACAGAATCGTGAGCATCTCCGCGCTTGGGCAGGCAGTTATGGCAATGGCACTGGGTCGACCAAACGATGCTCGCGCCCGGCCCTCGAGCCTTCTGAACAACGAGGCGGATTATGGAGCAATCTTCTCGGAGAAGGTAGCACTTGGAACCTATCTCTGGCTCGCAAAGGTCCAACGAAATATTGATGGGCTTCTCCTGTCGACGGATGTCAACGCAGATCCCTACACCCGCACCAACTTTCGGTTCTACGTAAGCAGTTACCTGGTCACTGAGGCGCACAAGAGCAGGTTGTACAGTCCAGCTCAACTGACCGTTTTGAGTACCAGCGCGCTCGGCCAGGATGCGAGTGATGTCAAAGCTGCGTTGGACATCGTCACAACTGTTGCCGAGCAAATCGCCGACCAAGAAGATTGGGCTCTTGATCGTGTTGCTAAGAGCAAGCAGTTGGCGGATGCCGTGATTGACCGCGCAGTATTGGACTCAGAGAGCGCGACAGGCTGACCGCGAAGCCGCGCTCTTCGACAACCTCGGCGATCACCACCCGATCTGTCTAAGAGATCGCCAATTGATGTCCAAGTGGCGTTGGGGCGATGCCCCTACGTGTCAGGGTGAGTTGAGGCCAGTGGCTCAAAGCAAGTCCACCTAAAGATGTACGGCGAGAGTCAGGAAAACAGAGCGGCCGCCGTGGAGACTTTCATGACAAGGCGCCCGTCAGTTTTCGTTGGGGCAAAGCCGTTCGTACGGTAGAAGTCGTCGGCGTTCTCGTTCAGAGCGTCGACAACCACGAGGCGCCCACCCGATGTGCTCGCTGCTGCGACGATGACCTCGAGCGCATCGAGTAGGAGTTGCACACCCAACTTCTTGCCGCGCAGCGAGCGATCAAGTGCGAGGCGTCCGATCAGGTATGCAGGGATGATGCTGTTTCAGCCGGCCGCGGACAATGACACATCGTCACGCGCAACCTGTGTCGGGGCGACCGAATAGAAGGCAAGAACATTGGTCGTGGTCCCGACAGTCCACACGTGTGTGCTCGCTGTCCCTTGCTGTGCGGCGCGCCGGGCATGATCCTTCAACCAGGTATCCAAGGAAGGTTCACCCGAATCGAACTCCTCAAGCCCATGGTGGTCGTTGAGGAGCTGGGAAAGGAAGCCTTCGGCCGTCACTTACGGCGGAAAGGTCGAGGACCAGACGCGGCCGCGAGCAACGCGGCAGGCACCTCATCGGGCGTGTCCAAAGACGCCAGCATCACATCGAACACAGCAGGGTCCATGAACGTGACATCGCTGAGAGCAAGAATCTCCTCGGCACGCTCGGTGGCAACTCGTCGCACGAAGTCGCTCGGCTTCTCATTCGAACGCCGTGCCGCCTCTTTGATGAGTTGCTCATGCCGCTGGTCGAGACGCATCTCGAAGCGCTGCGTTTTGGTAGCCATGCTGCCTGTCCTCTCCGTCGCCTCAAGTGTACGGTGTTTGTACGGCAAAGGGAACGTGGTGGAGTTTCTCGCCTCCGTCGAGGTGCTGGCATGGCGCGCGGCGACCGTGATTGGACAGTTGTTCAGCTCGCCGAGCTAAAACGTCCGAATCGGCTCGCCAATCGATCCTTGTCGGGCTTCTCTCTTACTAGTTTGGGCACAGTGAGCGGCCTGCCGTTCATCTCTTGCAGTCCGTGTCTCAACATTGGTCCATCGTGCTCTTGCAATAGATCGGCGTTGATGTGGACGACGTAGTCAGGAGAGACGCCCAGGAGGTCTGCGTCATACGCGGCATGGTGGATCTTGCACAGTGCCATGCCGTTCGTGACGATTGGCTCGCCGCCATCCTCAGCGTCACCAATAATGTGCGCTGCGTCGAGAAGTCGACCGTGCTTCAAGGTGCACACCGCGCACTGGGTCTCATAGGCGCGAAGGATGCGTCCTCGGAACTCGGGCTGATGAAGCCTCTGCTTGGTTACTCGTGAGATGTATTTGCGCTCTGGCTCGGTTGGATGGCGTGGATCGTTCAGGAAGCGAACGCTCTCATCGAGTGCAAGCAGGAATTGCCTTTCCGCCATGTTGTCGGCGACCACATATACGGGATACACGGGCACGAAGACTCCGTCGTCAATCTTCCTAAGCAGGATGATTGGCAACTGGAGCTCATGAGCGCGGCGAAGTTTTGTGTTGTCGCCCGCAGTCGATCCTGCTCGATAGTCATAGCGAAACAGTGAACCGTCAAGGGCCAGGTCGTCGTACGGACCTTGCGGAGATGAGAGGACTGAAAGGGTTCCAAGCATCTCGCGAGGATTCCAAATACCCCTGGACTGATCTATCAAACGCGTTGGAGTTCCGTTGACGTCCATAGATGACAACTGCGCGCGGGTAACCGTTCCTGTTTCAGCAGCGGCCTGTGTCAGGGACTCCATGATGAGGCGGCGAAGCTCGAGTTCGCCAGCACTGTCCATGGGGCCAGCTTCGCACGTCCTACCGAAATATGTGTTGAATGCCGCGTGCCTGCACGCATTGATTTATGTCGGCGCCAACCGTTGTTGTGGCTTTTGGAGCGATGAGCCACACACACTGAATGTGTTCCACGGGGCCCTCGTGAGACCTTCTATTCCAGTCCTGGTCTACGCACGCGGTTCGCTCAAGGAGATAGGTCAATACGAAGATCGGCAAGGTCGCCAATTCGATCACCGAGGTACTTCAACAAGTCCTCCTGGCGTGGCTGACCGACGACCAAGCGATAGGCGCCGACAGTTCGCATCAGCCGCTTGTATTTGTGAGTCTCTTTGCTCAGCGGGAGCGTCGGCACATATCGCTCGATGTGGGCGCCGTCTGCCAACGGAAAGATCCAGTATGGGAAGACTTCCGACTCGCCCGCCGGGCGATCTTGGGCCGCCAAGTTGAAGGCGGCCTCCCATGGATCGTCGCCAACAAGAAGTTCAGGTCGAGAGCCATACACAGCCGCCACGTTCTTGCGCACCGCATGTCCCTTGTAGCGGTGAACCCTGCCCTCCCGTTGTTCCAGGTCAACGGGATTGGAGGGAAGATTCCAGTGCACTATCGCGTGACTGTATTGATGGAAGTCGAGCCCTTCCTGGCCGACTGAGGTCGACGCCAACACGAATGGCCAGAAGGGCGAGTTGTAGGCGATCCGAACCTGACCTTCACGTTGGCCAGACTTCTCGTCCTCGGTCGCACCGCGTCCAAATCGAACGGCGAAATGGGTCCGCATACGGTGGCTCGGCAATTCGAGATGGCCGCTCGACATGTCAAGTTCGTTGAACATGTTGACCGAGGTGCGCAAGGAGAGTGCGCCATCGATTTCTTCAGCAATGCGAAGTGCTTTGTCGACAGGCGTCTTTGTCGAAACACCAAGCGCTTCGTTGAGCACGTGCGCATACTCGTCGAGAACTGATTGCAGGGCGCCGTCCACGCAATGTGCAAGGACGTCCTGCCAGTAGACCTCGTTGCTCGTTGTTTGGCCACGGACGAGGGCCATCATTTCGGGCCGGTTGAACAAGTTTCGGACAGACCATGCGATCGCGCTGGCCGCATCGCGAATGTCAAAGTCTGACAGCATTGTGTATCCGCCAACGACTCGCGACAGCGCTCGAAGTGACGCTACGCCCGGACCAGCAATCGCAAGGCCCGTGAGGACCTTGACGAGATCGGAAGGCCGAGGACCAAGGTGTTCGGCTTCGATGGCGTCTGCCTCTTGAACGTGGTCATTAAATCGGGTTTGCGTTGGGTCGCCTACTTCGAAGGTAAAGCTGAACCCAAGGTCGCTGACGTTGGAGTTCTCAAGATGTCCTGCCTTTTTGTCGAGAAGGATTCCGGAGGCCCAGTACCAAGCCTCATCAACGATCCCATCGCTTGGGCCGGGAGGTAGCTCGTCGAGAACATCTGAGATTCTCGACGCAACGTGAGATTCGAGCTGATCACGGCATAAAGGAAGTGCTACATCGAGCTCTCTCGCGACGGCAAGCGGATCGCCGATCTGTGCGAGCACCACGCTGGGATAGAGCATTCCAAGCACAGGCATTCCGGTCAGACGGCCGGCGGTCTTTTGGAAACTAAGCAATCCAGTCTGGCGCGTCCCTCCATAAGCACGGCTCGACGCTGACAAAAGTTCAGGAGAAAGATCCCGCAGCCGTCGCTCGGCCTCATAACTGATCACCGTTCCGATTGCCTTCGGAACAACATTCCAGGATGAGAAGATCAGCCGCTTCGTGAATTTCGCCAGATCAGGGCCGGCATACGCCCCGGCCAGTTCGTAATAGGGGAGAGAGGGCGGTATCCACGCGAGTTTCCAGGCTCCACGGTCAAGAACATCTTTGCTAAGGCCTCGCATCTTCGCGTTACCAGGATCAAGTTCTTTGTAGGCGTCTATCTCGCTCCACCGCATTCCGCCCTCGGCGCTAGCTAGGGCAGCCAAAAGAGATTTGTCGCCAGAATCGTGGTCGATGAGACTTTTCTTTAATTTGTAGCCATCCATGAGTTCCAGCACATATGGAGAGCTCCGCCAAAACTCCAGCGGATCGAGCCCGCCAAGCACCTTGCTTGCGCCAGCAAGGCGGCGAAAGTCGCGAACGTCGTTTGCACTCAATTTGACGCCGTCCCATGAACCCTCGGAGATCATTCCGTCGCGGTCGGGGGTCGAGGCCAGACGCTCGGTGCGCGTCATCACGCGGCGCAGCTCGGTCTCAACGTTGTTCTTTGCCTGCCGTGCCTGATCGATTTCGCCTGCATAGAGGCTTGAACGCAGAGTGGAAAGGTCCGCTTCAACGGTCATGGCACGCGCATCATCGGCCAGGAAACGCACAGTGTCGATGAAATCCTTGTAGTGGTCGTCGCCTTCCTGTTCATCCGGCAATGTGTACATCTTGTAAGGCGTGGCTGAGAGCAAGAGAAGCCGAGCCTGGTCATGGTTGAACAGCTCGTGGGCGAGTTCGGAGCCCTCATCTTTGCCGTTCATTAAATCCTTGAACCGTTGGAATTCGTCCAAGATCACGATGTCGGGTTCAAGCGCCTTGACTGCGGCGCGCGCAAGCAACTTCCTCAGGGAGCCAATCAGTCGGTAACGACGTCGAGAGAGCTCCGTCGATGGAATCCACGAGCGCTGTCGACGTTTGAATTCGTTGACGCAATCAAAAAGTTCATTCTCAAGTGGCTTCCCTCCCGGGCCATTTGCATCCCTGATCGCCTCTGCAAACTCCTTGGCAATCTCGTCGGTGAGTTCGTGCATATCGAAGTTCTTCAGTTGTCTTTCAAAACCATCGATGCCCGAGCCGCCTTGAAAGAATCGAAGCCAGCGTTCAGTTCGGATTTCTCTACCCCGGGACTTCCAGAGCAGCCAATACAAAAGGACGCGCTCTCCGGATTGGCCTCCACCGCTTCCGACGTTGAATGAAGTGCCTGGCGTGAACGAAACGAAGTTGAGCTTCTTGCCCTTGAGCTTGTGGATTTCCTTCGCTAGCATCGTCAATCGATCGGCATGACTCATATCCTCATCAGCGCCGACCCGTAGGCGTGCGAGGTTCTGCTTGGCAATCTGGGAGTTTGAGCAAATATAGACAACGTCAATTCGATCAACCGTGTCCCACAAATGGTCAATCGCTTTCGCGATGACTCCTCGTGCAACAAGAGTCTTTCCGAGACCGACCTCGTCCGCCACCAGAAACCGGCGCGTCGGATCCTTCTCATCCCAAAACCGCGCGTGCACGTAGTCCACGGTCTTGCGTTGGAAGTCCTTGAGCCCCTCTAGTTCCTTGTCAAGGTCGGGCCGCGAATGATCGTTCATGCGGTCTCCCGAGCTTCCCAGACCACTCTCCATAGTTCCTGGAAGTCTTCACTGACGTTGGGAAGGTTGCCGCTCTCGTCTCGCAATTCATCGAGTAGCTCGTTTGCGCGTGCTAGCGAGGCGTCGCCTCGGGAAGCAGCACGAACCAAGGGTTCGAGAAGAATCAAATCGTCGAACGAGGGACCTCCGCCGTTCTTCTTGACTTTGCCTTCCTCGTCCTCCGAAGTCTGAGCAAATCTTGAGAGCATGTCGTCGAGACTTGGGTCGCCGAGAAGAAGTGCCAGATAGCGAAGTATTTCTGCCTCGTTGGCGAGGAGTTCGCGCAAAACGTGAGTTGCCCGATCGCTTGGCGCGCCAATGAGTTCTGCCAGAAGGACACAGCTACGGGTGACTGTCACATCGGGTTGGCTGAGCGTTGTCTCCACAACGATATAGGGAGTAATGGCGTTCAAACTGATGCCTTGCCACTTCGGATCCTCTTCATCCAAACGAACAGCGTGAACCTTACGATTGAGACTGACTGGCCGGACAGTCGATCGCCCCAGGATCACAGGCGGCGTTCTCATCGACAGCGTTAGGTCATATCCATCTGGAGCTTCCGACACATGCAGTACAGGATTGAGCTTCGCGAGTGCGAGGTGAAACCCTTCGATGGCTCGCTCGGCTACATATGAAGGGTCGTCGACACCTTCAGTCGCTGCGATTTCATACGGCTGAAGCATCCGGATAAGACCTGATTGATCGCTTCCGTCATCCAGAATTGCGTGCGCCCCGCATAGGCCAACTGGTCCTGAAAGGAGGACGTTAAATTCGATGTTTCCGCTGAATGCCGCTCCCGTGCAGTTCGCCGAACCTGTGAGGATATAGCCGATTGATCCTTCGTCCCACGCCATGACTTTTGCGTGCAATCCGGTTCGGACTTCGTTAATCGGGGATTCCGTACTCGCCAATTCATCCACTTCTGCACCGTCCGCGCTGGGCTGAAGCACCATCGGCGAAACGTTGTTTGGAAATCTTCCGCTTCCAAGTCGGTCAAACGTGTGATCGCGAGAAATCACAGTTGACGTCTTCACTTTGGGAAGTCGCGCCATTGCTCCAGCGTCGAGAAAAGGGGAAATCACAATGAGTTCGTCGGCTCGATCAGGTAGCGGCCACGATCCACCAGATGGTGTGCCGAGCGGGAGGAACCTGGCAGACGTGAAGGGCACAGGAACGCAGAGTTGAACGCTCCGAAGCGTCGTCGTAAGGTCCTGGATCTGCAACTTGCGAGCGGGGGAAAGAGCGCGTATTGAGAGTGCTGAAATCTCCGTCAAGAACGTGGCCAAATCATCGCAGCCGACTGTGTTCTGCGATTCGGAGTCCTCTTGGCACACCAGCACGGTGTCCCATGAACGGTCGCCAGTGAGATTGCGACTCATGCAAACTAGGCGGTGAAGGTAGCTTCCCTCAGCTGAAATGAATCGAAGTGCCCAGATCTTTGGATGAAATACGCGTCCCGCAATGTTCGGGGCTACCTCGACCACACAGCCCTCCGCGAATGTCGCGAGCTTTGGATAGCTGGCTGGAACATGAATGCCTCCCGCCTGACAGAACACGGTCGTGCGGTCTGCATACCGGCGGATGGACTCGAGTAGGGCGAGTGCGTTGACTCCGTCGATGCCATTCTCAGATTCTTGGTCATAGGCCGCCATGGCCATCGGCGCAAGCAGAAGCGAGGTCAGGTCGAGTGTGTATGTCGTTGCGACCGCAATGTCTACGCTGTGTCCGTCCGGCGGCCGCAGGGCGTCGGTCAGAAGGTGCCTGGTTTCAGGTTCGAGCATCAGGCGACCTCCAGTCCCGAATAGATGTCTTCGAGGTAGGTCGATGCAACTCCCCACCGATAGTCAAGACGGACGAGACCCGACCCACCGGTCCACCTCTCACGAGCACCAGGATCGAGGATGCGACTGCGCCGGCCCTTAAGCGCCACCTCCCTGTTTCGGATGAGGTCCTGAGCTTGTTTTCCGGCGTGCGATCCATCCTCGGTGAGCTGAAACCAACGGTTCAGGAATAGTTCGGTAGACATCTTGAGGTTCGGGTTGAGTTCTCGGACGCTGGACCAAAAAGCCTCGAGGTCCCAGGAATCGAAGGTTCGAGAGTTGCCGAGTTCTTCCTGCCACAACTCAAGTTCATTTTCGTAATTGTCGGTAAGTAGGTCATTGTTCGACAACTTGGCAAGCATCAGGTTGTACAACAGGGCAGAGCCATACGACGCGTGATGAAAGCGTCGGGCGAAGTCCACTGTCAGTTGGTTCGCGTCGTCGAACTCCGCCAGTTGAGGGTGCTGCCAAATCCATGCGACCTCTTCGGCGGTCTCGCCATGCGTTGCAAGCCATGAGAGCAGTGAGTTCCCGGGCACCCGGGCAAACACACCTTTTAGGTAGTCAGCTTCGTCCCGCGAGAGTGTGAAATTGGCTTCGGCGAGGAGGCCAACGGGAGCGGGTGGAAGGCTTGAGTCGAGACCGAGGTCCCGGTGAGCGGAAACGTCGTCATCAGAGTTCGCTTCTGTTGCCCTTTTCGAGCCCTGAGCGGTTGCCCGGAAGTAGCCATCAATGGTTGTGTCCCAGCGCCGAAGACCAAAGCGCCCCAGTGCCGCCCAGTAAACCGAACTGGGCATCGTCTTTAGTTTTTCTTGAGCCTGATTTCCAATTACGCCGCGAGTCTGCCCTCCTGCAAGCAGAGATCGGATGAGCTTCACCTCGCTATCGCGCAATTCTTTGCGCGATCGGTCGACTGTCCACCCATGGCGCGCGGTCTCCTTGACCAGCCACGGAACGAAAAGCAGGTAGCGAGCGCGGGTATGCAGGACAGATGTGCCAGGGAAGAATGCGTTTGAAAATGCATCCCGAACACCGCCAATGCCCAGTTCGTCGACACTGCCCTCATCTTGGAAAAGTTTGACCACCTCCAGCATGCGCCGGCGGTGGGCATCATCTCCGTCAAGCCAACCGAATACCGAACTCATCAAATTTGTTTCGTTTGGCAAGTCCGCAGAACAAATTGAGAACGATTCATCAACGAAACAGTGGTTGTCATCCGGACGCCCCCGAGCATGATGGTGCATTTGTCAATGGATCTCGATAGTAGGCGTTCGGGGTGCAGAAGGCTTTGAAACTCGATTTGCAGTCTTGATGGATGTCTAACTTCGACTGTTCGTGCTCGCGTGACTGGGTGGACTGCTGTAGGTCTAGCCGACTATTTGACATGCCTCTAGGTTTGGTCACCGGACACAATTTGAGTCGCGGTCTCGCTACCGATACGAATAATCGCTCCGAGCTCAGCCAAGCCATCAGGTTTGCTCGGAAGGTAGTCGGTCAATGCGGTGGATCTCACGACGTATGCCGCCCATTGGCCGCGGGAAATTGCCACGTTGAGGCGGTTGCGGTTGAGGAGGAACTCCATGCCGCGCGGCACATCTTGGGCACCCGAAGCAGTCATCGAGACGATGACAACAGGGGCCTCCTGTCCCTGGAACTTGTCGACAGTTCCGACGCGAGTGTCGCCGAGGCCTTCTTGATCGAGCGTCCTGCGCAACAGCGCAACCTGGGCGTTGTAGGGCGCGACCACCAAAACATCAGACGCGACGAGAGGTCGTGGCCTCTGATCGGACTTGCCTTGCCACGTCTGCCCAATCAGTTCGCGGATGAGCCCCACAATGGCATGTGCTTCCTCAGGCGATTGGGAGCTGTTGCCCGCGTGGTCGATGAGAATGGCGTGAACTCCGGGTTGAACACCCGCGAGGTGCCGCGAGTCGGTGACCTCTTCGTTGGACCGAAGGCGGCCTTCATACGCGAGTTTCGAAACTGGCGCTGTCAGCGTTGAGTGCATGCGCCAGGTGTGGGCGAGGAAGTAGCCGCGGTCGGCGGGCATGGTGTTGTGGCCGTCGATGATCCATTCCAGCGCCGACACATCAACGGGCTCCGGGTGCGTTCCTTGGCTCACTTGAGGCAACTGCTGGGGATCTCCGAGCAGGAGCAGTCGCTTCGCGGCGGTCGATACGGCGAGCGTGTTGGCGAGGGAGAATTGTCCCGCCTCGTCGATCACGATCAGGTCGAGCTGGTCGAGTTCCACGGA
>Ga0075527_10000296_pt1 | contig 11409 bp, 11 predicted proteins | sample NGEPer11B_FD_74784 | JGI IMG/M metagenome (GOLD analysis project Ga0075527, IMG submission 74784) | Arctic peat soil microbial communities from the Barrow Environmental Observatory site, Barrow, Alaska, USA - NGEE Permafrost305-11B | ecosystem: Environmental > Terrestrial > Soil > Wetlands >...
TATATACCTGCACCGAACCGGTATGCTGACACGGGGTGTGCGTCACTATTCGGCAACCGCAGCCTTGTAGGGGCGGATCCCCGGCAACCGTCGCCGCATGGCGACGAGGTGACGGGGTTGTCCGCCCGGCGTGCGCGAAGCGCGCGCAATGGTCACATCCCGCCAGGTCGTCGTGCCGCCTGCGGCGGCAGGGCGGACAACTCCTTGGGAGGTCCGCCCCTACGGCCCCCGGCGCGTCACTCATGCCAACATGTGACGCACCCCCCTGACAGGTTGCGAAAAAGCGCGCGAAACCATCACAACGTCTTGCCCGCCGCACCCAGCTCACCGGGCGAGGTTCACCCAGAACCCGGTCCGATCGTTTGGCCATCGGTTGAATCGCTTCAGGCGCTGGCGCTGCCTTCGGCCCGTGCATACGCCTCGTCGGACTTCGCCGCCATGATGAAATCGTTGCGGTGCAGGCCGCCGATGGCGTGCGTCCACCAGCTCACCGTCACCTTGCCCCAGGTTGTCGTGATGCTCGGATGATGGTCCTCCTTGTCGGCGATCCCGGCGACAGCGTTGGTGAACGACACCGCCGGCATCCAGCCGTCGAACCGGAAGCTGCGCCGGAGGCGGCGCTCACCCTTGACCTCGACGATGTCCCAATCGGGGATTTGCGGCTTCAGCTCGCGTTCTTCGTCCTCGGTAACCGTCGGCGCGCCGACGTGGCAGGCTTCGCAATGTTGGGTTGTGAGCGTCATGCGTGGATCCTTTCCTGATTCATGAACGTCAATGCGGCCAGCGCCGCAATGTGCATTCCGCGACAATCTCCTTCCATGAGTATAGCGATGGCATGCGGTACGATGGGGAAAATCACGCCCCACCATCCCGACTCCAGTCACGAAGGGAATGCAACACATGCCACGGATACCACTCGCATTTTCAGTGATCGTCGCATTCGCATTGGTGTTTGGCGGCGCGTCCATCGTGGATGCCCAGGTCGCCACGCCTGATCCCGCCTCGCTCCCGGAGGTACAGGCGCCGCTTGGGCTCGGCGATATCACGCTCCCCGACGATGCGGAGGGCATCGAAGCGCTGTTCTCGGCGCCGCCCGCCGACGTGGCGGACGAGCCGCGCAATCCGCTGATTCACGCGAGCGATCGTATCCGCGTGACGTACGGGCCGGATGATGGCATTCTCGGCCCACCGCTCGTCCTCAGCGCGATTTCATTCGAGCAAGGCGACTTCTTTCCGCAATCCTTTACCGCCGGGGACTATGTGGCGATGGCAAGCCAGACCGACGACGCAATGTCGACGGCGTTCGGTCGTGATGGGACGCTGGTCTGGATCAGCGCTGAGACGACCATCGGCGCGGATGGCGCCCGACTCGGCACGCCGGAAATCAGCGAGCCGCGCTACACCCTTGTCTGGGGGGACATTGAAGGCGAGTGGATTTTTGCGGCCGCGGCGCGAACCCCGGCGGGACTCGACGCTCTCGTCTCCGCGTTTGTCGCGGCGGCGCAGGGTCAACCCGCCACACCGGAGGCGGAGGTAACAACCGGGCACGACATTGGGGCGATCCATCCGATCGTCCTGATGCGCCAGACAGGGCGTGATGCTCGGCTATGACGTCTCCACCACCACAGGCAGCCCCAGGAACCGGCCATAGTCTTCGGCGGCACGCATCAGCGCGGCATGCTCGGCGTCATCGAGCCTAACGGGCAGCATCTTGGTGATCCTGATCTCGTTCTTGCCAAGCTTCCGTCGCCAGCCGCCGACGATGCCGCCGTCGACCGCCAGCAGGTTCGCATTCCACAGCTCGCCCTTCGGGTGTTGCATCGCGCGGGCGTCAGCGTTCCAGGTTGGCTGGTGATTGCGGAAGCCGACCACGTACTCGTCCCAGGGTTGCAGCAGGTGGATCAACGGTGGCTCGATGCTTGGTGTTGATATTGCCGGCACGAACCACCAGGTGGTGTCATCGATGAGCTCGCTGGTGAGCTCATCATCAAGCAGGCCGATCCCGCGTCGTGCGTCCTTCACGGTCAGTCCCGACCACCACGAGAAATCGTGCGGCGTCGCGGGGCCATGACTGGTGAAGTAGCGCCGGGTCAGCTCGGCCAGCGCGTCTTCAGGATCGATCGCCCTGGCTGGCGGCACGCGCTCATCGAGCAGGGCATAGGTGTGTTGCTTGCCCTTCCTGGGCCCGCTGCAGATCACCGCATCGAGCTCCGCCCACATCGCCAGGTAGCCGAGTCGCTGGCCGTCCGCCTCGATGCCGCCGCGTTGTAGCGCCTCACCCAGCTCAACTCGGGTCAGGTGAGTTCCGCCCTCGAGCGCCCTCGCGAACAGTTCCCTGGCTTGCCCCGCCACATGCTCGTCGATCTCCAGCTCGCGATAGCGGGATTTGCTCAGCGCGTGCACCCGATGCGCGGTCAGCTCCTGGATCCATCGAATGTCTTCCGGCATGACGAAATGCCAGGTGGGGCGCATCGCGTGGGTGCGCAGGATTTCGCCGCTGTTGAAGAGCCGGTCGAGGTCGGTGTCGGTGGTGTCGCGGCTTCGTTGGGCGATGCTCCATTTCGCACCGGAAAAGTCCTGCGACTGCACCGCGCCGTGCCACCGCACCATCTCCTCCGGTCGGGCGAAGGACGGTCCGATGAGCCGTTGGGTCTGCATGCGCTGGAGCGCGATGTCGGAGATATTCACGGTGATCCGGTCCTCATTTCACGTGTCTGTGTCGCACGGGTGAGCCGGGAACGCCCGGTCTCGGTGCTCATGATACGTGGAAAGCAGGACAAATCCTGTCATGGAAACCAGCTCATGGGTTCCGGTCACTAACCTCCGCTACGTCTGATACCAAATCCGGGTAATCGATGGGGGATGAGCTCCCGCATGTATGTAGTCCGTGATGTCGGGTCGGCGTACGATCGCCCCGTGCCTGGGAACCTCGACGTGTTCACCCGGATTTGGTATGAGGCTTTGTGGGCATCTTTCACGGTATTCAGATGAACACCGTGAACGCACCCCGCATGTCCTCGTCGCCGGGCAGGTCGCTGATGTAATCGTAGCGTCCCAGCGGGGGTTGTTCGATCTCGATGGTTGCCGTTTCACCGGGTTCCAGATCGATATCGATCTCGAGTTTCTCGATCGTGAAGTTGTGAGGCTCACTGTCCCTGTTGATAACCGTGATCGTGATATCGCGACCGACCGCCGATTCGAAGTACGTCGGTCCGAATCCGGAGGCGGTCATCTCGATCGTGATTTCGCCCACGATGATCTGTGTCGACGGATACTCCGTCTCCGCCACTGGCGATGCAGCCGGGGACGCAGCGGGCGATGCGTTGGGAGTCGCGGCAGGGCTCGCGGTCTGCCGCGCGCCAGACACGCCGTCAACGCTGTTCGCGACGAGGAAGACCATGATTGCGACGGTCACCACGCCGAGGCTGCCTTGCCAGGCGCGTCGCCGGGCATGGGGAGCAATCCCCATGCCCGGCGTGTGACGTCGCTTCATGATCGAAGCGGACAATCCGCGAATGTGCCGGGTAATCATCAAGCTAGTTTTCTGGCGTCGCCGCGGCTGGCGTGCCCGCGACTGCCGCCGTTGTTGCGCCCTCAGGCACCTGGTCGCTCGACACGAGTTGCCAGACGGTGCCGGTCGGATTCTCGAACGGATCATAGCCGCGGCCGAATTGGCATTCGCAGGCGGTCACGTAGAGCTCGCCGTCCTCGCTTTGGCCAGCACCGGTGACAAGCAGCTCGGTATCGAGCAGCTCTTCGAACTGCCATGCGCCAGCGTCGTCCTGGGCGAGACCCCAGACCTTGCCAGAGCAGAAGTCAGACGCGAAGTAGATGCCATCGAGATCCGGCGAAGTCTCGCCGCGATAGACACCGATCCCGGTGATCGAGCAGCCTGGGTCACCGTGCCCGTACTCAGCTACTGGCAACACACCGAACGAGCCGCACGCCTCGCCTTCATCAGGCGGGTAGCAGTGCGACGCCTCCATGATGTCCCAGCCGAAGTTCTGGCCGCCGCCAGCGACCTGGTTCGCCGGCACGAAGTTGATCTCTTCCCAGGCGACCTGACCGACATCGGCGATGTACATGTCACCGGTTTCCTGGTCGAAACTGAACTGCCATGGGTTGCGAAGTCCCCAGGCGTAAATTTCCGGTTCCGCGGCCGGAGAATAGCTGCCATCCTGCGCCGCCTCGTTGGCGACAGATGACACCTGAACGCCACCCGGCGCGAACGGGTTCTCCTCCGGGATGCCGTATGGCTGGCCTTCGACATCGACATCGAGTCGCAGGATATTGCCGAGCAGCTCCTCGGTGTCCTGCGCGTTGTCATACGGGTCGCCAGCGAGGCCGCCGTCACCGATGGCCATGTAGAGGTAGCCATCAGGGCCGAAATGCATCGTGCCGCCATTGTGATTGACGTACGGATCCTCGATGGTCAGCAGCACCTTGGCGCTTTCCGGATCGGCCTTGTTGGGGTCATCCTGGGATACGCCGTACTCGACCAGGAAGTGATCGCCATTCGTCTGGTAGTCACTGTAGTAGACGAAGAATCGACCGTTGTTTTCGTAGTCCGGATGGAACGCCAGACCGAGCAGGCCCTGTTCGAGGAAGTCGATCTTCATAGCGTCCGAAATGTCGAGGAACGGTTCTTCGAGCAGCTCGCCATCCTGGATGATGCGGATGTTACCGATGCGCTCCAGCACGAAGAGGCGCCCGCTGCCGTCGTTGGCGCTGGCCGCGTTGATCGGGTCGATCAGGCCGCCAGCAACCTGGACAAGCTCGACCGTCGGGTCTCCGGGCAGGTCGCCGCCCGGTTGGGCCACCTGCGCATCCTCTCTGTGCCAAAGCGCCCAGCACGCTGAACGAGCCTCCGATTGCCATGAGCATGGCGATAACGATAAATGCCGCCCGTTGGGGAGTCCGCATGTCCTGTTCTCCTTACGCGTACACAGACAGATATTTCCAACCGCCCTTTTGGAAAAAGAGGGATGCCCAACTCTCCGCACGTTGTGTGCCAGAAATGCACAGGCGCTGATCGGCGTAGAGGTGAGCTTCCGGGAGGCCGGACGGCGCTGATTTCCGTTGGTGCGGTACAGTTTCGAATACCGCAAGCACCTTTTTGCGGTGCCACAGCACAGATGAGCGGGAGGGAACCTGTCATGGATTCATTGGTGCAAGGATTGTTCGATGACGCGAACGACGCCGAGCAGGCGCGAGGCAAGGCACAGGATTTCGTGAAGCGGTATGAAGAGGGCTCGCCGTTCGAAGGTGTGTCGGATGAAGAAACCGTAAAGAATTACCAGCGAGTCGCCGAGCGGATTTCGCCCCAGGAGCTGGAAGATTCCGCGACGGAGGCGTTCGAGCGATTCTCGCCAGAGCAACGCGCCGAGTTCGCCGGGCTGCTGAAACAACAGGGTGGGGACAAGTTCGGCAACCTCGACACGGACGATCCGCGCGAGCTGGCAAAGGCCATGTCCCAGGCACAAAACCAGCAGGAGAACGGCATGCTGGGGTTGCTCGGTGGCGGTAGCCTCGACGATATCATCGGCGGGCTGCTTGGTGGTGGCCAACGCGGCGGTCTGGGTGGCATGGTCAGCGGCCTCCTCGGTGGCGGCTCATCCCGGAGCGGCGGGCAGGAGTCGGGTCTCAGCGGATTGTTGTCCAACCCGATGGCGAAGGCCGCGCTCGCCGGTGTCGCGGCGATGGCCATTAAGAAGTTCCTTTGACGCGAATTGCGGCATGGTTGCGATACCGCGTCAATCCCGTCGAGGCGGATTCCGCGCACGGAAATTGTCTTGTGCCGGCCGAGGCAACCGGCGCGGTGGAGTGGTGGCTGAGCCCGAGGCGGTCGACCACCGAGCGCACCGGGGCGGGCGCCCACCAGTTCCATCGACCCATCAGCCGCATCGTCGCCGGCACCAGCAACCCGCGCACGATAGTCGCATCGATCAGCACCGCCAGCGCCAAGCCAAATCCCATCCCCTTCAGGATCATGATGTCCGCCAGCACGAATCCACCGAAGACGACGACCATGATCGCCGCGGCGCCGGTGATCACCTTGCCGGTGTGGGACAGCCCGAACGCCACCGATGAGCGATTGTCACCGGTGCGCTCGTATTCCTCCTGGATGCGTGACAGCATCAGCACTTCGTAATCCATGCTCAACCCGAACAGGATGCAAAACATCAGGATCGGTGTCGTCGAGATGATCTGCCCGTACGCATCGAAGCCGAGCAGGCGTTCGAGGTGACCTTCCTGGAACACGAACACCACCGCGCCCAGCGACGCGGTAATGGAGAGCAGGGTCGTGAAGATCGCCTTGATTGGCAGGAACACCGATCCGAATGTGAGCAGCAGGATCAGGTAGGAGCCGATCAGCACGAACAGCGCGGCGGGCAGGAGACCGTCATAAATGCCGTCGAGCGTATCAACCGTCGCCGCGGCCTGGCCACCCACCTCGACCGTGACGTGCGCCGGCTGGATCTCCCGGATATCCCGCACGACCTGCTCCAGCCTGTCGCCCGAGACGTTGGTGGAGATATCCAGCACCACCTTGTTGCCGTGAACCGTTGATTGCACCAGGCCGCTGATCGATGCTGGCAGCGTCGATGCATCGCCAGTGTACGCATCCCAGTCGAATCCCGCGGTTTCGGCCAGCTCAGGTGAGACAAAGCTGTCGACCCGGCTGACACCGTCGAGCGAGGCGATCTCCCCAGCCACCTGACGCAGCGTCGCGATGTTCTCGACCGTGGTCGGATCGCCGCTGCCCAGCGTCACCAGAACGGGGGTAGGCTCGGCGTCGCCGGCTGGGAATTCTTGATCGAGGCGGTCGTAAACGATGCGTGGCGCCTGGTCAGTGGGCAATATCTCCGGAGTTCCGGGTGTCAGGTCGAGCTGGAGCAGCGGTGTACCCGCGACTAGCAGCACGACCAGCAGCGGCGCCAGCACGCGTACGGGATAGCGCATCACGGTCTGGGCGATACCGTGCCAGAACCCGGTGCCCGGGTCGGTGGAACCCGCGCGCCGCCGGCCGATCGAAAGCGCGTTGATCCGGGGGCCGAGCATGGCGAGCATGGCGGGCAGCAGGGTCAACCCGTACACCAGCGCCAGGGCGGTGACAACCATCCCGGCCTGGCCCATGGACCGTAGCGCCGGCGTGGCGAAGAACTGTGTTGCCGCCAGGCCAAAGATCACCGTGATGCCGGAGAAGAGGATCGCCTTGCCGACGGTCGCCATCGTCACGGCGATCGCGTCCGCCGTTGGTCGATGGGCGATTTCTTCCCGGAACCGCGTCACCATGAAGAGCGAGTAATCGATCCCGAGCCCCAGGCCAAGCATGGTGATCACATTCACCGCGAAGATCGACTGGAACATGCCGGTCGAAAGGGTGAGGATCACGGCGATGGCCGCCAGGATCGCCATCGCGCCGATCAGGAGCGGCACCCCCGCCGCGACGACACTGCCGAACACCGCCACCAGGATCAGCAGGGTGAGCGGAATCGAAAAGGTCTCGGCCTTCACCAGGCCTTCTTCCACTTCGTGCGTGATCGCGTTGTTGATCGCGATGCCACCACCGGTGGTCACGGTCAGGTCGTTGGTTTCTGCTCGCGCCGAGACGTCATCGATGATTGCCTCGATCTCCGTGCTTTCCAGCGTCGTGTCTGGAGCGACCAGCGCCACGGCATAGGTTGCGTCGCCATCGTTGGAGATCATGCGAGGATTGCCGGTCGACCAGGTGGTCACAACCGTGCTGAAGCGCGGGTCACTGGTGAGCGGCGCGAGCGTCGTGCTAATGGCGTGTTTCACGCCCGGCTCGCTCACCGGTTGCCCGGCGTCGAAGAGGAAGACAAGCGAATCGCCCCCGCGTCCGAATTCGTCTTCCAGGATCTGATCAACACGGGCGGACTCGGCGTCGTCCGAAACGAACCCCTCGGACGAGAGATCCGGTGTGACGGTCGCCATCCCGATCACGGCCAAAATGAGCGTGGCGACAGAAATGAGCGCGACAAGACGACGGCGGTGGGCGAGGGCACGGCCCCAGGATGCGAACATGGGAATTCTTTCGGGATGGATCCCAACATGGGATCATTCGGATATCAGGAGGACGACATGGCGGCGATCAGCAACAGCAGCGGATTGTCCGTGGTGCTGGCATTGTGCAGCAGGACTGGCGAGCCATTTGGCGCGGCCGCCTGGTCAGGTGTGGCGCCATGCGTCGAGAGCGCGCAGGTCATGGCCATCATGGTGATCATCAGGGCGATGATCAGGACGGTACCTATCGAAAGGTGGTGGCGCATGGCTTGGCGCAAGCGATTCAGGGAGAAGGACATGACAGGTTCCTTCCAGGATTGGGTCTCCAGTTGACAAAAAGTGGCGTGTACCAGGGATCAATGGATGAACAACGTATCCGTGATGTTCAACGGCGTACCGCGTGGTAGGCGGTCATGATGCCGTTTGTGGCCGGTGCTCCTCACGCGCGAATCCGAAGAGCGCCATGTGGAGCACGGCCTCGAAGATCTGGTCCCGATGCGTGCGTGCCTCGTCGGGTGGCGGCGTCGGCATGCCCGGCGCCTCGCTGCCGGTTATCTGCCCGCTGATCTCCAGTGACACGAATCCGTGCACGGCGGACCAGATGGACGTGGCCATGACCGGGGCGGGCAGGTCTACCAGCGATCCTTCGGCGATTCCCTGGTTGATGAGCTCAACGGCAAGCCCGAATCCCCCCGGACTCTCATTCGGGTCATCCACCTCTGGTGGCGCTGGTGGAGTCTTGAGCCCGAAGAACGCCAGCCGGTAGAGTTCCGGGTGGGTGAGGGCGAACTCACGATAGGCCCGCCCAATCCCGGTGATTGCCTCGATCGCGGTGGCCTCCTTCGGGAGCCGGTCGATCGCCTTCTCGCAGTGGACCCCAAGCCCGTCCGTGCCTTCGAAATAGAGTGAACAAAGGAGGAGCTCCTTCGAGTCAAAGTATTCGTAGAGCGCGCCTGGGGAATAGCCAAGGTCTTCGGCGACCCCACGGATCGTCAGGCCTTCCACGCCATGTTCCGCAAGGAGGCGGCTTGCCGAATCGACGATCGCGGCGCGCATTTCTTCCCGGACACGTTCCCGGCGCGCCTTGGCGCCAGTGAGGATCGTTTTGTTCAACATGGTTCAAACTCCTGAACGCCGTTCAGCGACGTTACGAATGGAGTGTATCGAGATTGATCCCGAATGTCAATAGGAATACTGAACAGCGTTCGGAGTATCGACCTGTCGACGATCCATGGGCGTCCGTACGCATCGATTATCAGGAAGAACGGCGGGGTGGGGCGCCAATGTCATGCACCACGACACGCGGGCGAGGACGTGAACGCGCTCCGGATCGTCACCTGTGGCTGGATCGCCACGAGGTGGCCGTGTGACGCGCTAACCTCCGCCTACTCCATGTCTCCGCTGGCAGCCCACGCGTTGACGCGAAGATTCTCGATCAGGATCACCGGGCGCTGCTCGATCGCCATCGATCGATACTGCGCATACTTCGCGCGGAGGGCAACGATCGCCTCGTGATGCCTGTCTTCGCCCGGCGCCAGCAGCCTCGCCTCCCCCCGGACCTGCACGAACCATAGCCGTGACCAGTCCTCGTCGTAGTGGTCGACAACAAGCGCGACACGCGGATTGCCCCGGATGTTGCGCACACGCGCCAGCTCACGGTCCGCCACGCGCTTCGGCTTGTCGTCCAGCACGCTGGCAATGACCGGCTCATCCTCGCCGAGCACCGCGAAGCACAGCGGCACAACGGACGGCCTGTTGGTGGCGTCGACCGTCGCCAGTCGCCCAACTCGCGCGTCGCGCAGCATCCGCGTGGAGGCCGGGATGCCCTTCGTGGGTTCAGGATCCTGCCGTGAGGAGGTGTTCACGCCATATCGTCCTTTCGGCGATGGAATTCGATTACGAAGGTCATCATACCCGCCCACCGCACGCCGAGGTTCGGCCACTGGCGATTTCGAGGGACAACGACGCCATGCCGTAGCGGCAGACCCCGCTCCCACCCAGTCGACGCGCATGGGCTCTCCCAACCAGGCCAATCGCGGGAGTTGCGACCCATGACCACCGACGAAAAGTTGACAAGGCGGCCTAGGACCATTAGCATTTGCCTCAGGACTTATCGTCAAATCGAACAGCGGGATCTTTGCGTCCGGGCGGATCGCCCGGGAATACAGGCCGGATATGGGACACATGTCTTGCTACACCGCCAACATGCCAGGAACGATTCAGGGCCGGAAACCCCTTGGCGGGTTTTCGCCCCAGGAACCGGTCATCGCCGCACGCACGACGGGTCGTTGACCTGTCGCCATTCTTGCCGGTCGTCCTGAGGAAACCAGGTCGCCGCACAGTCAGATACCAAGGGGTGGGAGTTATGGAACGCGGATCGTCTCTTCTTCGTCGATTGGGCATGTTCTTCCTGGTGATGAACATCTTCCTGCCGTTCAGCATCGATGCGGTGTTCGCGCAAGGAGAGATCGAGCCCGCGACGGGTTCGCTTGCGATTCACCTGGCCGGCGACGATGGCGCCCCGTTGTACGGTGGCGCATTTTTCGTCACGGACAGCGCCGGCAACACCCAGACGGTACGTGACGGCGACGACGGTTCCTCGGATGGGCAAACCCACGCCTACAACCTGGCGGAAGGGGACGCCAGCTTCGTCCAGGTCGGCGGTCAGGATGGCTACCGCTACGACGCCAACCAGCGGCATTCCGCGAGCATTGTGGCCGATGGCTCCACCCCCGCCTACGTCACCAACTATCTCGTCCAGGACACGGACGTCGATGATGACGGGGTTGACGATTCGGTCGACAGTTGCCTGGGCGCCTTCAACACGGGATTCGACAATGATGGCAATGGCGTCGACAACGCCTGTGACGCCAACGACCTCAGCCTGATCGACGGCGACAGCGATGGCTCCACCGCCAACCTCGATTGCGATGACTCCAACGCGGCGGTCAACCCCGCCGCGAGCGAGATCGCGGACGGCATCGACAACAACTGCGACGGCCAGGTCGATGAGGGTCTCGTGATCGCCATCGACAACGATTCCGACACGGATACCTCAATAGACACGGACACCTCGACGGATACTTCGACTGACACCGGCGCCGTGATTGACAATGGCACTGATACCGACGCAGACACAGATACAGACGCGTCGACAGACACCGGCATTCAGCTCGACACCGACGTTGATGGTGTCGCGGACGCGGATGACAACTGCATCAAGGTCGAGAACAGGGACCAGCTCGACACCGACAGCGACAAGTGTACAGACCGGACACATGGGTAACAGAAGGACACGGACATAGGTAACACTTTGTGGGCATGAATGGACTCTTGCAAGGAGACAGCTCATGCCCTGGAAAGATGTCACCATCGTGTCGC
>Ga0075527_10000300_pt1 | contig 11365 bp, 20 predicted proteins | sample NGEPer11B_FD_74784 | JGI IMG/M metagenome (GOLD analysis project Ga0075527, IMG submission 74784) | Arctic peat soil microbial communities from the Barrow Environmental Observatory site, Barrow, Alaska, USA - NGEE Permafrost305-11B | ecosystem: Environmental > Terrestrial > Soil > Wetlands >...
TATGGGAGTCGAGTGGGAAGATGCCGAGATCCCCGCGGACATGGTGGAGGAAGCCGACGTAGCTCGGGCGCACATGATCGAGATCCTCGCCGACTACGACGAGCAGATCATGCACGCCTATCTCGAGGGCGACGAGGTCTCGGAGGCGGCGTTGTTGGCGGCCATCCGCACGTCCACCCTCCAGATCGGCGCGACACCGGTTCTGTGCGGTTCGGCTTTCAAGAACAAGGGCGTCCAGATGCTGCTCGACGGCGTGATCGACTACTTGCCGTCTCCGCTGGACATCCCGCCGATGGTCGGTTTCGATCCGCGCACCGACGCCGAGATCACCAGGCTCGCCTCCGACGATGAGCCGTTCAGCGCGCTTGCCTTCAAGATCATGACCGACCCTTTCGTGGGGAAGCTGACCTTCTTCCGCGTCTACTCGGGTGTTCTCAAGGCTGGATCCTACGTCTACAACGCTTCCAAAGGTAAGAAGGAGCGCGTGGGCCGCATCCTCCAGATGCACGCGAACCACCGCGAAGACCGCAGCGAGATCTTCGCCGGGGACATCGCGGCGGCCGTGGGGCTCAAAGCCACCACGACCGGCGACACCCTCACCGATCCGGATTATCCGGTGATCCTGGAGTCCATCGAGTTCCCTGAGCCCGTGATCTCGGTGGCCATCGAGCCCAAGACCAAGTTGGATCAGGACCGGCTGGGCGAGAGCCTCATGAAGCTGGCCGAGGAGGACCCGACCTTCCGGGTGCACAACGACGAGGAGACCGGGCAGACCATCATCGCCGGCATGGGCGAACTCCACCTGGAGATCATCGTGGACCGCCTGCTGCGTGAGTTCAAAGTGGACGCCAACGTGGGTCGTCCGCAGGTGGCCTACCGTGAGACCATACGCGCTGTCGTCGAGAAGGCCGAAGGCCGGTTCGTCCGCCAGACGGGTGGTCGCGGCCAATACGGTCACGTGCTGCTCCGCATGTCGCCGGCCGAACAGGGTGCAGGTTTCACCTTCACCAACAAGGTCGTTGGGGGCTCGGTACCCCGCGAGTACGTCGCTCCGACTCAGGCCGGGATCGTGGAGGCGATGAGTGGCGGTGTGCTGGCAGGCTTCCCCATGGTCGACATCGACGTAGAGCTCTACGACGGCTCCTACCACGATGTCGACAGTTCCGAGATGGCCTTCAAGATCGCCGGTTCGATGGCGTTCAAGGCTGGAGCTGAGAAGGGCAAGCCGGTGCTTCTCGAACCAATCGAAGACGTGGAGGTGGTCGTTCCCGAGGAATACATGGGCGATGTCATCGGAGACCTGAACTCCCGGAGGGGCCACATCTTGGGTATGGAGCCGCGTGCCGGCGCCCAAGTGGTGCGCGCACAAGTGCCGCTCTCAGAGATGTTCGGATACGCCACCGACCTGCGGTCTTCCACCCAGGGTCGCGCGACCTACACCATGCAGTTCATCCACTACGCGGAAGTGCCCGCGTCCATAGCCACGGAGATCGTCGCCCGATTCCGCGGCGACAAATAACACAAGACAAAAAGGCAATACGGCCGGGTCACCGGTCTGAGCGCATCACGGTAAGAAAAGGGAGGAAAGATGGCCAAGAAGAAATTCGAACGGACGAAGCCGCACGTTAACGTCGGTACTATCGGTCACGTGGACCATGGCAAGACGACCTTGACGGCCGCCATCACGGCCTGTCTAGCGGCGCGCAATCCGAATGTCACCGTCCGGTCGTTCGACTCCATCGACAATGCTCCCGAGGAGCGCGAGCGCGGTATCACCATCGCCACGGCGCACGTGGAGTACGAGACCGCGAACCGCCACTACGCGCACGTCGATTGCCCGGGTCACGCCGACTACATCAAGAACATGATCACCGGTGCGGCTCAGATGGACGGCGCCATCCTCGTGGTTTCCGCCGCCGACGGTCCCATGCCCCAGACCCGTGAGCACATCCTGCTCGCCCGTCAGGTTGGTGTGCCGTACATCATCGTCTTCCTGAACAAGGCCGACATGGTGGACGATCCCGAGCTCTTGGAGTTGGTCGAGATGGAAGTGCGGGAGCTCCTCACCGAGTACGAGTTCCCCGGCGACGACATCCCCGTGATCACCGGCTCGGCACTGAAGGCCCTCGAGTGCGCCTGCGGCGGCGACGAGTGCGAGGCCTGCAAGCCGATCCTCGAGCTCATGAAGGCGGTCGACGAGTACCTGCCCGAGCCCGAGCGCGACACCGAGAAGCCGTACCTGATGCCGATCGAGGATGTGTTCACCATCCAAGGTCGCGGCACCGTAGTGACCGGTCGTATCGAGCGCGGCATCGTCAAGGTGGGCGACGACGTGCAGATCGTCGGCATGCAGAAGGAGGTCGTCAAGACCGTCTGCACCGGAGTGGAGATGTTCCGCAAGCTGCTCGACGAAGGCCGGGCGGGCGACAACGTGGGCGTCCTGCTGCGTGGTATCAAGCGTGACGACGTGCAGCGAGGCATGGTCCTGGCCAAGCCGGGCAGCATCACCCCGCACACCGAGTTCCGCGCTGAGGTGTATGTGCTCACCCGCGAGGAAGGTGGCCGTCACACCCCGTTCTTCAACGGCTACCGCCCGCAGTTCTACTTCCGCACCACCGACGTCACGGGTGACTCCACCCTCGACGAGGGCGTGGAAATGATCATGCCCGGCGACAACACGAACCTGACCGTCAAACTCATCACCCCCATCGCCATGGAGGAAGGCCTCCGCTTCGCTATCCGCGAAGGCGGTCGCACCGTCGGCGCTGGCGTCGTGACGAAAGTAATCCAATAGGCACCGACGTTCACGATCACTGCGGGGTCCCGGACTGGGGCCCCGTGGGATCGAACAGCGAGAGGCGAGGCTGACCTTGGCTCAACAGAAGATACGCATACGATTGAAGGCCTACGATCACGAGCTCATCGACAAGAGCGCGCGTAGCATCGTGGAGACGGCGGAGCGCACCGGGGCGACGATATCGGGTCCCGTGCCGCTTCCCACGGAGAAGAACGTGTATTGCGTGATCCGCGGTCCCTTCAAGGACAAGGATTCTCGCGAGCACTTCGAGATCCGCACGCACAAGCGGCTGATCGACATCCACCAGCCTACTCCGAAGACGGTGGATTCGCTCATGCGCATGGACCTGCCCGCGGGCGTGGACATCGAGATCAAACTGTGATGAAAGCACTGCTTGGAACCAAGATAGGGATGACCCAGTTGTTCGGCGAGGATGGCGTCGTCACGCGTGTGACCGTGATCCAAGCCGGCCCCTGCGTAGTCACCCAGAAGAAGGACGTCGCCTCGGACGGCTATGCCGCCACTCAGATCGCGTTCGGCGACGTGAAAGTCAAGAAGCTCACGAGGCCGGAACTCGGTCACCTGAAGAAGTCGGGGGCCTCCCCTAAGAAGCACCTGGCCGAAGTGCGCGGGGAGCACGATCTCGCGGTCGGCGACCGTGTGACCGTGGAGGCGTTCGCACCCGGTGACATGGTGAGGGTCACCGGCGTCAGCAAGGGCAAGGGTTTCCAAGGCGTGATCAAGCGTCACGGCTTCAAGGGTGGGCCTGCCAGCCACGGCTCCCGCTTCCATCGGGCCCCGGGCTCCATCGGCGCCAGCGCCGACCCGGCCCGTGTATATCCGGGCACGAAACTGCCGGGTCAGATGGGCAACCAGCGTGTGACCCAGACCGGTCTCACGGTCGTCGCCGCCGACCCCGAGCGCAACCTTCTCATGGTCAAGGGCTCCGTCCCGGGGAGCAAAGGCTCCCTGGTGTTCGTCAGAGGTTAGGGATATGCCAACGATACGAAAAATCGACGAGAAGGGCGCCGTCATCGGCGAGCACGAGTTCGCGGACAGCCGTGTGGAGACCGAGATGAACATCGGTCTGTTGCATGAGGTCGTCCGGGGCGAACAGGCCGCCCGCCGTCAGGGCACGCACGCCGCCAAGACGCGCGGCCAGGTGTCCGGCACGGGAGCCAAGGCGTTCCGCCAGAAGGGCACCGGGCGCGCCCGGGCCGGCAGCACCAGAGTGTCGCAGTGGACCGGCGGCGGCTTCGCGTTCCCGCCCGTGTCGCGCGACCACTCCTTCAAAGTGAACAAGAAGGTGCGCGTCAAGGCCTTCCGCATGGCCTTGGGCAATCTGATCGCCAATGACGCGGTGCGGGTCTTGACTGGAGTCGAGTTCGAAGTGCCGTCGACCAAGCGGGCTTCGGCCATCTTGGATTCGGCCGCGCTCGATGGTCCCACGTTGGTGGTGGCCGCCTCGCAAGAGATGAACACGTTGCTGAGCTTCCGCAACCTTCCGCGCACCCGCGTCCTCCCGGTGAACGAGGTCGACGTGCAGGACTACCTCTGGGCGCGAAGCGCCGTGCTCACAGAAGCCGCCATGGCGATCCTGGAAGGCGGTGCGAACTGATGGACGCCCGGCAAGTGATCATCAGGCCGGTCATCTCGGAGAAGAGCTACGAGGCGGTGGAGAAGGGCCGCTACTCCTTCGAGGTACATACCAAGGCCACTAAACAGCACATCCGTGACGCTGTGGAGGAGATCTTCAAGGTCTCCGTCATCGGTGTGAACACGATGAACGTGAAGCCCAAACCGAAGCGTCGCGGAGCCTTCAAGGGCACGACGCGCCGGTGGAAGAAAGCTGTCGTCGAACTGGCTCCGGGCAACCGGATCGAGTTCTTCGGCGGCAACTAAGAGGCTAGGAGAGCGGAAGAGGCTCATGGCGATCAAGAGTTACAAACCAACGTCACCCGGACGTCGCTTCACGACCACTCCGGCCTTCGATGAGATCACGAAGACCGAGCCGGAGAAGTCGCTGATCGTCCCGGTGAAGCGCAAGGGCGGCCGAAACAACAACGGCCGTATCACCACGCGTCACCAGGGCGGCGGCCACAAGCGGATGTATCGGATCATCGATTTCAAGCGCGACAAGGACGGGGTCCCCGGCCGCGTCTCGTCGATCGAGTACGATCCCAACCGCAGTTGCCGCATCGCCCTGATCGTGTACGCCGACGGCGAAAAACGCTATATCTTGGCGCCGAACAAGCTGAAGGTGGGCGACCAGGTAGAGGCCGGCCCGGGTGCCGACATCAAGGTGGGCAATGCGTTGCCCTTGAAGAACATCCCGGTGGGCTCCACGGTGCACAACATCGAGCTGCACATCGGGAAGGGCGGCCAGATCGCCCGCGCCGCCGGCACATCCGCCCAGGTCATGGCCAAGGAAGGGAACTACGCCACGCTGCGTCTGCCCTCCGGCGAGATGCGCATGATCCACTTGGCCTGCCGGGCCACAGTCGGCGAGATCGGCAACTCCGAGCACGAGAACCTCTCCACCGGCAAAGCCGGCCGGACTCGGTGGATGGGCATCAGGCCCACCGTGCGCGGCACGACCATGAACCCCGTGGACCATCCGCACGGCGGCGGTGAGGGGTCTACGACGCCCGGCCGTCATCCGGTGACTCCGTGGGGTGTACCGACTCTCGGTCATAAGACCAGGGGCACAAAAGCGTCTGACAAGTACATCATCAGACGACGCGGTAAGGGGAGGTAGAAGGCGCTGTGACGAGATCGAGCAAGAAAGCGCCTTTCGTCGCGGAGAAGCTCATGCTCCGTATAGAGCGCATGAACGCCGCGGGCGAGAAGCGGATGTTGAAGACGTGGTCGCGTGCTTCCACGATCTACCCCGAGATGGTGGGTCACACTATCGCCGTTCACGATGGGCGTAAGCACGTGCCCATCTACGTGACGGAGAGCATGGTGGGCCACAAGCTGGGAGAGTTCGCCCTCACGCGCACCTACCGGGGTCATGGCGGCGGCAAAGAGAAGCGGTCGAGGAGGTAGGCCGTGGTCAGCGCTACAGCCAAGTATGTGCGTCTTTCGCCTCGCAAAGCGCGTCAGGTCGTCGACCTGATCCGCGGCAAGTCTGTGCGTGACGCGAAGGCCATCCTCATGTTGACGCCTCGTGGTGCGGCTCCCATCGTGCAGAAGGTCCTCGCTTCGGCCGTGGCCAACGCGGAGAACAACAACGACATGTCGGCCGACGACCTCTACGTGGCGAATGCCTACGTGAACGAAGGCCCCACGCTGAAGCGGTTCAAGCCGCGGGCGATGGGTCGGGCGACGCCGATCCGCAAGCGGACCAGCCACATCACCGTGGCCGTTGACGAGAGAAGGGAGTCGTAACCCGTGGGACAGAAGGTTCACCCGGGTGGCATGCGCCTCGGCATCATCCATGATTGGAAGGCGCACTGGTTCACCGAGAAGAATTTCGCGGACTTCCTCCAAGAGGACCTCGCGATCCGGAAGTACATCCGGCGTCGCATGGGCCACGCGGGCCTGTCCGAGATAGTCATCCGCAAGGACACCAACAAGGTGATCATCGACATCCATACCGCACGTCCGGGCATCGTCATCGGCAAGTCCGGTGCCGAGGTGGATGGCCTGAGGCGTGACATCCACGGGATGACGGGCAAGAACGTGCACGTCAACATCGTCGAGATCAAGCGTCCCGAGTTGGACGCCGGCTTGGTGGCGCAGTCGATCGCGGAGCAGCTCGCCAACCGGGTCAGTTTCCGGCGCGCGATGAAGCGTGCGATCACGTCGGCCATGCGGTCCGGCGCGGCCGGTATCAAGGTCAGGTCGGGCGGGCGTCTGGGCGGTGCCGAGATGGCGCGCGTCGAGGGCTACAGCGAGGGGCGAGTCCCGCTGCACACTCTGCGCGCCGACATCGACTACGGCTTCTGGGAAGCCAACACGACCTTCGGCAAGATCGGGGTCAAGGTGTGGATCAACAAGGGCGAGATCATGCCCGAGGGTTTCGACAGCGACGCTCGCAAAGAGCCGGCGCTCGGAGTGCCCGAAGAACGACGTGGCGGCCGCAGTGGCCGTGGGCGCCGAGGCGAAGGTTCCAGGTGGTAGTCCCCATCAGCAACCCGGTGCGCCGACGCGTTAGCGCGTCGGCAACGTCTGGGACCGTGGACAGGGACTGACCAGCCTCAGGGAGACAAGGAACGATGCTACTACCGAAGAGGATAAAACATAGAAAGCAGCAACGTGGCCGGATGGGCGGCAAGTCCAAGGGCCAGACGACTGTGCAGTTCGGCGAGTTCGGCCTCCAGGCTCTTGAGCCGGGTTGGGTCACGGCCAGGCAGATCGAGTCCGCTCGTATTGCCATGACCCGCAAGATGAAGCGGGGCGGCAAGGTGTGGATCAACATCTTCCCGCACAAGCCGATCACCAAGAAGCCCGCCGAGACGCGCATGGGTTCGGGCAAGGGTTCGCCCGACCAATGGGTGGTCGTGGTGAAGCCCGGCCGCGTCATGTTCGAGTTGGCCGGGGTGCCGGAGGACTTGGCCCGCGAGGCGATCCGCCTTGCCGTGCACAAGCTTCCCCTCAAGTGCCGGTTCGTGGTGAGGGAGGACGGCAGCTTTGAAGGCTAAAGACATAATCGAGCTCGCCGAGCACGAGTTGGAGCAACGTCTCAAGGAATCGCGGGAGGAGCTGTTCAACCTGCGCTTCCAGCACGCGACCGGCCAGCTTGAGAACACCGGTCGGCTGCGCCAGGTGCGCCAGGACATCGCGCGCATCCTGTCTGTTCAGAACTCACAGAAGTCGAAGGAGTCGTAGATGACCGCGGAGCGTGAGAGTTCGCAGCGCGAGCGCCGAGGCGTCGTGATCTCCGACAAGATGGAGAAGACCATCGTCGTAGAGGTGGCGTTAGCCAAGCCGCACCCGCTGTACAAGAAGATCGTGCGTCGCAGTAGTCGCCTCAAAGCGCACGATGAGAACAACGAGGCGCGGATCGGGGACGTCGTCCTGGTACGTGAGTGCCGGCCGCTCTCCAAGTCGAAGAGTTGGCGCCTTATCAGCATTCTGGAGCGGGCCGAGTAGCCCCTCGACCGAGAGAGATAGGTAACTAGCGATGATCCAAGTAGAGACGAGACTCAAGGTGGCCGATAATACCGGCGCTCGCGAGCTCCTCTGCATCCGCATCAGGGGTGGGTCGCACCGTCGGTACGCCGGCGTGGGCGACATCATCGTTGGCACGGTGAAGGAGGCCACTCCGGGCGGCTCGGTGAAGAAGGGCGATGTGGTGCAGGCCGTGGTGGTGCGTGTGAAGAAATCCTACGGGCGCAAAGACGGCACGTACATCGGCTTCGACGAGAACGCCGCGGTCCTCATCGACCGTCAGAAGAATCCCCGCGGCACGCGGATATTCGGCCCCGTCGCCCGGGAGTTGCGCGAGAAGAACTTCGCGAAGATCGTGTCCTTGGCTCCGGAGGTGCTGTGATGAAGAAGCAGGCTCCCAGAGTCAGGAAGATACGGAAGGGTGACACCGTCGAGGTGATCCAGGGCAAGGAGCGGGGAAAGCGCGGCAAAGTGCTTCGCGTGCTTGCCGAAGACCAGCGCGTGGTCGTCGAGCGGATCAACTTCATCAAGCGCCACGTCCGGCCGTCGCAGAAGAATCCGCAAGGCGGAGTCATCGAGCGCGAAGCCGGGATCCACGTGTCGAACGTGAAGCTGGTATGCCCGAGCTGCGACGCCGCGGTGCGCGTGGGAATGCGCGAGGAGCGTGGCGACAAGGTGCGATACTGCAAGAAGTGCAACGTCCAGGTAGATAAGGCTTAGCGATGGCTATTCCGAGATTCAGAGAAAAGTACACGAGCCAGGTGGTGCCTGAGCTGCTGTCCGAGTTCGGCTACAGCAACATCATGCAGGTGCCACGCATCCAGAAGATCACCGTCAACATGGGTGTGGGCGAAGCTGCTCAGGACGCCAAGCTACTCGAGGAGGCGGCCAAGCAGCTCGGGCAGATCACCGGGCAGAAAGCCCAGGTGCGCAGATCCCGCAAGTCCATAGCGAACTTCAAGATCCGTGAGGGCATGCCGGTGGGTCTGCGCGTGACCCTGCGGGGCGACCGTATGTGGGAGATGCTCGACCGACTCATCAGCATCGCCCTCCCCCGCATCCGCGACTTCCGTGGTATCTCCCCGAAAGGGTTCGACGGGCAGGGCAACTTCAACCTCGGTCTCAAGGAACAGATCATCTTCCCTGAGATCGACTACGACAAGATCGATCGGGTCCGTGGTCTGGATGTCGCCATCACCACCACCGCGGAAACTGACGATGAAGCTCGGGCGCTGCTCAAGAAGTTGGGCATGCCGTTCCGCGAGAGCTAGAGAAGGAGCAGCAGGGTATGGCAAAGAAGTCGCTCATCGCGAAGGCGAACCGGACGCCGAAGTTCTCTTCGCGTGCTTACAACCGCTGCAGACGCTGTGGCCGCCCCCGCGGATATTTCCGCCGGTTCGGCCTCTGCCGCATCTGCCTGCGTGAGCTCGCGCACGAGGGAGTAATCCCCGGCGTGACCAAGTCGAGCTGGTAGGGAGGAGGACGATGTCACAATCAGATCCCGTCGCCGACATGCTCACGAGGCTCCGCAATGCCAACAAGGCGCTGCACTCAGAGGTCTCGATGCCCACGTCGCACCTGAAGGTCGAAGTGGCCCGCATCCTGAAGGACGAGGGCTACATCGCCGGCTACAAAGTGGTCAAGGGCGAGAGCTACGACACGCTTTTGGTCGACCTGAAGTACACCGAGGACCGCCGCCGGGTCATCACCCAGCTCAAGCGGATCAGCAAGCCCGGTCGTCGTATCTATGCCAAGAAGGACAAGCTGCCCAAGGTCCTTGGCGGCTTGGGGATGGCTGTCGTCTCGACTTCTCGCGGCGTGATGAGCGCTCGCGAGGCCCAGCGTCTGGGTGTCGGCGGCGAAGTCATCTGCTTCGTGTGGTGATGATGCATGTCTAGGATCGGAAGAGAACCCATCAACGTGCCTGCGGGCGTCGAGGTCAAGATCGACGGGCAGCACGTGACAGTCAAGGGCCCCAAGGGTCTGCTGAGCCGCGACCTGAATCCCGCGGTGGACGTGCAACTCGCCGACGGCGTGATCTCGGTCACCCGGCCGAGCGACTCGGCCACTCACAGGTCGCTCCACGGACTGACCCGTACCTTGGTGGCGAACATGGTCATCGGCACCACCACGGGTTTCGAGAAGCGTCTCAACATCGTCGGCGTGGGATACCGCGCCGCGATGAAGGGCACCGATCTCGAGGTCCAGGCGGGATACTCCCACCCAGTGGTCGTGAATCCGCCGGACAACATCGAATTCGAGGTGCCGGTGCCCACGCTGATCGTGGTGAAGGGCATCGACAAACAGCAGGTCGGCCAGGTAGCCGCCAACATCCGGGCCATCAGGAAGCCGGAGCCGTACAAAGGCAAGGGCATCCGCTATCAGGGCGAAGTCGTCCGCCGCAAGGTCGGCAAGCGGGCCTAGGGGAGGATGAACAGAGGGACATGAGCAGAATCGCCAAGATCAAACGAGCCAGTGACCGTCGCGCAAAGCGCGTGCGGGGAGGGGTGCGGGGCACGACCGAACGGCCGCGTCTCACCGTCTTCCGCTCGAACCGCGGGATCTGGGCTCAGGTAATCGACGACATGAACGGCACGACTCTCGCGAGTGCTGGAAGCATCAACATCGCGGAGAAACTGCCCAAGAGGGAGATGGCCGCCAAGGTCGGGGAGCTTCTCGCTGAACGAGCGAAGGCGGCCGGTGTGGCCCGCGTCGTGTTCGACCGCGGGCCCTACCTGTACCACGGCCGAGTCAAGGCCCTTGCCGACGGCGCCCGCGAGGGCGGCCTCGAGTTCTAGAAAGGGAGAGGTACGGCAGTGGCAACGATTAAAGCTGAAGCGCTGAATCTTCAAGAGAACGTGATTGAGATCAACCGGGTGGCCAAAGTCGTGAAGGGTGGTCGACGGTTCTCGTTCACCGCCCTCGTGGCGGTCGGCGACGGAGAGAGCATCGTGGGTGTGGGCTACGGGAAGGCCAAAGAAGTCCCGTTGGCCATCCAGAAGGCCATCGACGACGCGAAGAAGAACCTGTTCGTGGTGCCGAAGCACGGCTCCACGATCACGCACGGCGTCACGGGCCGGTTCGGTGCCGGGCGCGTGCTGTTGCGGCCCGCTTCCCCCGGCACCGGAGTCATCGCCGGCGGCGGTGTGCGTGCGGTGCTGGAGCTGGGAGGCGTCCACGACGTGCTCACCAAGTGCCTGGGCACCACGAATCCTATCAACATGGTGCGTGCGGTGGAGCAAGGATTGCGTTCGCTGCGCCGTCCTGAGGAGATCGCCGCGCTGCGGGGCAAGACCGTGCGCGAGGTCCTGGGCATGGAGAAACGGGAGCATCCGGCATCCACCGAGATCGCGGGAGAGTGACCGACGTGCTTGCCATCACGCAGACTCGAAGCGGCATCCGCCGCAAGCACGACCACAAGGCTACCCTGCGGGCTCTCGGCATCTCCCGCAT
>Ga0075527_10000302_pt1 | contig 11315 bp, 11 predicted proteins | sample NGEPer11B_FD_74784 | JGI IMG/M metagenome (GOLD analysis project Ga0075527, IMG submission 74784) | Arctic peat soil microbial communities from the Barrow Environmental Observatory site, Barrow, Alaska, USA - NGEE Permafrost305-11B | ecosystem: Environmental > Terrestrial > Soil > Wetlands >...
GTCAAGGAATTGACGAAAGACACGGCGTTCTCGCTGACCGATTCGGGCGACAAGGTTGCCTGTGACGTCGCGATGACCGAACGTTGGGATCTCGAGGGCCGGCGTGGCGACATCACTGCAGAATCGGCTGCGATCGCGAAGGCCATCGATGAACGGACGAATGCTTCGGTGTTCTGGGCGAGTTACTTCGCAATCGACGGGTCGACGATCGCACCCGGATGGTCCCCGATCGGTTCCGAATGTGCCGATGAGATGCGTGACGCCCTCGGATCGTTGCACGGCGCCATCCAGGCTGGCCTCGGGAACGATGTCACGTGGGTCGATATCGCCGACCTGCACGTTCCGACCCAGACGTGGGCAGGCTGGCCGCATCCGAATCCCGAGGGGCATCGGGAGATCGGCCTCGCCGTGGCCGAAGCCATGCGAACTGTGGGCTGGCGAGGTCGCCCTGCGACCTTGCGAGCCCTGGGTTCGTGAGGTTGTTGGAGCCGAGGTCGGGATTCGAACCCGAGACCTACGCATTACGAGTGCGTTGCTCTACCGGACTGAGCTACCTCGGCGGCGGGCAGGGATCCTAGTGGTGGAACGATGGTTGCCGCACCGTCGTAGGATGGCGTCGGACCAGCAGGGAGCCGCGTGGCAAACCAGGCAAATTTCGAGGCAGACGCGATGCAGTACGCGCCGCAGCTGTACTCGGCCGCGCTCCGGATGACACGGAACCCTGCTGACGCCGAAGACGTGGTGCAGGAGACATTCCTCAAGGCCTACCGGGCGTACGACTCGTACGCCGAGGGCACCAATCTCAAAGCCTGGCTCTACCGCATTCTCACGAACACCTACATCAACAACTACAGGAAGCAGCAGCGCCGGCCCTCTGAGGTCGAACTCGGGGAACTGCAAGATCTCTACCTCTACAAGCGGCTCGGCGAGTCGTCCGGCGCCACGCAGAGCGCTGAAGCCGACATGCTCGATGCATTCGTCGACACCGACATCATCGACGCACTCGAGTCCCTTCCCGAGACGTTCCGGATGCCGGTCGTCTATGCAGACGTCGAGGGACTCTCCTACAAGGAGATCGCCGAGGCACTCGACGTCCCGATCGGGACGGTCATGTCGCGACTGCATCGGGGAAGAAAAGCGCTCCAGAAGAAGTTGTGGGAGCTGGCAGAGGAGCACGGCATCACAGGAAACGCCAATGAGTAGCGGTTGCGACCACGCGGTGGAGTACATCTACCAGTACCTCGACGAGGAGATCTCGTTCCTCAAGAAGACCCGGATCAGGATGCATCTGCGTCACTGTTCCCACTGCACGGACGCATTTCAGTTTGAGGCGAAACTCAAGGACGTGATCCGCGAACGCGGAGCAACCGAACCACCACCGGAACTTTTTGACACCCTCCGGGCGTTGATAGAAGAGGAACGAGAAAAGGACGAGTCGGGGATGTGAATCCTTCCGGCTCAGCCGGAGGGAAACCACAATGAATGACAACGTCATGCGGGGTCGGCGTCTCGACGGAGGGTCACACGCTCCGAAGACCTATTCGACGGAGCGCCAGTGCGCCCACGACGGCTGCGACACGAAGCTCTCACGCTACAACCGTCGGGAGTGGTGCTTCGCCCACACCCCCACCAAGTATCCGCGTCTTCGCGGCCGAGTTGTCGCAAGCGAAGCGTGAACAACCCGATGACGTGATGAAGCGCCGGGCAGAAGGGCGCTTCATCACGCCTGCTTCGTCGTCTATCCTCGCCACATGAACCGACGACTCCCACTGTTGTTCGCCAGCCTCCTCGCCGTTGTCATCCTCGCGGCCCCGGGCATCGCAGCCGAGCCGGGAACGGAGAGTGGGGACACCGAGGTGGTGGCTCCGATCTCGACGGATAGCGGGGCTGCCGTCGAGGCCCCGCCTCCTGAGCCGATCGACGACGCCCAGCCGTGGACGGTGCGGTACGTCTTCCCCTTGCTCGTCACGCTTGCCATCGTTGTGGTCGGTGGGTTGATCGTGATCTATGTCGTCACGGTCGAGGGCCGCTACCGCGTCGCCTCCGAGTAGCAGAACCTCGCAACCGACGGGCGGTCTGACCAGTCGCCGCGGTACCTCACTCAGGAGGATGGCGGCGCTCCTTGAGGAAATTGGGACGATCGGCCCTAGGGTCGTTCCGGGCTACCCGCCAACCTACAGCCGGACTTCATCCGAACCTAGGGAGGGTTCATGGACGCAGCGTTGCTTCTGGCGCGATGGCAATTCGGCATCGTGACCGTGTACCACTGGTTGTTCGTGCCGATCACGCTCGGCATCACCTGGATGGTCGCCATCATGGAGACCTCGTGGGTTCGAACGAAGAACCCGGTGTACCTGCGCATGACGAAGTTCTGGGGGAAGTTGATGCTGATCAACTTCGCCATCGGGGTCGTCACGGGGATCGTGCAGGAGTTCCAGTTCGGCATGAACTGGTCGACATACTCGCGGTTCGTCGGCGACATCTTCGGTGCCCCGCTCGCGATCGAGGCGCTGCTCGCGTTCTTCATCGAGTCGACCTTCCTCGGCCTCTGGATCTTCGGCTGGAAGAAGCTCAGCCCGACGGTGCACATGCTCATGATCTGGCTGGTGGCGTTCGGGACCATGGCGTCCGCCTTCTGGATCCTCGTCGCCAATTCCTGGATGCAATACCCGGTCGGGTACGTGTTCAATCCGGAGACGGGTCGGGCGGAGATGGACAACTTCTTGCAGATCATCACGAGCAAGATGGTCTGGGCTCAGTTCCCGCATACGATTGCCGTGGGGTTCGCTACGGCAGGGGCGGTCATGCTCGGTGTCGCAGCGTGGCATCTCGCCAGGAAGAACCACCTCGACGTCATGCGCAAATCTGCCGCGTTCGCCAGCGTGGCACTCCTCGCCGGATCGCTCGGCGTTGCGTTCACGGGCCACTTGCTCGGCCAGACCATGGTTCAGGTTCAGCCGATGAAGATGGCTGCCGCAGAGGCCCTGTGGAACACGGAACAACCGGCTTCGTTCTCGCTGTTCGCCGTCGGTGACAAGAAGAACAGCCGCAACGCGGTCGATGTCGTGATCCCGAGGGCGCTGAGTCTCCTGTCGTGTAACAACCTCGACTGCGAGGTGCAGGGCATCAACGACCTGCAGGCAGAGATGGTCGCCGAGCACGGCCCCGGCGACTACATCCCGAACCTGTTCGTTACCTACTGGGGATTCCGGCTCATGGTCGGCTCCGGGATGTTGATGATCCTCATCGGAGGTCTCGGCGTGTGGTTCTACCTGAGAGGGAAGCTCGACGAGCACTGGTGGTTCCTGAAGTTGGCTCTCTGGGTCGGCATCGCTGCCGCCTTCCTCGGGAACGCGATGGGATGGATCTTCACGGAGATGGGTCGGCAACCGTGGGTCGTCTACGAGGTCCTCCTGACCAGAGGAACGAACTCGCCGACCGTTCCTGCCGCCTGGGTGACGATCAGCCTCGTTGGACTCTCGTTGCTCTACGGGCTCCTCGCGATTCCCGCCGTGTACTTGTTTGTCAAGTTCGCAAAGGCGGGACCGGGTGACGAGGAAGACAACGCAGACGTCGCGGCGTCGATGGTGTACTAGGGAGGATGACCATGGATCAAGGAATACTGAACCTGGAAACCCTCTGGTTCGTGCTCATCGGCGTCCTCTGGACCGGATTCTTCTTCCTCGAGGGATTCGACTTCGGGGTCGGCATCCTTCTGCCGTTCATCGGCAAGAAGGATGAAGACCGCAGGGTCATGATCAACACGATCGGCCCGACCTGGGACGGGAACGAGGTCTGGCTGCTCACGGCGGGAGGTGCGATGTTCGCGGCGTTCCCCGAGTGGTACGCCACGATGTTCAGCGGCTTCTACCTGGCGCTGCTTCTCATCCTGTTTGCCCTCATCGTTCGTGGTGTGGCATTCGAATACCGGAGCAAGAACCCGACGTCGGAGTGGCGGACGATGTGGGACTGGGCGATCTTCATCGGGAGCTTCCTCCCCGCTCTCCTGTTCGGTGTCGCGTTCGGGAACCTCGTGCGGGGTCTCCAGATCGACGCCGCAGGTGAGTACGTGGGGGGCTTCTGGGCGCTGCTCAACCCATACGCCCTCGTCATGGGAATCACATCGTTGGTGCTGTTCACGCTTCACGGCTCGTTGTTCCTCTCGCTGAAGGCGAAGGGCGTCGTCTACGACCGGGCGGTTTCGGTGGCCAAGCCCCTATCGATCGCCACAACGGTGGTTCTGGCGCTTGCCATGATCTGGTCGTACGCCCTGAGCGAAGGCGGCGCCGTCCCCGGGCTTCTGCCGATCGTCGCGATCGCCCTTCTGGGTGCCGTCATCTGGCTCGTGAGATCGGAGATGTTCGGATGGGCATTCGCGCTCACGGGTGTGACCATCGCCACCGTTATGGCAGCCATCTTCATCGCGACGTACCCGAACGTGATGACGTCGACCATCGACCCGGACTACAGCCTGACGGTGTTCAACGCATCGTCCTCGGCGATGACGCTGAAGATCATGTCGGTTGTTGCGCTCATATTCGTCCCGATCGTGCTTGGCTACCAGACATGGAGCTACTGGGTGTTCAGAAAGCGGATCGGTCGTGAAGACGTCACGACCGCAGCTCACTGAGCCAACGAAAACCGAGACTGATCGCACGAAACCGATCGACCGACGCCTCTTCGGCCTTGCCGAAGGGGCCCGTCGGTTTCTGGGGGTGACGATCGGTTTTGGTCTGGCGTCTGCCGTCATGGTGATCGCCGGGGCGATCGTGCTCGCAGGCATCATCAACGACATCTTCCTCGACGGCGCCGCCCCTGGAGATCTGGTCGGGGCTCTCGTCGTGCTCGGTCTCATCTATGTGGCCAGGGGGATCTTCGAATGGGGTCGCTCGGTCGGGGCGCACCGCGCTTCTGCCAAGGTGAAACGCTCGCTCCGTGAACGGGTGGTGCGCTCGGTACTCGCCCAGACCGCACGGGGTCGCCCGGCTGGCAGCGGCGACCTCGCGCTGACCGCGTCGAGCGGGATCGATGCCCTCGACGCGTACTTCTCCCATTACCTCCCTCAGCTTGTTCTCGGTGCGCTGATTCCTTTGCTTGCGGTCATCTGGATCGCCACGGTCGATCCCTTGACCGTCGTAGTCATCGTGTTCACTGTGCCGCTCATCCCGCTGTTCATGTGGCTGATCGGCACCTACGCCGACAGGGCGACCCGCGCACGTTGGCTCACGATGCGCCGGCTCGGCAACGGCCTCGTCGAGACGTTGCGCGGTCTTCTCACGCTCGAGGTCTATGGGGTGAGCGAGCGGAGACTCGACCGGGTCCGATGGCTCTCGGACGAGTACCGCAAGCAGACCATGGCGACGCTTCGAATCGCGTTCCTCTCCGCGTTCGTCCTCGAACTGGTCGCCACCATCTCGGTCGCCGTCATCGCTGTCGCCATCGGTCTGCGCGTCGTTGGGGGGAGCCTCGAATTCGAACCGGCGATGGCGATCCTCATCCTCGCACCAGAGGTGTATGCGCCGATGCGTAAAGCAGGAAGCGAGTTCCACGCAGCGATGGACGGGATGGAAGCCGCACGATCGATGTTCGCCGTACTCGAATCCGACACATCCGATGAGGGATCCCGGGTCGAGCGTCTCCGTGTGCCGGAGCCACCGGTCGGAGCACCGCTCATCGTGTTCTCGGGCGTCTCGTACGGGTACCCATCGCGAGACGGAAGCCCCTCTGTGACCGTGCTCGAAGACGTCGACCTCAGGATCAACCGTGGTGAGCACGTGGCGGTGATCGGACCGTCAGGAGGTGGGAAGTCCACGCTGATCCGGCTCATCCTCGGATTCGGTCGTCCTATCGAAGGAGAGATCCGCGTTGGTGATGTCCTCTTGGAGCGACTCGATCCTGCGACGTGGCGATCGATGATCGGATGGGTTCGGCAGGATCCCTTCCTTGTCGCAGGCACCGTGCTCGACAATGTGCGGCTCGGAACGGCGACTGCGACCTTAGACGAAGCCGCAGCGGCGCTTGACCTGGTTGGAGCAGGAGACCTGATTCCCCGACTGGGGGAGATCATCGGGGAACGTGGAGATGGCCTCAGCCACGGGCAGCGTCGCATGGTGACGCTCGCCCGGGCCATCCTGCCCGACCCTGCTCTCCTGTTGCTCGACGAACCAACCGCAGGGATCGACACCGACACCCAACTCCGAATCGCAGCCTCGTTCGGACGGATCGCCGAGGGGAGAACGGTGGTCACTGTGGCGCATCAGCGGGTGGTTGTCGATCGTGCCGACCGGGTTGTCGCCATCGACAGCGGGCGAATCGTGGCACCATCGGGCAGGGACCGCCGATGAATGGATTCTGGCGTCTCATCGGTTCGCTACGCGCCCACCCCGGACGGCTTTCGGCTTCGATCGCCGCAGGTGCAGCGTCGATCGCGTCGTCAATGGGGCTGCTGACGGTCTCGGCCTACCTCATCTCGCGGGCTGCGCTCCACCCGCCACTGCTCGACCTCGCTCTGGCGATCGTCGGGGTTCGCTTCTTTGGCATCTCCCGGGCAGTATTCCGGTATCTGGAGCGACTTTCGTCGCACGATCTGAGCCTTCGATTGCTTGCGGATCTCCGGGCACGGGTGGCCATCGCCATTCACCGGCTCGGCCCCGCAGGTGTGGCTTCGTTCCGGGCGGGAGATCTCGTCGGTCGAGTGCTCGGAGACGTCGACGAGATCCAGCACGTCTTCGTTCGAGTCATTGCCCCGCCGCTGATTGCCGTCGTGATTGTTGCTCTCACGGTCCTTCTGGCGATCATCTGGTTGCCGGCATCGGCTATCACCATCCTGGTACCGCTGCTCATCGCTGCCGTCGTTGTGCCGTGGTTCACGCGACGCGCCGGCGACGCCGCTGGGCGCACCATTGCGGCCGATCGGGGTCGGATGATCGGGCAGATCGTCGAGATCATCGAGGGCGCCGCGGTGATCGTTGCCCTCGGAGCCGAGGATGAGCTGCTGGCAGCCGCAGACGAGGCCGCCGATCGCGTCGCCCGAGCCGAACGGAAGGCGGCGTGGATGCACGGCTTCGGCGACGCCGCGATCCTCGTGCTCGTTGGGATGGCCCTCGTCGGTACCCTCTGGGTGTCGTCAGTGGCCGTCCGCGCCGGCACGCTCGACGGGGTGATGGTCGCCGTGTTGGCCATGTTGGCGATTACCCCGTTCGAGTCGGTCGCGATCCTTCCGTCGGCATTCGAACGCCTCGGGCGCTCACTGGGCGCCGCCGACCGTCTCTTCGAGGTCATCGACGGCGAATCGCCAACGGTTTCGCCACAGCACCCTGTTCCAATCCCCGCAGACCCGACGATTACCGTCAACGGCGCCGTCGTGACGGTCGCAAACGGCAACCGGATCCTCGGTCCGATCAATCTCGAGATCCGTCCAGGCATGCGGGTCGGTGTCGTCGGGGAGACCGGGGCAGGGAAGACGACGCTTGCTCACGTCCTTTGCCGGTTCCGGGATCCAGACCAGGGGACGGTCACGGTAGGTGGAATTGATGTCCGCGACGCAGCATCCGACGATGTGCGGGCCCTCGTCGGCTACGAAGACGACCGGGCCTTCCTCTTCCAGGGAACGATCGTCGGAAACGTGCGCATCGGCAACCAGGACGCCACCGACGACGAGGTTCGTTCCGTGCTCGACCGGGTTCGACTCGGAGCGTGGGTCGATGGTCTCCCGAACGGGATGCAAACCGAGATCGGCGAGGCGGGGGAGACGGTCTCCGGTGGGCAGCGCAGGAGACTTGCGCTCGCCCGGGCACTCCTCGCCGATTTCCCGGTGCTGATTCTGGACGAACCGATATCGGGTCTCGACCCTGAGACCGCTGAGGCGGTGATGGACGACCTGCTCGACGTCACAAACGACAGGGCACTCGTGCTGATCTCTCACCGCCCTGTCGGCCTCGATCGGATGGATGAGATCATCGTGATGGAATCCGGCACGATCGTTGCAAGAGGCACGCACAGCGAACTCCTCGAAGCGTCTCCCCGCTACCAAAGCATGTGGGCGCTCGCCGGAAGTAGATCAGGAGATCAGGAGATCAGTAGATCAGGAGATCAGTAGATCAGCGGATAGGAGGTTGCGAAGCGTTCGGCCTCTCCCCGTCCCGTAACCCAGGACCCCCTAATGGGCCTCGCAGGACGCCCCCTCTGCGGCCTCGCCTGGGGGCTCGGCCGCGTCTCCCCCACTTCTGTGGTGGAGACGAACAGCTGCGGCCGGAGTCGGCCAATTCGCGGGTCTCCTGAGTACTGAGTACTGAGTACTGAGTACTGAGTACTGAGTACTGCTCTACTCTCTCTCCTATGTCACATGTCGATTGGCCGGTGGCCATCTCTGTCGCTGCGAATGTTTCGGGTCGGTATCCGCTTGAAGGTACCTACCACCAGGCGCGGCTCGAGCGAGACCTTCCGGACATGGTTACGCGCGCATCCGCTCTGGTTTCCGAAGAGACCGGTCTGGTCGCTCCCGGGTCTCCTGAGGTCGCAGTCATCGGACGTGCCGGTTGGGTGGAGAACAACGTTGCGTCATTTTCGACGCTTCTTGCTCCCGCCGAGGAGCGGCTCGCCTCCCATGGCGGAATCGGCGCAGGGTTGGCGGGACGCATCATGGGTGCAGAGATGGGTGCCGTTCTCGGGTTCCTCTCACGGCGCGTCCTCGGCCAATACGAACTCGTTCTTCCAACCGCAGACGGCGGCGATAGCGACACGGTGCTCTTCGTCGGGCCCAACCTTCTCAAGATGGAGCGGGACAATGCCTTCCGCCCCGACGAATTCCGGTTCTGGGTGGCACTCCATGAATGTACCCACCGGCTCCAGTTCACGGGTGTTCCCTGGTTGCGGGGCTACTTCTTCGGCCTCGTCGAGGAACTGGTCAACGCGTCGAAGCCCGAACGCGGGCGGATCCAGCGGGTAGCAGCTGAGATGAGAGACGCTGCAGCAGACGGCAGACCACTCATCGATGAGGCGGGGATCTTCGGCGTGTTCGCAACTCCCGAGCAACGCGAGATCCTCGACAGGGTCCAGGCTCTCATGGCACTGCTTGAAGGTCACGGGCACGTTGTCATGGATCGGGTCGGGGCGCGGGAGCTGTTGACCCAGCGCAGGATGTCCTCCGTCCTCAAAGCCCGTCGTGCCGACAAGCGAACCGCTGCGCTCATGCGGCTCATCGGTCTCGAAATGAAAATGCGGCAGTACGAGATGGGTGAAGCCTTCATCAAAGAGGTTGAGCGACGTGCGAGTTGGGACACCCTCGACTACGCGTGGCAGAGCCAGGAGACGTTGCCGACGCTCGAGGAGATCGGCCGGCCGGAACGGTGGCTGCGACGAATCGCCTGAACCAGGAACGGCTCGCGGCGGCGACACTCGAACTCGTGCCGGCGGGCCCCGTCGTCGTCGCCCTTGGCGGCGGTGCCGATTCTTCGGTTGCCGCCTGGACCGTCGCAGGCCGCGATGCCGTCCGCGGAATCTTCGTACGGCACGAGCTCGCGGGCTCTCCTGCGCTCGAACGGGCCGCACGAGCGGTAGCGGCCGGCCTGGAGATCGGCATCGAGGTCGTTGATGCGCCGGTGCAGCCGGGTCCATCCCTCGAGGACCGGGCGCGCCGTGCCCGCTGGCAAGCCATCGAGCAGGCCGTCGCGTGGGAAGAGACGGTCGTCACGGGACATACCAGAGACGACCAGGCGGAAACGGTGCTGATGAACCTCTTGCGCGGATCGGGGAGCGCCGGGCTGGCGGGGATGTCGAGAAGCCGACCCGGTGTCGTCCGCCCCCTCATGGCGTTCACCCGGGCGGAGATCCGGTCGGTCGCAGAGGACCTCTCGCTTCCCTTCGTCGACGACCCGGCAAACGAGGATCCCACCCATCTCAGGAATAGGATCCGCGCCGACCTCTTGCCGACGCTCGAGCGTGACTACCGGCCGGGCATCGGGGGTGTTCTCGCCAGAACAGGAACCCTGGCCGCAGCCGACGACCGGGCGATCGAGGATCTCGCCGACAGCATCGCCATCATCGATGACGGAGGGGCTGTCATGGTCGCTTCTGCGGCGCTGCAAACGGTTCCGGTAGCGGTGGCCGCGAGAGCTGTGAGACGAGCATTGCGACGTCTGCTCGCCCCGTACGCGGGGACATGGGCCGATGTGGACGCGGTCCTCAGGGTTTCAGCCGGCGCCGCCGAAGCCGTGACGATCAGCGGTGGACTCTTGGTGGCGAGGGAGGGCCCGTTCGTCATCATCGACCCGGGCGTAGGCGAGATGCCGATGGAAACGTCGATCGTCGTGCCTTCTTCCCTGCGATTCGGCGAAGCCGCGATCCGGTTCGAGCTCGACGACGGGACACGGGTGCGACGCCGCTCCACACTTCGCGTCGACGCAGCGGTCTTCGGCAGTGACGTGTCGCTGCGATGCCCGACCGAGGGGGATCGGATCGAGTTCGAACGGGGATCGAAGGCCGTGCGGACCGTTCTCTCCGAGCGCGGTGTCCCGAAGCGACGACGGTCCACTTGGCCCTTGCTCGTCTCGGGCGGCAGAATCGCTGCCATCGTCGGGATTCGCGTCGCCCCATGGGCGCGAGGAACAACGAATCGATTCGTCGCCATTGTCTACGAGAGAGGCAGACTGTGAAGATCGGAAGAGTCCTCGTGTCCGCAGAAGAGATCGATGCCAAGCTCACGGAGATGGGTGCCGCCATCACTCGTGATTACGAAGGCCAGGACCTGCTCCTGGTCGGTGTCCTGAAGGGCGCATTCGTGGTTATGGCCGACCTTGCACGGCACATAGCGCTGCCACTCGAATTCGACTTCATGGCGGTCTCGTCCTATGGCGCTTCGACGAAGTCGTCCGGGGTTGTGAGAATCCTCAAAGATCTCGACGAAGAGATCGAAGGCCGCAACGTCCTGATCGTAGAAGACATCATCGACACCGGATTGACGCTCCAGTACCTCATCAGGAACCTCGAAGTGCGAAACCCGGCTTCGCTGAGACTGGCCGCGTTGCTGATCAAGGACGGGATCGAACGCCCACCGCTCGACGTGACCTATGAGGGATTCCATATCGGACCGGAGTTCGTGATCGGCTACGGCCTCGACTTCGACGGGAAGTACCGCAACCTTCCGTATGTTGCCGTCGTCGACGAAGTCTGAGGTTGAGAACTCAGAAGACCCGCGAATCGGCCAACTCCGGACGCAGGTGTTCGTCTCCACCACGCAGTGGGAGAGGAAAAGACGCCTTCGTCTCCATCACGTAGTGGGGCCACTTCCCGGGCACGCGACCTGCCCCCTCCGGCCC
>Ga0075527_10000303_pt1 | contig 11305 bp, 9 predicted proteins | sample NGEPer11B_FD_74784 | JGI IMG/M metagenome (GOLD analysis project Ga0075527, IMG submission 74784) | Arctic peat soil microbial communities from the Barrow Environmental Observatory site, Barrow, Alaska, USA - NGEE Permafrost305-11B | ecosystem: Environmental > Terrestrial > Soil > Wetlands >...
CAGAGTCAGCAACTCGACATGAACAAAACCCACGAGTCAGTGGCGGCCGTCGTCGTCACCTTCAACAGCGCAGACCTGATCGTTGACCTGGTCGCCTCGCTGCAGCCCGGAATGGCAGGGGTTTCGTGGCAACTCATCTTCGCCGACAATGCGTCGACAGACGATACGGTCGCCACACTCGCGCGCATCGCACCGGATGCAACGGTGGTCGAGATGGGGCGCAATGCGGGGTATGCCGCCGGGATAAACGCTGCGGTCGCGGCCGCTCCGCCACACACCGCTGTGCTGGTCCTGAACCCAGACGTACGGCTGGGTGCGGGGTGTGTACCGGAGCTGTTGCGTGCGCTCCGCGAACCTGGCGTCGGAATCGCGGTACCACGACTCCTGGACGCCCACGCCGTCCTCATCGACTCGATGCGCCGCGCACCCACGTGCCTGCGCGCACTCGGCGATGCTCTGATCGGCGCCCGGAGGGCGGGCCGCTATCCAGCGCTTGGCGAGATGGTGCGGGATTCGCGCCTCTACGAGCACGAAAGGGACACCGACTGGGCTGAGGGATCGACCCAGCTCATCAGCGCCCACTGCTGGCAGACCACAGGACCATGGGATGAGTCCTATTTCCTGTACTCAGAGGAGGCCGAGTTCGACCTGCGTGCCGCGGACTCCGGGTTCACCACGAGATACGTTCCCACCGCCCAAGCCACTCATCTCGAGGGTGACTCCGGAAGCTCGCCCGCACTCTGGGCCTTGCTGGTGATCAATCGGGTCAAGCTGTTTCGACGTCGCAACGGCTTGTTGAGGGCGGTACCGTTCTGGGCCATCACCTTGGCCCGGGAGGCAAGTCGTGCACTGCTCGGAAAGTCGACCAGCCGTGCGGCAGTTCGCGCGCTCCTCAGCCCCGCGAGACTCCGCGAGACGCCCGGGCCACACTCTGTCCGTTGACGCGGCTTTGACTGCCTCAGCGGAGACGTTTGATGAGACCGATGGCTTCGAGCTTGAGACGACTGCCGAACGCGGGTGTGGTCAACATGGCAGAGCGAACGCTTTCAATGGTGTCGTCAGCACGCACGCTATAACGCGGCTGCATCCAGGAACCGGCGCGCGCCGGCCGCCGGTCGCTGGTGAAGACGGCCGTGTAGCCCAGGTCGCGCAGGCGACGCACGACCCGGCGGTCATATCGACCGAGTGGGAGCGCGGCCTCGGTCACCCGGGATCCAGTGGCTGATGCCAGCATGTCACGCGCGTCGACGAGCTCACGGTCGAGTGAGGCGTCGCTCATCCCCCGCCAGGGCTTGTGATCCATGCCGTGGCTGCCAACCGTCATGCCTCGTGCCAGCAGCTCGCGAAGATGATCCTCAGCCAGGCTTCCCGGTGACTCGAGCCGGCCGGCAAGCATAAAAAACGTTGCCGCCATGTTCCTCTTCAGGAGGCCTGGCAGACCGACGGCGATGTCGGAGACATTGCCGTCGTCGAAGCTCAGCCGCACGTCGGAGCGTCCGGAAATCTCATCGAGGACCCGGGCATACATGTCCTCGCTGATCCAATAGCGATCCTCGTCCGGCTCGAGTTCTCGCTGCGGTCTGCCGATGCCGTGAAAGCAGATATTGAAGGTCCGCATTGCTAGGACAGTAGTCGATGGCTTCTGCCGGTGAACCAAGTTCGCGAAACCCCGGATCTGGACTCTCTTCTTCACGTACGTTTGTGTCATGGGGATTGCTCATTCGGTGGAACTGTGTGAGATTGCGCCCGCCGACGTGGGCATGGTGGCGGACTTTTTGCACGTTCACATGAACAGTCGGGTCACTGCCGCGGCCTGGGCATCGGCCGTGACGCCGCCATGGCGAGTCGACTCTCCCAATCATGGCTTTATGTTGAAAGAGAACGGACTGGTCGTCGGTGCGTATCTCGCCATCTACTCCGACCGGGTGATCGATGGCCACTTGGAGCGGTTCTGCAACCTGGCCGCCTGGTGCGTTCTTGAAAAATTCCGTTCGCACGGCCTTCGACTTGTGCGTGCGATGCTCGCACAGCAGGGATTCCATTTCACCGATCTGTCACCGAGCGGCAATGTCGTGGCGCTCAACAAGCGGCTGAATTTCCGCTCATTCGACACCACGACCGCACTCGTACCCAATCTGCCGTGGCCCGGCCCCGCGCACACGCGGGTGACTTCCGACCCCGAGGTGATCAGCAGGGCGTTGCGTGATCGCGATCTCGAGATCTACCGGGACCACGTCGCGACGTCCGCATCACGGCACATCGTCGTCCAACGGGGAGACGAGTACTGCTACCTGATTGTGCGGCGCGACCGTCGAAAGCGCCTCCCCGTGTTCGCGTCAATTCTGTATGTGAGCAACATCGACCTCTTCGAGGATGTCGCGCGAGCCGTGTTCCGCCATCTCCTTCTGCGCCATCGCGCATTGGCCACCCTGGCAGAAATTCGCGTGGTCGGAATTCGCCCCCCGATGTCCATCGCGCTCATGTCGGCGCGCCCCAAGATGTACAGAAGCGACAGGTTGAGGCCCGAACAGATCGACTACTTGTACAGCGAGCTCGCCTGCCTGGCGTGGTAACGGCCGCGGCGAGAAGGAGAGAGAAGAGCATGATGAGGACGAACCTGCACCACCTGATCCAAGAGCAGGCGGCCCGGCGCGGGGACGCCCCCGCCGTGACTTACAAGGATGAGACGTTCAGTTATGCCGAGCTGTGGCATCGCGTCAGGGGCGTTGCGGCGGGGCTCACCGAAGTCGGACTCTCGCGCGAAGACCGTGTGGCGATCTTCCTCGAGAAACGGATCGAGACGGTGGCAGCCATTTTCGGCGCTTCAGCAGCAGGTGGCGTCTTCGTCCCGGTCAATCACCTGCTTCGCCCGACCCAGGTCGGCTACATTCTCGCGAACTGCGACGTTCGCGTCCTCGTCACGTCTGCAGAGCGTTTGGTGCTACTCGGCGAGGAGCTCAAAACCTGCGAGTCGCTCGAACATGTCGTGGTCGTCGGTTCGTCCGCCGCAGGCTTGCCTTCAGTCAACGGATACACCGTCCACCGCTGGTCCGACCTGTTTGAACGGTCTGCTGACCCCGCGCCTCAGGACCTCGATGTCATCGATCTCGACAAGGCGTCGATCTTCTACACCTCGGGGAGCACCGGGAAGCCAAAGGGTGTGGTGCTGAGCCATCGCAATCTGATCGTCGGGGCCGAGAGCGTCAGCACCTACCTCGACAACAGTTCCGCGGACGTCATCTTGTCGGCGCTGCCCCTCAGCTTCGACGCCGGCTTCAGCCAGTTGACCACGGGCTTCAGCGTGGGCGCTCACATCGTGCTCCTGAACTACCTGCTCCCCGGAGACGTCGTCAAACTGTGCGTTCGTCACGGGGTCACCGGCCTCACCTGTGTTCCCCCGCTGTGGATTCAGCTCACTGAACAAACATGGCCCGCTGCGGCCAGCGGCAAACTGCGGTACTTCGCCAACACCGGTGGGCGAATGCCAAAAGCGACACTCGAACGCCTGCGTCAGCATTTCCCAGCGGCCAGTCCCTTCCTCATGTACGGGCTGACCGAAGCATTTCGCTCCACTTATCTCGACCCCGCCGAGGTGGACCGAAGACCCGACTCGATCGGCAAGGCAATCCCGAACGCGGAGATCGTTGTCGTTCGACCCGACGGCAGTCGATGTGCACCTGGGGAGGAGGGCGAGCTCGTCCACCGCGGCGCCCTCGTCGCGCTTGGCTACTGGAACGATCCCGAACGCACCGCGGAGCGGTTCCGCCCCGCTCCAGGCCACGCGACCTCGTGGCACCCGGCAGAGATCGCCGTGTGGTCCGGCGACATGGTCACCGCTGATGAGGAGGGTTTCCTCTACTTCGTCGGCCGCAAGGACGAGATGATCAAGACCTCCGGTTATCGGGTCAGCCCCACCGAGATCGAGGAAATCGCCTACGACACCGGGAGGGTGCGCGACGCGGTCGCGCTCGGCGTCGATGACGAGCGTCTCGGGCAGCGTGTCGTCCTGATCATCACGCCCGCCGACGGCAGCGAGTTCGACCCCGACGGCCTCCTCGCGGCGATGCGCCGCCAGCTGCCCCTCTACATGGTGCCGTCGAAGGTCGTGGTGCGAGAGCAGCTACCGAAGTCTCCCAACGGCAAGTTCGACCGCGCGCTGTTGCGTGCGGAGGTGGGCCGGTGAGCCGCACGATGATCGATGCCTTTGGCGTTGTCGACGGTCAGCTTGCCGTCGGCGGCCTGCCGCTCGAGCGTCTCGCCGCACGCGTCGGTTCGACCCCGTTCTTCGCCTACGACCGCGGCTTGTTGACTGATCGGGTTCGTTTGCTGCGGTCGAGTCTCCCCTCCGATATCGATCTCAGCTACGCAATGAAGGCCAATCCCATGCCGGCTGTCGTCCAGCACCTCTGCGGGCTCGTCGACTCGATCGACGTCGCATCAGCGTTCGAGATGCAGTGCGCGCTCAACTCAGCCATGTCACCCTCACGGGTCAGTTTCGCGGGGCCCGGGAAGACAACCGCCGAGATTTGTCAAGCGGTTGCTGCGGGGGTGATGATCGAGATGGAGTCTTCGACCGAGGCGCGAAGGGTTGTCGAGACCGGTGAGCAGCTCGGGATTCGGCCGCGGGTCGCGATACGGGTGAATCCCGACTTCACGGTCAAGGGTTCGGGGATGCGCATGGGCGGCGGTCCCCAACAATTCGGGATGGACGCCAAACAGGTTCCCGCACTGCTGCGCGATCTCGCGGGACTCGACGTGGACGTTCTCGGTTTCCACGTATTCGCCGGCTCGCAGAACCTGCACGCCGACGTGATCACGGAGGCTCAACAGCGCACGGTCGATCTTGTTCTCGGCCTTTCCGAATCGGCTCGGGACCCGGTTCGCTATCTGAATCTCGGCGGCGGCTTCGGTATCCCGTACTTCGACAAGGATGAGCCGCTGGAGCTTGCGAGGATCGGCGACAGCCTCGAATCGCTGATGGCACAGCAGATCCGCCCGCGGCTACCCGAGGCTAGAACGGTGATCGAGCTCGGCCGCTACATCGTCGGCGAGTGCGGCGTCTACGTCACCCGCGTCGTCGACAAGAAGGAGTCCCGCGGTCGCAGCTACCTCATCGTCGACGGAGGGATGCATCATCAACTGGCAGCGTCGGGAAACTTCGGTCAGGTGATCAGGCGAAACTATCCGATCGCCATTGGCAACCGGATGGGCGAAGGACCCACCTCGCACGTGACTGTCGTCGGATGCCTGTGCACCCCACTCGACCTGCTCGGCGACAACGTGGAGCTGCCGACCGCCGCGATAGGCGACCTCGTCGTTCTCTTCCAGGCTGGTGCGTATGGGCTCACCGCGAGTCCGACAGCATTCCTGGGACATCCCGCACCAGCTGAAGTGCTGGTCTAGATGTCCCCGGCGAGTCCCGAGCTGCCTGGTTTTCTCGCAGTCTCCTCATCCTCTGGGAGCTCCTGCCCGGTCGACCCCCGCACGATTGCGGCACGCCTTGGCATAGAGCGGCAGGCGTTTTCGGTCGGCGAGGGAATTCAGCTCCTCACCTGGGGACTTGACGCACCCTGGCCGAGCGTTTCGCACCCCCTTCTCCTCAGTCGTGGCGCCCGTCGCCACGAGACCGCGCTTTCGCCCGAGGATGTCGGAGCGCTCCTCGCGAACGAGCGAACCGGCCTGGCCGAGGTTCTGCCGCCGTTCGGCGCGCTCGGGAGGGCCGATGATGCAACGATCGTTGCGGTTGCAGACGCACTCGGCTTCAGGCACCTTTACTACCACCAGAACGCAGGCTGGGCGGCGCTCTCGACGTCTGCTCGCGCGATCGCCGGGTGCACCGGCGAAGGGCTTGATCCCCAAGCGGTGGCCGTGCAGAGCCTTCTCGGCTGGCAGCTCGGCCAGCGAACGATGTTCGCCGGCGTCACAAAGCTGGCTCCAGGATCCATCGTGACGCTCGCCCGAGGAGCGGCACACGTCGCAGAGGTGTCCACTGGACAGCCGCCGAGAATGCGCGAGCTCGACGATGCGGTGAGGGAAGCAGCTCAACTTCTGCGCACCTACATGGCTTCGTACCTCGACGACAATCCAGACCCCGTGCTCCAGCTTACGGGCGGACAAGACTCCCGGATCCTCCTGAGTGCGATTCCGGTCGATCAGCGCCGTGGCCTTCGAGTGATGACCCTTGGAGTGCCAGGGACCGCTGACGTGGACATCGCTGCACGGATGGCGCAACGCTACGGGATGTCGCATCAGGTGCAGTCGTTCGAGGGAATCGAGCACCTCACGGCCGAACAGGCCTACGAGTCGTGCCTGCACGCGGCAGCGCGCCTTGAGTGCACAGCGGACCCCCTCGCTTTCGCTTCGCTCGCCCATGCCGAGGCGAGCTTCGACCAGGGCCCACGAATCTCCGGACTCGGCGGCGAGGTCGCGCGAGGCTTCTACTACGTCGGACCGGCACGGCTTGGAGGCGTCACACGGCGCCGCACGGCGCAACTCGCCGCATGGCGCATGTTCGCCAACGAGTCCGTCGATGTCGGGGCCTTCGAACCAGAATTTGCCGCCAGGGCTCGTGAGCTGGCGATTGACGAAATTTTCGCCTATCTGGCCGCCACCGGAAAGGACTGGTTTTCAGCAACCGACGATTTTTATTTGTTCCACCGGATGCAACGTTGGGCAGGCGTGACGGACACGGCTGTCTGCTTCGACCGCGCGGTCACCAACCCCATGCTTGACGACAGATTCCTTGATATCGCCAGAAATCTGGCTCCGGACGACAAACGCGATTCGCGTTTTCTTGCCCGCCTTCAGATGGAGCTGGATCCCGAGCTCGCCGGCATACCGCTCGACGGTCGACCAGCTCCGATCGCCTTCGCCAAACACAGCCTGCGAAATTCAGCGCGAAAGGCAACGACGAACCTCGCCAGGTTCTCGCGGAAGGCGAAGCAACGGATACGGCGGTCACACCGTCCCCCAGCAGGCGCCGAGATCCTCTCGGCCAAGATTTCCGAGCATCTGCGCAGGTCACCGGCTCTGATGGATCCAGTCAGAGCGGTCGGCGTCTTCCGCGAAAGCTGGATCGACGACATTCTTGCGGGCCGTCGCCAGCCGGGCCCCAGTGATGTCGCTCTGCTTCTGAATCTTCGCGTGGCCGTCCGTGATGCGCCACTTTCGACCGAGAATTAGGCTCCACTTTTCGGCGGTTCGGACTCGTAGACAGAATTATTCAGAATACTGGACTGCAGGCGCGTGGGAGTACGAAACAGCAAAAAAAGACACGGAAATTCGGTCCGGCGATTTGGACAACCCCCAAACACGTCGTTAGAGTTGCGGGACTCGGGCCTAAATATTGTCATTCCCTTATTGGAGAACCAGATGAACAAGACCCCGTCGTCACGCGCGTCCTGGCGCTACGTAATCGCAGGAATCCTTCTGATCGCGGCCACCATGGCCGGAGGGTCCGCGGTTGCTCACGACAACGGACGAAGTTCGCAATCCACCAAAGCCCAATCCACCAAAGCCCAATCCACCAAAGCCTCAGGGCCGAAGGCTCATCCACGTTCGCACGGAATGAGCGGCACGCGTCACCATCACAAGAGGCACCACCACTGGAAAAAGTCGCATCGACCGGCACCGGTCCTTTCGCCCAAGCAGACGACTGAGCCCACGACCCCGACTCCGCAGACCGGATTTCCGAACGCCTCGAACACAGGAGTTCCCGCCGGCACCAAGCTTGCGGCCTACACAGGTCCGTGCACCATCACCGCGAACAACACGACGATCGACGCAAAGTCGATCTCCTGCAATCTGTCGATCCGCGCCTCGGGTGTGAAGATCTCGAATTCGAAGATCACCGGCACGGTGGCAACCGATGAGAACTCCAGCGGCTACTCGTTCACGATCTCCGACAGCGATGTCAACGCCGGGCAGCGCGAGAACACCGGTATCGGTGCCGTGAACTTCAAGGCGATTCGGGTTGACGTCCAGGGTGGCAACCGATCGATCCACTGCTACAAGAGCTGCACCGTGCAGGACTCGTATGTGCACGGCCAGTTCAAGGACAGCAGCGGCAAGGCCCACGAAAGTGGAATCCGCATGGGCCAGTCGGCGATCATCCGCCACAACACGATTACGTGTGATGCACCCGATGTTCCGCCGGACGCGGGATGCTCAGCCGGCTTGACCGGATACGGCGACTTCGCGCCTGTGCAGAACAACCTCATCGAGGGCAATATGTTCCTTGCCGGCACCGGAGGCTACTGCGTCTACGGGGGCAGCTCACAGGGCAAGCCTTACTCGTCGCAGACCAACCGCATCGTCTTCAGAGACAACGTCTGGGAAGTTGGGTCCGACGCCAATCGCCCGAGCTGCTACTACGGCCCGATAACGTCCTTCGACCCCAAGGTAACTGGAAACGTGTGGGAGAACAACAAGTTCGACAACGGCAAAGTTGTTCAGTCTGCCAACTGATCGCAACATCAAGGCGCTCGCTGCGTCAATGAGATCGGAACCCCACGTCGGCTCGGCGTGGGGTTCCGCATTTCAGTCGACAGGTCTGTCGCTCGGAGGTGAGTCCCCTTGCGTGTTAGCATTTTCTCGGCCGAAGGGAAACCCATGAACAGTACGACAACGATCGACGAAGTCACGGCGGTCATCGTCAAGGTTCTCGGCATCGAGGACCGCGCGGACACCTTGAGCGCTTCGACTCCCCTATTCGGCTCCATGCCCGAACTTGACTCGCTTGCCGTTCTCGAACTGATCACCAGTCTTGAGGAGCGCTTCGGATTCGTTGTCGACGACAGTGAGTTCAGCGGTGAGATCTTCGATACGGTCGGCACCCTCGCCACGTTCGTGGACAACAAGCGTGGCGGTTCGACCGAAGCTTAGGATTTGTCTGACCAGCACGACCGATTCATGCGAAGATCGGGAAATGTCGTCACAAGCCCATGTCCTCGTGATCGTGCAAAACCTGCCCGTGCCGCTCGACCGTCGGGTGTGGCTCGAATGCCAGGCGCTGCGCGCCCGCGGCTATGAGGTCAGCGTGATCTGCCCGAAAGGCCCCGGCGATCCGGCACGCCAGCAGATCGACGGCGTGTTCATCTACAAGTACCGGCCAGCCCCGGGGGCCAAAGGCCTCGCAGGTTTCGTCATCGAGTTCTCCTACTCATGGCTGCGCACGGCCTGGCTGTCGATTCGGGTGTGGCGTAGACGCCGGTTCGACATCATCCAGGCGTGCAACCCACCCGACACATACTGGCTTCTCGCCCGGATCTGGAAAACCCGAGGAACGAAGTTCGTCTTCGACCAACACGACCTCAACCCCGAACTGTTCCTGTCGCGTTTCGGCAAGCCGGCCGGCCTGGCCAGCCGATTGCAGTACAACGGCCTGCTGTGGCTCGAAAAAATGACGTACCGGACCGCCGATCGAATCATCTCGACCAACGAGTCCTACAAGCGGGTCGCCATCAGTCGCGGCCAGCGCCGACCCGACGATGTCACTGTCGTACGGAGTGGCCCTGACACACAACACATGCGACCCGTCTATCCCGACGCGCCCGGCCCGGATGGCCCGCGCGTGTTCTCGCTCGTCTACCTCGGCATCATGGGACCCCAGGACGGGGTCGACGTCGTGCTCGACGTCATGCGCGATCTCGTCCACGTCCGGGGGCGCAAGGACGTGCACGCAACCTTGCTGGGCTTCGGCGACTGCTACGACGACCTCCGTAGCCGCGCGATCGAACTCTCCCTCGATGCGTCGGTGACGTTCACCGGCCGCGCCGACCGCGCAATGATCGCGGACCACTTGAGCGTCGCCGATGTCGGCCTGTGCCCAGACCTCAAGACCCCTCTCAATGACGTCTCGACGATGAACAAGACGATGGAGTACATGGCATACGCGTTGCCCTCGGTCTCATTCGACCTTGTCGAAACCCGTGTCTCGGGTGGAGACACCGTGTTTTATGTCGAGTCCGGCGACGTCACCGCGTTCGCCGATGCCGTCGAGCGCTTGCTCGACGATCCGGACCTGCGACTCTCCATGGCGTTGCGCGCGCGGCGCCGCGTGTCGGAGGAGCTCGACTGGCGACCGCAATCACGCAGCTATGTGCGGGTCTTCGACAACCTCTCGGGTCGCCCCGCCGTTGCAGCAGCCCACAACGAGACGCCGCCGGGACAGTCATCAAGGGAGGATGAGCGTGGTCGAATTTTCGTGGACCTGTCCGATGACGCGGAACTGCGCCGGTTCGTCGTCGACCGCACGGTTCGCTAGGGGGCAGGCTGAGTCTGGTCAGGCTCGAGGCTTCTGATCTTGCGTGCAGGTACGCCCGCGTAGGCCGCGTTCGGCTCACACGATTGCGTCACGACGGAACCAGCAGCGACGATCGTTCCGCGACCGATGGTCACTCCCGGCATCAGGATCGCTCGTGCACCGATCCAACAACCGTCCTCGATGACGACCGGCGCCGACGCCTGCTCCCCCGCTCTGCGGCTTTCCGGGCCCACGTCATGAGCACTGGTCAGGATCAGCGCTTCCATCCCGATGTGGACCTTGTCCCCGACCGTGATGGTGTCTGAACCATCGAAGAACACACCGACATTGATGAACGCGCCGGACCCGATGGTTATCCGAGGGCCTCCGAAGAAACACCGCGGGCCCACAGACGAGCGCCCGATCTTTGCACCGTAGAGCCTGAGCAAGAGCCAACGGAGGTGCCGCGGCATGAGCAAGGACGCACCCAGAACGTTGACGAACAGATCCCGGAGGATCAGCCGCTGGAGCACCGACATGTCAGGTTCCCTTCAATGACTTGCTCTCATGCTAGTGACGCTTGAGCGCGTTTGTGGTTGTTGCCGCCGTGATCGCCCGTTCGATGTGATCGATTCTGCTGTTTAAGAGCTCGTTGCTTGTTAGCCTCAGTGCGTGCGCATATCAGTGACTGGCTGCGGCTATCTCGGGGCGGTTCATGCCGCCTGCATGGTAAAGCTCGGCCATGACGTAGTCGGAATCGAGAGCGACCCAGCCAAAGTCAGAGCTCTCTCGGCGGCCGAGCCGCCGTTTTTCGAACCTGGACTGCCCGCGCTGCTCGCCGAGGCGCTGGCGACCGGTCGGCTCCGCTTTTCGGGCGATCCCTCTGCTGCAGCCGGCGCTGCGGTCCATTTCATCTGCGTCGGCACGCCGCAGAAGCGTGGCGAGAACTCGGCCGACCTGACCTACGTGGACGCGGCCATCGAACAGCTCCTCCCCCATCTGGCGCCAAATGACGTGATCGCAGGCAAGTCGACCGTCCCGGTCGGCACGGCTGAACGACTC
>Ga0075527_10000307_pt1 | contig 11234 bp, 12 predicted proteins | sample NGEPer11B_FD_74784 | JGI IMG/M metagenome (GOLD analysis project Ga0075527, IMG submission 74784) | Arctic peat soil microbial communities from the Barrow Environmental Observatory site, Barrow, Alaska, USA - NGEE Permafrost305-11B | ecosystem: Environmental > Terrestrial > Soil > Wetlands >...
GCCGACAATCGTCGCCGCCATCGAAGGCGTTGGTGGCACGGCCGAGAGACTCGGAACCAAAGTCAAGGGCCGGACTTCACTCGAACGCAAGCTTGCCGATTTGGCCCGCCGCGACTTTCCCCTGGAAGTCAACGACTCACTCCGGTATACCGCCGTTTTGGATTTTGAACGCTATTGGGAACGATCGGCTGAACTTGTAAGTGCACTACGCGGCCAGGGCTACGTCGTCGATGACCTGACAGGCTGGAAAGCGGCCCGCTACCAAGGCATGAACCTGACTTTGCGCGATTCAGACGGATTCGAGTTCGAGCTTCAGTTCCATACAACTGAAAGTCTTCGTACGAGTGACGAGACACACGCTTGGTATGAGGAGATCCGTGAGCGGTCGACGTCGCCGGTTCGTCTGGCCCAATTGCGTCGCCTGATTGACGACCGGTATGCGGTTGTGCCTCGTCCGCCTGGCGTTCCGATGGTAGATTGAGTGTATGAAGTATTTCCGTAGCAGGGTCGTCAAGACCCCGTTCATCGTGCGGCAACTCACTGATGTGACTGCCGAATACTTCAATGTGCGCACCCTGAAGTGGATCCGCGACGACGAAATATCGATCGAAGTCGACTACAGCGGCGACTGGTACGGCGTTTCCGAAGCTGTCGCCCTCGAAACTATCCGAGAGTTGCGTCTGCTGTCCGCCTAACCACTCGTTTTACGACGAAAATCCCGTGACGAATGTTGCGGGGTTTTTGCATTCCACCACTATTTGCGATTCGCGACCGAACCCGACGCCGAAGCGCCAAGCGGAGGATCAGGCAGCACCTACGACGGCGAGCAGGCGGCGAACAGCATTGGCCCGTCGCCGATCTCGGTGATGGCCGAGTTCGTCGGGTCGCCGACCGCGAAATCGAGAATGGCGGTGTTGTCGCGAGTTCGGGCGCCGTCGAAAGCCATGAAGTCCTCGATTTCGGCGACGCGCCCCACGATGGTTCCGGTGGTGAGTTCGCGGCGGATCCGCACCTGCTGGCTTGCTTCTGTCGCGGAGCCGAACTCCATCGCATAACGGACTCTCTGCCCGTTCGCGGTCGTGAAGAGTCCCTGGCCCAGATGCGACATCTTTGCCAGCGGGCCGAGCGGTTCGACGAGGTTCTTTGCCTGCGACTTCTCGGCTGCAGTCGCCTCGGCGAGGTTCGCCATCTCGCAGGCATCCTTCGACCTCAGGACCGCGGCCGAAACCGCCCCGGAGAGCGGCGCGAGGACACCGCGGACGGAACGGACGTCCGCGAGCGAGCGCGTGTTCTCGCGATGGCGGGTGAGCGAATCCAACAGATAGTCCGTGCTGTCACTGGCCAGGATCAGCCGTTCGCCGCCGAGGACCGCGATGTGGGCCAACGCGGTCGGCTGGCCCGGTGCGACCGTGGCCCGATTGTCAGTCGTCGACGACCAGATCCCGTCCGCTTCCTTGTACCCATTTGCTCGAAGGCTGTCCTCGACCGACGATCCCGAGAGGCCAGAACCCATGCCGGCGGCGAGCAGGGCGCCGTCGTCGGCCTGCCCGTAGATCTCCCAGTCGATATTGAACGGCGACCACCCGTACACTTTGTGCATGTCGAGCGCCGTCCCCTCGAGCAGCGATCGGTATGACATGTCCTCTTCGTGGGCCCGAAGCAGGAATGCTTCGCGGTCGGTGCCGTCGGCGAACGAGGTGACACCGAGTTCCTTCCGCACCTTCGCCCAATCGGTGAAACTGGCGATGCGCGTATTCGGCGCGAGCAATTCGGCGGCAGACGCGAGCGGGGTGCGCGCGTCGGGCGGCGTCCGCGAAGCTGCGTACCCGCCCGTGACGAGGACGGCAATCGCGACCAGGGCAATCGATGGTGCACGCAGTCGCATTGCGGCCATACCTCCTTCACCGGGCGTTCACCTTCAACTGGGAGACTACGCACCATGGCGATAGAGCAGGTCATGCAGGCTGCGGGCGGAGTCGTGTGGCGAAAGTCGGGCACGGCGAACCAGTCCGGCTCTGCCGTCGACCTGTTGCTGGTCCACCGCCCCAAGTATGACGACTGGACCTTCCCGAAAGGCAAGTGTGATCCGGGGGAGACCCTGGCCGAGACCGCGGTCCGGGAAATCGGTGAGGAAACCGGTCTCGAAGTCCGGCTCGGTATGCCATTGCGCAACCACTCTTACCCGATCGCGGCCGGCACCAAATCCGTCACCTACTGGTGTGCCCGCCCGGTGGGCAGCGGCGGGCTGGGTTCCTTCCTGCCCAACGCCGAGGTCGATGAGGTCCGCTGGGTGCGGATGCGCGAAGCCGACGAATTGCTGACGTATGGCCATGACCACGAGATCCTCGAGGCGTTCCGCGAATTGCGCGCAGCGAAGCACCACAAGACCCGCACACTCGTCGTTGTCCGCCACGGCAAGGCAACGGAGCGCAGCGATTGGGACGGCGACGACCTGGAGCGGCCGCTCGCGGCGCGCGGAGAGGAACAGGCGGTTTCACTCGTCAGCCTGCTGGCCGCATACGGGATCCGCGACGTGGTGAGCAGTCCGGCCGCGCGCTGCGCGCAGACCGTCGAGCCGTACGCGAAGAGCATCAACACCTATCTCGAAATCGACGACCGGCTCGCCGAGGACGCGAAGGCCAGCGACGTCCGGCGTTCGGTCGAGTCGCTGCTCGGTCAGTTGAAGCGTGTCGTGGTCTGCACGCACGGCCCGACATTGCCGCTGATCATGGACGCACTGGGGCTCGAATGCCCCGAATTCGCGACCGGCGGCATGCTCGTGATCCACCATCTCAAGGGCCGCATCCTGGCGACGGAGAAATTCGAGGGTTAACAGTTTCGAACTCGTACGCAATCGTTCACCTTGCGTTCACCCATGACCTCCATTCGGGTCATGTAGGGCCTTTAGCGTCTAACTTGTACAAGCAGTGTCTATGAACCCTGGATCTATAAACCCTAGAGAGGGAACGCAAAGTGAATCGCAACTATCTGCGCACCGCCCCCGTGGCAGTCGCCCTCACGTTGGCACTCGGCCTCAGCGCCTGTGGTGCATCGAATGAAGAACCCGCAACCGGGGCAGAAGGCAGCCTCGCAGGCACGCTCAACGGAGCAGGCTCAAGCGCGCAGGAAGCAGCCGTTGCCGCAATGGCGCAGGGCTTTCAGACCACCAACGCCGATGTGACCGTCAACTACGATCCTGTCGGGTCGGGTGGCGGCCGCGAACAGTTCATCGATGGCGGCACCGACTTCGGCGGCACCGACTCCACCCTCGACGACGAGGAAATCGCCGCCGCCGCCGAGCGTTGTGGCAGCGATGTCATCGAAGTTCCAACCTATGTCAGCCCGATCGCCGTCATCTTCAACGTCGACGGCGTCAAAGACCTCAACCTGACTCCGGCCGTGGTCGGCAAGATCTTCGCCGGCACGATCACGAACTGGAACGATCCGTTGATCGCCGCCGACAACCCGGATGCGAATCTCCCGGACGGCGACATCACGCCCGTCCACCGCTCGGACGAGTCGGGCACCACCGGCAACTTCACCGAATACCTCGACCAGGCCTCCGATGGCAGCTGGGACAAGGGCGCGGTCGAGGTCTGGCCGTTCGAAAGTGGAGAAGCCGCCGAGGGCACCTCGGGTGTTGTCGCGGCCGTCAACGGCGGCACCGGCACGATCGGCTACGCCGATGCCAGCCAGGCAGGAGACCTTGGCGTCGCCAAGATCAAGGTCGGCGACGAGTTCGTCGCCTACAGCCCGGAGGCAGCAGCCAAGGCGCTCGACGTCTCGAAGCAGGTCGACAGCGGCAGCGAGTCGATCATCGTCTACGAACTGGACCGCAAGACGACCGAGGCCGGCGCCTACCCGCTGATCCTCGTGTCCTACCAGATCGCCTGCACCACCTACGAGGACCAAGAGAAGGCGGACCTCGTCAAGGGTTGGCTGACGTACGCCGCGAGCGCCGAAGGCCAGGCGAAGTCGGCCGAGGGCGCTGGATCGGCCCCGATCTCCGAGGACCTCTCGGGCAAGATCACCGCAATCGTGGAAAAGATCGACGCGGCCTGAACGTCGTGATGGGTGCCTCCGTCCCCGGCGGCGGGGGTACCCTCCACTTCATCTACCCGATTCAAGGAGACATGGCTCGTGGCGTTGACTGAAGCCGCCACCAAACCCGTCACGCAGCGCGGAGACCGGATCTTCTCCGGCCTGTCGCTGAGTGCGGGTCTGTTGATCCTTGCGCTCCTCGCCAGCGTCGCGATCTTCCTCACGATCGAAGCGATCCCCGGCGTCACCGCTTCTCCCGAGGACGCCAAGAACCTCGACGGCGGCAACTTCTGGCAGTACGTATGGCCGCTCGTCTACGGCACCCTGTTCGCCTCGATCATCGCGCTCATCATCGCCACGCCACTTGCGATCAGCGTCGCACTCTTCATCTCGCACTACGCGTCGCGGCGTCTCGGCCAAGCAATCGGCTACCTCATCGACCTGCTCGCGGCGGTTCCCAGCGTCGTCTTCGGACTGTGGGGCATCGCCTACCTCGCCGGCGAGCTTGCACCGCTGTACAAGTGGCTCACCATCAACCTGGGTTGGATCCCGTTCTTCAACACGACGCCCGCCGGCACCTCGTATGCGCTGTCGGCCACCGGGCGCACGATCCTGACCGCGGGCATCGTCCTGGCCATCATGGTGGTGCCGATCATCACCGCCATCTGCCGTGAGATCTTCATACAGACGCCTCGCCTCCATCAGGAAGCGGCGCTAGCGCTCGGCGCCACCCGTTGGGAAATGATCCGGATGACGGTGTTCCCCTACGCCCGCTCCGGCATCATCGGCGCCACGATGCTCGGCCTCGGCCGTGCGCTCGGCGAGACGATGGCGGTGGCCATGGTGCTGTCGGCCAGCGGTGTCGTCAGCGTCCGCCTGCTCAGCTCGACGAACCCGTCGACGATTCCAGCGAACATTGCGCTCGGCATCAAGGAAGGCTCCGGGCTCAACATCAACATCCTCATCGCGAGCGGCCTGGTGCTGTTCGTCATCACGTTCGTCGTGAACTTCGCGGCGCGCGCCGTCGTGAACCGCCGCAAAGAATTCTCCGGAGCCAACTGATGAGTATTCAGGCACCCCCGCGCCCGGCAGCGCCGCCGCTGTCAAACTCGAATTCGAACTCGCTCACGGCGAACCAGTTGCCGCTCTGGGCGCCGAAGGCGACCGTGGCCGGCGCGATCGTGCTCGTCGCCGGGCTCCACTTCGTCATCGGTATGGGCCTCGTGGGCGCCGTCCTCATCGGCTGGCTTGCCGCTATCGTCGCGCTGCCGCTCTGGTCACTCTTGGTCGAGGGCTCGCGGAAGGCAACCGACCGTCTGGCCGGCGTCCTCATCGCGAGTGCGTTCGCCCTGGCGCTCATACCGCTCGTCTCCATCGTCTGGAAGGTCCTCGACGAGGGGGCGTCGGCGTTGAGTGCGGAGTTCTTCACGTTCTCGATGCGCAATGTCCTCGGCGACGGCGGCGGGATCTACCATGCGCTCGTCGGCACGCTGCTCATTACGTTCGGAGCATCGGTTATCTCGATTCCCATCGGCCTGTTCACCTCGATCTACCTCGTCGAATACGGCCAGGACAACCGCCTGGCCCGCTGGATCACCTTCCTCGTCGACGTCATGACCGGCATCCCGTCGATCGTCGCCGGCCTGTTCGCGTACGCGCTGTTCGCGGTGTTCTTCGGGCCTGGCGTGCGGATGGGACTGGGCGGCTCCGTCGCGCTCTCTGTGCTGATGATCCCGGTCGTCGTCCGCTCCTGCGAGGAGATGATCAAGCTCGTCCCCAATGAGCTGCGTGAGGCGTCCTACGCGCTCGGCGTGCCGAAGTGGCGGACGATCCTCAAGATCGTGCTCCCGACCGCTCTCGCGGGCATCGTCACCGGTGTGACGCTGGCGATCGCCCGTGTCATCGGCGAAACCGCGCCACTCCTGCTGATCGCCGGGTCGACTGCGTCGGTCAACTTCAACATGTTCGGCGGCCGCATGCAGACGCTGCCGGTCTTCGCGTTTTCCCAGCAGAGTTCGCCCGGCGCATTCCCCGACGCGGCCCTCGAACGCGCGTGGGGCGCCGCTCTCGTGCTTATGCTCATAGTGATGGTCCTGAACCTCATCGCCCGAATCATCTCCTTCCTCTTTTCGCCCAAGGGCGAGTAGTGATCTATGGCTCCTATGAGTCGCACCGAAAGGAACCAGCCCCGTGGCTAAAAGTATCGATGTGTCAGATCTGGACATCTATTACGGTGACTTCCTCGCCGTCCAAAACGTGACGATCCCGATCGCTGCGCGCTCGGTGACCGCGTTCATCGGCCCGTCGGGCTGTGGCAAGTCGACGTTTCTTCGTTCGCTCAACCGTATGCACGAGGTCATCCCCGGCGCGCGTGTGGAGGGCAAGGTGCTCATCGACGGGCAGGATCTGTATGGCGCCGATGTGGACCCGGTGGCCGTGCGCCGCCAGATTGGCATGGTCTTCCAGCGCCCGAACCCGTTCCCGACGATGTCGATCTCCGACAACGTTTTGGCGGGCCAGAAGCTCAACAGCAAACGCATGAAGAAGGCCGATGCCGACGAGCTCGTGGAGCGCTCACTGCTCAGAGCGAACCTGTGGAACGAGGTCAAGGACCGCCTCGGTAAGCCAGGTTCGAGTCTTTCCGGTGGGCAGCAGCAGCGGCTGTGCATCGCGCGCGCGATCGCGGTGCAGCCCGAGGTGCTCCTCATGGACGAGCCGTGCTCGGCGCTCGACCCGATTTCGACGAGCGCGATCGAGGACCTCATACACGAACTCAAAGAGGACTACACGATCGTGATCGTCACCCACAATATGCAGCAGGCGGCGCGGGTGTCGGAGGACACTGCGTTCTTCAACCTCGCCGGGGTGGGCGAGCCCGGGCATCTGATCGAGAGGGGCAAGACGTCCAAGATCTTCTCGAACCCCGACGACCCCGCCACCGAGGCGTACATCCAAGGCCGCTTCGGTTAAACCCCATTGGTCCCAAGTTTCCCAGCAGGTCCCCGAAAACTGTCACTTAGCACAGGTTGCAACCTGTGAGGAGTGACAGTTTTCTGTGCGGGGCTGAGCGTTCGAAAAGACCGGCTCGTATGGGCGACGGCACCATCCCCAAACCGGTTACGGCAGGAACAGCGCTGCGATGGTGTAGGTCATTGCTGCCATCGCTGCCGCCGCCGGGATCGTGATGATCCAGGCGGTGATGATGCCGCGCGCGACACCCCAACGGACGGCGCTGAAACCCCTCGTGGCGCCGGCACCCATGATGGCCGAGGTGATCGTATGGGTCGTCGACACGGGTGCGTGCAGGCCGATCGCCATACCGTAGAGAACGGTGGCGGCTGTCGCCTCGGCCGCGAATCCCTTCGGCGGATCGAGTTTGATGATCCGCCGACCTAGGGTGCGCATGATCCGCCAACCACCCGAGTAGGTGCCTGCGGCGATCGCGGTGCCTGCGGCGAAGATGACCCACAGCGGGATGTCGTTGCCCGTATGGCGTCCGCTCGCAATCAGCGCGAGGACAATGATGCCCATCGTCTTCTGCGCGTCCTGCAACCCGTGACCCAGCGACATGCCGGCTGCCGACACGGTTTGCGCGAGACGGAATCCGCGCTGGACTCGGTGCGGGTTGGCGCGCCGGAAGGTCCACATGATCGCGGTCATCAAAGCGAATGCGCCAACGAAGCCGATGGCCGGTGACAGCACCATGGGGATGGCGACCTTGTCGATGACGGTGGACCAATTGACGGTCGTGGCGGAGGCAAGGCCGGCGCCGATGATTCCGCCGATGAGGGCGTGAGACGACGACGACGGGATGCCGAAGTACCAGGTGATCAGGTTCCAGATGATCGCACCGACAAGGGCACTCAATACGATGGTGAGGCCATGGGTGGCCTGATCGGGACTTGGGTCAAAACTGATGATTTCCTGGATCGTCTTCGCGACACCAACACCCAACAGCGCACCGGCGAAGTTGAGTACGGAGGCCATCGCGAGCGCGGCTCGTGGCGTGAGCGCGCGGGTCGACACCGAGGTTGCGATGGCGTTGGCGGCGTCATGGAAGCCGTTGGTGTAGTCGAAAAGCAGGGCGATGACGACAACGGCGATCACCATCGCCAGGGTGAGATCCACGCTCAGGACTCCTTGACGACGATCTGTTCGACCGTGTTCGCCACGGATTCGAGTGCGTCAATGGCGTGCTCGAGGGATTCCACGATGTCCCTGAGTTTCATGACCTCGAGGGTCTTGAAGGAGCCGCTGAAAAGGTTGGCGAGGATGCGACGGTAACTGCGGTCACCCTGGTTTTCGAGACGATTGATCTCGATCCAGTATTCATCGAGGCCCTTCATCGTGCGGAGGCGCGGCATCGCGTCGGCGGTGAGCTGACAGCCGCGCTGCAGGATCTCGACCTGGGCGGAGAACTCTGCGGGGAGTTCACCGATTTCGTAGAGGTCGATAAGGTCGACGGTCTCTTCCATGTAGTCCATGACGTCGTCGAGCAGACCCGCCAGCCGGTAGATGTCTTCGCGGTCGAATGGGGTGATGAACGTGCTGTTCAATCGGCGGACAATTCCATGCGTCGTCTCGTCGGCCTGATGTTCGGCTTCGCGCATCTTCTCGGCGATGTCTTCACGGTCGCTGTTCGTGTCGAGCATGCGGGCGAGAAGCTTGGAACCTTTTACGAGGTGTGCAGCTGCTTCGGAGAACAAGTCATAAAAGCTTGTCTCCACCGGCCGGATCCGTAAACGCACGACAAACTCCTGACGAAATGTGATGAGCCGGAACCATGCTATGGGCGCGAGGTGACAACAGCCAACGGCGGGGCAGCAGTGTGAGAATTCTCTACTTCAGGCCGAGGAACTCGTCGAGTTCGCGTTCGGTCAGATGATCGTTGGATTGCGAGGCGGCGATCATGAGAATGCTCGTCAGATCGATCTCGTCGAGCGCTGCGTCATCGCGAAGTCGAGCGTCCAGCGGTTCTAGCATTTCAGGAGGTCTTCCGTTTCCGCGCGATAGGGAGTTCGTGCGTGATAATGCAGCCTACGCGCAACGCTGATCTGCGGTGGGTAAACCCCCAAGATTTTCTCCGCTTGGGCAGTCGCGGGGCCGTATGAGGGTGCTGGCAGAATAGGACGCGCACACTGCCGGGTCGATCTGGCGCTGGGGCCTTTAGCTCAATTGGCAGAGCAGCGGACTTTTAATCCGCGGGTTGTGGGTTCGAGTCCCACAGGGCCCACCATACCCATTTTCACTTGCACCTCCGCCCGCCGGTCGTCGCTCCCGTCGGTCGAGTGTCGGCGTCGGCGTCCTTGGTCTCTGCAGCTTCGTATCACATCTCGAGTTGCTCGGCGATTTTGCGCAATCTTTTCATCGCGCGGTGCCGTGTCACGCGAATCGACGAATGTGAGATGCCGATAATTGACGCCGCGGTTGCAGTGTCGAGGCCAACGACGTCGACCAGAGCGACGACCTCGGCCTCCCTCGGTGACAGTTCGGCGAGCAGTCGCCGAGTCCCGTCCATGTCATCGACGAGAACGGTGCCGTCGTCGTCGGCACCCCATATGCGCGCGTCGTTGCCGTCGACTTCGAACGGCGACGTGGCACGCCTGATCGTCCTGCGGCGTTGATTGAGTGCGGTGTTACGGACAATGACGAAGAGCCAACCCCCGAAGTCATCGGTGGAGCCATGGAAATCGGCGATCTTGTCCGCCGCGGTCAGCCACGAGGCTGCGGCGACGTCATCGCTGTCTTCGGCAGAGTCACCCGAAGGACGGCTCCTCAGCCAAGCCTGGAGTCGACCGGCATGCGCCTCATACAATTCCCGCCATGCCGATTCATCGCCCGATTTGGCGCGTACGATGACGTCATCGTCTTCGTGCCAGTCGGCCATCGGACACCCCCACCGGGCACGCCCATCTGGCGACTGCCGGTACATTCGAAGGATAATGTAACGCCCCATAGGCTTCGTGACATGTAGGAGTTATGAAACAAAACCGTCAGCACACCTTCGAGGCATCCTCGCTTCGCGCTGACGTGCGCCCACCGGACGTGGGCGACGGATTTCTTGCGCAATTGTCTGAACTGGCGGCACAGTCGACTCCGTCCGCGGGTACTGTCCCATCGCGCACACGGTCGCGTGGGGTCAAGCTCGCCGGCGTTATCGCAGCATTGACTGTCGCCACCGCGGGCGCGGCATTCGCGAATCACCAGATCAACAACGAATCGACCCCGCCCGTCAACTCGAGCGTCGTAGAGCCCGGCGAGCCGAAGCCCGCCGAGACACCCGGGATCGAAGGTGGCAACCCCACGAACGGCCCGGCGGCCACGGATTCAGGCGATACGTCGAAGAATTCGGACAAGGACAAGCCTGATTCCGATACCAACACAGGCCAGTCCGACGAAAGCGACGACGCGACTGCCGACGACAGTCAGGAGGACCAGTCCGACGACAGCGACGACGCGACTGCCGACGACAGTCAGGAGGACCAGTCCGACGACAGCGACGACGCGACTGCGGACGACAATCAGGATGACCAGTCCGACGACAGCGACGAATCGGATTCTGCCGAAGACTCCGACGAAAGCAACTGACACTCCCTGAAGCGGCCAGGGTCCTGCTCGTCAAAGATTTTCTTCCCTTTCCTGGAAAACGATGTAACGGGTGAGCCGCGTCACGACATGTACCAAGTACGAAGCGAAACCGACGGGGAGATGCCAACCATCATCGCCGTTCGTAGGGGCCTCCAAGGTGTCGACGGTCGTTTTGTGATCCAACTATGGGAGCCAGCGCCACGCTGACTCCCATCAAGGAAGGTGTACTCATGTTTAAGCGTTCTCTTGGCTTTAAGATTGCTGGATCCATCGCGGCTCTGACCCTTGCGTCTGCTGGCGCGGCAATGGCGGCCGATCAGGGCCCCACCGACTCGGAGCCCTCCAACGGCGCGATCCTTGTCGAGATCGACCATTCTGATGCCACGGAGGTGGACGTCACTGACGATGCTGCCGACGAGGCCGAAGAAGTTGCCGAGGCTGCTGACGATGCTGCCGACGAGGCCGAAGAAGTTGCCGACGCTGCTGAAGAAGCTGAAGAAGCTGAAGATGCTGAAGGCGATGCCGACGATCAGGGTGAAGTGGCCGACGAGGCCGACGACGACAGCGACGACGGTGAAGATGCCGACGAGGCCGACGAGGCCGAC
>Ga0075527_10000309_pt1 | contig 11222 bp, 10 predicted proteins | sample NGEPer11B_FD_74784 | JGI IMG/M metagenome (GOLD analysis project Ga0075527, IMG submission 74784) | Arctic peat soil microbial communities from the Barrow Environmental Observatory site, Barrow, Alaska, USA - NGEE Permafrost305-11B | ecosystem: Environmental > Terrestrial > Soil > Wetlands >...
CTCCCATTTCGACGCCTTCCGGTTCTTCAGCGAACCGGCCAGAGGGCTGAACGCCCTGTCGCCATCGCGAGATTCCCAGGTGGCCATGGAACAACCCGGTTGCCTGCACGCGACCATGGATCTGTACAAATTGGCGTACAAGCTCTCCCCCGCCCTCGCGAGCGACCTGACGGCCGACTGTTTCGACCTGGCCCGGCAGGTGCGCGAGCTGGACATGCGCGCAGCGCCATATGACCTGCGACCCCTTGGCTACGAGCCGGTGAAGATCGAGACTCCCGACGGCAAGGCGACGTATGTCAACGCCCAGCGCGACTTCGCAGCGCGAGCGCACCTGCTGCGGCGCCGGCTCATCGACGCCTGCGACGCCCTGCTCACCAATGCGTCGGGTGGTTGAGTGAGGGCGGCAACATGGTGGCCGCGTCGCCCCTGGCCGCATCGAGCTGGGATTGGATGAGGAAGATGCTCTCGGTGAGGTCGGCGCCCCTGATGTCGGCACCTCTGAAGTCGGCACCGATGACGTCGGCCATCCTCAGGTCGGCGCCCCTGAGATCAGCTCCAATGAGGTATGCCCCTCTCAGAGAGGCCCCTGTCAGGTCGGCGCCCTGCAGGTCGGCCCCGATGAGGTCGGCTCCCCTGTGGTCCAACTTGTGGCGGACGCCGGCTCGCACGAGCTCACTCGCAGCCAGTAGCAGGTCGTTGACCTCTCGCCGATGTGCCGCCACGTCCAGCTCGATGAGGGCATCCGGGCTCAGGTCGCTGAGATGTTCGGTCTCGTGCCGGGCAAGGGTGAGCTCACCATGTACCGGGCGGGCCGCCTGCAGCGTCAGCGCCTCGCTGACGTACCACAAGAGCTCATGCAGGTCCCGCACGACGGCGAACACCTCAAACATCTGCGCTGCGCTTTCAGGTGCCCGCCGCCAGTCCTGACCGCCGAAAGTGACCTGGGAGACCTTCTGCCCTGCGCCGAAACAGTCGTAGACCGTGCAGCCCCTAAAGCCCTGCTGCCGCAGACCCTGGTGGATCCCGCATCGGAAGTCCGGCTGAAGGTTGGGACAAGCCTGCCCGGCGGGTTTGTTGATCGCAAAGTCCGCCGAGGATGAGAAGGCCGGCGCCACACAGCACAGGGCCAAGCAGCTCTGGCAGTCAGCCCTCAGGCCGGGTCGATCCCCTGCCGCAGAGGGTTCGTCCTGCTCTCGTATCTCAGACAACGTGTGCGATCTCCACCTGATCCAGGGTAGCCGGGCCACGAAAGGCCCTTTGATTTCTATGCGGATCGCCTTCTTGACACCCTCCGGAACCTGGGTGGAAAGTTGTCACGACAACGCACGGATGATGGCACGTCATGTGCGCGGGGTCTGGACTCAGGGGAGCGACCATGACAACTGACGGCAGCGGTTTGAGCATTGCCAGTGTCCGCGAGTCGGTGACTTCGGGCGGCGGAAGCTGGCAGGCGGAGGAGACCGACCACTGGCGACTGTCCCTTGATCAGAAGAAGCTTCGTCTGGGCGCTGTACCACCGCACACCACGCTCGCGGCCCGTGAGGAGCTCGCGCGGCAGAGGATAGCCGCCGAGGCGCCGGCACCCGGCAGTTATCCAGCCAGCCACGATTGGCGCTCAGTGGGCGGTCTGAACTACGTGACACCGATCAAGGACCAGAGCGCCTGCGGTTCCTGCGTCGCCTTCGGGACGGCCGCCACGGTCGAGACCACCGCACGTGTGGCGTTCGGCGCCGGCCTGGTCATCGACCTTTCGGAGGCCGAGCTTTTCTACTGCGTCGCAGAGAAGCAGGGCAGTACCTGTGCCACCGGATGGTGGCCTGATCAGGCGTTCAAGGCATTTGAGGGCTCAGGTGTCACCGATGAGGCCCACTTCCCCTACACGGCCGGCGACCAGAGCTGTGGCCTTACCTCCGGATGGCAAAACGTCGTCACAAAGTTGGCCGCCTGGCACACTCTGACTTCCACGGCGGACATGAAGGCATGGCTCTCGACCCGTGGTGCCCTGTCGGCCTGCTTTACCGTGTATGAAGACTTCTACGCCTACGCCAACGGCGTTTACACCCACCACACGGGCCTCGTGGTCGGCGGCCACTGCATCAGTGTCGTGGGTTACGACGACACCCAGCAGTGCTGGATCTGCAAGAACAGCTGGGCAGACAACTGGGGCGAGGCCGGGTTCTTCCGTATCGGGTACGGACAGTGCGGAATTGACGCCGAGATGTGGGCTGCGGACGCCGTGATCTTGCCTTCAGCCGGGACGGTGCCGCTCTATCGCTACTGGAACTCGAGCATCAGCGACCATTTCTACACGACGAACTGGGCAGACCTCGGCACCGGTAAGTACGGCTACAAGTTCGAGGAGACCCAATGCTACGTGTTCGCCGTCCGGCAACCGGGAAGCGTGCCGCTATACCGCTACTGGAAGAGCGCGGTCGGCGATCATTTCTACACGACGAACTGGGCAGAGCTCGGTGCGGGCCGCTCCGGCTACGCCTATGAAGGCATTGCGTGCTACGTCTTTCCTGGCGCTGGCCACAAGAACGCCGGGGTGTACCGATACTGGAGCCAAGGTGGCACCGACCACTTCTACACCACCAACTATGACGAGCTCGGCGTGGGCAACTACGGATACCATCTCGAAATGACCCAGGGGTTCGTGCCTGCCGGTCCAGGAGCCGCCGCTGCCACCACCCAGGTGGCCGCGGTGCCGGAGGGTTTCCGCGTCGGCGAGATGTCGGCTACGCCAGACTCCATGGCAGACGCGCCCGCGACATTCAGGGTCGACCTCGACGCCACAGGCGGGGCATTCCAGGGACCATGAGCCCTGGCGCAGACGCCGTACCGGCGGCCTTGACGCTGAGGGTTGGCCAGGAACACCAGATCCGCCTGCCGAGCCTTGGCACCGCAGGCTACGTCTGGACGGCGCAGGCAACCGGAGGCTCGGTGGAGGTATCGCACACCCGGGGGTCGGACAGTCCCGCGTCCCCGGGCGCAAGCAGCGACGAGATCATCGTCATCCGCCCGCTCAGCCCGGGTTCGGCAACGGTACGGCTCGAGCAGCGCCGCCCCTGGGCGGTCGGTGATGACCCGCATGACAGCGCGACTATCAGAGTCACAGTTCTCCCGGAGCAGTGACACGGCCAAGGTCGAGCCCAACGGGCGGCAGGGGCGCCTCAGGGCGCACGGGGCGCCAGGACTCACCACGGTGGGCAAGCCACCACTGGCCGATGCGGTGGAAGTCCCGCTCGTAGTCGGCAGCGCCAAAGCCCCACCCCGTCGTCGGTGCGCGCAGCGTCACCGGCTTGCCACGCTCGAGAATGAGCCGGACACCCCAGGTACCCTGCCGTCTGTGGTGGATCACTGCCTGCACGTCCTGCCAGGGAATGCTCCGCCGGCGAAGGCCGCGAACATTGGCGGACTGCGGCCTCAGATCAACGCCAAACGTCCGAATCCACAAACCCTGCGCAACCATCACGCTCCCCAAGACCAGACGGCCCAAGGCTGGCCAGCGCTCCCCGAACCACAGGTCGGGGGCACCGGAGGCAAACATGGAACCTCCAAAGGCCGCTGTCCACACCCAGTCGCAGCCAGAGGTGGGGATTGTCACGTTGGCCTGTGCCGCGCCCGGCTCAATGGTCATCGCAGTCTCGTTCTCTGAAGCCGGGTGGCCGACGTACCACGGCATCGGCGCTCATGACACCACACCGTGGATTCACCAGTACGTTTGCCTCGTGCGGCAGACTCCAAGCGTGGATCTCGCCGGACAGCTCAGCAGCACCGTGACTGCGTTGTCCCGGCTTCACGAACGCGTTCTGGTGGGTATCGACGGCCCCGACGGAGCTGGCAAGACGACCCTGGCCGGCACACTGAAGACGGCGACGACGCACGTGAGGGCACTGCGGGCTTCGGGCCACCCGTGCAGCGCCACCAGCGCGGCGAGCTGTCGCCCCAGGGCTACTACCTCGACAGCTTCGACTACCCGGCGCTGCGAAACACGTGCCTCTTGCCCTTCCTCGGCGGAGAGTCCGCACTGAGGACAACCACGTACGACCACCGCGGCGGCGCCCAGGAAAACATCACCATAGCCGTCCCGACCAGGGCCGTCCTGATCATCGGCGCAGTGTTACTCCTGCGACCACAGCTGCGCGACCTGTGGACACTGTCGGTCTATCTACGCGTGTGTCCGAAGGAGTCCCTCAGGCGCGCCCATGGCCGCGATCTCGAGCTGTTCGGGTCCGCCGAAGAGATCGAGCGCCGTTACCTGGGGCGATACCTTCCGGGTCAGGCCCTGTACCGGCAGCTGGCAGACCCGCAGAGGCTCGCGCACATCCTGGTGGACAACGAACGCAGTGGCGAACCTCGGATCAAGCACTGGTCCCTGCCAGGAGTCACCGATCGCGGCTGATCAACGCCCCCGATGAGGTGGTTTCTTCCTTCCGTCTGGCCCGTACAGCCGGATCCCCATGACGGGGATCATCAAGAACCACAACCAAGAGCCCGTCAGGAAGAACAAGGCCAGCGCGGCGAACGGTGTCAGCGCAATGATCGTGTCGCGCTTGCTGTCCAGGAACCCGCGGGTGCCGCTGGCGGCCACGGTACCGGTCGGCTCCTGCGCCGGACCAGCCTGGGGCAGGTCGGCGAAGAGGACGCCGAGGTCAGCCCGGGTCGCCGCCGCCCTGGCCCGGGTCACCCGCAGCTCATGTTCTCCAGGGTCGAGCCGCCCTGCGCGCCAGTGCTCGCCCAGCAGCGCGATCGCTTTGTCACGCTCAGCATTGCCGACACGTGCGGTGTTTCCCTATACCGTCGTCAGACCCGGCCACTTCGCGGTTCTCGTTGCTCGCGAAGTCCATCCTGCCCGTCAACAGCCTCACGCGCGTCCTGTGGCGCGTGTCGTATGCCATGGCATCCACAGCCGGCTTAGCGGACCTCGACACCCTGGCGCATCAGGCCGTAGGTGATGCCGTCGGTCAGACTGACCCAGCTGGCCTCCACGATGTTGGGCGCGACCCCAACGGTGTCCCACGAGGTCACCCCATCGGAGTGCTCCATCAGAACGCGGGTGGTGGCATCGGTGCCGTGAGCAGCATCGAACAGGCGGACCCGGAAGTCGATCAGCTCGATCTTGGCCAGCTCGGGGTAGGCGCCCGACAGCGCCTGGCGAATCGCCCGGTCCAAAGAGTCCACCGGGCCGTTACCCTCGGCCGTGACGACGACCCGCTGGCCGGCCGCCCACAGCTTGATTGTTGCCTCCGAAACCGGGTCACCCTTGGCGTACGTGTGGTCCGTGATGACTCTCCAGGACTCCACCCGGAAGTAGCTGGGCCGGCTTCCCAGCTCCTCACGCAGCAGCAGGTCGAACGACGCGTCGGCCGCCTCAAAGGTCCAGCCCTGGGCCTCAAGATCCTTGACCCGCTTGACGATTCGCGACAAGAGGTCGTTCTCGCCGCTCAGATCAAAGCCCAGCTCGCGCGCCTTGAGCTCGATGCTGGCCCGGCCGGCCATTCCCGAGACGAGCATGCGCATGTCATTGCCCACGGCCAGCGGGTCGGTGTGCTGGTAGAGATCGGGGTCGACCTTGATCGCACTCGCGTGAAGACCGGCCTTGTGTGCGAAGGCACTCGCTCCGACGTATGGCTGGCGGCTGTATGGAGGGACGTTGGTCACCTCGCTGATCTGGTGTGCGATGCGCGTGGCCTCGGCCAACCGGCTGGGCGGGAGCAGCTGGAGGCCCTCCTTGAGCTGCATGTTGGCGATGACGCTCAGCAGGTCCGCGTTGCCGGTGCGCTCGCCGTAACCGTTGACCGTGCCCTGGAAGTGGGTCGCTCCGGCCCGGATCGCGGCGATCGAGTTGGCGACAGCGCACCCTGTGTCGTTGTGACAGTGAATGCCGAGGGGAGACTTCGTGGCGTCCATCACGTCGGCGACGATGTCCGACACCTCGTGGGGCAGCATGCCGCCGTTGGTATCGCAGAGAGCCACCAGCTCGGCCCCGGCCTCCATCGCCGTCCGGATCACCTCGATGGCATAGTCACGGTCGCTGCGATAGCCGTCGAAGAAGTGCTCGGCGTCCAGGAACACCCGCCGGCCCTCCGCGGTCAGCCAGCCCACCGTGTCACGCACCATCGCGAGGTTCTCGTGCGCCGTGGTGCGCAGGGCGAGTTCGACATGACGCACGTGCGCCTTGGCTACCAGCGTTACCACGGAGGCACCCGAGTCGATGAGCGCCCGGACCTGCGGGTCATCTGCGGCCACGGTGCCCGCACGCCGGGTAGCGCCAAACGCGGTCAGGGTGGCATTACGCAACGAGAGCTCCCGCTGGGCCCGAGCAAAGAACTCCGTGTCCTTGGGGTTGGCCCCTGGCCAACCGCCCTCGATGAAGCCGACCCCGAGCTCGTCCAGGAGCGCGGCAATGGCCAGCTTGTCTGCGATCGAAAGGTTCAGGCCCTCTTGCTGTGCACCATCACGCAACGTGGTGTCGTAGACGTGCAGGTCGGTCATCGTCAGCCCTGTCTCAAACGTTGTTAAAGGCAATGGGGATATATGGCGACAGTTTTGCAGGCAATGGTCTGCTCTGGCATCTTCTTGCCAAGAGCAATGTCACGCCACGCGATCCGCCCGAACGGGATGTGTCCGGGGACGAAAAAACCTCCCAGGGTATGGGAGGTTTGCGCGGCGGGAGATGCCCCGTCGCGCTAGTCGATAATGATGGTGGCGGTAGCCACTACCGTCCAGATGATACTCATTGGACCAGCCTTGCATGCCTGTCCGCCATTGGGCTATCAGTCTCGCAATGTGGTCATCCAAGGTTTTCACCCAAGGTGGTCGTTCAAAGCGATGATGCAACCTGGCCAAACAACCTGGCCAGGCGACGTGCTCACTGGGTGTGCTCAGACCGGCGCCCGGGCACAGGCCTTGACGAAAGCCTCGAACAGCCGGTCGTCCTCGCCCGCCTCCGGGTGCCACTGCACAGCCAGCCGGAACCGTGACTGCGGGCGCTCCATCGCCTCCAGCGTGCCGTCGGGTGCCCAGGCAGCCGGCACGTAGTCGGGGTGAGCGGACACGGACTGGTGGTGATAGCTCGGTATCACGACCTCCGGCCCGAGCAGAGCGCTCACCGTCGTGCCCTCGACCGTGCGCACGCCATGGGTGCCATAGACCCCGGGAGCTGGTGAGTGCTCGTCATGGCCGACCAGGTCGGGCAGGTGCTGCTCCAGCGTCCCACCCGCCGCCACGGCCATCACCTGCATTCCGCGGCAGACACCCAGCACGGGCGTGTCCCACTCGCACGTGACTTCGGCCAGAGCCAGCTCGAGGGCGTCGCGGTCGGGACGCGCCTCCTGCACACTCGGGTGCTGCTGCGCGCCATACCGCTGGGGTTCGACATCGACGCCGCCGGCAAGCATCAGTCCGTCCAGACGCGAGAGCACCGCGCGGGCCATCTCAGCATCAGCGTCCACGCGCGGCGGGATCAGCACGGCGATCCCGCCGGCACGCTCGATCTTGGTCACGTACTCATAGGGCAGCAATGCGTGAGCCATGCTCGCCCACACCCCACGCACGGCTTGCTCGACGTAGCAGGTGATGCCGATGATCGGCCGGGGACTGTCCTTGTCCATGTCGTCTGCGATCCAGGTATCAGAGCGGGGTGACGTAGGCGCCGGTGATCCCGCCATCGACCATGAACTGGGAAGCCGTGATGAAGCTGGACTCGTCGCTGGCCAGGAACAGGACGGCGTTGGCCATCTCCTCGGGCTCGGCGAACCGCCCGGCCGGGATATGGGCGAGGCGTCGTGCGGCCTGCTCCGGATCCGTGGCGAACAGCTCCGCGAGCAGCGCGGTGTTGACCGGGCCGGGGCACAGCGCATTGACGCGGACACCTTGGCGGGCAAACTGCACGCCAAGCTCGCGCGACATCGACAGCACGCCGCCCTTGCTGGCCGTGTAGGAGATCTGCGAGGTCGCGGCGCCCATGACTGCGACGAAGGACGCCGTGTTGATGATCGAGCCCTTTCCCTGTTCGAGCATGTACGGAAGTGCCGCTTTACAGCAGAGATAGACGCTGGTCAGGTTGACCTCTTGTACCCGGCGCCAGGCGTCCAGGTCGGTTGTGAGGATCGAGTTGTCATCGGGAGGGCTGATACCCGCGTTGTTGAACGCGATGTCGACGCTGCCGAACGTGTGTCTCGCCGCAAGGAACAAGGCCTCGACCTGCTCTGGGCTGGTGACGTCACAGTGAACGAACGCTGCGCCGACCTCCTGGGCGATCCGAGGGCCGTTCGCGTCGTCGACATCGCCGATCACGACCGTGGCGCCTTCGGCGGCGAACCGCCGCACGGTGGCCAGCCCGATACCGCTGCAGCCTCCTGTGACGACCGCGACCTTGCCCTGGATCCTGTCTGCCATAAGTGGTGCTGCCTTCCGATTGTGGGTTACTGGGTCAGAGCTGGTCAGCCGGTGGTGATCAGCTTGTGGAGATGAAGACGTTCTTGACGTCCGTGAACGCGTCGAGCGCATCAGGCCCGAGCTCACGACCGATGCCGGACTGCTTGAAACCACCGAACGGAGTCGAATACCGCACGCTGGCATGCGAGTTCACCGAGAGGTTGCCTGCATGAATGCCGCGCGAGACGCGAATCGCCCGCCCCACGTCCCGGGTCCAGATGGACCCGGACAAGCCGTACTGGGTGTCGTTGGCCTTGGCGATCGCATCGGCCTCGTCATCGAAGGGCAGCACGGCCACGACAGGGCCGAAGATCTCCTCACGCCAGACCCGCTCCGTGGTGCTACCGGCAAGAACCACCGTTGCCGGGTACCAGAAGCCGTCGCCGCCAGGTGCCTGCCCACGGAACGCGACATCGACCTGCTCAGCCGAGTTCTCGACATACGAGCGCACGCTCTCTCGTTGGGCCGCGCTGATCAGTGGCCCCATCTGCGTGCTGTCCCGTGATGGGTCGGCTACCACGACGCCCTTGACGGCCTGCTCGAACAACTCCATGAAACGGTCGAAGACATTACGCTGCACCAGAATCCGGCTGCGTGCACAACAGTCCTGACCCGCGTTGTCCAAAAAGGACATCGGAGCGGCAGCCACCGCCGCAGGGATATCCGCATCGTCGAAGATGACGTTGGCGCTCTTGCCGCCAAGCTCGAGGGTGATCCGCTTGACCTGGTCGGCCGCCCCTCGCATGATCCGCTGACCCACGGATGTCGATCCCGTGAAGCAGATCTTGCGGACGGCTGGGTGCGTCACGAACCGCTCACCGACCACCGAGCCCTTCCCTGCAATGACGGTGAAGACACCCTCCGGAAGACCGGCGTCCAACGCGAGCTCGCCGAGCCGGATCGCTGTCAGGGGCGTGAGCTCGGCAGGCTTGAGGACCACTGTGTTACCGGCCGCCAGTGCCGGCGCGAAACCCCAACCGGCGATGGGCATCGGGAAGTTCCACGGCACGATGATGCCAACCGTCCCGAGCGGCTCCTTGAAGGTGACGTCAAGGCCACCGGCGACCGGAATCTGCCTGCCGGTCAGACGTTCTGGTGCGGCCGAGTAGTAGTTGAGGACATCGCGGACATTGCCGGCCTCCCAGCGGGCGTTGCCGATCGTGTGCCCGGCGTTGGCGACCTCGAGCTGGGCCAGCTCCTCCTGGTGGGAGTCAACGACCTCGCTGAAGCGACGTAGCAGCCGGCCACGATCGGCGGGCGCGACGCCACGCCAGGTGGCACCTGCCGCGTCAGCGCGGGCGATGGCTTCATCGGTCTGGTCCAGACCGGCCTGTACCACCGTCTGGACCAAGGCCTCGTTCGCGGGATTGATGACGTCGTGCTCGGGGGCCTGTGCCGGGTTGGTCTGCTCGCTCAAAGTCGCTCAAACCCTCGTACTCGCTCCCAGTCAGTGACCGCTGCGCCGAACGCTGCGAGTTCGATGTCAGCGGCGTGCACGTAGTGCTCCACCACGTCCTTGCCAAAAGCCTGCTGCGCGACGGTGGATGCGGCAAAGAGGTCCCGCGCCTCGAGCATGGTGGCGGGCACTCGCTCCTTGTCCGAGGTGTAGGCATTGCCCACGAAACCAGGCTCGAGCGGGAGCTGCTTGCGGATCCCGTGCAAGCCCCCCGCTAGCATCGCAGCGACGGCCATGTAGGGGTTGACGTCACCGCCTGGCAACCGGTTCTCAACACGCAGTCCGGAACCGCGGCCAACCACCCGCAAAGCACACGTGCGGTTGTCATGGCCCCAAGCGATCGCCGTCGGGGCAAAAGAACCAGGGGCATAACGCTTGTAAGAGTTGATGTTCGGCGCATAGAGCAGCGTGAACTCCCGCATCGTGGCCTGAACACCGGCCAGGAAGTGGTCGAACATCTGGCTGTGTCCGCCGTCGCGGTTGTCGTCGGCGAAGAGCGTCGAGCCGTCCTGGCCACGCAGGGAGAGATGGATGTGGCAGGAGTTGCCCTCGCGCTCATCGAACTTGGCCATGAACGTCAGGCACTGACCATGGACCGCCGCGATCTCCTTGGCCGCGTTCTTGTAGATGCTGTGGTTGTCACAGGTGCGCACGACCTCGTCAAAGAGGAAGGCAATCTCATGCTGGCCCGGGTTGCACTCCCCCTTGGCGTTCTCCACGGTCACCCCCGCGGCATACATCTCGTTGCGGATGTCCCGCAGCAGGGGCTCGACCCTGCTTCCGCCCAGGATCGAGTAGTCGACGTTGTAGCGGTTGGCAGCCGTGAGCCCCTCGTAACGCCGGTCCCAGGCGCTGTCGAAGGAGTCCTCGAAGACGATGAACTCAAGCTCGGTCCCGGCAAAAGCCACACAGCCAAGCTCCGCCGCAGCCGCCTGCTGGGACTTCAGCACGGAGCGGGGCGACGGGCGAACCAAACCGGTGCCGTCCAGCCACACCAGGTCGCACTGCACCGTGGCCGAGTAGAGCTGACCAGGGGTCCGACGCAGCGTCGACAGGTCCATCTCGAACAACATGTCGCCGTAGCCGCGCTCCCAGGAGCTGATCGCGTAGCCGTCAACGGTGTTCATCTCTACATCGACGGCCAGGAGGTAGTTGCAGCCCTCGACACCATGACCAAGCACATGATCCAAGAAATAGTGCCCGTGGTTCCGCTTGCCCTGCAGCCGCCCCTGCATGTCGGTGAACGCCGTGATCACCGTGTCGATAGCCCCCGACTCGATCTCCGAGCGCAGTTCGTCAATGGTCAGTGCTGGTCGGACAGTCA
>Ga0075527_10000310_pt1 | contig 11211 bp, 14 predicted proteins | sample NGEPer11B_FD_74784 | JGI IMG/M metagenome (GOLD analysis project Ga0075527, IMG submission 74784) | Arctic peat soil microbial communities from the Barrow Environmental Observatory site, Barrow, Alaska, USA - NGEE Permafrost305-11B | ecosystem: Environmental > Terrestrial > Soil > Wetlands >...
CCGTCGAACATCACCAGGATGGCCCTGACCGGACGCACCTCCTGCTCCGCCAGCCACACCGGAGTCGAAGCGCGCCTCACCACCGACTCGGTGGTCGTGCCGAGGAGATCGTGCCCCCATCGCGCGTGCTCACCCCGCTTCCCCAGGATGATGAGATCATGGGTGCGCCCCATCTCCGCGATCGTCTCCGCCGGTATGCCTTCCTCCAGCCTCGACTCGACGGCGACTCCGCGACCGTCGAGACTGCGGCGGAACTCCTCGAGGACCCGCTCTCCCTTCTCGCGGAACCCCTGGAGAATCTCGGTGGGCATGGGGATCAGCGGGATGCCCTCGTAGGAGTACTCCAGATACGGCGGCATCTCCAAGAGTCGCACGTCGAGGACGTGCACCCCCACCACCCGCGCCTGATACGCCCGGGCCAGTTCCACGGCGTGCTCTCGCGCCGCGGCGGCGGGCGCGGAGGCGTCCACACCCACCAGGATCGACTTGATCATCTTGCCACCCTCCTTGGAGACGGAAGCCGAGCCCGCGGGACTGAAGTCGCAACCACGGAGCCGGTGAATCTGCTGCACTCGGTCCTGTCATCCCCACACCGAGTCGGATCCAATCGAGGCGCGTCGCCCTGCGTCACCCGGACGGCGGGAGGCGCGGCGCGCTGCCTCACACGCACCGCAGCGGAGAGAGCACCTCAAGGAAGTTACGCAAGATATCCTTACCCGGCTCCGTGAGGATGCTCTCCGGGTGGAACTGCACACCCTCGACGGCGAACTCGCGGTGGCGCACCCCCATGATCACATCATCGTCCGTCCAGGCGCTCAGCTCAAGACAGGAAGGGAGATCCCGCACCACCAACGAGTGGTAGCGCGTCGCCAGAAACGGAGTCGGTATGCCGTGGAACACGGTGCGCCCGTCGTGGTGCACCTCGGAGGTCTTGCCGTGAACGGGCGCTTCGCCTCGCGTCACCCGAGCCCCGAACGCCTGACCGATCGCCTGATGCCCGAGGCACACTCCCAAGATCGGGAACTCCCCCGCAAGCCTCCTGACGACGTCGAGGCTAATGCCGGCTTCGTCGGGAGTGCACGGTCCGGGCGAGATCACGATGTGGGTGGGCCGGCGGTCGCGGATCTGCTCCACCGTTATCTTGTCGTTGCGGTGGACCGTGATGTCGCCGGTGGAGATCTCGCCCAGGTACTGCACCAAGTTGTACGTGAACGAGTCGTAGTTGTCGACGACCAGGATGCGCGCCTCGAGGTGCGGCGCAACAGGTGGCGCGTCCGGCCGCCGGACCTGCGGACTCGCGGTGTGGCCCGGCTCCGTCACGTCGACCGTGCCGCGCTCGATGACGCCTACCCTTTGCGGCGTTCGAGCTCGGCCATGACGTCGGAGAGCGGGATGCCCACGTGCGCCAAGAGCACCAGCAGGTGGTAGAGCACGTCTCCCGCCTCGTACACGGTGTGCGGCAGGTCTCCGGACGCAGCCGCCTCCACGACCTCAGCCGCCTCCTCCTCTACCTTGGCCCCGATCGCGGGGATGCCGCCCCCAAAGAGACGGGCGGTGTACGAACTCTCCGCAGGTGCCGCTTTGCGCCCGACGATGGTGCTTTCGAGGTCGGTGAGCGTCGCGAAGAGCGGCCCGGTCTGCGCGGGTGCGGACAGCAGGCGCCCGTCGAAGCAGCTCGCTGTGCCGGTGTGGCACGCGACACCTGTCTGCTCGACCAAGGCGAGCAACGCGTCGGCGTCACAGTCGAAACGAAGTTCGCGCACCTTCTGCACGTGACCTGAGGTCTCCCCCTTGTTCCAGAGGCTCGCACGGGAACGGCTCCAGAACCACGTGGTCCCGGTCGCGAGCGTCTTCTCGACGGACTCCCGGTTCATGTAGGCGAGCATGAGCACCTCGCCGGTGGACCACTCCTGCACGATGCAGGGCGCGAGGCCGTGCGCATCGAAGGCGATGTCGGGGATCTCCATAAGAGCCTTTCGCGAGACCGGGCTAGGCCTCGACCGTTGGTCGCAGAGAGGACTCGGCGCGACGGTGCCGCTGGTCGTCTAGAACTCCTCCCACCGATCGCGCAAGACCAAGAACATGACTGCCACGTCGTGATACTCGCCGTCGGCGGTCTTGAAGAAGTCCTTGAAGATGGCGACTTGACGGAAGCCGACCTTCTCGAACGCGCGTTGAGCGATACTCGAACCCACCGGCACTTCGGCGCGAAGCTGCTCGAGTCCTAGCTTGCCGGCGGCTGCGACCAACTCCTCAAGCATCAGGAGACCCAATCCGCGGCCGCGGGCCTTCCCTCCAATAGAGACCCTCACTTCGGCGGTATGGCGCAGGCTGGTTCCCGGATTCAGGTGAAGGGTGGCATCTGCGATGATCTCGTCGTCGACCTGCGCCACCAGAGGGAACACGTTCTCGTAGTCCAGGCTCTCCACCCACGCCGACACGAGGGCCGCGTCCGTCACATCATGGCGCAGCAGACGACGGTCGTTCTCGGGGATGGTGGCGAACATCGCCGCGAGGCGGCCTCCGTCGTCAGGCGTGAGGGGCCGGAGCACCACGAGGGTGCCGTCCTTGAGCTTGACGACCTTGCGAAATAGCTTCAGCTGTTCGAATGGCATGTGCATCCTCCGCGCGGTCGGCTGGCTTCGGCACGAGAGTATGATACATATGGCCGATGGGGATGGGAAGGCGGAAGAGACCACCCGGCACCAACGCTCAAGACCAGGATGGTGACATGCGCGGCACCGCGGAGCTGATCTTCACCGGCGACGAACTCCTGCGCGGAGACATCGTCAACACCAACCAAGCCTACCTGGGAGAGCGACTGCTCGAACTGGGCGTCTTCGCCACACACGCCGTCTCTGTGACTGATGATCGCGAAGCGATCTCGCGGGCCATCGTCTCCTCGCTGCTGCGCCACCCGGACATCCTGATCCTCTCGGGGGGTCTCGGTCCGACAGAGGACGACCTCACACGAGAAGCCGTCTCGGATGCCCTCAACCGACCTCTCGTGCTGCACGAGGAACTTCTTGAGCTGATCCGCGAACGGTTCCGCATGCTCGACATCCATATGGGCGAAAGCAATCGCAAGCAGGCCCTGATCCCCACGGGGGCGCAGGCCATCCCGATCGTGGGGACGGCACCGGGCTTCTGGATCGAAGATGGGGAGACTCTCATCGCCGCGCTGCCGGGCGTACCGCGGGAACTCGAGCAGATGTGGACGGGGACCCTCGGCCCCCTCGTCTCCCACAGGTTGGGGCAGCGGGAACCGGCGGGCGAGCCCGCCGTCCGCAGGCTGCGTCTTCACGGCATCGGGGAATCGACGCTTGCCGACGTGTTGAGCGAGATACCGTGGCGGGGAGAGGGTGTCGAGATCGGGACCCGAGCCTCGCTGGACGGGATCACCCTGATCCTACGGGCCCAGCCGGACCGCAACTCGCGCGAGCGCCTGGCCGAGGTGGAGGAACGGGTCCGGGACGTACTGGGAGCCAAGATATTCGGCGCCGACGACGAGACGCTGGCCGGCGTCCTGGGTTCGCTCCTGCGCGACCGGGGATTGACCCTCGCCACTGCGGAGTCGTGCACGGGCGGACTCGTCGCGAAGCGCCTCACCGACCAGGCGGGGAGCAGCGACTTCTTCCTCGGGGGCGTCGTGACCTACGGCGACGCCCTGAAGACCCAACTGTTGGGAGTCGATCCAGACCTCCTGCGCGAGCACGGAGCCGTGAGCGAGGAAGTGGCTCTAGCGATGGCCAGAGGAGCGCGGGAGCGGCTGGGGGCCACGTGCTCCATCGCCGTGACCGGCATCGCCGGCCCGACAGGTGGCACCGCTTCGAAACCCGTGGGCCTCGTCTACGTGGCCACGGCGATCGGCGACGAAGTCCTGGCGCGCCGGTTCAACATGTTCCGCTCGCGTGATGAGATACGCGAGCGCACCGCCTACGCCGCACTCGACGTCCTTCGCAGGCGTCTGCTCGACTCACTCGACCGGTAGACCGCGGTCGAGGGCGCGCGCCGGCCGACGGGCGTGCGCACGGGGAGCACCGGCGTTCCGTGGTCCGCCATATGCGGCGGGGGGACCGGCGCCCCGCGGGTCCCCTGAGCACCCGTGAGCGCCTCGCGGCGCTTCCCGGCGCCTCCGACTCCTACGGCGTGCGCGGCTTGCAGATGACCTCGAGGATCTCCAGGTCGAAGAACGTCTGCGCATGGGCGGGCTTCAGCACCAACGCCGTGTCCAGACCGCGACCACTGCCTCCGCAGGCGATTATCTCCTCGTGCGCCGGGATCATCCCCGCATCAGCCGCCATGAGCGAGACCTCGACTGCCACCTTGGTCCCTTCACCCATGCGCTTGAGCGTCTGCGCGATGATCTCCTCCACCTGCCAGGTGTTGAACTTCTTGCGGACGGAGCGGCCCACGCCCCCGAACGCGTGCGTCGTGGTGAGGACCTTGCCCCCCTTCGCCTCGATCTGAGCTCTGGTCTCGGCCGGCATCTGCTGGGTGCCCGGACCGCCGTAGCCCGTGGAGTGGCTCACGACCACCACGCCAAGCCCCTTCAGATTCTCCACCGCCCGTAGTCCGGTGGCGCCCGCCGTGGACGGCACCACGACAGTGTTGATGCCCAATAGGGCCGCCCGCTCGGCCACGAGTTCGAACACCGTGTCGGTGTTTGCCGTGCCTCGGCTCTCGAAGTAGGTGATGGTGCGCTCCAAAATGACTCCCTCTGATTCTCGATTCCTAGATCGTCTCAGCTTCTCAGATCACGTACAGCGCCACGACCAGGAAGTGGCACACGGCGCCCCCCAATACGAAGAGATGCCACACGGCGTGCGTGTAAGGTACCTTCTTCAGGACGTAGAAGATGGTGCCGAACGTGTAGGCGAGACCTCCCGCCGCCAACAACCACACGCCCGGCTCCGCCAGGTGGGCCGCCAGCGGACGGATCGCCACGACCACGAGCCACCCCATCATGAGGTAGACCGCGACGGAGACCCATTTGGGCCGGTACACCCAGAACGCCTCCGCCACGATGCCTGTCACCGCCATGGCCCAGATCACAGCCAACATCCACCAGTAGCCGCTGTCACGCAGGGTGACGAGGATGAAGGGCGTGTATGTCCCTGCGATCAGCAGGTAGATGCCGGCGTGGTCGAGGATCTTGAACACGTGCTTGACTCGGGGTTGCGAGAAGCTGTGGTAGAGCGTCGACGCGGCGAACTCAAGCAGGAGCGTCACGCCGAAGACGATGGCGCCGGCGAGCCTCCAGCCATCCGACGTCCGGGTCGCAAAGGCCACGAGCAGCGCGAGCGCGGCGGCGCTCAGCCCCGCGCCCACCCCGTGGATCACGCTGTTCGCGATCTCCTCGCCGAGCGAGTACGGTCGCTTCACGCGCAGTCTGCCGGTCCCAGCGCCCACAAAACCTCCCGATCGACCGAATAGAAGACGATGCAGCCAAGTATAATGTGCCGAAGGCCGCCGTGCATGGACGTAGCATCCGGCGGCAGAGTGCGTGCCCGATACGAACGGGAGGTCGGAGAATGGATGAGCGGCTCACGGCGTTGCTGGCGGTCATCATCCCGTTGGCGATCATCCAGCTCGGGCTCATGATCTGGGCCATCATCGACCTCGTTCGACGTGAACGCGTGCGAGGGGGCAGCAAGCTCATCTGGGCGCTCGTGATCGTCTTCGTCAGCACCATCGGGTCGATCCTCTACCTGGTTTGGGGACGCCAAGAGTGACTCCCGCTCCGGCCATCGTTCTCAAGGAGCTTACCCGCGACTACGGCACCACGCACGCCGTCGACTCGCTGACCCTTAGTATCCCCCAGGGCGAGGTGTTCGGCTTCCTCGGACCGAACGGCGCGGGCAAGACGACCACCCTCAAGATGCTCGCCGGACTCATCTCCCCCACGTCGGGACAGGCTATCGTCGCCGGAGAACGCGTGCTGCCTGGGTCGGTGAGTCTCTCGGTGGGTCGCAAGGTGGGGTTCTTGGCGGAAGAGCCGCGCTTCTACCCCTGGATGAGCGGTCGCGAGTTCCTCGTGTTCATCGGGCGTGTGTTCGGTCTCGGTCCCTCTGCGGCGGGCGACCGGGCCGACGGCCTGCTGCAGGCCATGGGCCTCGAGGATCGCGGCGGCGAAAGGATCAGAGGGTACTCGCGCGGCATGCGCCAGCGCCTGGGGATCGCCCACGCCTTGATGGGAGACCCCGAGGTGCTCCTGCTCGACGAGCCCGCCTCCGCGCTCGACCCCATCGGCCGCAAGGAGATCCTTGAACTCATCGGGTCCCTGCGCGGCAAGGCCACCATCGTGATGTCGTCACACGTTCTTGAGGACGTTCAGCGGGTGGCCACGTGGGTCGGCGTGATCAGCCAAGGCCGTCTCCTCGCTGAGAGCCCGCTCAAGGAGCTGCTTCGACGGTATGCGCGACCGGCATACACGCTGGAGGTGTCCGGCGCCGATGAGCGCCGGGCCGTGGCGCGAGCGTTGGCGTCGGAGCCCTGGCTCGTCGAGTGCGTGGAGGAGGGTGCGGCCCTCCGGCTGCTCGTGGACGACCACATAGCGGCGCAGGTCCGGGTGCCTACCATCCTTTCCGACCTCTCGGCGCACCTGGCTGCGTTCAAGATGGACTCCCCGTCGCTCGAGGATGTCTTCATACGGCTCGTGACCGATGGCGCCCATGCTGCCCAGGAGAACGCGCGATGAGCCTGGTGCGCGTCCTCGTCGCTAAGGAGGCGCGGGAGCTGCTCAAGACCCTCCGTGTGATCATCTTGCCGGCGGTGTTCGTGTTCTTCGGCATCGCCGGGCCCGGGATCATCCGACTCCTCCCCATCCTCCTGAAGAGTTCCGAGGCGCAGGGACTCGACATGGCCCTGCCCGACTTCGGACCTGCCGACGGGTTCGGGCAATTCCTCGAGCTGGCGCGCCAGATGGGCCTGCTTGCGGTGCTCATCGTGTACATGGGGATCGTCGCCGGAGAGAGGCGCGACGGCATGCTCGCCACGCTGTTCGTGAAGCCGGTGCCGCGCTCCCTCTACCTCGCGACCAGGTGGCTCGTCAACGGCGCCTACGTGGTCGTCTCGTTCTTGCTGGGTGCGGCCGTGGCGCTGGTGTACACCTTGCTGCTCCTCGGGCGGGTCGACGTGGGTGCGGCGATCAGCGCCACCCTTCTCTACGCAGGCTACATGCTGCTGGCGTTCTCCTGGACCACCTTCTTCTCAGCCTGGATGAAGAGCCCGCCGGCGGCGGCCGGGCTCAGTGTGCTTCCCCTGTTCGCGCTACCAGTTCTGGGCGTCCTCTGGGAGCCGCTCGGAACGTACGGCCCGTACGGAGCCGTGGCGGCCGGCACTGCCGCACTCGGGATGCTCGGCCTCCCGGCGGTGGCGATCCCCGCGTCGGCCGTGATCAGCGCAGTGCTCAATCTTGGGTGGAGCGTGCTCCTGGTCGTGGGCGCCCACGCCGTCCTGAGGCACGCCGAACTCTGACGGGTGTAACTCGGCCGGGCCCCGCTCAAGCGACCCCGGCCGGTCCGCGGGCGCTGACGTGTGTGCAGACGTGCAGGCGGCCGTCCCGCGGACGCGGCGCCGTCGGCCGCCGCGGCAGTCAGTCGCCTGCGACGGTCACTCCCCTACCCTGTCGAGGTTCTCGGCCAGGCGCGCGCCGTCGGCGGTGGACGCCTCGAAGAAGCGCTCCCACGATTCGTCGGGCGCGTAGGCGCGGACCGTCACCGTCTCCCGCTCACGCGCCTGTCCGTAGCGGGCGACGAGAGCGGCGGCCTCGACCAGCGTCTGCTCGCTCGCCGTAGCCGAGAGGACGCCGGCCACCGGCCCACCCACATCCACACCTTCGAGAACGGCAGTCAGCACGTGCCGCAGATTGAACAGACGGCGATTCTCAAGGTCCTCCCGGGGAACGATCACCCATTCGCCTGCGCTGGAACGGAAGTGCCGCCCCGCTTTGAGCAACGTCACCTGAGGCATGGACGGGTCGGGGAATTCGCAAAGCAGCTCGCGCACGCGAGACGCGAAGCCTGGGTCGGTGAGGAGGCAGCCGCCCGCCGGACACGGGTAGTCGTTGATGCCCATCTCCTCGGCCAACGCTATCTGTTCCTTGCGGCCGCGACCACTGATCGAGAGCAACTTCTCCCTGTCGACGATGCCCGCTTCTTCCGCCTCGGTGGGCGGGAAGTGTCGTGCCGAGAGCGGCCGCAGGATCTTCCCTACCAGACCCGATTCGGCCTCGATGATGTCCATCGCCTTGCGTCTTTGAGACATCGGCCGTTGCCCCACCACCTCACCGCTGACCAGGAAGGTGGCCCCTATCGTCTCCATGTACTCAGCCGCCTTGCGGAAGCTGATGATGCGACAGTCCAAACACGGGTTGAGCCCCCGGCCGAATCCGTGGCGCGGATGCTTGATCGCCTCCAGCAGAGCCTCGGAGTTGTTGACGACCTTCAGGGGCACGCCGAACTGGCGCGACGCCTCCCTGGCCTCGGACCGACAACCCTGCGCGGTGCAGGTGCAGAACGGGGTGACGAAGTTGATGGCCTCGATTTCGATGTCCTGATCGAGCATCATCTTGATGGCCACCCTGCTGTCCAAGCCTCCGGAAAGGAGGGCTACCGCTTTTCCTCGTGCCATGCTCGTGTCTCTCCTCGATCGCTCGACGACCGGGTCGGGTCAACCCGGCATCCGCCCGGCGACTATGTCTTCTTCCGTGAACAGATCGAGTCCCGCGCGCCGCAGCAGGCCGGCCGTCACGCCCGAGCCGGGGCGCAGTGTACCCGTGAACGTCCCGTCGTAGGTCTCGTGCACGCCGCAGGACGGGCTCCGCGCCTTCAGCACAGCAGCCCGCGCCCCCACCAACCGGGCGACTGCCAGCGTCTCCGCCGCGCCCCTGTGGAGCTGCGAGGACACGTCGCGACCGTCGCACGCGAGCACCACTTCCGCGGCGCCGCCCTCAGTCGGTTCCCCTTGGATCTCGGCCGGGGGTCGCGGTGTGGGCAAGCCACCGAGCTGCTCAGGGCATACCGGAACGAGCGTAAACCGGCCGCCAAGACCCGACACCGCCGCGTGGCGGTTGTGACCGCCGTCGTACCTGGTGCAGAGGCCGACCAAGCAGGCGCTCACCAAGAGGCGCGGCCGTTCTCCCCGGCGCTCGGCGTCAGCCGTCGGCTCGGCAGTCCGACCGGCGGTACACCCGTCGGGTCGCCCGTCGAACCGGTGCACCACCCCATCGCTGATCCACTCTGCGCTCACGACGTGCAGGCCGACAAGGGCTCGCGAGAGCCCTCCGTCCTACAGTGCTTCCCGCTCGTCGAGCGCCTGAAGGATGTCCTGCAACTCGACCACCTTGCCACTCAGAGCGAGAAGCTCGGAGGCCAGCCGCTCACCGGCCTGTCCCACCCGCGCTCCCGCCTCGGCGTCCATGAGGTCCTCCTGCAGAAGTTCCTCGATCTCGTCGAGGTAGAAGAACGCTTCGTCGAGCTTGAGCTTGACCTTCTCCAGGTTGCCGATGATCCGTTCCATCGTTTCCCTTCTTCCGGATGACAGGCCGCCGGGTTCCGAAGCCGAACACTGCGAGGCGGCCCCGACGCGCCCTCGCCTGATCGCCGCGGTTCTCTTTTCCACCTCAAGAGGTTACCATCCCACGAGGGAGAAGAATCGTCCGCCCGCTCGCCGCGTGGCCGCACGGAGCCGAGCCGAAGCCCCCGACCGACCGGAGGAACACCTTGAAGGAGCAGAGACCCCCAGCACCGCCCATATCGCCACGTTTTCGCATGGTGCTCTGGCTGGCTATCGGCATTGTGCCCGTGATCATCTATCCGATCCTCGCCTACATGGTCTCCAACACTGGATACACGGGCCAGACCGAGTACTCCGACTCCATCATCGGCGCGTTCGTGGCACTCGGGATAATCGTCCTCTTCTTCAACCTAGGACTGATGCGACGCACGCAGGCCGAGACGAACGACCGCTCGTACATCCTTTGCCTCGCCATGGCCGAGGCGATCGGCATCGAGGGCTTCGTCCTCTATCTGATCATCGGATGGAACTGGGGATTCTGGGCCATGCTCGTCATGTCGCTGCTTTCAGCCCTACCGTTGAGGCCGAGGGGAGCCCGCGGGTAGGGCTCACTCGATGAAGGTCGCGCGCCGCCGGCTGCCGGAAGCGCAGCCCGGCCGTGCCTCGACCCGGGAGAAGACGGCATGATCGAGAAGAGGATCTGGGTCGAGATCGGGGCCGGAGACAGGGTCTCCGCAGTCGTGAACCGGCCCGAACGGTGCGTGCGCGGGGAGACTCCCGGCCTGTTGCTCTCCCACGGGGCGAAGAACGACCTCGACCACCCTCTCCTGGCAGCGGTAGCCCACGGTTTGGCGGCCCTTGGGGCGGCTACCGTACTCCGCTTCAACTTCGCCTACGCGGAACACGGAGCGGACACACCCGACCGCCTGGACAGACTCGAGCATGTCTATCGACGGGCTCACGACGCTCTGGTCGACGATGAGCTGTGCCCACCCGGCCCGCTCTTCCTCGGCGGCAAGTCGCTTGGAGCGCGGGTGGCTGCCGGCCTGGGCGCGCGTCACCATGAGGGCGAGGGGCTGCTCGCCAACGGCTTGGTGTTCCTCGGGTACCCACTGCACGGACCGGGCAGATCCCACAGTCCTCGTGTCGACGTCATCGACCGGATCGACCTGCCGAGCCTCTTCCTCGAGGGGACGAACGACCCCTTCTGCGGTCTGGATGTGCTGAGGCCGGCGCTCGCCGCGATGCCTCTTCCGGGGGAACTCTGCGTGGTCGAAGGGGGCGGTCACTCGCTCGAAGTGGCGCGCTCGTCGAGTATCGGCCAGAGTTCGGTGGACACCGGGATCGTCGAAGCCATCGCCGCCTTCATCGCCGCGCACTCCTAAGAACGACCCCATCGAGGGCGGACGGGCGCGGCGGGAGAACGGCCTGCTGCAGCGGCTACCGCGCCTGCGGGCAGACGGCCACGCACCCCCCGCAGCCTACGCACCAGTTCCGGTCGAACGAGCCGGGAAGCATCGCGGGACAGTCTTCGGTGCAGAGGCCGCAGTCATCGCACTGTGAGGATTCGGACACCCCCGTTCCCGTCAGCCGAGCGAGCGGAGCGTCGCTCACCAGGCCGAAGAGCGTCAGACCGAGCCCGTGACGCGGGACCACGAGCATGTGGACGGGGCTCAGGTCGCCCAGGCCTGC
>Ga0075527_10000317_pt1 | contig 11094 bp, 9 predicted proteins | sample NGEPer11B_FD_74784 | JGI IMG/M metagenome (GOLD analysis project Ga0075527, IMG submission 74784) | Arctic peat soil microbial communities from the Barrow Environmental Observatory site, Barrow, Alaska, USA - NGEE Permafrost305-11B | ecosystem: Environmental > Terrestrial > Soil > Wetlands >...
CATTCCTTGCGATCACTTCGCCGCCCACCGGGGAGAACACGTCGCTGACTGACTTGGTCGATTCGAGCTCTCCAACCACCGTCCCGGCTTCGACCACATCGCCCACCGCAGGCAGGTCGACATACACGATGTCGCCGAGCTGGTCCTGGGCATAGTCGGTGATGCCGATCGTGGCGACGTCGTCATCGATCCGCACCCACTCGTGTTCTTCGCTGTAGTGAAGGTCCTCGGGAATCACAAACTGCTCCTCAATTCGTCATGATGTGGGTCGAGCGTACTCCGGAGGCTTGACGTCAGCCAGAGCCGTGATCGTGATCTTGTCGCGTGTCTCGACGGTCAAATTTCCACCACGGCTTTCGACCTTGTCCAGCAGGCCTCCGCGAAAGCGAACTGCCTCGGCGAGCGTATTCGGATCGCCGATCGCCTCGATCACGAAAGGACGTTTGATTTCGCGCCCATCGATGCGGATGCTCTGACCGTCATCGAGAAAGTAGGTTTGCGCGACGATGCGGGCTGTCCCGTTGATGACGATCACTTCGGCCCCCGCATCGCGGAGTTCATCGACGCCGTCTAGAAGTCCCGAAGCGTCGACTTGCCGTTTGGGATCGGTGATCGTGAGTCGCACGCCTTGCCCCGTGGCGCCGACCGAGCCGGCAAGAATAGCGAGGTCTTCGGCCTGTTTGCGCGCCTGTTCGGCCGCCTGCTCAGACCGCTCGGTCGTCGAAAGAAGATCATCGCGAGTCGCGCTGAGATCGTCCACTTGGGAATTGACCCGGTCATTGGCCGAGTCGAGCGACTGCAACAACTCGACAAGCTCTCCTTTGCGGACACCGCTGTAGTCGGTGTCGTCCCGTCCGGCAAGTTCGACTGTCATGGCGAACGCCAGCCCGCCCAGCAGGATTGCCATCACAATTTGCGAACCAGACGGTTTGAGAAGTGAGCGCCAGCCCTGGTCAGGCATGGAAGATCCGCCTTCGGATGGCGGCCGCATTGGCAAAGATCCGGATGCCAAGCACGACAACGACACCGGTCGACAACTGAGAGCCGACACCCAATTGATCGCCGAGGAACACGATGAATGACGCAATGATCACATTCGAGATAAAGGAAATGACAAAAACCCGGTCATGGAACCTGTTCTCACCCAACGCGCGGAGCGCGCCGATCACGGCATCAAGGGCCGCCACGATGGCAATCGGGAGGTAGGGCAGCAGCGCTGCGGGCACTGTCGGTTGGAGGATCAGACCGACAATGACGCCCACGACGAGGCCGAGTACCGGAATCATGATTCTCCTTCGATCGCTTCAGCATGAAAGACGTCGACCCGTTTTTCCGGCGCCGAAGGCACTGCCAAGTCCCCCGACGCTTCCACGTCGAAGCGTAAACCGCCCGACTGTACGCGCTGCACCCAGTACTTTCCGGCGGGGTTCGACCCGATGCGTTCTTCGAGCTGGTCCTTGTTACCCAGCGCGACAATCGTGTACGGGCGGGCCAGCGACCGGTAGTTGGCTGTAATGGATTGCCTGGAACGGCCTATGGCCGACAGCGTGCTGAGCCTGTTGCCGTTGATGGAGATCGCTTCGGCACCGGCATACCAAAGCCCATTGACGAGAATCTGCAGATCGGTCTCCGTGACCTGCCCGCTCGTAGGCGCGTCCGCCAGTCCATTGCTGTCCACCGTGATCTGGATGCCCTGTCCGGTGGCCGCCGCCTGTGCGGTCAGCACACGCAAAGCAACCGCTTCGGGATTGCCGCCCGTATCGGACTTCTGCAGTTCGAGCACCTCTTTGCGCAAGCCGAGGGCTTCCTTGCGGTTCTCGGCGAGGTTGTCCTTGCGGACTCCGATGTCGGAAATGAGCGCATCACGCTCGAGTTCGTCGATCGGACGGTCGGTGCGGGTCTGCACCGCAGCGATGGTCACCATGAGCGCGAGCAGCATCACCGCCGTCGCCGAAGCCAAGGTGCCCAGTCCACGGGAGCGCGAATACTTGCCCGACCGGACTTCGTAGTAATCGTCATCGAGCGCGTTTTCGGCAATCGAATCCAGCAGGCCCTTGCCACCATACTGGTCAAATCCGGGTGGTGGATCGATGTGTGTCATCGGCGCTTCGCCTACCGCGCGACCGGAGGGGTAGCGGCGAGCAGGCGTTTCACCTGGAATGCATAAAGGAGGCCGGCCCACCAGTAAAGCGACACACCCCAGATCGTGAACGCCCAGCCGAACACGTTGGCCAGGTCGGCAATCGTCCCCTCGGCGTCACCGAGCAGCAGCAGCGGGAACGCATACAGCAGACTCGCCGTCGCCGCTTTGCCGAGGAAGTGCACGGGCAGCGAACTGTAACCACGGGTGCGAAGGAACGGTATGAGCCCAAAGAGGAATACGTCGCGTAGCGGCAACAGCACCGCGAGCCACCACGGGATGATGTCGCGCAATCCCAAGCCGATGACGACGGCCAGGATGTAGAGCCGGTCGGCCACTGGATCAAGGATCGCGCCGATCTTGGAGGCTTGGTCGAGTCGACGCGCGAGCTTGCCGTCGAGGTAGTCGGTGATCCCCGACACCATCAGAACCACGAGGGCCCACTCGTCGGCTTCGGGTCCGAGCACGAGCCATAGGAAAAGCGGCACCAAGAGGAGTCGGACGAAACTGAGCGCATTGGGGATCGTCAGGATGCGGTCGTCGCCCACGTCATTCCTTTCGGCGATGGCTTTCTTAAAGGGCAAGACTAGGTCATTCAACGCGTCGTTACCGCTCGGGCGCATGAGACACGCACGACCGACCTCTTGCGTCAGGGAAGAGGACTGACAGACTATGAGTTGGTACACCTCACAACTACAAATCTGGAGGAGTAGACATGGCTGCTTACAGCCTTCCTGACCTGTCATACGATTACGGAGCTCTTGACCCCCATATCTCGGGCAAGATCATGGAGCTTCACCACTCCAAGCACCACGCCGCCTACGTCGCTGGCGTCAACAAGGCGCTCGATCAGCTCGAAGAAGCCCGCGCCAACGAATCCTTCGGCACCATCAACCAGCTGGAGAAGGACTTCGCGTTCCACCTCGGCGGACATATCAACCACTCGATCTTCTGGAAGAACCTCTCCCCCGAAGGCGGCGACAAGCCCACGGGCGACCTGGGTGCCGCCATCGACGACAACTTCGGTTCCTTCGACGCGTTCCGCGCACAGTTCAACGCGGCCGCCCTCGGCCTCCAAGGGTCCGGTTGGGCGATCCTCGCCTGGGAGTCGCTTGCGAAGAAGCTCGTGGTCGTCCAGCTCTACGACCAGCAGAGCAACATCCCGGCAACGCTCATCCCGATCCTGCAGCTCGACATGTGGGAACACGCGTTCTACCTCGACTACCTCAACGTCAAGGCTGACTACGTCAAGGCATTCTGGAACATCGCCAACTGGGCAGACGCCCAGGAGCGGTTCGCCGCGGCATCCGCCGCACAAAACGGCATCTTGCTCCCGTAACGGCACGACTCCTGAGTCTGGGTCCGTCGGCACCGTGTCAGTCAGCACTGTGCCGGTCGGGCCCAGACCTATGTCTGGCTACGGATTGCGACGGCGGCCATGCTCCTGCAGCTCAGCCAAATAGGCGTTATATGCCTCGAGGTCCCGGTCGGAGTTTTGTGCTTCGGCCCGGTCGAATCGCCGCGACTCACGCCGGTCCGAGGTGAACCACTGCACGAACAGCGCACCCATGACCAGCATCAAAGGAATCTCACCCATCGCCCACGCGATACCGCCGCCGAGGTATTGGTCGGCCAGGAGATCCTTCAGGTACGGCCGATCCAGCCACTGCCAGTAGTCGTAGGCAAAAACTCGCCTGCTCGACATGACCGAAACAGCGAAGAAGGCGTGGAACGGAATCGTGACCATCAGCACACCGAACCGCAAGAGCGGCGGCAGTTTGCGCGGCGACGGATCGACCCCGATGATCACGTAGTAGTAGAGGGTCCCGACCGCAAGGAAGTGGAGTTCCATCACGGAGTGCCCCCAGTGACTTCCCATCAGCGTCGTGAACAGGTTGGTGAAGTAGAGCCCGTACAGGCTGCCGACGAATAACGCCGGTCCGAGGATCGGGTGGGTGATGAACCGTGAGAACTTCGAATGCAGGAATGCCACCAACATCTGGCGCGGCGCGATCTCACCGGGCTGGCGCGGACCAGGCAGCGTTCGCAGGACTAGTGTCATCGGCGCGGCCAAGATGAGGAAGATCGGCGCCACCATGGAGAGCATCATGTGCGACACCATGTGGGCACTGAACAGCACGTGGGAGTAGACACCCAGACCGCCAAATGTCGCCCATGCGACGATGATAAGGCCGACGAACCATGACAGCGTCCGGCCGACCGGCCAAGCAACGCCACGTCGATGCAGGACGACGAGACCGCAGGTGTAGAAGGCGGCCAGCAGGCCGACGATCGCGAGACCCACGCCGTTGGGACTCCAGCCCCAGAAGATGCGCAATGCAGTTGGCACGGGCGGAATGGGTCCGCCGAGCAACTCTTCGACGGGTGTCTTGAGCAGGTTGTCGGGCACGGGTGTCGGCGTCCTCGACAATGCGACAGCCAGCGCAATGGTGGCGGCCATGACAAACAATTCGGTGGCGCACAGGCGGAGGAACCCGGACCCATCTTTGACGATCTTTTTGCGCTGTCGGTAGCCGAAGACGCCAAGCGCGCCGATGGCGACGGCCTTGCCGATGACAAGTTGGCCATACGCCGAGCCGAACAGTTCATTGAACGCGCCGAGCCTGACAGCAGCATTGGCGACGCCGGATACGGCTACCAACGCAATACACCAGGCCGCAAGGACCGAGAAACGGGCAATCGCCGCTGGCAACCGTTTGCTGCCGTGCCAGGCGATCCAGCCAAGGGCGGCAAGGCCGCCCACCCACAGGGAGACACCCGCCAAGTGCAAAAGGAGGCTCACCGTGGCGAGGTCGTGGGAGCCCGACGAAGCGGCGTGCCCGGTCAAGGAGACGGGTGCGAGACCGGCGAGCGCGATCCCGAGCAGGATTGCGAGTCCTTTGATGCTGATCGACCAGCGGGCCACGAAGGCGACGACGAAGGCGATGAGCGCCTGGCCCAGGATTCCCATGCCGAGCGAACTGTCCCTTGCGAGCCCCGACAGCAAAGGCCACGACAAGGTGCGCGACAGTGGCACCGCGAAGATATCGGAGACGGTGAACACGTATAGGGCGAGGCTGAGGATTCCCCATGCGAGTGCCGTTCGGTGCGCCCAACGGATGCCCTGGGACGAGAGGCCCTGCACCGTCTTCCCCGAAGACGGCAGCAGGAACACCGCCGCGAGCAGGAGCCCGAGCGTCAGGAATGATGCAACATCGCTGAAGAGTTTGATGACTGGGAGACCCCAACCGGTCAGCACGCCCGGGTCGGGGATTCCCGGTGGCACGGGTTGCGGCGCTCCCCCGCCCAGTTCGAGCGCGAGGACGAGGACCATGGCCGCGGCGAAGAATGTGGCGGCGGCCCAACGAGCGGTGTTAGCCACGCCATCGCCTCGCCGGCCACAACAGCAGGCCTAGCGCGACGACAACCGCCGAGGCTCCCCAGATCAGAAGCGTTCGGTGCTCATTCACGAAGGACTGTTCGTCTGCCTGCGGCGCCGTCGCTGCGGCATTGACGGTCTTGCCCGTTGCCACTGTGAAGGTGAGCGTGCCTTTGATCGGGTGGCCGTCGGTGGAGACTACCCGGTATGACAGCGAGTATTCGCCGCGGATGTCGAGATCCTTCAGCCGCACGCTGACCTTCTGATCAAGCACAGTCGGTTCCCCGGCCGTGGCATCGTCGCCGTTCGGCGCCGTGACAACGAGGTAGGCGGGCTTGCCGATGTTTTCGCTGAAGGTGGCGCTCACCTCAGTCGGCAGCCTCTGCACGGTCGCCCCGTTCTCCGGGTTGGTAGAGACAAGCGATGCGTGGGCGTATGCGGGCAGCGCGCCCAGAAGCAGCGACATGAATATCCCCGCTCCGAGGCACGCGGCGGCTCGAACTCTAGGCATCGTTCCCATTCTTACGGCGTGACAGAACCAGCGCGCCGGCGGCCACCGCCAAGGCCGTGCCGCCGAGGCCGCGGGCAACTGGGTCCGATTGGCTGCTTGAGTCCTCTGATTCAGCCAACTCATCGCCGCCGGTGTCGTTATTCGCAGCGCCGTGGCCGGTTCCGCCTGTCAACGACAGTGTCGGTGCCGGATGCTCGGGTTCGGCACCACCCTGGGCGGTCTCGTCCCACGCGGCACTGGTGCCGTCGTCATATCCCTGGATCGTCTTGAAGACCAATTGTTTCGACTCGTCGTCGGGGAATGGGCCCACTGATAGCTCGAATTCGTCGAACTGGTGCGGCGCGATACCGGCTCCGCTTGTCGTCCAGGTCATCGAAGACACCGTCTCGGAGACCTCGAACTCGCCGACTTTTACTGGCGAATCGTGCTTCGTCTTCTTGAACTCGACCTTCCAGCCCGGCTTGGTCTTGGCACTGACGAATGCGAACGGGGAGTCGTCGGGCAGGCTGACAGTGATCGAGTTGGTCGACGCGGTTTCGGACTCCGACGGCACGCGGAATACCAACTTGCCGAAGCCTCCGGCCTCCGCGTCGGGTGTGCTGACGTTGACGTGTGCCATGGCCGCAGTCGCCACGAGGGAAGACGTCATGAAAAGCAGGGCAGCGCTCAGACGCACGCCCATACGTAATGTGAACATGTTTGACCTTCTCTTGGAAATGGGAATGGGTGCATAGATGCCTCGCACTGACGAAGGCAGTTCCCAGTTCCGGAGGTCCCCGGTCGAAGCGTGTGGATCCGAACTGTTGAGGCCGAATTGGCACCACTGCTGCCCCGCTGGCTCGTCTGTTGGGCCTGTGTATCGGGCTGAACGGCGTCGTGAGCGCGGCAACGACCAAAACCACACGCAACCCCAGCACGTCGGCGAGATTCCATAGCATGCGTTCGCCGTGAGCGAGTAGTGCCGCAGTCACGGCGGTGGTGACGGCGTGCGAGAGCAGCATGGCCAGACCGCCGCCGGTGGCAGTATCCGCTGAACCCAGACCGCAGAGCAGATGTACAAAGGCTTGGCCCAGCAGGAGCAGTCCTGCCAGTTCAGGGATGCCGAGTCGATGGCCGCCAAGGCGCCACGCGATTGTCGGAACCAGGATCAGCAGAGCGGTGATCACGGCCGTCGACGGCACTCCGCCACCAGCGAAGACGTGCCCGCCGACCGCGAGGGCCAGCGTACAGGATGAGAGGGTGAATGCGCGCACCAGCCGGATGGGCCAAGCCCGGGCAGAAAGTGCGTCAGAACGGGGCAAAACCACGTTCGCCTGTGTTTGTTTCACCACATCGAGAGGATAGCCTGAATGCATGACGACCTCATCCAGTGCATACATCAAACTCGACGAGGAATGGGGTGCCCACAACTACCGCCCTCTCCCCGTCGTGCTCGCCGCGGCCGAAGGCGCATGGGTCACCGATGTCGAAGGAAATCGTTACCTCGATTTCCTCTCTGGATACTCGGCACTCAACTTCGGGCACCGCCACCCCACGCTTATTCGGGCAGCGCACGAGCAGCTCGATCGACTGACGTTGACTTCACGGGCGTTCCACAATGACCAGTTCGGTGAGTTCTGCCGCGGGCTCGCCGAGTTGACCGGTACAGAAATGGTGCTCACCATGAATACCGGCGCCGAAGCCGTCGAGTCGGCGATCAAGGTGGCACGCAAGTGGGCCTACGAGGTCAAGGGCGTGCCGGCCGACCAGGCCGAGATCATCGTGGCCGCACAGAACTTCCACGGCAGGACGACCACGATCATCTCGTTCTCGGACGATCCCGTGGCCCACGACAACTTCGGCCCTTACACGCCTGGTTTCGTCACCGTTCCCTTTGGCGACGCAGATGCGTTGCACGCCGCCATGAATGAACGCACCGCGGCTGTGCTTATGGAGCCGATTCAGGGCGAGGCCGGCGTCATCGTGCCGCCTGAGGGCTTCTGGGCAGCGGCCCGGGCGACGTGTGACGAATTCGGTGCGTTACTGATCGCCGATGAGATCCAGTCAGGGCTGGCCCGCACTGGGAAACTCTTTGCGCTCGACCATGAAGGGGTTCGTGCCGACTTGTACACACTCGGTAAGGCACTCGGCGGTGGAATCGTGCCGGTCTCGGCCGTCGTCGGCGCGGAAAGCGTGCTCGGCGTGTTGAAGCCCGGCCAGCACGGATCCACGTTCGGCGGCTATCCGGTCGCCTGCGCCGTGGGCAAGGCCGTGGTGCAGTTGCTCGAAACCGGCGAGTTCCAGCAGCGCTCGACCGAGCTTGGCGCCTACATGCACGAGCGGCTGGGCGCGCTCGTCGGACAAGGCGTGGCAGAAGTGCGCGGCCGTGGGTTGTGGGCCGGCGTCGACATCGACCCTGCTGCCAAGTCGGGTCGCGAAGTGTCGTTGTCACTGCGCGATCAGGGCGTGCTGTGCAAGGAGACCCACGAACGCACTTTGCGTATGGCTCCCCCGTTGGTCATCACGAGGGACGAGATCGATCATGCTGTCGACGCGCTGAAGAAGGCGCTGGGCTAACCAGGCTGCGCGTCAGACGATGACACTGTCCGTCGTCGTCACCGCCAGTGTCGACGAACCATCGGCTTTGCGGCGAACCTCGATGCGGTCACCGATGCGGTGTTTCAGTTCTTCGACGTGGCTCACGATGCCCACGGTTCGACCTGTCTTGGAGAGCCTGCCGAGTGCGGCCATCGTTCTGTCAAGAGTTTCAGAGTCGAGGCTGCCGAACCCCTCATCCACGAAAAGCGTCCCCAGATCCGTGCCGCCGGATTCGGCCGCAACAACATCTGCCAGACCGAGTGCGAGACACAGTGAAGCGTAAAACGTCTCACCACCGGAAATCGTCCCGGGCTGTCTGCCCTTGTTGGTCTGGGCATCGAGAACAGTGAGCCCAAGGCCCGTCCTTTGTGACCCGCCTTTTCCTTCCTTTTCGTCGATGCGTTGCAGACGGTAGCGGCCATCCGACAACGGGCCGAGGCGCGAATTGGCGGCTTCGACGACGTCTTCAAACCGTCGAAGCAGGACAAAAGTGCCAAGGGTGAGTTTCCGTAGATTGTCATGCCCGGACCCTTCGGCAATCTTGGCCATTTTGATAATTGCCAACGAGTTCGCCGCCGTCGCCTGGCTTTTTGCGATCGCCTCCCGCACGTGAGCGAAAGATCGGCTGGCACTCTTGACGCGACCGTCGGCGTTGTTAGCCATTTTCAGTGCAGCCTCGTGATCGTGCTCGCAAATACGGAGTGCTTCTGCAGCGTCGTCCAGTTTCGGCTGCTCATTCCCAGTGAGCGTCCGGATCGATTCATTACCGAGTCCGGCCTTGACGACGGCGAATTCCCCGTCGTACTCCTTGATGGCGGCCTCGATGAGAACCAATCGATTTGGTTCGATCACTGCCGATTCTGCTTCCTCGACGGAGAGGAATTCGTTGTCGCCCAAAGTCACCGCGAGACTGCGAGCCTGATCAACCTGCAAAGTCGACGCGATTGCATGAGCCACAACGGCAGCGATCAACGCAACCGTGAATGCTCTGCGAGCTCCGATCAATGCAACGAGTTGCGACAGACTTTCAGCCTTGTCGTCCAGCGCCGCGGAGACCCTGCCGCGGTCGGCGTCAAGGTTCCTTGCCTCCCCGGCGACTTCGGCGCTCACACTGGCAAGCTCGACTTTGGCCGCATTTAATGCGGTCGCAGATTCCCTGGTCTCCGTGTCGAGGGCCACCAACTTCTTCGCGAATGTGTCAAGCCGCACCTTCGCCGTCGCCGCTTCAGACACGCGCTCGTTGGCCTTCTTGAGCCCACGAGCTGCCTGCTCGATCGAGTTGCCGCTCGCATCTGCCAGCGCCGAGGACAGTTTGGCCTCGAGACGGATAACGGCAGTGTTATCCGCTGCTGCTGCTGCGTCGGCGTCCTTTTTGGCCGCTTCGGCCTTGTGGATCTCTTTGGCGCTCGGATGCGTCTCGCTTAACCCGGCAGGAAGCGGATGGTCGGGCGAGCCGCAAACGGCGCAGGGAACACCGTCGACTAGTTCCGTGGCGAGCTCGCCTGCCATGCCATCGAGCCTCTGCAGGCGCAGACTCCGTTCGCGCTCGATCGCGACTCGGGCCTTCTCGACAGCTTCGGCGCGTCGGACCGTGTGTAGTTCGAGTTCACGAGTGGTCGTGACCACAAGTGCCGCTGCCTTCACCACGGCGTGTGCCGATTCAAGGTCCAGCTGTGCCGCACGTTCATCGAACGAGAGTTTTTGGGCCTTGTCCCGGTCGGCCTCCAGCGCCTCGCGCAACATGGGACGTTCCTGCTCGGAACGTTCGAGTTGCTCGATGTGATCGTTGAGTACCTCGTGCCGCGCGACGAGATCGTCTACGGTCTTCTTGCGGCTGGCAAAACTGCCTTCAAGGGGGACGAGTTCGCCGAGCCTGACGATTTCGCCGGCTTGGGTGTCACTCTCAGCATTCAACTCTCCAACACTGAGTCGCTCTGCACCGTCGCCGTAGGCGCTGCCGCATTCGAGGACGTTCGATCGCGCAGCTTCCAGAGCCTTGTCGGCTGCCCGCATACTGCGCATGGATGGCCCGACGGCCTGAGCGCGTCGTGCTGTGGACGCGCGCTGACGGTCCGCATCTACCCCGGGGCCAAGACGTTCGAGTTCTTCTCGTCGTTCCAGGAGACGTGCGCGTTGACCAAGCCTTTCGACGAGTTCCTTCTGGGCCGTATGGAAGGCCCTGGCCATGACAAGGGCCTCGCGTTCGCACGATTCAACCTTGTTGAATTCTTCGTTGCGTTCGATGAGCCTCCCGATGGTCGACTGGCAGGCTCGCTCAAGTGCGCCAAGATCATCCGTCTGGTCAAGCCCGGGTTCTTCATGAGCCTGTGCAGCCTCAATGAAGACGGCCACAGCCCGCGTCACCTCGCTGCCGGCAGCATCGACTGCACGATTCGCTTCGCGGCGCATCTCCGATAGTTGGTCGGTGATGCTGTCGTACAACTGCGTACGGAAAATGGCCTGTAACACCGTCTTGCGATCCTCCCC
>Ga0075527_10000319_pt1 | contig 11059 bp, 8 predicted proteins | sample NGEPer11B_FD_74784 | JGI IMG/M metagenome (GOLD analysis project Ga0075527, IMG submission 74784) | Arctic peat soil microbial communities from the Barrow Environmental Observatory site, Barrow, Alaska, USA - NGEE Permafrost305-11B | ecosystem: Environmental > Terrestrial > Soil > Wetlands >...
TGCCATGACGCGACGAAGTCCCCGTCGAAGGGGACTTCTGCCCTGGTTCGAACCCAGGATGGTGGGCCGCGTGGGAATCGAACCCACAACACCTCGGTTAAGAGCCGAGTGCTCTGCCTGATTGAGCTAGCGGCCCGCCCGGAGGATATCAGGCACCCACATGTAGCGGGCCGAAGCGGGATCTGACCACATCGATCCAGACGGTGATCCGGTTCCAGTGATCGGAGGCGTTGCGCACCCGAACCCTGCAGATGCCGTGCTCGAGGTGATTCTTCCGATGTCCGGTTCCTCGCGGTTTGATGTAGGTCTTCGTGAATGGCGAATCGGGCAACCCTGTCTCGGCTCGCCAATACTTTCGGGCTGCCGGCTCGTCGTTGCCTTCGTGGAGGTGGAGCGAGAGCACGAACCCGGCATCGGCATCGATATACGAGCGGACCCATGCGACGAAGGCTCGGAGAACGCCAGGGTCCGCATTCGTCAGAGAGCAGCTATTGCGAGTTTTCGCACCTTCTCCCCAGTAGAGCGCGACACCAGTGACAAAGAACGCATCGTCGATGTGCGTTTCGGCGAAGGTCTGCGCATCGGCTCGGATGCGTTCGATCGCCCCTCTTCTCCTCCACTGCGTATCGACCGGAACTCCCGCACGTGACCCAGGGCTCGATCTCAACGCGATCGATTGGATCTGATCGATGGTCAACCGTACGTCCCTGCACCAGTACGACAGGGTGCCCTTCGGGACGGGGATGATGTCGCGGATCTCGCCGTAGGTGAGGCCGAGCCGGCGGAGCGCTTTGCCGAGCTCGGAGCGTTCCCATCGGTGCAGGTCATCCCACTCGCCGGCACGGTCGATGAGGTCCGGTGGAACGTGAGGTCTCATTTCGACAACATACGACCTAGGTATGACAGGAACCGGCCGTAGTACCTCGAAAGCCGTACGATTCCCGATCGACCGTCAAGCGGTCTTCGGGCTGTAGCGCAGCTTGGTAGCGCGCTTGCTTTGGGAGCAAGAAGTCGCCGGTTCGAATCCGGCCAGCCCGACTCACGGCGGACGATGAGTAATCTCCGGTCGCACGCGGGTGTAGCTCAATGGCAGAGCTCCAGCCTTCCAAGCTGGTCATGCGGGTTCGATCCCCGTCACCCGCTCAACGGACCCCTCCGGGTTCGCATGGCTTGCCCCCGTAGCTCAACTGGATAGAGCAGCGGACTTCTAATCCGCAGGTTGCACGTTCGAGTCGTGCCGGGGGTGCGCATTGTTGGTCCCTCTCGTCGCTACGATTGGCGACCGCAGGCGACATGCACCAACCGCACGTCGCACGCATGGTGGCCGTAGCTCAGCCTGGTAGAGCGCCTGGTTGTGGTCCAGGAGGTCGCGGGTTCGAACCCCGTCGGCCACCCCAATTCGTCCTTCCCCCACTACTGATGGAGAGATCGTGCACACTGAGGTCAACGAGACGGGCCGCTTCGAACGCACCCTGACGATCCAGCTCGAGGAATCCGAGCTCGAAGATGCCAAGGTGAAGGCCGCACGCAAGCTCTCCAAACAGATGAAGATCAAGGGGTTCCGTCCAGGGAAAGCACCGCGATCGATCGTTGAGCGGATGGTCGGCAAAGACGAATTCCGCTCCGAAGCGATCGAAGTGGCGATTCCTGACACGGTCGGCTCGGCGATCGACGAGAGCGGACTCGATCCGGCGACGGTGCCATCCGTCACCGCGGTTCGGGAAAGGGATGAAGGCGGTGTTGAGGTCGACGTCCTGGTCACCCTCTGGCCGGTCCTCGACGCCATCCCCGACTTCGACGGGAGCACCGTCGAAATCGAGCCCCCGGTTGCGACGGAAGAAGAGATCAAGCAACAGATCGACGGCCTCCGAAACCAGTTCGCCGATCTCGAGGACGTCGAGCGGGAGACGCAAGAGGGCGATTTCGTGACCATCGACGTGTCGGCGCTCGCAGACGGTGTCGAAGTCGAGGCAGCTGCGGCCAACGACCTCCTCTACGAGATCGGCTCTCATTCGTTCTTCCCTGGACTCGACGAGATTCTCGTGGCCGCCAACGTCGGCGACCTCGTGGAAGGCGAAGGGACACTTCCCGAGGGGTTCGTGGAAGGCGAAGCCGTCGATGTCAGGCTTCGCGCACTCGTCAAAGAGGTCAAGGCGAAACACCTTCCCGAACTCACCGACGAATTCGTCTCCGACTCCACCGAATTCGAAACGGTCGAGGAGTTGCGGGCAGCCATCGAAGAGAACATTCTGGCCTACAAGGTGCACACGTCCCGCTCGATATTCCACGAACGGGCGATCGCCCAGGTCGTCGAGGCCGTCGATCTGGAACTTCCCCAGGCAATCGTCGACGCCGAAGCGGAGGCGCGGATCCGGAATCTCCTCGTCCGGCTCGAGTCGGACGACATCGGCTTCGAGGACTATCTGCGGATCGTTGGATCCGACCAGGCCGGCTTCGTGGAAGAAATCAAGGCACAGTCGGCGTCCGCTCTCACGACCCGCATCGTTCTCGAGAGCATCATCGCCATCGAAGGGATCACCGTTGACGACGCCGACGTCCGTGAAGCGATCGAATTGATTGCTGAAGGCTCAGAGTCGACCGCAGACGAGGTTGAGAAGACGCTGACGTCGAGTGGTCGAATTGAGTCCCTCTCCGGTGATATCCTCAGACGAAAGGCACTCGACCGCATCGTCGAAGCGGCAGTTGCGGTTGATGCCGAAGGGAACACGATCGACCTGGAGCCGGTTCCGGTCGATGACGATGATGACGGTGATGATAACGATGACCCCGCCGGGGACGAAGGCCAGGACGAAGAACCGTCCCTTGATACCGAGGAGTGAGATGACCTACCTAGTACCCACCGTTGTGGAGCAAACCCCACGGGGTGAGCGGGCGTTCGACATCTACAGCCGTCTGCTCAAAGACCGCATCGTGTTTCTCGGAACGCCGATCGATGACAACGTCGCCAACATCATCATGGCGCAGCTGCTGCACCTCGAGGGTGAAGATCCGGATAAGGACATCAACCTCTACATCAACTCACCCGGCGGTTCCACCTATGCCCTGATGGCGATCTACGACACGATGCAGTTCGTCAAGCCGAACGTTGCAACCTACTGCATGGGCCTTGCAGCATCGGCAGCAGCCGTACTGCTGGCCGGAGGTACAAAGGGCAAGCGGTTCGCCCTCCAACACTCGCGCGTCATGGTGCATCAGCCGCACGTGACTGGGCTCGGAGGACAGGCGACCGACATCGAGATTCACGCCAAGGAGATCCTCAAGACACGCGAAGAGATCAACGAGATCCTTGCATTCCACACCGGGCGCTCTCTCGAAGTGATCTCCAACGACACGGATCGCGACTTTTGGCTCAGCGCAAGCGAGGCCGTCGACTACGGTGTCATCGACTCGGTGCTCAATAGCCGTCAACTCGAAGCCGTCAAAGCGTAGGGAGGCCGCACGTGGCCAAATACGAGGGAGCGGAGCTGCTCAAGTGCAGTTTCTGCGGCAAATCCCAGAAGCAGGTAAAGAAATTGATCGCCGGGCCGGGGGTCTACATCTGTGACGAGTGCGTTGATCTCTGCAACGAGATCATCGACGAGGAACTCACCGAGACGGAAGAGATCTCGTTCACCGAACTTCCGAAGCCTCACGAGATTTTCGATTTCCTCGCCCAGTACGTCATCGGGCAAAATCAGGCGAAGAAAATTCTCGCGGTTGCCGTCTACAACCACTACAAGCGGGTACGCGCCGGTCAACGCATGACCGACGAAGACGTCGAGCTCCAGAAGTCGAACATCCTGCTCGTCGGCCCGACGGGCACCGGCAAGACCCTCATGGCTCAGACGTTGGCCCGCCTCTTGAACGTTCCGTTCGCCATTGCCGACGCCACGGCGCTCACCGAAGCAGGGTACGTCGGGGAAGACGTGGAGAACATCCTCCTCAAGCTGATCCAGGCAGCCGATTTCGACATCAAGCGTGCTGAGACCGGGATCATCTACATCGACGAGATCGACAAGGTCGCCCGCAAGTCAGAGAACCCTTCGATAACGCGGGATGTCTCCGGTGAGGGAGTGCAGCAGGCGTTGTTGAAGATCCTCGAGGGGACACAGGCATCCGTGCCGCCGCAGGGCGGCCGCAAGCACCCGCATCAGGAGTTCCTCCAGATCGATACGACGAACATGCTCTTCCTCTGTGGAGGCGCCTTCTCCGGTCTCGAGGAAGTGATCCAGAAACGGATCGGGAAGAACTCCGTCGGATTCGGCGCCGAGGTCCACTCTGTCGATGGTCGGAGACCCGCCGAGTTGCTCAGTGAGGTGCTCCCGGAGGACCTGTTGGGTTACGGTCTGATCCCAGAGTTCATCGGCAGACTCCCAGTGATCGCAACCGTCGACGACCTCGATGTCGATGACCTCGTTCGCATTCTGACAGAGCCGAAGAACGCGCTCGTCAAGCAGTACGCGAAGTTCTTCGAGATGGACGGCGTCGAATTGCTGGTCACCGAAGACGCACTGCGGGCCATTGCGGAGCAAGCCATGAAGCGGGGCACCGGGGCCAGAGGCCTGCGGGCAATCATGGAGGAGGTTCTGCTCGAGACCATGTACGAGCTGCCTGCGCGATCCGACATCGCCAAGGTCGTCATCGACGAACAGGTTGTGCGGCAACGGGTCAACCCGACCCTTGTTCCCATCTCCGATCTCGCCTCTGCAGACCTGCCCGAAGAACGCTCGGCCTGAGCGAACGACATGGGACGCTGGCAGCGGAACGCCAAGGTGGCGTTCATCGGTTCGCACGGCATCCGTAAGACCACAGCGGCCCACGGTTTCGCGAACGCCATGCAACGTGCCGGTCGGTCCGTCGAATACGGGCGTGAGGTCGTTCGGGACAATCCGCTCGGTATCAACGAAGGCGCCACAGGGGAAGCGCAGCTGTGGGTGCTGGTCTCGCAGATTCGGCAAGAACTCACCCTTGCCCCGAAAGCAGAAGTCCTCGTGCTCGACCGCGGCGTGATGGACAACTTCGCCTACTACCTGAGGGCCTGCGGCGGCGAAGATCGGTTCGCCGTCGGACCGATGGCGCGGGAGTGGTCCAAGACCTACGACCTCGTCATCCGCCTGCACCCGGACGTTGATCTCTCATCGGATGGCGTGCGATCTACCTCGGACGAATTCCGCGCAGCGATCGAGAGCATCCTCGACGACCACCTCGACGAATTCGTCGGCGACGAACGCCTCATCGACATCCCCGCATCCGAGATCGGAGACGGCTACGACTGGTGGCCGATCGCAGAACGACTCGCAGCGCTGATGCAAGAGCCGCTCTTCGCAGACGGCGTCCCAAAACGCAAGATCAGCCGCAAGCGGATGCCCGTGAGGTCACCTGATTCCCAGCTCACGTTCGGTGACGAGTAGATCAGTAGATCAGCAGATCGGTCACCGCTACTTCTCTCGCCGACCCGACTTCCAGACGTGGGTCACCCGATCCGGGTCTCCCCATCCCGCGTTGTCTTCGAGCGGGTTGAAGTCGATCGCTATCACGTCTGCGTCGAATCCCTCACGCAGTTGACCGGACAGCGGAGCCTGCGGTCCGAGGGTCAGCGGGCCGTTTGCCGTTGCCACTTCAATGGCTTCGAGCGCCGTCATGCCTGCGTCCTGGAGGAAGCGGATCTCGGCACCGTTCTGGCCGTAGAGGCCGGGGATGAAGATGTCGGTACCCATTGCGATCGTGACTCCGTTCGCGATGGCGATCTTCATCGCCTGAGCGTGGTGGTCTGCGACCATGACCCCCTTCTCATACGCGTAGCGGGGGAGCGCCCCCTCCATCCCGAGGATCTGGTTCACGACGAACCGGGTGGGGACGAAGATCGTTCCGCGTTCTGCCATGAGCATCGCCGTCTCCTCATCGAGGTAGGAGCCGTGTTCGATCGTCTGGCAGCCGGCTTCGACCGCCGCCCTGATGCCGGGAAGGCCGTGGGTATGGGCGGCGACGAATCGTTCGGCTCTCCATGCTTCATCCACGATGGCCCGCAGTTCGTCGTCGGAGAACTGTTGATGGATCGGGTGATCGATCTCGGACATGACACCGCCGGAGGCACAGATCTTGATGACCTTTGCGTTCCTGCGCAGTTGTTTGCGGACAACCTTGAGACATGAAGGAACGCCGTCGCAGATCTCGCCGAGCCATTGAGGGGCGGATTCGATGATGTCGAGGTCATAGGAGTGACCGTCGGCGTGCCCGCCCGTGGTCGACAGGATGCGGCCGGCACCGTGGATGGTTGGGCCCCGGACGCTGCCATCGTTGATTGCGGCGGCGAAGTCGAGTCCGAATCCACCGACTTCACGGACGCTCGTGACACCTCCGTCGAGCGTGGCGGCTGCATCGGCCGCGGCACGGACCGCCATTTCGGCGATGGCGGTGTGGAGCATGTCGTGCATGTCCGCTGTGGTGAGACCGATGAAGTGGATGTGGGAGTCCCACAGTCCCGGTAGGACGACGGGGACGTCCACCGTTGCGACGTCCGGGGGGTCGGCGATGCGCCGGCCGACGAGCCGGCGTATGCGATGGTCCGGCCGTCGAGGATCACGGTGCCGTCCTCGATCGCCTGACCCCTTCCGGGAATCAGCAGGTCCGCTTCGATGCGCACGGTGATGGGGTCCTCCATTCGGTCGATGGCACACGGTAGCGGCGCGGCATGGCCCGTCGATCGAGTGTGCCTGCGGCCACACCCAGGGTGGTTCCAAGCACGAACGACCGGAGCGGGGGGAGATGCGACCCCTTCCAGCGGGTGACTAGTCCTTCGGAGCGGTGCACGTTGTGTCTCGACGCATACCGAGCGTGGTCGTACCGTGTGTCGTAGGGCGGTGGGCAGAAGATCACGGTTCGGACAAGCAAGGGGAATGGTGGAGAGAGGCCGGGAGCCGAGAGGTTCCCGGCCTCATCGATGTCGTCCGTGGAAGGGCCGATTGGCCCTCTATCATGAGGCTCGGGCGGAGGAACCGATGACCGAGGGCATGATGAAGCCAACGTACGAGCCGCGCGAAATCGAGTCGCGCTGGTATGCCATCTGGGAGGACGCAGGCGCCTTCCGGCCTGAGATCAACCCGGACGGCGAGCCGTACTCGATCGTCATCCCGCCGCCCAACGTCACCGGTGTGCTCCACATGGGTCACGCCCTCGACCTGTCCATCCAGGACGTGCTCATCCGTCGTAAGCGGATGCAGGGCTACGCAGCCGTGTGGATTCCCGGCACGGACCATGCGGGCATCGCCACCCAGAACGTCGTCGAACGCGAACTCGCCAAGGAGGGCATCAGCCGCCACGACCTCGGCCGGGAACGGTTCATCGAACGGGTGTGGGAGTGGAAGGCGCAGTCCGGGAACCGCATCACCGAGCAGATGCGCACGATGGGCTTCTCGACCGACTGGACACGGGAGCGATTCACGTTCGACGAGGGTCTGTCCCGCGCCGTTCGCAAGGTCTTCGTCTCTCTCTACGACGAAGGCCTCATCTATCGCGGCAACCGGATCATCAACTGGTGCCCCCGCTGCCACACGGCACTTTCGGAAATAGAGGTCGAACACGAAGACGAGGTTGGGGAACTCACCCACATCAAGTACCCATTTGTCGAAGGCGACGGATACATCACGGTGGCCACGACGCGGCCGGAGACCATGCTCGGCGACACCGCCGTCGCCGTCCACCCCGACGACGACCGGTACCGTGACGCGGTCGGACGGATGATCCGTCTCCCGCTCCTCGGCCGTGAGATCCCCGTCGTTGCCGACGAGGGCGTTGAACTCGACTTCGGGACCGGCGCGGTGAAGGTCACGCCCGCCCACGACCCCCTCGACTTCGAGATCGGTCAACGACACGGACTCGAGCAGATTCAGGTCATCGACACCGAGGCTCGCATCACCGAACACGGTGGCCAGTTCGCAGGCCAGGATCGGTTCGAGGCACGCGAGGCCATCCGCCACGAACTGAAGAAACAGGGGTTCCTCGAACGAATCGACGAGCACCATCACTCCGTCGGGCACTGCTCGAGGTGCGGAACCGTTGTCGAGCCGATGCTCTCGCTCCAGTGGTTTGTGAAGGTCGAGCCGCTGACCGGCCCTGCCATCGAGGCCGTGAAGGACGGGCGAACCCGGTTCATCCCCAAACGCTGGGAGAACAACTACTTCCACTGGATGGAGAACCTTCGCGACTGGTGTATCAGCCGCCAACTCTGGTGGGGGCATCCAATCCCGGCCTGGTACTGCGACGACTGCGGCGAAGTGATCGTCACAGAGGAGGACCCGGTGGTCTGCCCTGCCTGCGAGAGTTCGGCCCTAACACAGGATGAAGATGTGCTCGACACCTGGTTCTCGTCCCAGCTTTGGCCGTTCTCGACGATGGGCTGGCCGGAGGAGACCGACGACCTTGCGACCTATTACCCGACCACCGTGCTGGTGACGGGATTCGACATCATCTACTTCTGGGTCGCGAGAATGATGATGATGGGTCTCCACTTCACAGGAGAGGCTCCGTTCGCCAGCATCTCGATCCACGGACTCATCAGAACGCCGGACGGTCGCAAGATGTCCAAGTCTTCGGGAAACGCCCTCGATCCTCTCGACCTCGTCGAACGGTACGGCGCCGATCCGTTGCGCCTGTCGCTGATTCAGGCGGCAGCCCCCGGGCACGACGTCCCGTACGATGAAGCGTGGACGGACGCGGCCAGACGCTTCGGGAACAAGCTGTGGAACGCGGTGCGATTCGCAGTCGAGCACACGAACATCCGCGACGTGCCGGCAGACGGCGGCTACCCCGATGAGCCCGGCCCCGAAGACTCGTGGATTCTCGAACGGCTCGCAGGGGTCACGGCTGAGTTCGACCGGCTCTTCGACGATTACCGCTTCTCGGATGCCTACGGCCTCCTCTACACCTTCGCGTGGGCGGAGGTTTTCGACTGGTACCTCGAAATGGCGAAGACGCCGTTGCGTGACGAGTCGCGGGCACCATCGACCCGGGCAACCCTCGGCGTCGTGCTCCGGGACCTTCTGAAGCTCTTCCATCCTGCGATCCCGTATCTCACAGAAGAGCTGTGGAGCGAACTTGGCGACGGGAGCCTGCTCATCACTGCATCGTGGCCGACGCCGCCTGCAGCGACGGGGCCGGACGGCATGGCCACGCTCCAGGATCTGATCGTTCGGCTTCGTCGGTTCCGGTCCGAGCACCAGATCAGCCCAAGGACGCCGATCGCGATCACGGTCAACGATCCGGAAGGTGTGGCGGAAGCGTGGTGGGCGGAGCACCTGTCCGCGCTCGCAGGATGCGCCGCTGTCTACGGTGACGCTCCCAACGAGGATGCGGTGAGTCGGGTCATCGCCGGGTCCGTGCAGGCGTTCATCCCGCTCGAGGGGCTCGTCGACGTCGATGCGGAACGAAGCCGGCTGAGGAAGGCCGTTGCCGATGCGGAGGTAGACGTCGGGCGTTCGAGAGGCAAGCTGTCGAACCAGAACTTCAGGGATCGAGCGCCGGCCGACATCGTCACAGGCGAAGAAGCCAAGGTCGCCGCGGCCGAAGCGCGCATCGAAAAGCTCGCGACCCAACTCGCCGAATTGGGTTGACGTGGAAGCTCCGTTGCCAACGATCACCAACCGTGCCGAAGCGGGGGCGTTCCTCGACGAACGCATCGGGCAGGGTGTCAAGCCGGGCCTCGAACGGATCACCGGTTTGCTCGACATGATGGGAAATCCCGAAACGGACTATCCCGTGATCCACGTTGCCGGTACCAACGGAAAGACGACGGTCACCCGACTCATCGCAGACATTCTCGGTGCCCACGGAATCCGGACCGGCAGCTTCACGTCGCCCCACCTGCATCGGATAGAGGAGCGCTTCTCGATCGACGGCACACCGCTGACCGCCGAGGCGTTCACACAGGCTGTCGCAGACATCGCTTGGTTCGTCGAGGAGTATGAGCGACGCACCAACACCGGAGTCACCTACTTCGAGGTGACGGCGGCGCTGGCGTTCTCGATCTGCTCCGCCGCGGCCCTCGACGTTGCGGTCGTTGAGGTCGGACTGGGTGGACGATGGGACGCAACCAACGTCATGGACGCAGCGGTGGCGGTCATCACCGGTATCGCTCTCGACCACGTCGAATACCTGGGAACTACCATCGGCGAGATCGCGGGGGAGAAGGCAGCGATCATCGGCGACGGCGGCGTGGTCGTCACGGGACCGCTCCCACCGGCGGCAGAGGGCGCCGTCACGGCGCGCGTGCACGAGACGCGTGCCACGTGGATCCGCAGCGGAGAGTCCTTCTCCGTCGCAGACGCCACTCGTGCCGTCGGCGGATGGGCCGTCGATATCAGCGGAATCTATGCGGATTACACGGAGATCTATCTTCCGATCCACGGCCGGCACCAGGTCGACAATCTCGCGACGGCGATCGCTGCCTCCGAAGCGTTCCTCGACCATGCTCTCGACATCGGAGCGCTCAGAGACGCCGTCTCGGCGACCATGCAGCCGGGACGCCTCGAGGTTGTCCATCGTCGACCGCTCGTCGTGATCGACGGATCCCACAACGTCGAGGGTGTCGAGGGGCTCGCTGCGACGCTGAGCGACGAGTTCCCCGCCGCACTGTGGCAGGTGGTCGCCGGCATGCGCGGCAACCGATCCCCGGGCGAGATCCTGGCGCCGCTTGCCGGTCTCGCCGGGCATCTCTGGGCCACTGCACCGGATGATCCGGCGGCGATCGACCCCTCAGTGGTCGCAACGTCGGGAGGGTCGGCCCTCGGATGCGACGTGACAGCGGTCGACAATGTCGTAGACGCGGTGAGGGCGGCAATCGAGGCGGCGGGAGAGGACGGTGCCGTCGTGGTTGCCGGATCGCTCTACGTGGCGGGCGAGGCGCGGGCGGCGCTCATCGGGACCGATATGTCGCCGTCGGGTGTGCACATGCGATACGAGGCAGAGATCCAGGGCGAATCCGATGGTGAGGGGGCCGAGGCGGATGATGCCTGGGTCGAGACGGGAGACGCCTGGGCGGAAGAGGGCGACGACGGGTAGCCTC
>Ga0075527_10000321_pt1 | contig 10998 bp, 6 predicted proteins | sample NGEPer11B_FD_74784 | JGI IMG/M metagenome (GOLD analysis project Ga0075527, IMG submission 74784) | Arctic peat soil microbial communities from the Barrow Environmental Observatory site, Barrow, Alaska, USA - NGEE Permafrost305-11B | ecosystem: Environmental > Terrestrial > Soil > Wetlands >...
CTATAGGGTGGTGCGGCCCCCCGAACGAATCGACCGAGGTGACTACATGGCGTTCATGCCCGAGGATGTCCTCAACAAGAATTTCACCGCGACTCAGTTCCGTCGTGGCTATGACGAGCATGAGGTCGACGACTTCCTGGATGAGATCGTCGTCGAGCTGCGTCGTCTGACCAGTGAGAACGAAGACCTGAGCAGACAGCTCAAGGCCTGTCAGGACGAAAAGGGCGTCATCCCGTCTGGGGCCAAGGACAAGATCGCGGCCGCCAGAGCGGCTGCCGACCAGGCCGAAAAGGACTCCGCCGCTCGCATAGCCAAGGCGCAGGCCGAGGCCGAGCATGCCGAGTCACAGGCTGCTGACCGGATGAGAGCAGAGAAGGACTCCGGTCTTCGCATTGCCAGGGCAAACGCCGACGCGGAACGAGCGGAGGCGCTGGCGGCCGAGCGTAAGAAGTCAGCAGAGGAATCCGCGAACGAGATCGCCAGGTCCTCCTTTGCTGTCCCTGCCCCAGCCAAGGAGGTACCGCGCAGCGCGGCCAAAGACGACCTGGCCGGCGCAGCCGGCCTGGGCTCAGCGGCTGGCGTGCTTGCTCTCGCGGAGAAGTTGCACGCGGAGTATGTGTCCGAGGGACAGAAGACTCGCGAGCGTCTCATTAGCGAGGGACAGCTACGCCATGACCAGGTCGTTGGGGAGGCCACCGCGAAGCGGGAAGAGCTTCGGTATACCGCTCAGGCCAAGCACGACTCCCTCATCGCCGAGGCAACAGCGCGGCACGAGCAAATGATCACCGAGGCTCGCGAGCGTGCTACCGGAATGGTCGCCGAGGCCCAGCAGAAGAGGGCCGAGGTGCTTCAGACGCTCGGTCACGAGCGCGGCATGCTGCAGCAGAAGATCGATGAGCTACGGACGTTTGAGCGTGACTACCGGAGCCGTCTGAAGTCCCACCTCGAGGCACAGCTGCAGCAGCTGGCGCAGATCGGCGCCAACGAGCCGGCTGGAAACAAATGACGGCAAGCAGCGGCCTGATCAACGGATAAACGGCTGTCCGTTGCGCGCAGCCCAGGTGGGGCTCCGACCGTGGCGGTCGGTGCCCTGATTTGGGTCACCTCCACCGGTTGGTGACTGACTTCGGGGGCTCCACTGGGGGGACTAACCGAAACCAGGGCGGCGTTTCTCCATTGAGAACTTCGCCGGATGGCCTTATCCTCACGCACACATGTACGTGTTGCGTGGGGAAGACGAAGTGCCATCTTGAAGGGGCCGAGCATGGCTGTGAAAAAGGCGACCTCAGGCGCCAAGAGGGGTGTGACGCCGAAGAAGGCTGCGCCGACCAAGGCGGCTGCCAGGAAGGCCACGACGAAGGCGAGTGCGACCAAGGTGACGGCAACGAAGGCAAGTGCGACGAAGATGACGGCAACGAAGGCACGTGCGCCGAAGGTGACGGCGACGAAGTCCGCTACCAGGACAAATGCGACGAAGGTGACGGCGACGAAGTCCGCTACCAGGGCAAACGCGACCAAGGCAGCCAAGATGACGGAGGGGTCGAGAGGCCCCGGGGCCAGTCACCCCAGCAGCCCCAATGCTCCGCCGCAGCGTCTGCGGGTCCGCGAGAACGAGAAACCATGGACTGCCAAGGAGCTCGCGACGGTTCGTGCCGAGCTCGAAGCAGACCTAGCCCGCCTTCAGAAAGAGATCTCGGTGGCGGAGTTCGACCTGGCCGGTCTCATGAGCGATATTGGTGATGGCGCAGGCGATGACCCGGCCGACGCCGGCACTGCGACCTTTGAGCGCGAGCAAGAGATCTCGTTGGCCAACAACGCCCGCGAGGTGTTCGAACAGAGCGCGCGAGCGCTCGCGCGGCTCGTTGACGGGAGCTATGGCATCTGTGAGTCCTGCGGCAGCCCGATCGGCAAGAATCGTCTGCTGGCCTTCCCTCGTGCGACGCTATGCTTGACATGCAAATCCAAGCAGGAGCGCCGCTAATCACTTCACCTGGTACGAACGAGAACACGACTGCGCAATCGACACCAAGACGGCTGCTGTATTTGGCTGTGGTCATCGTGGCCGTGCCGGTCTATGTTGCCGACCAGCTGACCAAGGCTTGGGCATCTGCCAACCTGCAGTCTGATCAACCACGTAGCCTGATCGGCTCGATACTTCAGCTGAACCTGACCCATAACTCCGGCGCTGCCTTCTCGATCGGCACCGGAGCGACGTGGATCCTGACCGCGATCGCCTGTTCCGTCGTGGTGTACGTGGTGATCACCGCCCGACGCCTGGGCAGCCGAGGCTGGGCGCTGGCGCTCGGGCTGTTGCTCGCCGGATCGCTGGGTAACCTGACCGACCGCATGTTCCGGGCCCCCGGGCCCGGGCGGGGACAGGTTGTGGACTTCTTGCAGCTGCCGCACTACCCCATCTTCAACATCGCCGACTCGGCCATCGTCAGTGCCGCAGTCCTGATCGCCGTGATGGCCTTCCGCGGCGTCAGCATCGACGGGACCCGCGTCTCCAGCGACCATCCCAAGAACGACGATCCAGGCAACGACGATCCCAGGAACGAGACCACGGCGCAGGGCTCCCAGCACCCGACAGCAACAGATCACGATGTCTGACGTCCGTTCCCTGTCTGTGCCGGACGGTCTCGAAGGAGAACGTGTCGACGCGGCTCTTGCGCGCCTCTTCGGACTGTCCCGTACCAAGGCGGCGGACCTGGCGGCTGCGGGTGCGGTGACCGTCGACCAGCGCCCTGTGGGTAAGTCGGACCGCGTATGCGCAGGTGCGTGGTTGGAGGTGTCGCTGCCAGATCCGCCTGGCCCATCCGGGCTTGCAGTGGTCGCTGAACCCGTGCCGGGGATGGCTGTGATCTATGACGACGACGAGCTGGTGGTGGTCGACAAGCCTGTGGGCGTGGCCGCCCATCCCAGCGTCGGCTGGACCGGCCCCACGGTGATCGGCGGCCTGGCGGCCGCCGGATACCGCATCTCGACATCGGGTGCGGAGGAGCGCCGCGGCGTCGTGCACCGTCTCGATGTCGGGACCAGTGGTTTGATGGTGGTCGCAAAAAGTGAGCACGCCTACGCCATGCTCAAGCGGGCGTTCAAGGAGCGCACGGTGGACAAGACCTACCACGCTCTTGTTCAGGGCCTGCCTGATCCGCTAAACGGCACCATCGATGCTCCGATCGGCCGCCACCCCAACCACGACTACAAGTTCGCTGTGATAGCGAGTGGCAAGGCGAGCGTGACTCACTACCAGGTCCTGGAGGCCTTCCGGTCCGCTTCGCTCGTGGAGGTCCACCTCGAGACCGGGCGTACTCACCAGATCCGGGTTCACTTCTCTGCGCTCCGCCATCCTTGCGTCGGAGACCTGACCTACGGCGCGGACCCGGTGCTGGCCAAGAAGCTGGGCCTGGAACGCCAGTGGCTGCACGCGGTCGGGCTCGGGTTTCAGCACCCCGGCAGCGGCGAGCGGGTCGACTTCGTCAGCCCCTACCCGCAGGATCTGCAGACTGCGCTGGACCGCGTCAGCGGCTAGTCAGCCCTTTCCCTGACACGCCCGCGCAGCGGCGGCACGGCATACAAGCAGTGTCCGCCGCCCGGCATAGACTCTGTATCAATGTCTCAGTTGTCCTCTCCCGCAGCGGGTTCACCCGACAAGAGCTTCGTCCACCTGCACGTGCACACCGAGTACTCCATGCTCGATGGTGCTGCCCGGATCGACGAGCTGTTCGAGACCGCCGAGCAGATGGGCATGCCGGCGCTGGCCACGACGGACCATGGTTACATCTTCGGCGCCTATGAGTTCTGGTCCAAGGCCAAGAAGCACGGCATCAAGCCGATCATCGGCCTCGAGGCCTACCTCACGCCGGGCACTCACCGTACGGACAAGACCCGGGTCAAGTTCGGTGATGGCGGACGCGATGACGTCTCAGGTTCGGGTGCGTACACCCACATGACCTTGCTCGCTCGCACAACGGGGGGCATGCACAACCTTTTCCGGATGAGTTCGCTGGCCTCGATGGAGGGCTACTACTTCAAACCACGCATTGACCGTGAGCTGCTGTCGACCTACGGCGAGGGTCTTATCGGTACCACGGGCTGTGCCGGTGGCGAGATCCAGACCCGGCTGCGTCAGGGTCAGTATCGCGAGGCGGTCGAGGCGGCGGCGGAGTTCCGCGACATCTTCGGTGCGGAGAACTTTTACTGCGAGGTCATGGACCACGGCATCGATATAGAGCGCCAGACCATGAAGGACCTGCTGCGTCTGTCCAAGGATCTCGGCCTTCCGCTGCTAGCGACCAACGACCTCCACTACACGAAGGCCGAAGACGCCAAGGCCCACGCGGCGTTGCTCTGCGTGCAGTCAGGTTCCACCTTGATGGACCCGAACCGGTTCAAGTTCGACGCCGACGAGTTCTACCTCAAGAGCCCCGAGCAGATGCGTCACCTCTGGCGCGAGCTGCCCGAGGCCTGCGACAACACGCTGCTGATCGCGCAGCGTTGCGACGTGGAGTTCACCGAGGGCGAAGGCGCCTACATGCCTCGCTTCCCGTGCCCCGAAGGCGAGAACGAGACCTCCTGGTTCATCAAGGAGGTGGAGCGCGGGCTTCATGTGCGCTACCCGGCTGGGGTCCCGGATGCGGTTCGCACGCAGGCGGAATACGAGACCGAGGTCATCGTCTCCAAGGGTTACCCGGGCTACTTTCTGGTCGTTGCCGACTTCATCGGCTGGGCCAAGAAGAATGGCATCCGGGTCGGCCCTGGTCGTGGTTCTGGAGCAGGCTCCATGTGCGCCTACGTCATGGAGATCACCGACCTCGATCCGCTGAAGCATGGCCTGATCTTTGAGCGCTTCCTCAACCCCGAGCGCGCCTCGATGCCCGACTTCGACATCGACTTCGACGAGCGGCGCCGCGCTGAGGTGATTCACTACGTCACCGAGAAGTACGGCGAGGAACGCGTCGCCCAGATTGTCACCTACGGCACGATCAAGGCCAAGCAGGCGGTCAAGGACGCCTCGCGGGTGATGGGTTTCCCGTTTTCGATGGGTGAAAAGCTCACCAAGGCGATGCCGCCCGCGATCATGGGCAAAGACGTGCCGCTGTCGGGGATCTTCGACCCCCAGCACCAGCGATATGCCGAGGCTGCGGCCTTCCGTCAGGTCCACGACGAGGACCCGCAGGCCCAGGAGGTCGTCAAAGCGGCGTTGGGCCTTGAGGGGCTCAAACGCCAGTGGGGCGTGCACGCCGCGGGTGTCATCATGTCCAGCGAGCCGCTGCTCGACCTGATCCCGATCATGCGCCGCGAGCAGGACGGCCAGATCATCACCCAGTTCGACTACCCCAGCTGCGAGGCGCTCGGTCTGGTCAAGATGGACTTCCTCGGCCTGCGCAACCTGACCATCCTGGACGATGCGTTGATCAACGTCCGAAGCAACCGTGGCGACGAGATCGACCTCGACGAGCTGAGCAAGACCCTGGACGACCCGGCCACCTACGAGCTGCTCGGCCGAGGCGACACCCTGGGGGTCTTCCAGTTCGATGGTGGCCCCATGCGTGCGTTGTTGCGGCTGATGAAGCCCGACAACTTCGAAGACATCTCGGCGGTCGGCGCGCTTTACCGTCCTGGCCCGATGGGCGCCAACTCGCACACCAACTATGCCTTGCGCAAGAACCATCAGCAGGAGATCTCGTATCCGCACGTGGAGCTCGCAAACGCGCTGGAGCCGCTGCTGGGCACCACCTACGGCCTGATCGTCTATCAGGAGCAGGTCATGGAGATTGCCCAGAAACTGGCCGGCTACACGCTGGGCAAGGCCGACCTGCTGCGTCGCGCCATGGGCAAGAAGAAACGCTCGGTGCTGGACGCCGAGTACCTCGGCTTCGAGGAAGGCATGGTGGCCAACGGCTTCAGCCCCGCTGCCATCAAGGCTCTGTGGGACGTCCTGGTCCCCTTTTCGGACTACGCCTTCAACAAGGCGCACAGCGCCGCCTACGGTCTGGTCTCCTACTGGACTGCCTATCTGAAGGCCAACTACCCGGCGGAGTATATGGCCGCCGTGCTGACCAGCGTGCGCGACGACAAGGACAAGTCGGCGCTCTACCTCAACGAGTGCCGTCGCATGGGCATCAAGGTTCTGCCACCGGATGTCAACGAGAGCTCGGCCAACTTCACAGCTGTCGGTACCGATATCCGGTTCGGTCTGGCTGCAATCCGCAACGTGGGCCACAACGTGGTCGAGGCGATCGTGGCCGCACGTCAGGACAAGGGGCGATTCGTCTCGTTCGAGGACTTCGTACGCAAGTCACCGGCGGTCGTGTGCAACAAGCGCACCGTCGAGTCGCTCATCAAGGGCGGCTCCTTTGACTCGTTGCAGCACGCCCGTCAGGGTCTGGTTCGGGTCCACGAGGCCTACATCGACGCTCTCGTGGACGAGAAGAGGCAGGAGGCCATCGGCCAGGACTCGCTCTTCGCCGGCATTGATGATGGTAGCGACGGTGGCAGTGGGACCCCTGGGAGTGGGATCTCACTGCTGGCCATGCCCCCGATTCCGACGATCGAGTGGGACAAGTCGACGCTGCTGGCTTTCGAACGCGAGATGCTCGGCCTCTATGTCTCCGACCACCCCCTGTTCGGTATCGAACACGTCCTGGCCCAACACGCAGACACCTCGATCGCTGCCCTGACCGGTGACGACAGCAAGGCTGACGGGGCCAACGTCACCATCGCCGGGCTGATCACCGGGCTGCAGATTAAGCGCACCAAGAAGGGCGACCTCTGGGCCATCGCCACGGTGGAGGACCTCGATGGCGCGATCGAGTGTCTCTTCTTCCCCTCGGCTTACATGACCGTCTCGACCATGCTCGGCCATGACGTCGTGTGCGTGGTGCGCGGTCGCCTGAACCGCCGGGATGAGACCCCGACCATCTTCGCCCAGGAGCTCACCCTGCCCGACATCAAGGACGGGCCACGGGGGCCCGTGGTCGTGACCCTGCCGCTGGCCAGAGCCACCAACGGCGTGGCGGAGCGGATCAAGCGGGTGCTGAGGGAGCACCCCGGTGTGACCGAGGTCCACATCAAGCTCACCCAGCCCGGGCGCTCCGTGCTCATGCGGCTCGACGACTCGCTGCGGGTCACGGCATCTCCGGCATTGTTCGGTGACCTGAAGGCTCTTCTTGGGCCCGCCTGCCTGACCTGAGCCGGCCGTGCGTGCCAGCAATCCGGGCCGCGGTGTCGGTGGGTGCTCCGGACGAATCGGGTTGTCGGCTACCGTTCCGTTGTGAGCACCGTCAAGCCTGTCGCCACCAAACACATAGAGCACGTCCGTGAGCACCACGGCGACCGGGTCATTGACCGGTTCGAGTGGCTTCGGGACAAGGACGACCCGGAGGTCATTGCGCACCTGCAGGACGAGAATGCCTATGCCGAGGCTCTGACGAGTCATCTCGAGCCGCTGCGAGCGCGGATCTTCGACGAGATCAAGTCCCGGACCCAGGAGACGGACCTGTCGGTACCGGAATCTTATCGGGGCTGGTGGTACTACTCTCGCACTTTCGAGGGCAAGCAGTATCCGGCGCAGTGCCGGGTTCGCAAGGTGAGGGGTCGGGGACGACCGCAGCTCGAGCCGGGGGTCACCCCCGAGGGTGAGCAGCTGTTGTTGGACGGCAACCTCGAGGCGCAGGGGCATGAGTTCTTCTCGCTGGGGGCCTTCGAGGTGAGCACCGACGGGCGCCAGATCGCCTATGCCGTGGATGTTGAGGGTGATGAGCGCTTCGCCCTGCGGGTCAAGGACATCGAGACCGGTGCCGTGATCGACGACGCGGTGACTGCGATCGGCTATGGCGCTGTCTGGTCGCTGGACGGGCAGCACCTCTTCTACACCAGAATGGATGAGTCGTGGCGTCCTCATGAGGTCTGGCGCCACCAGGTCGGCACCCCAGCCCAGGATGACGTCCTGGTGTTCGAGGAGCCTGACGAGCGCTTCTGGATGGGCATCGGGTCCTCGCGCGACGACGCCTGGGTCATCATCCAGGTGGGCTCCAAGCTGACCTCCGAAGTGTGGTTGCTCGACGCGGCGGCGCCCCTGAGCGAGCCTCGGGTAGTGGCGCCGCGTCGTCACGGGGTCGAGTACGACGTCGAGCCGGCGGGGGATCGTCTGCTGATCGTGCACAACGCCAACCATCCCGATTTTGAGTTGGCACAGGCTCCTTTGGACTCAACGCGCCACGAGCAGTGGTCGCCGTTGGCAGAGACGGTGGCCGGGGAGCGCCTGCTCGGTGTCGAATCCTTCGCCTCCCACGCCGTGGTGTCCCTGCGCCGCGACGGACTGACCGCCTTGAGGGTGATGACCCGTGATCAGTCCGTCCTTTCCGGTTTTGGTCCGGCGAATGACCTGGTATTCGACGAGCCCTTGTACTCGGTCGGCACCGGCAACAACCCGGAGTACGAAACCTCGGCGGTGCAGGTCGTGTTCGAGTCGATGGTCACTCCCAAGACCATCTCGGACTACGACATGGTGACCGGTGAGTACACCGTCCTCAAGGCCCAGCCCGTGCTTGGTGGCTATGACCCCGCCGACTACGAGCAGCGACGCGAGTGGGCGACAGCCCCAGATGGGACCCGGGTTCCGATCTCGCTGATCCATCGTCGCGACGTGACTGCGGACGGCACGGCTCCGGGGTTGCTCTATGGCTACGGCGCCTACGAGATCTGCATTGACCCATACTTCTCGGTGGCCCGTCTATCCCTGCTGGATCGGGGATTCGTCTATGCCATAGCCCATGTTCGCGGGGGCGGCGAGATGGGGCGCCAGTGGTACGACTTCGGAAAGATGGAGCACAAGACCAACACCTTCACCGACTTTCTTGCCTGCGCTGACCATCTGGTCAGCTCCGGGTGGGTGGCCCCGGATCGCCTCGTCGCGGAAGGCGGTTCGGCCGGCGGCTTGCTCGTGGGTGCGGTGGCCAACCTCGCACCCGGGCGATTCAGGGCTATTCATGCGGCGGTCCCGTTCGTTGATGCGCTGACCACGATCCTGGACCCGTCGCTGCCACTGACCGTGCCGGAATGGGAGGAGTGGGGCGACCCGCTTCACAACGAGGACGTCTACAGGTACATGAAGAGCTACACGCCGTACGAGAACGTTGCGGCTGTCGACTATCCGGCCATCCTGGCGACCACCAGCCTGAATGACACCCGCGTCTACTTCGTCGAGCCTGCCAAGTGGGTCGCCCGGTTACGTGAGATCGTCACGAGCGACCCGGTGCAACGACCGATTCTGTTCAAGATCGAGATGGTCGCGGGGCACGGCGGCAAGAGTGGCCGGTATGACGCATGGAAGCAGTACGCGTGGGAGCTTGCTTTCCTTATGGATCAGGTGGGCGTCAGCTAGCCGATGTCAGATGGCGGGGCGTGTCTCGCGGGACCGCCAGCTCGCGCTGTGTGGAGGCTTGGGGGCTGTTTTTGCGATACGCGTGCCATGCGCCCTTGCCAGACGTAGACTCGGTGCAAGCATGTGGCGCCCGAACGGTGACGCACGATCCTTCGGTTTCGGTCCCGCGCCGCGGTGAGCTGCCAACCCGGCGGTGCAAACCGAGGGACGCTGAAGTGTATGACCAACCGTTGTTTATTCAGACACTGTCAAGATTTGCCGTGGTTCTGCCGGCGCGCTATGACCTTGAGGCTGCCCTGAGTGAGCTGACGGAGAGCGTTACCGCGGTATTGGGCCTTTCCGGTAGCGGGGTCACCATGGCCGACGAAGCAGGGCGGATGCGTTTCGTGACCGCGGTGAGCCAGGCTTCCGGGGAGCTCGAGCGCAATCAGGAGGAGCAGCAGGCAGGTCCGTGCCGGGATGCCTACGACACCGGTGAGGTGGTCCGGGTGACCGATGTGCGGAAGGAGGCCGCCCGATGGCCGGAGTTCTCGGCCACCGCTACCAGCTTGGCTGTGGCCGGCGTGGCCGGGATCCCGATGCGGCTCGCAGACCAGATCATCGGCGCTCTCAACCTCTACTCTCCCGAGCCGCGGGAGTGGTCGGATGAGGACATCGCCGTGGCCGGGGTGCTGGCCGACGTCGCCACCAGCTATGTGGTCAACGCCTCCAAGCTGCGCCAGCAGGAGCAGCTCAGCGAGCAGCTGCAGGAGGCGTTGGAGACACGGGTCGTCATCGAACAGGCGAAGGGGATCACCGCCCAGCAGCACTCTGTCACCGTCGATCATGCGTACCAGCTGATTCGTAGGCATGCCCGCAACAACAACGCCAGCCTGCGGATCGTAGCCGAGGCGATTGTCGCCGTGGGGCTTCAGGTCTGAGCACTGCGGCTGTGCGGCTGTGCGGCCCGAGCTTGTAGGTCCGTGTGTCACCGGTGTAGCCTCGTGAGCGCTACGTCCCCCCAGACCATGGTGGCGTCGGCTTCTCCTCGTGCTACTCCCGAACCTCGGTGGCCCGTGTCCTTCATTGTGGGACCACCGAATCGAGTTCGCCATGGCTCAGCCACCGAGCAATGTGCACGACCTTCCAACAGACCTCCAGACGGGCCTTTACCCCACCCGGTTACCCACTCGCTTCGCCGCTGACCTGCCGTCGGGGCTTCCAGCGAAGTCTGCCGCCCGTCCTGCCACGGGCTGGCAGGTGCGGGCCAGGAAACACGCCATACGCCAGGTCGTGGTCCTGGAGGTCGGCGGCCGGCTCAGTGATGTCGTCGAGGAGCTGGACCGGGCGATCCAGCTGGCCCTGGCCGAAGGGCCTCGAGGCGTGGTCTGCGATCTGTCATCGGTGCTCGAGGACGCCGAGCCGGTCGCGGTTGAGCTTCTCGCGACGGCCGGGCGCCATGTTCGCGACTGGCCCGGGATCCCCGTGGCCGTGGCCTGCCCGGACCCGCAGGTTCGCGAGGCGCTGGAAGCCCACTCTCTGGGTGGTCACCTGATCGTGAGATCGTCGCTGTTCTCGGCGGTGACCGCGGTGCTGGCGACCCCCACCCTGACCGTTGAGCGGCTCCGACT
>Ga0075527_10000324_pt1 | contig 10919 bp, 8 predicted proteins | sample NGEPer11B_FD_74784 | JGI IMG/M metagenome (GOLD analysis project Ga0075527, IMG submission 74784) | Arctic peat soil microbial communities from the Barrow Environmental Observatory site, Barrow, Alaska, USA - NGEE Permafrost305-11B | ecosystem: Environmental > Terrestrial > Soil > Wetlands >...
GGCTATGAGAGCTTCGACGATTTTCTCGCCGCGCTGTCCTCACGCAAGCGCAAGACGATCAGAAAAGAGCGGCGCGCGGCCCTGGAAGACGGCATCGAGATCGAATGGATCACCGGCCGCGATCTGACCGAGGCGCACTTGGATGCGTTCTTCGCCTTCTACATGGACACCGGCGCGCGCAAATGGGGCACGCCCTATCTCACGCGCGAATGCTTCAGCCTGCTGGGGCAAAGCATGGCCGAGCAGCTGCTGCTCGTGCTCGCCAAACGCGACGGCGACTACATCGCCGGCGCCCTCAATGTCATTGGCGCCGACACGCTCTATGGCCGCTATTGGGGCGCGACCGAGATGCACGACTTCCTGCATTTCGAGGTCTGCTACTACCAGGCCATCGACTACGCGATCGAGAACAGGCTGGCTTGCGTCGAAGCCGGCGCGCAAGGCGCCCACAAGCTCGCCCGCGGCTACCTGCCCGTCGAGACCTATAGCGCGCACTACATCGCCGACCCGGGCTTGCGCCGCGCGGTCGCCGACTATCTCGAACGCGAACGGCGCGCCGTGGCGCACGAAGCGGCGCTCCTCGCCGAGGAGTCGCCCTATCACCGTGACAAAGACTAGAGGATCGCGAGGCTACTTGCCGTCGAGAACAAACGAGATCTTGGCGTTGATGCGGTATTTCTTGATCTTGCCATTCTCGACCTGCGCCTCGAAATTCTTGATGTAGATCGACTTGACGTTGCGCACGCTGTCGTTGGCCTTGGTCACCGCGAATTGCGTGGCGTCTTCCCAAGACTTGTCAGATTCGGCCAGGACTTCGATCACTTTGAGCATGGACATGGGGGGCTCTCCTTGGTGGAAATGCGTCAGGCGCATCTCTTCTGTCAGCTACCTTTAGTAACAGCTTCTCAGCCTTGACAGGAATCAATGGAGCGAATGAGGCAGCCGGCGCGTATCCTCATTATCCGGTTGACCTTGCGCCCCTAAGGAATCGAAATGATTCCGAAAAATGCGCGAGGAGGAGGAACAATGGCGGCCTACGATCCGGACAATATCTTCGCCAAGATGCTGAAGTGCGAGATCCCCTGCCACAAGATCTACGAGGACGACGACACCCTCGCCTTCCTCGACATCATGCCGCGCACGGAAGGCCACGCGCTGGTGATCACCAAGGAACCGGCGGCGGACCTGTTCGCGGTCTCAGCCGAAGGGCTGGCAAGGCTCATGGCGGTGGTGCAGAAGCTCGCGCCCAAGATCAAAGACGCGGTCGGCGCCGACGGGATCTTGATCCAGCAGTTCAATGGCGCCGCGGCGGGACAGACCGTGTTCCACCTCCACGTCCACATCGTGCCGGTCAAGGAGGGCGTGCCGCTCAAAGCCCATGCCGGCGACATGGCCGACCCGGGCGAGCTCGCGGCCACGGCCGAGAAGATCAGAACCGCAATTACCGGCTAGCAGTAGTAAGTCGACGCCCAAAACGTCGATGGCCGGGACAAGCCCGGCCATGACACGTTTCACCAAAACAATGTCGCGAAGCGACTAGCTTTCGCTTAGGGGAACCTTCGGCACGGCTCCGGAACCGGCCTTGGCGCCGCCGCGCGGTTTGCGGGCCTTCTTGGCGCGCGGCTTTGCGGCCTTGGCGCCGCCCTCGGGATCGCGCGGCTTGATCGGCGTATCGGGCTTGATGTAGTCGAAGCCGAGCCCCTTCTCGCCGTCCTTTTCCTCGACCAGCACGCGCACCGTGCCGCCCTCCCTCAGCGCGCCGAACAGGATCTCCTCGGCCAGCGGCTTCTTGATGTGCTCCTGGATGACACGGGCGAGCGGACGGGCGCCGAACTTGTCGTCATAGCCTTTCTCCGCGAGCCAAACATTGGCCTCCGGCGTGAGCTCGATGGTGATGTTGCGGTCGCCGAGCTGAGCCTCCAGCTGGAACACGAACTTCTCCACCACCTGCGAGATGACCTCCGGCGGCAGCGCCCCGAACGGGATGACCGCGTCGAGCCGGTTGCGGAACTCCGGCGAGAACATGCGGTTGATCGCCTCCTCGTCGTCGCCCTCGCGCTTGGACCGGTTGAAGCCGATGGCAGCCTTGGCCATGTCGGTGGCGCCGGCGTTCGTGGTCATGATCAGGATGACGTTCTGGAAGTCGACATGCTTGCCGTTATGGTCGGTGAGCTTGCCGTGATCCATCACCTGCAACAGGATGTTGAACAGGTCCGGATGCGCCTTCTCAATCTCGTCCAGCAGCAGCACCGAATGCGGGTGCTGGTCGATGCCGTCGGTCAGCAGACCGCCCTGGTCGAAGCCCACATAGCCGGGAGGCGCGCCGATCAGCCGCGACACGGTGTGGCGCTCCATATATTCGCTCATGTCGAAGCGCAGCAGCTCGACGCCGAGCAGCATGGCGAGCTGGCGGGCGACCTCGGTTTTACCCACGCCCGTGGGGCCCGAGAACATGTAGTTGCCGATGGGCTTGCCCGGCTCGCGAAGCCCGGCGCGCGACAGCTTGATCGCCGCGCCCAGCGCCTCGATGGCCTTGTCCTGCCCGAACACGACGCGCTTCAGATCCTCGTCGATGCCGCGCAGCACCTCGGAATCCGTCTTGGAGATCGTCTTGGGCGGAATCCGCGCCATGGTGGCGATGGTGGATTCCACCTCCTTAACGCCGATGGTCTTGCGCCGCTGGCGTTCGGGAATCAGCATCTGCGACGCGCCGCTCTCGTCGATGACGTCGATCGCCTTGTCGGGGAGCTTGCGGTCGTGGATATACTTCGCCGACAGCTCCACCGCCGATTTGATGGCCTGGTTGGTGTAGCGGACACGGTGGAAGTCCTCGAAGTAAGGCTTCAGCCCCTTCAAGATCTCGATGGCGTCCGGCACCGACGGCTCGTTGACGTCGATCTTCTGGAAGCGCCGGACCAGCGCCCGGTCCTTCTCGAAATGCTGGCGGTATTCCTTGTAGGTGGTCGAGCCCATGCAGCGCAGCGTGCCAGACTGCAGCGCCGGCTTCAGCAGGTTGGACGCATCCATGGCGCCGCCCGAGGTGGCGCCTGCCCCGATCACCGTGTGGATCTCGTCGATGAACATGATGGCGCCGGGGAAGTTCTCGATCTCGCGCATCACCGCCTTCAGCCGCTCCTCGAAATCGCCGCGATAGCGGGTGCCGGCGAGCAGCGCGCCCATGTCGAGCTGGAAGATGGTGGCGTCCATGAGGACTTCCGGCACATCGCCCATGACGATGCGGCGCGCCAAACCTTCGGCGATGGCCGTCTTGCCCACGCCCGGATCGCCCACGAAGAGCGGGTTGTTCTTCTGCCGGCGGCACAGCACCTGAATGGTGCGCTGGATCTCGGGCCCACGTCCGATCAGAGGATCGATACGGCCCGCCCGCGCCTTCTGGTTCAGGTTGATGCAATAGACTTCGAGCGCATCGGCGCCGCGCTTCTTCTCTTCCGCGCCTTCCACGGTCGCCGCGTCATCGTCGACACCGCGCACCGTGCGCGGCTCGGACGCCCCGCCCCGCTTGGCAATGCCGTGGCTGATGTAGTTGACCGCGTCGAAGCGGGTCATGTGCTGCTCTTGCAGGAAGAACGCCGCATGGCTCTCCCGCTCGGCAAAAATGGCGACGAGCACGTTGGCGCCGGTCACCTCCTCGCGGCCGGAAGACTGCACATGGGCCACAGCGCGGTGGATCACCCGCTGGAAGCCCGCCGTCGGCTGGGCGTCGCCATGGGTGTCGAGCACCAGGCCAGAAAGCTCGTTGTCGATATAGGCGGTGAGTTTGTCGCGCAGGAGATCGATATCCACGTCGCAGGCGCGCATCACGGCGGCCGCGTCGCGGTCATCGAGCAAGGACAGCAGCAGATGCTCTAGGGTCGCGTATTCATGGCTGCGCTCGTTCGCATATTGCAGAGCGCGCCTCAAAGCCTGCTCAAGACTGGTCGAAAACGAAGCCACTGAAGTCCTACTCTTTCTCCATTGTGCACTGGAGCGGATGCTCGTTCTGACGGGCGAAGCTCGTCACCTGCGCTACCTTAGTCTCAGCCACCTCGTAAGTGTAGACCCCGCAGATACCCACGCCTTTTTGGTGCACGTGCAGCATGATACGGGTCGCCTCTTCGGGAGGCTTGTTGAAGAACCGCTCAAGCACGTACACGACGAAGTCCATCGGCGTGTAGTCGTCGTTGAGCAGCAACACCTTGTAGAGGCTCGGCCGTTTGGTCTTCGGCCGTGTCTTGGTGATGATGTGGGTGCCGGTGTCGTCGCCCCGGCGATTGTCGCCGTTCCGCGCCATCGTCAACCTCTATGTGGCGTTGCGAGTCTCATCTGCCAAGAGAGCCAACGCTCGTTCAAAAAGATCATCCAGCGACCATTTTAGCTTCATCGCACTCGACCGGGCAAACCGACGAGTTGCCTCAGGCCTAGCATAGGACGAGTTGCCGTCAGGAAAACGGCAAAAAAAAAGACCCGGGGGACAACCCCGGGCCTTTTCGATGGGAAAGGTGGAGCGTGTTACGCGCTAAACAGCCTTTTTAGCCATGGCAGCCTCGACCGGCTTGTAGGCGTCCTTGGCCAGACCGACATACATCTCGCCGATCTTGGACATCTCGGCCATGTAGGTGTCATAGGCCTTCTTGGCGTACTGAGACTGAATTTCGATAGCCTGCTCGATCGACTTGGCGCCGACCAGCTGCTCGAAAGCGCGAGTGGAATCCTCAAACGCCTTCTTGGAATAGTCAGTCATCTCAGCGGCAATGGCCTGGAAGCCCTTGTTCATCTCACCAAACGAACGCACGGCCGTGTCGAAGCCGTCTTTGCCAACTTTCTGGAACTCTTCATAACCTTTGAGCATCTGGCCCTCTTCTAGAATCGGGTTTGTGTGGGATTTGCTGCGAACGCGAACACAAATATATGCAATGCACAAAAAACGTCAATGGAAAATTTTGCACTGCACAAAAGCCGCGCAAGCACGAGCTTAACGCTTTGGCAATCCGCCGATTTTAGCCTTCCCCCTCAATTGGTCTTGGAAACCATGGCACGCCACCAGATTTGGGGCAGCCAACGAGGCCGGGCGCGCGCCTAGAGCGCGCTTGTGGGGAAGTAGTACGGGGGAAGGCGAAGCCTTCAGGTGTTCGTGGAAGTCTGTAAGCGTAGTTTCTGGGCGCCGTGGCGTCGTGTCATGTGCCTTAGTCTTGTGCTGCTGATCGCCTTTGGAGCAGTGCTGGTGCCTATTGGCGAGGCCACCGCCGACTCGCGGGTCAAGGCAGCGATCATCGTCGACGCGAACACGAATAATGTTCTCTACTCCGACGATGCCGACGTCCTGCGTTCGCCGGCCTCTCTCACCAAGATCATGACGCTCTACATCCTGTTCGCCTATCTGCGGGCGGGCAAGGTCACCTACGACACCGAGTTCAAAGTCACGCCTCACGCCGCCGGCCAGGCCCCGACCAAGCTTGGCCTGAAGCCCGGCTCCACCATCAAGGTGCAAGATGCCATCAAGGCTCTGGTGACCAAGTCCGCCAACGACGCGGCCGCCGTGATCGCCGAGAATCTCGCGGGCACCGAGCCCAATTTCGGCCGCCTGATGACCCAGACGGCGCGGAATCTCGGCATGAAGAACACGACGTTCCGCAATGCCTCGGGACTTCCCAACGACGAACAGCTCACCACCGCGCGCGACATGGCGATCCTCGCCATGCACATCATGCGCGACTACCCGCGATATTACGAAGTCTTCGAGACCAAGTATTTCACCTACAAGGGGCGCCGCTACCGCAACCACAACCGGCTGCTGTTCGGCTATCGCGGAACCGACGGCATCAAGACCGGCTACACGCGCGCCAGCGGCTTCAACCTCACCGCATCCGTGAAGCGCGGCGACAAGCATTTGGTCGGCGTGGTGCTCGGCGGCCGCACAGGCGCCCGGCGCGACGCGGCCATGCGGGCGCTGTTCGACCAGCACTGGTCCAAGGCCTCCAGCAGCAAGCCGAAGAGCACGTCGTTTATTGCCTCGCTGCTTGGTCCGCCCGAACCCCCGGCGCCGCCGCCGCCGTCCCGCAAACCCGTCTTTGCGCTGGCGAGCGCAACTCCTGCCCGTGTGATGCCCGTCCCCGCTATCGAGCAAGGCGACAAGAGCAGCCCCGGCGATACGGTGCGGGCGAGCCTGTCGCCGAACCGGCCGACACCGCGTGGCGGCTATGCCGGCACCTATCATGTCCAGGTCGGCGCCTTTACGTCTCAGTCGGATGCGCAGAATCGCTTGGGCATGGTCCAGCAGCGGGCCTCAAGGGTGCTCGATGGGCACCTCGCCTTCACCGCCACCTTTATGCGGGGCTCCACCGAATGGTACCGCGCCCGCTTCGCCGGCTTTTCCAAAACCGATGCCCAGTCGACCTGCGAGGCTCTGAAGCGCTTACGGCTCGAATGTATCGCCATGGCTGCGGAGTAATGAGCTGCGGAATAATGGCTGCTCAATAAGCCCGCGCCTAGCTGCCGAGTAGGACTTCCTTCGCCTCGTTGATCCGGGCCGCCAGATAGGTCGAACCCCCGTGATCGGGGTGCATCTTTTTCATCAAGCTGCGATGCGCCTGGCGGATGTCCTCGTCCGAGGCATCGGGCCCCACTTCGAGCACCGCCCTGGCTTCCTCCCGGCTCATCCGCCCACTCTTGGACCCCGCCCGGCCACGCGCCGCCCCCGCGCTCGCATCGGCCCTGTCGCGCCAATCGGCGACACGCCAATCCAGATAGGCCTCCATCAGGGCCGCCTCTTTCAGGCCGTCCGTGGCAAACTCCAGATAGAGTTCGATCGCCTCCCGGTCGCTCAAGGACGAGAGAGAGCGGCCGGCTAATCGGCCCGCAAGGCACTTCCCGTCCATGTGGCCGCTGTCATGATCGAGCTCCATCTCCAGCCGTTCGGTCTCCACATGAGAGGTTTGCCCGGACGATTTCTGTGCCGTCCCGAACGCCCCGCCGAGACCAGCGCCGCTTCCGCCGCCGACCAGAGCCAGGGCGAAGGCCGCGAGAGGAATGGCGATGGGAAGGGCCCCGCGGAGCGCGAGGAAGCCCGCGACGGCGAACAGCGCCACGCCACCCACCTTCCGCATGCCGAAGGCAAGCTTTCGGGGGTTCACATGCGCGACGAGACGCGCCGCCAGGATCACAACGACGAGAAGTGCGCACCCGGCCAGGAAATAGACCATGCTAAAAGACCGTCATCCGAGCTGCTCGAGCAGACGGACCGCCGCGCCGCTCTTCGAGGTCTCGAGCGCCTTGCGCCCGCCGGTGGCATAGACCGCCACCGCCGTCAGGAGCTCACGGAGCTGACCGGCCGAGCCCGCGTCGAACCGGCAATGGGCGCCGCGTGACAGCCGCGCGATCTCCTTGAACGCACGCGCGGCCCGCTTGTCGTCGCCTTCCTGGAACAGAAACACAGGCACGCCAACCAGCCCGAGCTCCCCGGCGAGCTGACTCAAATGGTCAACGTCCTCTTCCATGCAGTCGCCCACATAGACGAGCGCATTGACCTTCCGCTTTTCGTTCTCCTGGCGCGCATGGGACAGCACCTTGCGGATCTGGGTATGCCCGCCCTCGCAATGGACCTGGCGCATGAGACCCGCCAACGCGTCGGGGTCGCCAACCCAGCGACTGGCCTGGCACTCGTTGAACCCACGGAAGTACATGAGCTGCACGTCGAGGCCGCCCACTTCCTTGACCGCACTGAACAGATCGCTCTGAAGCGTCAGCGCGAGATCCCAACTGGGCTGACGGCTCATGGTCGCGTCCATGGCAAAGATCAGCCGGCCACGCCCGGATGCCGCGGGCTGCAAGCCCCGCACCTGATTCAAGAAGGCATCGACCTCGGAGCGCGGCTTTCCCGCCACGTCGCCGGTCTTGGCCTTCGTTGGGGTCTTAGCTGGGGCCTTAGGCTCTGCCACGAACGCGTTCCGCCATGCTGCTCAAATCCCGAGAAAATCTAGCCTCTTGGGTATAGATGGACCCTTAAGGCGCCAACGACAATGCCGCAGGATCAACCGTCCTCGCCGCCTGCCGCCAACAGGCCGGCATTGCCGCCCGAAGCGGTGAGATCGGTCGTCCGCACCCGTTCCACGGCAAAGGCCTCCAGATAGCGCGAGCCACCGGCCTTGGGACCGGTGCCCGACAGCCCCTCGCCGCCGAAGGGCTGGACGCCGACCGCGGCGCCGATCTGGTTCCGGTTCACATAGAGATTGCCGACTTTGACATGGTCCGCCACGAAGTCGGCGGTCGCCTTGATGCGGCTGTGGAGCCCGAGCGTCAGCCCGAAGCCCGTGGCGTTGATCGCCGCGCACACAGCGCCGAGGCGTTTTCCGTCGAAGCGGACCACGTGAAGGATGGGCCCAAAGACCTCGTGGCTGAGGACACCGATCTCCGGGATCTCGTAGATCGCCGGACTGACGAAGGTCCCTTGCGCATGGCGCTCGCCAAGGGGCAGATCGAGCAGCGTCTTGGCCTCTGTGCGCATTCTCGTCTTATGGGCCTCGAGCACCGCCTTGGCGTCGGCGTCGATCACCGGCCCGATATCCGTGGCGTAGTCGAGCGGGTCGCCGATGGTGAGTTCCCGCGCGGCTCCGACCAGCATCTCGATGGTCGCGTCGGCGATGTCGTCTTGGAGGAACAGCACGCGAAGCGCCGAACAGCGCTGGCCGGCACTGTCGAAAGCCGAGACAAGCGCATCGTCCACGACCTGCTCGGGCAGCGCCGAGGAATCCACGATCATGGCATTGAGCCCGCCGGTCTCGGCGATGAGCTTGGGGATCGGCCCATCACGCGCCGCGAGCGTCCGGTTGATGGCGCGGCCGGTGTCGGTGCCGCCGGTGAACACGACACCATCCACGCGAGGGTCGGCCACGAGCGCCGCCCCCACCACCTCGCCCCGGCCCGGCAGAAGATGCAGCACGTTCCCCGGAATGCCGGCCCGATGCAGCAGCCGCACCGCATGCGCCGCCACCAAGGGCGTCTGCTCGGCCGGCTTGGCCACCACCGCGTTACCGGCGGCGAGCGCACCCGAAATCTGGCCGGTGAAGATGGCGAGCGGAAAATTCCACGGCGAGATGGCCGCGAACACGCCCCGACCATGGAGCGAGATCTCGTTCTTCTCGCCGGTCGGCCCGACAAGCGCGCGCGGCATTTCGAACTTGGCGCGCGCTTCCGCCGCGTAGTAGCGCAAAAAGTCCACCGCCTCGCGCAGGTCCGCTTGGGCATTGGGGAGCGTTTTCCCGGCTTCGCGCACCATGAGCGCCATAAGGTGCGCGCGGTCCGCCTCGAACAGATCGGCGGCGCGCTCCAGCAGCTCGGCGCGCGCGACACCGCCTTGGCCGTCCCAGGCCTCTGACGCCGCCTTGGCCGCGTCCAGCGCCGCGTCGATAGCCGCCTGGTCGGCGGTGCGGCAGGTTCCGACCACGACGCGGCGGTCACGGGGCGCGGTGATCTCGACCACGTCCCCGCCGATTTCGATCGCCTTACCCGAGACAATGGGATTGGCGGTCGCCGGCTCCCTCAACGCGTCCTCGATGGACCGCAGGAGCGGCGCGCGCAGGCTCCGCTCCCAGAGCGGCAGGCCGAGGCTGTTCTGACGCGCCGGCGCAAACAGCTTCGGCGGCGGCGGGATCAGCGGGTTGGCTTTCTCCGCCAGCGCCGCGGCTTTCTCTATCGGATCCGCAACGATCGCCGCGATCGGCGCCTCGTCGTCCGCCAGGCGATTGACGAAGGAGGTGTTGGCGCCGTTCTCCAACAGCCGCCGCACCAGATACGCCAAAAGATCCCGGTGTCCGCCGACAGGCGCGTAGATGCGGCAAGGCTTGCCCAGAGTGTCCGGGTCCACGACCGCGCGGTGTAACGCCTGACCCATGCCGTGGAGCCGCTGGAACTCGTAAGGCCGGTCGCCGGCAAGTTCAGCCACGGCCGCGATGGTGTGGGCGTTGTGGGTGGCGAATTGCGGAAAGAAGCAATCGGGCCGCGCCAACAGCGCCCGGGCGGCGGCGAGATAGGCGACGTCCGTGTTCACCTTGCGCGTGAACACGGGGTAGTCGGATAGGCCCTGCTCCTGCGCCCACTTGATCTCGCTGTCCCAGTAGGCGCCCTTCACCAGACGCACCGGGATGCGGCGCCCCGTTGCCTCCGCCACGCCCGCCAGCCAATCGATCAGCTTCAGGGCGCGCTTGGAATAGGCCTGCACCGCAAGCCCCAAGCCGTTCCAGCCGGCCAGATCGGGATCGGTGAACAGCGGCTCCAACAGCGAAAGCGAAAGGTCGAGCCGCTCCGCCTCCTCCGCATCGATGGTCAGCGGCAGCCACGCCTTGCGCATGGTCCGGGCAAGCGATTTCAACCGCGGCACCAACTCTGCACGGAGCCGTGCCTCCTGCGAGGGCACATAGCTTGGGTGCAGCGCCGAGAGCTTCACCGAAAGACCCGGACGGGCGTGCAGCGCCTCCTCGGTCCGCGCCTCCTCGGTCTGCGTCTTGGGCGACCCGGCCCACGCAGCAATCGCGGTTGCGGCGCCCGCATAGCGTGCCGCGTAGCGATCCGCGTCCTCGGCCGTGCGCGCCGCCTCCCCCAGCATGTCGAAGGAAAAGCGATAGCCTTGGCTCCGCTCATACGCGGCGTTGTCCAGCGCCGCCGCGATGGTCTCGCCGAGCACGAACTGATTGCCCAGAATGCGCATGGCACGGCGCATCGCCTCGCGGATCACGGGCTCGCCGCTCCGCGCGATCAGGCGCTGCACCCGGGCACCGAGCTCCGTCCCGCCCTCCTCGCCCCAATCAACCATATGGCCGGTCAGCATCAGCCCCCAGGTTGAGGCGTTGACCAGCACCGATTCCGAATGGCCGAGATGCCCTGCCCAATCGCCCAAGCCGATCGTGCCGGCGATCAGGCGGTCGGCG
>Ga0075527_10000329_pt1 | contig 10835 bp, 11 predicted proteins | sample NGEPer11B_FD_74784 | JGI IMG/M metagenome (GOLD analysis project Ga0075527, IMG submission 74784) | Arctic peat soil microbial communities from the Barrow Environmental Observatory site, Barrow, Alaska, USA - NGEE Permafrost305-11B | ecosystem: Environmental > Terrestrial > Soil > Wetlands >...
TTGCCACGTCCACGCGGCGTGCGAATGGCGTCGTAAACGAATGCCTCGGTCATTACTTGTCCTTAGCGACTAGGGGGACCACAATTGTGACACTAATACTGTCACGGTTAAACCCGCGGGGTGCATGGCATGTGTCACTCAGCCCCTCGGATACGGCAAGTGTATCGGCTCACGCATAAGGTCAGATCATGAACCAGGGCGAAATGTCAGTCGAAGAACTCGCCACCCGTGTCGGTATGACCGTGCGCACGGTGCGGTTCTATTCGGGCCGCGGGCTGATACCGCCGCCGCGGCGCGAGGGGCGCAACGGCTATTACGGTCCCGAACACGTGGCTCGCCTCGAACTCGTGCGCGAACTACAGGCGCACGGCTTCACGCTGTCGGCGATCGAGGGCTACCTGGAGCACTTGCCCGACGATGCCTCGCCCGAAGACATTGCCCTGCAGCGCACCCTCCTCGCGCCGTGGAGTTCGGACCTGACAGAAAAGCTGGACCGGGTCGCGTTGGAAAAGCGGTCCGGGCGCGCACTGTCCGACGACGACATCTCGTTGCTGGTCGCGCTAGGCATTGTCGAGCCGACCCCAGCCGAAGACGTGTTCAGCGTGACCACGGGCCACCTGAGCATCGGCATCCAGATGCTCGACCTCGGCCTTCCGGTCGACGCGGCACGCGCCGCGCAGAAGATCTTTACGCAACACGGTCGTGAGATCGCCGAGGAGATCACCGCGGTGTTCCGCGAAAAAGTCTGGCCGTTGCTGCGCGAGTCCGACCAGCCGCCCGACGTGATCACGTCCATGATCGAACGTTTCAAGCCGGTCTCCGTGCAGGCGCTCGTCGTGGCCTACGAGTCCGCCGTCAACGAGACGAAGCGAGAGACTGTGCGCCGCAAGAGCTGATGCTGTCCGGCAACCGGCTAGGAGGCGTCGGGGCCACCCATGAGCCGGCGGGTGATCGTCTGGACATCGGAATCGATTCCGTCAATGCGCCCCTCCATGCGATCCAGCCGCTTGTCGACCTGCTCAAACCGTTTGTCGACCTGCTCAAACCGTTTGTCGACCTGCTCGAAGCGCTTATCCACCTGTTCAAACCGCCGGTCAACCTGCGCAAATCCATTGGCGACAATGGCCGTAAGGGCAACAAACCGCACATCGACGGTTTCAAACTTTGCGTCAAGTGTTTGGCCGACCAGACGCATCATGAACGTGAGGTAAGCCAGCAGCACGGCAAGCATGCCGCCAATGGCTGTCCACGTCTGGGCGTCGGTCATACAACTAGCCTAAGCCCAGGCACCGACCTATGACAGCGCTCAAACCCAGACTGTGGATATGCGGTCAGAGGCCCATCGTGCGGCCGATGATCTCCTTCATGATCTCGGTCGTGCCGCCGTAGATCGTCTGGATACGGGTGTCGAGGTAGGCCTTTGAGATTGGGTACTCACTCATGTAGCCGTAGCCGCCGTGCAACTGGAGGCACTTGTCGACGGCCTTCTTCTGCAGTTCGGTCGTCCACCACTTGCCCATCGCAGCATCACTGACGCTGAGGGTGCCGGCGTTGAGGTCGGTGATGGAACGGTCGATGAAGACCTGAGCGATCTGGCATTCGGTCTCGAGCTCTGCGAGCACGAAGCGCGAATTCTGGAAGGAACCAATCGGCTTGCCGAACGCCTTACGCTCCTTGACATAGTCGAGCGTCATGTCGATGATGGCGCGGGTCGCCGCCACGGCGCCGACCGAGATCGCGAGCCGTTCTTGCGGCAACTTCTCCATCAAGTAGATGAAGCCCTTGCCCTCTTCGCCGAGCAGGTTCGAGGCGGGCACCTTGACGTTGTCGAAAAATAATTCGGCGGTGTCCTGCGCCTTGAGGCCGATCTTGTCGAGGTTGCGGCCGCGGTCGAAGCCCTCCATGTCGCGTTCCAGCACGATGAGCGAGACACCCATCGCCCCGGCCGAAGTGTCGGTCTTGACGGCGACAATGACGAAGTCGGCGTTGATGCCGTTGGAGATGAACGTCTTCGAGCCGTTGACGACATAGTGGTCGCCGTCGCGGACCGCGGTGGTCTGGATGCCCTGCAGATCCGATCCGGTGCCGGGTTCGGTCATAGCGATAGCCGTGATCATCTCTCCGGCGCAGAACTTCGGGAACCAACGCGCCTTCTGCTCGTCGGTCGCGTAGGAGAGCAAGTAGCCCGATACGAGGTCGGTATGGAGGACAAAGCCGACGCCGCTGGCTCCTACGCGGACAAGTTCTTCGTCGAGGACCGCGTTGAAGCGGAAGTCGGTGATACCTCCGCCACCGAATTCCTCCGGCATCATGAAGCCGAGGAAGCCCTGTTCGCCGGCCTTCAACCACAGCTCACGGGGCACGATGCCGTCGGATTCCCACTGTTTGTGGTTGGGTGCGATTTCCTTCTCGCAGAAGGTCCGGACGCTTTCCCGGAAGGCCTCGTGGTCGGGTTCGAAAATATTGCGCTTCATGGCTGTTCTCTCAGTCGGTTTGAACGGCGGTGCCGTCGGCAATCAATTGGTCGACGTCATCGATGCCCCAGGCTTCGAGGGCAACTTTGCTGTTTTCACCGGGCCTGGCCGGCGGTGTCGTGAGAGTCGCCGGCGTCCGGGAAAAGCGCGGCGCGGGTGCGGGCTGCACGAGCCCACCGCGATCGACATAGGTGCCGCGCGCGACGTTGTGCGGATGCTCGGGGGCTTCGCGCAGCGGTATGACGGGGGCGACGCAGGCATCACTGCCGTCGAAAATCTCGGCCCATTCGGCCTGCGACTTCTCGGCGAAACGCTCGGCGAGTGCTTTGCGCAAGGTCGGCCACTGTGCGATGTCGTTGCGGTCCGGGACGTCCTCGAGTTCGAGCAGTTTGATCATTTCGGCATAGAACTGCGGTTCGAGCCCGCCGACCGACATGTGTTTGCCGTCGGAGGTTTCATACACGTCGTAGAACGGTGCGCCGGTGTCCAACAGGTTCGTACCACGCTCGTCGGTCCAGCCGCCGGCTTGCTGCATCGACACCATCATCGACATGAGGTGTGCGGCGCCGTCGACGATGGCCGCATCGACGACCTGCCCTTCACCCGTCGTGCGCGCCGAGACAAGTGCGGCGAGGACGCCGGCAACGAGATAGAGGGATCCGCCACCGAAATCGCCCAAGAGATTGAGCGGAATCTGCGGCGGTCCACCTGCGCGCCCGATGGGATGGAGGGCACCGGCGACCGAGATGTAGTTGACGTCATGACCGGCGGTATGGGCGAGTGGCCCGTCCTGACCCCACCCGGTCATCCGGCCGTATACGAGTCTGGGATTGCGTGCGAGGCAATCGTCGGGTCCGATACCGAGGCGTTCGGTCACGCCGGGGCGGAAACCCTCGATGAGGATGTCGGCCCGCTCGACGAGTTGGAGGACTACCTCGATGCCTTTCGGGTCCTTCAGGTTGATCGCGACCGACGGACGTCCGCGGCCGAGGATGTCCTGCTCGGCGGGTACAACCGCCACACCGCCTCCGGGCCTATCGACGCGGATGACGTCGGCGCCGAGATCGGCGAGCATCATCGCGGCAAACGGGCCCGGGCCAATGCCGACAATCTCGACGACCCGTACGCCCGCGAGTGGACCTCTGGCAGAATCATGTGCGTTCGTCACACAACAATTGTGACAGTATCGCTGTCACAATTGTCAAACCGGAGGTCCAGTCCCGTGCCTTTCTCACAGCTGGCCCATACGCGTACGTGATCTGGTGACCCCATCGTCCTGATCCAAGGCATCGGGCATCGGCCTCAACATGGACAACGGGGTCAAGAACCTCGTCGGCAATTCGCTGGGTGGAGCTTTGGCCCTCGAACTCGCTCAGCGCGGTCATGCGCGTTCGGCCACCGCACTGTCGCCGGCCGGCTTCTTCGAAATGGGCGGGCGCATCCGGGCAATGGCAGTGCTGATCCCGATCCGACTGGTTTCGTTCCTTCCAGTGTTCCTGCTCCGCGTCGCGCTGAGCAATAAGCTTGTCCGCCGCTTGGCCGGTAGGGCGCTCTACACCCATCCTGAACGCTTCACGGCGGCACAGGTTCTCGACGATGCGATCAGCATGCGCGGGGCGTACAGGATCAGGTGTTGCCAATCGACCAGGCCGAAACCGCGAAGAAGCGCCTGCCGCATGCCCACCATGTGCGGCTGCCCGGGTGCGGACATGTGCCGATGAACGACGATCCGCAGTTGGTCGCGAAAGTCATCCTCGACACGGTCGCAAGGTCCGAGGTCTGGCCGATGAGCCGAACATCCGTTGCCAGTTGGCATGACGACGCCAGGGAACATCGCTTCAAGCACCGAGGTTGAATCCGGTATGAAGGTCTACGAGAGCATCGTCATCGGCGCAGGCCAGGCGGGGCTGTCCGCGTCCTTCCACCTTCGCAAACGCGGCATCGAACACCTCGTGCTTGACGCGAACGAACAACCCGGCGGCGCGTGGCAGCACCGCTGGAAGACACTCACCATGCACGACGTGCACGGCATCTCCGACCTGCCCGACATGGCCGTCCCCAACAACGTGGAAACCGCTCGCGCCCGCGACTTCGTACCCGACTACTTCGGCTCATATGAGGAACTCTTCGACCTGCCGATCCGCCGCCCGGTCCGCGTCAAATTAGTCCGTGACGAGGGACCGTTGCTCGACGTCGTCACTGTCGGGGCGACCTATGCCACCCACACCCTTATCAACGCGACGGGCACCTGGACGCAGCCGTTCATCCCGTTCTACCTCGGCGCCGACACGTTCACCGGGCGCCAACTCCATACCGTTGATTTCGATGGGCCCGAGGAGTTCCGCGGGCAGCGCGTCGTCGTCGTGGGCGGCGGCGCTTCGGCTGTGCAGATCCTCGGCGAGTTGGCCAGAATCGCGGACACCGTCTGGGCAACCCGTCGGCCGCCCGTTTGGCGCGAAGGGCCGTTCGGCAAGGAGGAAGGCCGTGCTGCCGTCGCGCTCGTCGAGGAGCGGGTGCGGCATGGCTTGAGACCGCAAAGCGTGGTCAGCGTGACTGGCTTGATGCTCCGGCCGCAGGAACAACGCGCCCTCGAACGCGGTGCGTATGACCGCCAGCCGATGTTTTCGCGAATCGAACCCGACGGTGTGCGCTGGGCCGACGGGCGGTTCGAGCAAGCTGATGTCATCTTGTGGGCTACTGGCTTTCGACCCGCCATCGGGCACCTCGCGCCACTGCATCTGCGCGACGACAACGGCGGCATCCGCCTTGAAGGCACGGCCTCCGTTGCAGATCCCCGCATACAAATCGTCGGCTACGGACCGTCGGCAAGCACGATCGGGGCAAATCGTGCGGGCCGCGCTGCGGCTCGTGCCATCGCCAGACACCTCGCGCTGCAATCGTCGGTGACATAGCGTCCACTTCCTCAAGGTGGACGCTAACTCACCGCCACCGTTATTGGTCCTCATCGACGGACGTCCGCGGTTCGGGTCATTCGAGTCCGAGGTATGCCTCAATCACCCGTTCGTCGGCCAATAATGCGGTCGCCACGCCCGAGTGCGTGATTTCGCCGGTTTCGAGCACGTAGCCGAAATCGGCGGCGGCGAGGCCGCGCCTGGCGTTTTGTTCCACGAGAACAACCGTTGTTCCGGCACTCCGGATCTCCTCGATCACGGCGAAGACCTCATCGACGATTTTCGGGGCGAGCCCCATCGACGGCTCGTCGAGCAGGAGCACTTCGGGCTCGGCGATCAGGGCACGTGCTATCGCAAGCATTTGCTGTTCGCCGCCGGACAGTGAACCCGCTTGCAACTTCCGGCGCTCGTCGAGCACGGGGAAACGCTCATACATCCTTTCCACATTCGTCGCGAGTGTGCTCCTGCGATGCCAGCCGCCGAGCATCAGATTTTCTGCGACGGTGAGCGTGGCCAGGATCTCCCGGCCCTCGGGCACCTGCACAAGCCCGGCCTTGACCATCCGGTGTGCCGGCCAGCGAGTGACGTCCTCGCCCTTGAACCGGATCGTCCCGCGGCGCGGCCGGATGAGTCCCGACACCGCGTTGAGCACTGACGTCTTGCCTGCACCATTGGCCCCGACGAGGGTCACAAGCGATCCGGTCGGCACCTCGAAGGAAACGTTGCGGACCGCATCGACGTGACCGTAGTTGACCTGCAGGCCTTCAATGCTCAGGATCGGTCCGCTCATTGCTTCTCCTCCGGCCGAGGCCGCGATGTTTCGGCAAGTCGGGCCGTGGCGGTCAAATCCTGGACGGCCAGCCGGGTGACCGCTTCGTCCGACGCGGTGGCATCTGACCCGAGATACGCCTCGAGCACGGCAGGGTCCCGGGCAATGTCCGCCGGGGCGCCGCTGGCAATGACTTCACCGAAGTTCAGGACGATGATGCGGTCGCAGGTTTCGAGCATCATTCGCACGTTGTGTTCGATCACCAGGATGCCGATGCCGTCGGTGCCGAGGGAACGAATCAAGGCTGCGAGCCGCCCGGCCTCGACCCGGTTCATGCCCGCAGCGGGCTCGTCGAGCACGAGCAGCGTCGGATGCGCGGCGAGAGCGCGCGCGATTTCAAGTCGGCGTTGGTCACCATATGAGAGGTCACCGGCCGGCGTCGCGGCCTTGTCCGCTAGCCCGACCCGCGCCAATTGCGCCGAGGCCATCGCGACGGTCTGGCGTTCGTCCCGACGTGCCGACGGCAGGAAGATCAGCCGCCGCAACAGCGTGCCCCGCGAGATCCGATAACTCCCGACGAGCACATTCTCAAGGGCAGAGAGTCGGCCGAACAATTTGATTTGTTGGAACGTGCGGGCCACTCCGGCTTGTGCCAGGGCATGCGCTTTTGTTCGTCCGGTCAAGGCGTTGCCGAGCACCTCACCCGTTCCGGCGGACTGGAAGGTGAGACCGGTGACCATGTTCACCAAGGTTGTCTTCCCTGCGCCGTTTGGGCCGATCAATCCGAGGACTTCTCCTGCGCCGAGATCAAGATCGACAACTCGAACTGCAGTCACTCCGCCGTATGACTTGCTCAACCCGCGAAGGCTGACCAGGGGCGTGCCCCGCTTCGGCAACCCGGGCAACGAAGGCATCAGCGTAGGATCCGTGATCAATTTGCTCGCAGATTTTCGGCGCGGAATGAGTCCGGCGAGCCCTCCAGGTATGAACAGGATGACGACGAGGAGCAGTACCCCGGAAATCAACGGCCGAATCCAACTCGCCTCGACGCCGAACGTTCGCTGCAACTCCGGCAACACGGTGAGGAAGAGGCCACCGAGAACCGGGCCAATGAAGAACACGACGCCGCCGACCACCGCGGTGACCAGACCATCCACCGCAGCTGTAAAAGAGAATTCGTTGGGGTCGGCAAAACGGGTGAAATACCCCAGCAGGACTCCATACAGGCCCGATATTGCCCCCGCGATCACAAATGAGAGCATCCGGTGCCGGGCGACATTGATGCCCATGGACGTGGCGGCCAGTTCGTCCTCGCGAATCGCATCGAAAGCACGCCCCAGCCTCGAACCGGATAGGCGCCAGAAACCGAACGCGACGATGACGAGTGCACTCCAGGCGATTCCCGGTCCCACGAGCTTGGGATACGAGAGTCCTTGCGCACCGTTCGTCCACGATTGGTTGATCAGGAAAATTCGCACCATCTCGGCAAAGGCCAATGTCGCGATTGCGAGGAAGACGCCCCGCAATCGCATCAACGGCAAGCCGAGGATGAAGGCGGCAATCATCCCGACCAGCATGCCGAAGACGATGCCCACCACCAGCGGCGGAATGAAACCGAACAGCGGATCGTCGGGAACAACCAGCGAAGACGTGAAGACCGCCAGCGAGGCGAGACCAAGTTGGGCGAGACTCAGTTGTCCCGCGAGCAACACCGCGTAAAAGCTGTAAGCCAGGATCGCCGCCAGCGCGATTAAAGTGATGAGGGACGTATATTCGAACATGTCACACTTCCCGCTTCTTCCTGGCGCCGAAGAGTCCCTGTGGGCGAACGACCAGAATGAGGAAAAGCAGTCCGAACGCGACCATGTCGCGCCATGAGCTTCCGACGTAGTTGACCGCATAAACCTCGGCCAGCCCCAGCACCACGCCACCGACGAGCGCTCCGGGCAGCGACCCGAGCCCACCGACGATTATCACGGCGAGGCCCTTAAGTTCAACCGCATGGCCGATCCCCAGTTGAGCGGTATTCACATTCAGGGTGAAAAGCACGCCAGCTGCCGCGCCAAGAGCCGAGGAAATGGCGAAGGTCACCGACGTCACTCGGTTGACGTTGATCCCGAGCACCGATGCGGCGTGCGGGTTCTCCGCGATGGTGCGCATCCCCCGGCCCAGTTTCGACTTTGCCACGAGCCAGGTCAGCAGCACCACCAGGCCGACGCTGATGATGAGGATGAGCACCTGAAGGAGCGACACCGTTGCGCCCAGGAATTCAAAGCGTTTCTTGGGAAACACTTCGGGAGGGAACCGAGTCGTATCGGGTCCGTACCTCGCCTGTAACAGCGCGATGATGATGGCGCCCAGCGCTATCGATGAAATCAAACCCGCGAAATGCGCGTCATGCCTGCCATTCAGCGGGCGAAATGCGACCCGTTCGATGATCAGGCCAAGCAATGCTCCGACCACCATGACGATCGGCACCGCCAGCCAGATCGACAGGCCGGATCGGGTGACGACCTCGATCCCAACCAAGGCGCCCGCCGAGAAGACTGCGGCATGTGCGAGGTTGAGCCGATCCAGCACACCGAAGACGAGGGTGTACCCCACGGCAAAGAGGGCATAGATCGAGCCGAGGAAGATCCCATCCATGAGTTGCTGCATACCGAGTCCCTTGTTGTGCGTTGTGCGCCGCGCTCAAAATCGAGCAGCGGCGCACAACGTGCAGTCACCGGTGTATGGCGGTGGGCATTACTGGAGGATCGCGAACTTGCCATCCTTGACAACCTGTACCAACGCGGTCTGTACCGCATCACGGTTTTCGTCGATGCTGAAATCACCGAGAACAGTCGGCAGGTCCTTCACCTTGGAAAGATTGGTCTTGATGTCCTCACGCTCACCGGAGCAGCCACGACGGACGGCATTGTCGATGACCTGCATACCGGCATAAGCCTGGGCGGCAAACTGGTCGGGATCGGCATTGAACTTCGCCTTGTAGTCCTTGAGGAACATCTGATTTTGTTCATTGTCGGCAGCCGAATTCCAGGCCGCACCGACGATCACGCCCTCAGCCGCCTCGCCGGCTCCCTTGATCATGGCCGGCGAGTTGAATCCGTTGCCGCCGACGATCGGAACGTCGACGCCGATTTCCCTGGCCTGAGTCACAAGCGGCACGGCCGCGTCGACGAGGGCCGACACGACGAGGGCGTCGGGCTTCTCCTTCTTGACTTTGTCAAGAATCGCGTGGAAATCCGTGTCGGATTTGGAGAAGGTCAGCGTCTCACTGATGGTGACCCCCTCCTTTTTCAGCGCCGAGGCCATGGCCTTGTAACCCGACTCGGTGAATGCGTCGTCGTTGCTGTACATGACAACGACGTCCTTCAGGTTCAATGTTTCTTTGGCGGCCTTGATGGTCTGCGGGATGACGGCGTCTTCGGTGAGCGAGTCCCGGAACACGTAGTCGCCGATGGCGGTGATGCCGGCCGCCGTGTTGGAGACCCCGAGCACGGGGGTTTTCCCGTCTTGCGCAACCGGGTCAGTTTGCATGGCCGTGTTCGACAGAGTCGGCCCGACGATGATGCTCGTGCCGTCATTGACGAACTTTTCAAACAACTGGATGCCCTGTTTCGGATCGGTCTGGTCATCCTCGACCGTGAGTTTGTAGGTCACTCCACCGACGGCGTTCAACTTCTCGACGGCCAACTCGAGGGCATTCTTTTGGCCTGCACCGTATTGGCCGGCCGCCCCTGTGAGGCTGAACGCAGCAGCCACGGGCACGTCGTCGCTGATCTTGCAGTCTGCGCCCGAACCCGAGCCGGCCAGCGAACTGTCACCCCCGGACGATTCCCCCGACGAACCGCAGGCTGCGAGAACAAGCAAGAGGACAGATGCCGTGGCACCAGCGGACATGAGATTGCGACGCATGATTCTCCTTGAGACGTACCGAATGTGTGCGCCCCGATGGTTACGTATGTTCAACGGTCCTAGCCACGCATTTTATTCATAACCTAGCCAGCGAGCACAGTCAAGCACCCATCTTGGGCTGACTCCAGATGCAACCATTTGCTATGCAACTAGTTTCATAGCATCATGTCCGCATGTCGTTGGAGCATGCGATCCTCGTGTCGCTCGCCGAGCGGTCCGCCTCGGGCTATGACCTCACACGCCGTTTCGACAAATCGATCGGCTACTTCTGGAAGGCCAGCCACCAGCAGATCTACAAGGTCCTGGGCCGGATGGAAAAGGGTGACCTCGTCTCCGCCGCTGTCGTCGAACAAGACGGGCGGCCCGACAAGCGGGTGTATGAAATCACCGCCGAAGGCCGACACGAACTGCGCGACTGGACGGTCCTGCCCACACCCGTGGAGAGGCTCCGCAGCGACTTCGCCGTGAAGATCCGCGGCATGCAATTCGGGGACCGGGACGCCATGGTCACCGACATCGGTCGGCATCGCGACGCACACCAGGGGCAGCTCGACTTCTACCTCGCCGATGCGGCGAAGCACTATCCAGGCGACGTGAGTGACGAGGACCTGGGTGCATACCTCGTATTGCGGGGCGGCATCCGCTACGAGCAGGGGCAGATCGAATGGCTCGACGAGATGCTCGAACGGCTGGCGTCGCGATGACCTCAGCGCCGGCGCAGACCCCGTACGCCAATCAGCAGCACGCCCAGACCGATCAGGA
>Ga0075527_10000330_pt1 | contig 10825 bp, 7 predicted proteins | sample NGEPer11B_FD_74784 | JGI IMG/M metagenome (GOLD analysis project Ga0075527, IMG submission 74784) | Arctic peat soil microbial communities from the Barrow Environmental Observatory site, Barrow, Alaska, USA - NGEE Permafrost305-11B | ecosystem: Environmental > Terrestrial > Soil > Wetlands >...
GGCCATGGCCTCGGGCGATACCGACATCAATCGTAGCTGGGGTTCGGGCTTTGGCGTGCGGCTGCTCGATAAGCTGATCCGGGATTACTACGAGCGCCGTTAAGGCGCTGCGCCGCGGCGGCGCGTGTCCTGTCCACCGCATTCGTATATTTTCCATAATATACCTTATGCGAATCTAGGATGTCGGGGTCCAGAATGCAGGGTTTCCGCTATATGGCTGATTTCCCTACAATTTTCGAGATTTTCATAAGGCGCCCTGGCGCGCGCTGCCATGGCTGACGACACGCCCAAGACGCACGATCTCGACGACCTCTTGGCCGTCATGGCGCGCTTGCGCGATCCCGACACGGGCTGCCCCTGGGACGTGAGGCAGAGCTTCGAGACGATCGCGCCCTACACCATCGAAGAGGCCTACGAGGTTGCCGACGCCATTGCGCGCGAGGACACGGACGGGCTCAAGGACGAGCTCGGCGACCTCCTCCTTCAGGTCGTCTATCACGCCCAGATGGCCTCGGAGGATGAGCGCTTCGTCTTCGCCGACGTTGTGGACGCCATCACCCGCAAGATGATCCGGCGTCATCCGCACGTGTTCGAGGACGCCTCGCGGCGCGAGGAGTTCGTGACCACGGATCTGTGGGATCGCATCAAGGCCGAGGAGAAAGCCGAGCGCGGCGACCATGCGGACGCCAAGAGCGTGCTGGCCGATGTGCCGGTCGGGTTGCCGGGACTGACGCGCGCCGTGAAGCTTCAGAAGCGTGCCGCCAAGGTGGGGTTCGATTGGCCCGACCTCGTGCCTGTGTTGGCGAAGGTTGATGAAGAGTTGGCGGAGTTGAAGGAGGTTCTGGCCGCGGACCATGGCACGGCGTCAAAGGCGCGTGCCGCCGAAGAGTTCGGCGATCTGCTCTTCGTCATGGCGAACGTTGCGCGGCATCTCGGTGTCGATCCGGAAGCCGCATTGCGCGGCGCCAACGCGAAGTTCGTTCGCCGCTTCGAGAGCATCGAGGCCGCGCTCGCTTCACAAGGGCGCGGTCCGGAAGATGCGACGCTCGAGGAGATGGATGCGTTGTGGGACGCGGCAAAGACGCCCGAGAAAAAAGGCTAGGGTGCCCCCTACTCGGCTGCGGTTTGCAGCCTGGCGGCGCCGGCCATGCGCGCAAGCTTGTCGCGTTTCTCGGGCGCCACGCGAATGCGCAAGGATGTGACGCCGTCGCCGAGATCGGAGCGGGCGATGACCTCGCAGTTCTCGTAAATCCAGTTCGACAGTGCGCCTTCTTGAGGTTGGACCGCTATTTCCACGGTCTGGCGGCGGCTGTTGAGGCGCCCCTCGATCTCGGCCAAGAGCGCGTCGAGACCGAAGCCGCTGACCGCAGAGGCGAGGATGGCGCCGTAGCGTTTGGCTTCGTTCTCCGCGTGCTCCCGCGCGATCGGGTCAAGGAGATCGGCTTTGTTCCACACTTCGAGCAAGCGGTCCGGCTCCGTCTCGGCATCGATGCCGAGAGCCGCCAGAACCGCGTTGACGTCGGCGCGTTGGCTTGCGCTTGCCGGATCGGAGATGTCGCGCACATGCAAGATGAGATCGGCCTCTTGCACCTCTTCCAATGTGGCGCGGAAGGCCGCCACCAAGGTGGTGGGCAGATCGGAGATGAAGCCCACGGTGTCGGACAGGACAGCTTTCGAACCGTTGGGCAGAGAAAGCGCCCGGATTGTCGGATCGAGTGTCGCGAACAGGATGTCTTGGGCCAAGACGTCGGCGCCGGTGAGCGTGTTGAACAGCGTGGACTTGCCGGCATTGGTGTAGCCGACGAGGGCTGCGGCCGGGTATGGCATGCGCTGCCTGGACTTGCGATGCAGTGTCCGTGTGCGGCGCACTTGAGTAAGCTCCTTGCGGAGTTTGTCGATGCGCTCGCCCAACAGTCGCCGGTCGGTCTCGATCTGGGTCTCGCCCGGGCCCCCGAGAAAGCCGAAGCCGCCGCGCTGGCGTTCCAAGTGAGTCCAGGAGCGGACCAGCCGGCTCTTCTGGTAGACGAGATGGGCAAGCTCGACCTGCAAGCGCCCTTCCCGCGTGCGTGCGCGCTCGCCGAAGATCTCCAGGATGAGCCCTGTGCGATCGAGCACCTTTGCGTTCCACGCGGTCTCGAGATTGCGTTGCTGCACGGGCGTCAGCGGATGGTCGACGATCACGAGCTCGGCGTCTTCGACGCGGACGACGCCGGCCAGTTCCTCGACCTTGCCAGAGCCAAATAACGTCGCCGGCTTTGGCTGCGGAACAGGGACAAGCCCGCTCGCCCGGACATCGAGATCGATGGCGGCGGCCAGACCGACAACCTCATCGAGGCGCGCTTGCGGGGTCCGCTCAGGGGCGTCAAGACCCCGGACGCGGGCGCCCTTGGCCGACTTTTTCTCGAGCATCGGCGCAAAAACGACCGCCCTCACGCGCCCATCGGCGCGCGCGTCCTTGCGTCCCCCACTCCCCTTCTTGCGCTTTAGCTCTTTCGGGTCGGTTGGACGCAATTACTCAGCGGCACCTTCCGCGTCGGTGATATCGGCAAGCTGGATGGGCTGACCGGGCATGATGGTCGAAATGGCGTGCTTATAGACGAGCTGTGAATGACCGTCCCGGCGCAAGAGTACGCAGAAATTGTCGAACCAGGTCACAACCCCTTGAAGTTTAACGCCATTCACCAGAAAGATGGTCAGTGGTGTCTTGTTCTTACGGACGTGATTGAGAAATGTGTCTTGTAGGCTCTGCGTGCGTTCTGCCGCCATGGGCTTCCCCGTCCCTTTGGTCCACGCTTATACGCTTGTTGGATGGCGCCGGACTCTCGCTCCAACCGGCCACCGTAATGCATTAGACGCGATTGCAAGGCAATTCCGCAAGGTCTCTGATGCGGATCGATTTTGCGAGCGTGTCCCCCAAGCGAAGCGAGTCACCCGCCATGCTAGCGCATGGCGGCGCTTCTTTCATTCGAATTGACGCCGAGCGCCCGAAGTTTCCGGTGGAGCGCGGAACGCTCCATGCCGACGAATTCGGCCGTTCGGGAGATATTTCCGCCAAAGCGGTTGACCTGCGCGAGCAGATATTCGCGCTCGAAGATCTCCCGGGCATCGCGCAAGGGCAGCGACATCAAATGCTCTCCCCCTGCCCCATTGGGCGACAGCGGCACGGGCGACACGATTTCGTCCGGCAGCATGTCGGCCGTGACGATGGTATCGCTGTCGCCGCCGACGAGAATCATCAGACGTTCGACATTGTTGCGGAGCTGGCGGACATTGCCCGGCCATTCATGGGATTGAAGCACGGCCAGCGCATCTTCGCCGAGGCGCCGCGTCGGGAGGCCCGAGGCGACGGAGATTGTCTGGACGAAATAGCGCACGAGTTCGGGCACGTCCTCGCGGCGTTCGGTGAGGCCGGGCACCCGGATCGGCACCACGTTCAGCCGGTGGTACAGGTCTTCGCGAAGCCGGCCGGCGGTGATCTCCTTCTCAAGTTCGTGGCTCGTGGAGGAGACCACGCGCACATCCACATGCACTTTCGTCCCCCCGCCAATGCGCTGAAACCGCTGCTCCACCAGTACGCGGAGAATCTTGGCCTGGGTCTCCATCGGCATGTCGGCGACTTCGTCGATATAGAGCGTGCCGCTATGGGCTTCTTCGAGGGCGCCGACCTTGCGGGGGCCCGAGCCGGTCCCCTCCTCGGTGCCGAAGAGCTCAAGCTCCATGCGGTCGGGCACCATGGCTGCCGCGTTCAGGACCACGAAAGGTCCGTCCGCGCGTGCGGACTTTGCATGCATAACGCGCGCGGCGAGTTCCTTGCCGCAGCCGGAGGGCCCGGTGATCAACACGCGGCTATTGGTGGGGGCGACTTTATCGATGGCTTGGCGCAGCTGGTTGATGGCTGCGGATTTGCCGATCATCTCGAAAGAATAGGTACTGCGCTCGCGCAGTTCGCGGTTCTCGCGTCTCAGCCGGGAGGCCTCCAGCGCACGCGTGGTGATGAGAACGAGCCGGTCGGCCTTGAACGGCTTCTCGATATAGTCGTAGGCGCCCCGCTGAATGGCTGCCACGGCCGTCTCGATGTTGCCGTGACCGCTGATGATGATGACCGGCAGATCAGGGTGCGCCTGCTTGATGCAGTCGAGCAGATCAAGACCGTCGAGCTTCGAGCCCTGTAGCCAGATGTCGAGAATCACGAGCGAGGGGCGCCGCTCCTCGATCGCCTGAAGCGTCTCGTCGCTATCCTTGGCGAGCCGCGTCGCGTGACCTTCGTCCTCAAGGATGCCGGAAACAAGCTCCCTGATATCAGTTTCGTCGTCGACAATCAGGATGTCAGACGCCATCGGTTACTCCCTCTTCCTCCTCGGCCGGCTCGGACTTGCTCGCCTTGGCGCTCGAGGCGGTCTCGGACGCCGCGTCCGTCTCCGCCTCCTCTGGGCCTATGATCGGTAAGTCCATTCGCACTGACGCCCCTTCGACTTTGCCGTTCCGCTTGGGCGCATCGGCCAGTTGCAGTTTGCCGCCATGCTGCTCGGTGATGCGTTGCACGATGGCCAGTCCAAGTCCGGTGCCCTTGACGCGCGTAGTCATGTAGGGCTCGACCAAACGGTCGCGGTTCTCCTGCGGCAGGCCGCAGCCATTGTCGATGATGGTGACGTGGATGTGGTCGCCTTTGGTTGTCATCTTTGCGGTGATATGGCCGGTGCCCGCGCGCTCGGGGTCGGCTTCCACCGCGGTGTCGATGCCTTCGCTCGCGTTCTTCACCAGATTGGTCACCGCCTGGGTTAGCAGGCGTTGGTCCGACATGGTCCTGACGGGCTTGTTGGGCAGGTCGAGCTCGAACTCGATATCGGGCCGGCTTACCTGGAACAGGAATACCGCCTCGCGCACGATCTCGCGCACGTCGTGCATTTCCATGACGGGCTTGGGCATGCGCGCGAAGGCGGAGAACTCATCGACCATGCGCCCAATGTCGGACACTTGGCGAATGATGGTGTCGACGCACTGATCGAAGATCTCCCGATCCTTGGTGATGGCGCTGCCGTATTTGCGTCGGATGCGTTCCGCCGAGAGCTGAATCGGTGTCAGCGGGTTCTTGATCTCGTGAGCGATGCGGCGCGCCACATCGGCCCAGGCGGTGCTCCGCTGGGCGCTCACCAGTTCGGTGATGTCATCGAAGGTTACGACGTAGCCTTTGCCCGCGCCCTCGCTGGTGACCCGGACGGCAAAGCTGCGTTCGGATCCGCCCCGGCGCAAAGTAATCTGATCGGTGGCAAGCCGCCGTCCCTGTTTCTGGGCCCGTTTCATATGAGTGCCAAATTCGGGCACGGCGTCGGCCAGTTTCTTGCCGACCAGCTTCCCGTCTTTCACGCCGAGCAGATCTTCCGCGGAGCTGTTGACAAGGTTGACGGTGCCATTGGCGTCGACTCCCACGACACCGGCCGTGACGCCCGAGAGCACGGCTTCCATGAAGCGGTTGCGCTCATCGAGGGTCCCGTTGGCGCCCACCAGTTCGTCCCGCTGTGTCTTGAGCTCGGATGCCATGGTGTTGAAGGTGGAACCGAGAACGGCGAGATCGCCGTCGGAGCGATCGACCCCCACCCGGACTTCGAGATTGCCTTGGCTGATCTCCTCGGCCGCGCCCATCAACTGGCCGATTGGCGCCACGAGGCGGTTGGCGAACCACATCCCGATCCAAATCGCGGACAATAGAAGGGTGAGCGCGATCGCCACATACATCAGGCCGAAGGCGACCTGTACGCCAGCGCGGCGCTGCTCGAGCAATTGGTACTCGGCGACATTGGCGCGGGTGGCGCGGAGCTGCTGGAGGACACGCGCGTTCACCGGCCGGATCACGTAGAGGAAGGTATCGTCGAAATTGTCGAGGGTCTTGATGGCGCCGACCATGCTGGTCTGGCCGGGGGCGATGACGATGACCTGGCCTTCTTTAGCGAGCTCCATCGCCTCCTTTGGCGGCGCCCGATATGTCAGGTCAGGCGCCGAGGCGGCCGTCGCGAGAACCTTGCCGCCGCCATCGATCAAATAAGCGGCCGGCAGCGAGCGAATGGCGGCCTGCGCCTTGAGGAAGTTGCCGAAGCCTTGGGGTCGCGCCCGGACCAGCTCGACGGCCTCGTCGATATCCTTGGCCATACCTAGCGTATCGGCACGGATCACCTGGCCGTGCTCCTGGAGATAGGCCGTGGCGACGTCGATGGAATTCTGAATGATCGACTTGGTCCGGCCGGAGAACCAATGGTCGAGACCGCGATCGAGCGAAACACTGGCGAAAACCGCGAGCAGAATCGCCGGGACGACGGCGATGACACTGAACAGGCTGACGATGCGCACATGAAGCTGTGCGCCTGCGACGTGGCGGCGTCTGTCCAGCCAAAGGCCGGTCACCTGCCAGGCAATGATCCCCACCATGGCCAGGACGAGGACCAGATTGATCAGCAGCACCCCCACCACCACGGCGTGGGTGGGAACGATGGGGGTCAGCCCGGTGAGGATGACATAGGTGGCCAGGCCCGAGCAGAGCGAGAGCACCATGGTGATCAGGCCGAGCGTGAACGGCAGGCGACGGCGGCGGGCGTGCGCGTCGGGCGGCTGGGCCGCCGGCCCGCTTGCGTTCTCGGTGGCCGACGGAGGCAAGAAGCCCTTGTGCTTTGTGGGCTTCTGGGAGGTTTGGAAGACGCTGCGCAACCGCTTTCCCCTGGCTTCCCCCTCGGACACCCGATCGCTGCCGGGTTCTCCCTTGTGGAGCGTCCGCCTCATGGTGGTGCAATAAAATCACAATGTGGCGCTTTGGCGACATACCGGGGCGCACGTCGTGGCCCGTCAGCCGCTTCGGCTAACGGGATATGGGGTCTGCTCGTGGATTAACCAGATCAGGCGCTTGGGGTGCGGATCACTTTGATCCCAAGGTCTCGGATCTTCTTGCGCAATGTGTTGCGGTTGAGCCCGAGAAGATCGGCGGCGCGGATCTGGTTGCCGCGCGTGGCCGCGAGCGCCGCGGTGATGAGAGGAAACTCAACCTTCCGCAAGATCCGCGTGTAGAGGCCGGCCGGCGGCAAGTCCTGCCCAAAGCCCATAAAATAATCGCTGAGATGGCGCTCGACGGATTCCGACAAATCGCCAGTCGACTCGGCGGCATCGGGAAAAGGCGCGCGCGCGGCGGTGGAAAGCTCGCTCTCCACCATGTCGATGGTCACGATGTCCTGGGCATAGATCGCCGACAAGCGCCGCACCAGGTTCTCCAGCTCGCGCACATTGCCGGGCCAATGATAGCGCTTGATCCGCTCGATGGCCGCAGGCTCGAAGCTCTTGGGCGGCAGCCCCTCTTTCTCCGCGATGGACAGGAAATGGCGCACCAAGTCTGGAATGTCCTCCAGCCGCTCGCGCAAGGGCGGCAGCCGCAACGGTACGACGTTCAGCCGGTAATAGAGATCCTCCCGGAACAGGCCCTGGTCGATCTGCTGCTGGAGATCGCGATTGGTGGCGGCGACGATCCGGACATTGGTGCGGATCGGCACGCGGCCGCCAACCGTTGTGTATTCGCCTTCTTGCAGGACGCGGAGGAGTCGCGTCTGCGCCTCCATCGGCATGTCGCCGATCTCGTCGAGAAACAGCGTGCCCCCTTCGGCCTGCTCGAAGCGGCCGACATGGCGGGTCTGGGCTCCGGTGAAGGCGCCCTTCTCGTGACCGAACAGCTCGGACTCGATCAGCTCGCGGGGGATCGCGGCCATGTTGATGGCGACGAAGGGCCCGTTACGGCGCTTGCCGTATTCGTGGAGGGCGCGGGCGACGAGCTCCTTTCCGGTGCCGGATTCGCCCGTGATCATCACGGTCAAGTCGGTCTGGGTGAGGCGCGCCAGCACCCGATAGATGTCCTGCATGGCCGGACAACGGCCGATCAAGGGCATGCCGTCGCTCGATTCCGCCGAAAGGCGGTGCGACTTCTTGCGTGGCTCGGCGAGTGCGCGCCCGACCACGGAGATGAGCTCGTTCAGGTCGAAGGGCTTGGGCAGATATTCATAGGCACCGCGCTCGGCCGCGGTGATCGCGGTCATGAATGTGTTTTGAGCGCTCATGACAATGATCGGCAGGTCGGGCCTGAGCTTCTTGACGCGCGGGATGAGGTCGAAAGCATTTTCGTCCGGCATGACCACGTCGGTGATGATGAGGTCGCCCTCACCTTGGCTGATCCAGCGCCACAACGTGGCGGCGTTGCCTGTGGCACGCGGCGCGTAGCCGGCCCGGGCCAGCGCCTGGTTGAGGACCGTTCTGATGGCCGCGTCGTCGTCAGCAATGAGTATGTTGCCCTTCCCCATTGTGTTTACGCTTGCGCTCCCGCTGTCATTTTTATCGCTTCGCTCTCGGCCATCGGCATCAGCGCGCGAAAGACCGTGTATCGGGGCCGTGAGTCGCATTCGATGATTCCCCCATGATCGCCGATGATTTTAGCCACCAAGGCAAGACCGAGTCCGGTGCCGGACGGCTTGGTGGACACGAAGGGATCGAAAAGATGCTGAATGAGGTCGCTCGGCACTCCGCCGCCGTTGTCTTCCACGGCGATCTCGAGCGGTAGGCCGACACGCGCCTGACTGCCGGGCACGGAAAGCCGTACGCCGGGACGGAACGCGGTGGACAGCGTGATCTGACCATCGTTGCGGTCCTCGCCGATCGCCTCGGCGGCATTCTTGACGAGATTGAGGAAGACCTGGACCAGCTTGTCACGGCTGCCTGGGACTGACGGCAGTGAGGGATCGTAGTTCTCCACGATCTTGATGTGCCGCGCGAAGCCGGTGGAGGCGAGTTGCTTCACGTGGTCGAGGACATCGTGAATGTTCACAGGCTCACGCTGTATGGGACGTTCGTCGCCGAAGATCTCCATACGGTCGACCAGCTTGCAGATGCGGTCGGACTCGGAGCAGATGAGCTGCGTTAGCGTGCGATCGCCATCGGTGCGGTCGCTTTCCAAGAGTTGGGCCGCGCCCCTTATTCCAGACAGCGGGTTCTTGATCTCGTGAGCGAGTACGGCGGCAAGACCGGAAACAGATCGCGCCGCGCCGCGATGGGTGAGCTGACGCTCGATCATCTGCGCCATGCTGCGCTGTTGAAGCATGACCACGACACGGTCAGGATCTTCGGAGAGCGGTCCGCCATAAAGGTCCACGAGCTTCGGCGCTTCGAAGCGGAAAGAGCCGAGTTCGACGCCATACTCGTTGACGGTGGTTCCGTTCCGTTGGACCTGCTCCACGAGAGCGATGAGCGGGCAGCCAAAGGCGACCACGTCGGGAAGGCCGTGACGGCACAGAACGCCGGCGCTCATTTGAAAGAAGTCTTCGGCCGCCGTATTGGCGTATTCGATGGCAAGCCCCTCGCCGACCACGAGCAGCGGATGGGGCAAGGTATCGAGCAGCGCGTCGCTGGGAATCGACGGACGGTCCGCCTTGCGACGATCGCCGGGCTTTTTGGTGGAGACGCCCAAAGTGTATATCCTTGCGGCCGCGCGAAGGATGGCCGATCAGCTTGCATATTTTTTATGCATGACCACCCCATGAACTATTATTGGGCACGATACGAGGGTTTTCACGTGGGAGCAATATTCCTTTTGCCGCAGTGCAACAATAATGTTGCCCGGAGGCTTAACGGCCAAACATCCCGGAATTGTTGCAGGTTTCGGGGGCTTCCTCAGTGAGGGGGGCGGCTCTGATCGTGGCCGCGGGGCGCGGTGCGCGGGCAGCGGCCGAGGCCGTGGGACCCAAGCAATATTGCCGGATCGGCCCCCAGGCGATGCTAACGCACACGCTTTCGGCGTTTGCGGCGCATCCGGGCATCGCCGATATCCTGGTGGTCATCCACCCGGACGATATGGCGCTCTATGAGGACGCAAGCCGCACTTTTAGTGGTCGTCTTATGGCCCCCGCTATGGGCGGGTTGCGGCGGCAGGACAGCGTGCGCGCCGGGCTCGAGGCGCTCGAGGAGACGCGGCCGGATATCGTGCTGATCCACGATGCGGCGCGGCCTTTCGTGGACGATGCCCTGATCTCCCGGGTGATCGCCACGCTCGAGGACCAGGCCGGCGCCCTGCCCTGTTTGCCGGTGACCGACACGCTGAAGCGCGGCGAGGATGGACGGGTTGCCGGCACGGTGCCGCGCGCGGGGCTGTGGCGGGCGCAGACGCCGCAAGGCTTCAAGTTCGATGCGATCCTTGCGGCGCATCGCGCGGCAGCCAAGGATTCCACGCTGGAGTTCACCGACGATGCCTCCGTGGCCGAATGGTTCGGCCTCGATGTGGCGCTGGTCGAAGGCTCCGAGCATAATCGAAAGCTGACCACGGCGGAGGATCTGAAGATCGCTGACGAGATGTTGCGGACGGAACGCGAAAGCATGGCCGGTACGGTCCGCGTCGGCTCCGGCTATGACGTGCATGCGCTCGGCCCCGGAGACGCGGTCATCCTGTGCGGCGTGCGTATCCCTCACACCAAGAAACTTGTCGGTCATAGCGATGCCGATGTGGGGCTCCATGCGCTCACCGACGCGCTGCTCGGCACGATCGCCGACGGCGATATCGGCACGCATTTCCCGCCGTCCGACGAACGCTGGCGCGGCGCGGCCTCCGACACCTTCCTCAAGGCGGCCGCCGACAAGATCAAGGCACGTGGCGGGGTGATCGTGCATGTGGACGTGACGCTTCTGTGCGAGGCCCCGCGCATCGGTCCTCATCGCGATGCCATGCGCGGCGCCATGGCGGGAACGCTGGGGATCGATGTCGACCGGGTGAGCGTCAAGGCCACCACCAATGAGGGGCTTGGCTTTGTCGGCCGCG
>Ga0075527_10000333_pt1 | contig 10721 bp, 10 predicted proteins | sample NGEPer11B_FD_74784 | JGI IMG/M metagenome (GOLD analysis project Ga0075527, IMG submission 74784) | Arctic peat soil microbial communities from the Barrow Environmental Observatory site, Barrow, Alaska, USA - NGEE Permafrost305-11B | ecosystem: Environmental > Terrestrial > Soil > Wetlands >...
GGGATTCACCGACATGATGGTTCGGGCTGGCCTTCTGAGCTACCACGTCTTCTATTTCAGCGAGCGGGACGGCATCTGGATGCCGCCTCACGCTTACCGGCGCGAAGCCCTGGTGTGCGCATCGACCCACGATCTGCCGACCCTGAAAGGCTGGTGGGTCAGCCGCGACATCGATTGGCGCGTGAAGACGGGCCGCGCCACAGAAACGGAGGCCGTGGTGCAACGGCACGACCGCTTGCGGGACCGGAAACTACTCTTAAAGGCTCTCGTCGGCGCCCAGGCGCTGGCGCCCAACGAAGCGCGCGCCGAGTCTCCGGAGATGCCCAATGACGTGCTGGTTGCGGTCCATCGCTTCCTGGCGCTCACGCCGTGCCGGCTGCTGGCCGTTCAACTCGACGATGCGCTCGGGCTCGTCGAACAAGCCAACCTGCCCGGCACCGTGGATGAGCATCCCAACTGGCGGCGCAAGACCCCCGTCACGCTTGAAGCGCTGGGCGAGCAGAAGCTGTTCCGTGCCGTGATCGAGGCGGTGGCGGCCGAACGTCCACGGCGATGACCGAGCGCGCCACCTATCGGCTGCAGCTCCGCGAAGGCATGGACTTTGCGCGCGCCGCCAGCCTCGCCCCCTACCTTGCCAAGCTCGGCGTCTCGCATCTTTATGTCTCGCCCATCCTGCGCGCGCTGCCCGGTTCGACCCATGGTTATGACGGGGCGAGCTACGACGAGATCGAGCCCACGCTCGGCGGCGCGGACGGCTTTCGCGCCATGGTCGAGGCCTTCCGCGCCGAGAGCATCGGCGTCATCGCCGACTTCGTGCCCAACCACATGGGGGCAAGCCCCTTCAATCCGTGGTGGTGTGACGTGCTCGAATGGGGCGCCGACAGCCCCCGCGCCAGCTATTTCGACATCGACTGGTCGGCGTCGAAGCTCCTGATCCCCGTACTGTCCGAGCCCTACGGCCTGGAGCTCGACAGAGGCAGCTTCGGCCTCGATTTCGATCCCGAAAGCGGCGGCATGAATTTCACCGTCAGCGGCATGAAGCTGCCCTTGAGCCCGCCGAGCTACGCCAACGTGTTGGCGCGCGCCGGGGCCGAGTTCGAAGACCTCACCAACCGCTTCGCCAGCACCACACCCGAGACCGCCGGCGAACTGACAGCCGAGCTTGCCACGCGCGCCCAAGACGCAACCCAAGGCGAGAGGCTGCGGGCCGCGCTCATCGACATGGCGGCGGACCGCGAGGCCATCCATGCCCTGCATGAGGCGCAGATCTGGCGGCTCGCCTATTGGCGCGCGGCGCGCGAGACCCTGACCTATCGCCGCTTCTTCGAGGTCGCCGATCTCGTCGGCGTCCGCATGGAACAGCCGAGCGTATTCGAGGAAACCCATCGCCTCATGTTGGCACTGGCGCGCGAGGGCCTGATCGACGGCTTGCGCCTCGATCACGTCGACGGCCTGGCCGACCCGCTCGCCTATTTCCTCAAGCTGCGGGAGATGATCGGCGAAGACCAACCCTTCATCCTGCTGGTCGAGAAGATCCTGGAGGGCGCCGAGACGCTGCGGCCGGATTGGCCGGTGCAAGGTACGACCGGCTACGAGTTCATCCGCGCCCTCGGCGGCGTCCTCACTAGTCCCCACGGCGAGGCCGCGCTCACGGCCGCCTATCAGCAGTTCACCGGCGAGACGGTGGACTACGCGACATTGCTCGTCACCATCAAGCGGCACATTTTTGTGCGCAACCTGGCCGGCGAGCTCGACGTGCTCACGGGCCTTGCCTCGCAACTGGCCCAAGCCGACCTCGCCACGCGCGACTATGGCCGCGACACGCTGCGCCGCGCCATTATCGAACTCGGCGTCTCGATTCCCGTGTACCGCACCTATGTCGACGTCAACGGCGCGCGGCCCGAGGACGAGGCGCTGATCGCACAGGCGCTCGAGACGGCGAAGAGCACGCGCGAGGTCGAGGACGAAGGCGCCATCGACTTTGTCGCGCGCATCTGGCGGCTCGATCTACCGGACCCGACGGCACGCGCCGAGGCCCTCACCTTCGTGACGCGCTTGCAGCAGACGACCGGTCCATTGATGGCCAAGGCCGTCGAGGACACGTTGTTCTACTGTTACAACCGCCTCATCGCACTGAACGAGGTCGGCGGCTCGCCGGAGGATTTCGGCCGTCCGGTCGAACGCTTTCACGAAGAGATCGCGAGCCGGCGCCTCCACCAGCCGCACGGCCTTCTGACCACGTCCAGCCATGACACCAAGCGCGGCGAGGACGCCCGCGCGAGACTCTACACCTTGAGCGAGACGCCGCGCGCCTGGGCGCGCCAGGTGGCGCGATGGTCGGCCATGAACGCGACGCACCTCACCGAAACCGACGACGACCGCGCGCCCATCGCCAATGACGAATGGACGTTCTACCAGGCGCTGGCCGGCGTGTGGCCGTTCAGCCTCGACATCACCAATGGCGAAGCCATGGCCGCGCTCGCCGAGCGAATGACGGCTTTCATGCTCAAAGCCATCAAGGAGGCGAAGGTCCGCACCAGCTGGACGGCCCCGGACGAGGCCTATGAGAGCGCCGTCGAGGTCTTCGTGCGCGGCGCGCTCGACCCCGCAAGGAGCCGCGGCTTCCTCGAAGACTTCTCCCGCGAGCAGGCGAAGCTCGAGGTGGCCGGCGCCCTCAATTCCTTGGCGCAGACGCTCCTCAAGCTGACCGCGCCGGGCCTGCCGGACATCTATCAAGGGGCGGAGCTGTGGAATCTGAGCCTAGTCGATCCCGACAACAGACGCGCCGTGGACTTCGACGCCAGGCGGCAGCTTCTCGACAGCGATGCCTCGCGCGCCGCCGCCAACCTCCTCGCCGATTGGCGCAGCGGCGCTATCAAGCTTTCGGTCATCGCCAAAGCGCTTCAGGTGCGCCGCGAGCAGCCCACCCTGTTCACCACCGGCAACTACACGCCGCTCGACACCGGCGGCACCCATGGCGGCAGCGTGCTGGCCTTCTTGCGCAGCGACGATGCGCCCGCCGCCATCACCATCGTCCCGATCCGCGCGAGCACGCTCGTGCACGGCAACGATCGGCCGCTGGTCCCCCCTGAATCCTGGGACGACACGTTCGTGACGCTGCCGGCGGAACGGTCGGGGCGCCAATGGCGCAACGCCCTGACCGGCGAAACACTATCCGCGACCGACGGCCGCTTGAGCGTCGCCGAGGTCCTGCGGACGTTTCCGGTCGCCTTACTGTTGGCAGGCTAGGCGTCTTGACAGGCTAGAGCGCGTCGGCGCCGATCTCGCCTGTGCGCACGCGCATGGCGCCTTCCAGCGGCAGCACGAAGACCTTGCCGTCACCGATGCGGCCCGTCCTCGCTGCCTCGCCGATCACGCCGATCACGGTATCGGCGTCCGCGGCGCTCACCGCGAGCTCCAGCTTCACCTTGGGCACGTATAGCGTGGTGTATTCAGCGCCGCGGTAGATCTCGGTCTGTCCCTTCTGGCGGCCGAAACCTTGCACCTCGGAGACCGTCATGCCTTGCACGCCGATCCCAGCGAGCGCCTCGCGCACCGCATCGAGCCGGTGCGGCTGAATGACTGCGATAATGTACTTCATATGCACGTCCCCGCTTACATGTTGTAGCCGCGTTCGCCGTGGATATTGAGATCGAGACCTTGCTCCTCGATCTCGGCGCTGACACGCAAGCCGACGAGTGCCTGCACGAGCTTGATGATGATGTAGCTGACCACCACCGACCATATCAAAACGGCGATGAGCCCGGTGAGCTGAATCAGCGCCTGGCCGCCCATGGTCCGCCCTTCCGCCAGACCGACACCGCCGAGGGCCGCATCGGCGAACACCGCGGCGAGCAGGACGCCGACCGCGCCGCCAATGCCATGTACCGCCAGCACATCGAGCGAATCGTCGATCTTGAACCGGTGCTTGACCACCATCACCATGAGATAGCAGGCCGAGCCGCCGGCCAATCCGATCACCAAGGCAGCCCCGGGGCCCACATAGCCGGACGCCGGGGTGATGGTAGCAAGCCCCGCGATCGCCCCGGTAACGGCGCCGATCATGCTCGGCTTACCGAACTTCACGGTCTCGATGACGATCCACACCAGCGTCGCGGTCGCCGCCGAGATATGCGTCACGGTCATGGCCATGCCCGCGTCGGCCCCGGCCGAAAGCGCGCTGCCGGCATTGAAGCCGAACCAGCCGACCCACAGCATGCAGGCGCCGACCATGGTCATCCACGGCGCGTGCGGCGGCCGCACGTCATGCGGAAAGCCCATGCGGGGCCCGAGCACGATGGCGAGCAGCAGGGCCGAGACCCCGGCCGTCAGATGCACCACGAGGCCGCCGGCGAAATCGAGCACGCCGCGCTCCGCCAGCCAGCCGCCGCCCCAGATCCAATGCGCCACCGGCACATAGACGAGGAACAGCCAAAGCACGCTGAACAGGACCACGGCGCTAAAGCGCATGCGTTCGACGAAAGCCCCGACGATGAGCGCCGGCGTGATGATGGCGAAGGTCATCTGGAACATGAAGAACACCGATTCGGGGATCGTAGTGCCGGCGGCGGCGGCATCGCGCGGCACGCCGATGAGCAGCACCTTTTTCAAATCCCCGATCCACGCGCCCGAGCCGGAGAAAGTGAGGCTGTAGCCCGCGAGCAGCCACAGCACCGTGACCACGGAGGCGATGGTGAAGCACTGCATCAGAACCGAGAGCAAGTTCTCCGCGCGCACGAGCCCGCCATAGAACAAGGCCAAGCCCGGCAGCGTCATAAACAGAACCAGCGCCGTGGCCGTGATAAGCTAGGCGGTATTCCCCGCGTCGATCATCGTATTCCCCCCTAGATGCCTGCTCAAATACAGGTCTTTGCCTATTTATGTAGCACGAGGGTGCGGGGGCAGGGCAAGAGCGCCCAAACCAATGTCATTTGCCCAAAGATAAAGGCAGCAAGCCCAACGCAGCCACAATCCTGACTCCTGGCGTGGTATAATTCTTTGATGAGCAAGGCTTTTACCAAGGAGCCGGAAGGCGGGGACGTCTATGACGACCTTCCCGACCGGCCAATATCGCCCCATAGCCTGGTGACCGAGCGCGGGCTTGAGCTGATCGAGGCGGAGCTTGCGCGTCTCCATGAGGAGCATGCCGCGGCCCACGACGCCGACGACAAGCCGCTGCTCGCCAAGATCAATCGCGATTTGCGCTATTGGACCTCGCGCCGGGCCACCGCCCAGGTCATCGAGCCGCCACAAGACGCAACCGAGGTGCATTTCGGCTCCAAGGTCACCATCGAGCGCGAGGACGGACGCCGCCAGACCTATAAAATCGTCGGCGAGGACGAGGCGGATCCGGCCCAAGGCACGCTGTCCTACGTCTCTCCCGTGGCCCAAGCGATCATGGGAAAACCCGCCGGCGAGACCGTCCAGGCAGGCACGGGCGAAGCCACGATCATGGAGATTTCCTGACGGCGCCGGCGTCCCGAGCTTGGGGCGCCTTCAGCTCACACGGGCGAGAGCTAACGCGCTGAAGAGGCTAGGTTTTACCCTCGACATGGCCGAGATCGCGCGCGGGCGCGACGTGGTCGCGCACCAATTGCTTGAGCTCCTTCATCTCGGGAAACCGTCCCTGCTCGCTCCGCGACCAGATCAGCGCGCCATCGATGCGCACCTCGAACACGCCGCCGGTATCGTCAGGGATCAGCGTGAGCGAGCCAAGCTCCTCGGCGAAGGTGGACAAAAGCTCCTGGCCCATCCAGGCTGCCCGGAGCAGCCAATTGCACAGCCGGCAATAGGTGATGGTGACGTTTGGCGAGGGTGCGATGACCTGGTCCTCTGGTTTGGCGCTTGATTTTATGGGAGTCTAGACCGCGTCAAGCAGTCTATTCCAGCCTCAAGCACCAACAGCCAAGATAGGCCAATCCTCCAGGAGTTTGGACGAGGACGTGTCACCGATCAGCAACAGGCGTTTCCGATGGTATCCCAGGGGCTTGTATCCAAGGCGCCCGGTCATCACCTCGTAATAACATCCTGACTTGTTCGAGCCTCATAACTGCGGGAAGAGAGAACCTATGAACTCAGTGATTCGCAAAGCTGCGCCGATTCTCGTGGCGACTTTGGCCCTCGCCGGCCTGTTTGTGTCCACCCCCTCTCAGAGGGTCGAGGCCAGCCCCTTTGACACGCTGCTCGGCACCTGGCGGGGAAGCGGCACCATCCGCCTGACTTCGGGCACCGAGCGTCTGAGCTGCAACGCCTACTACACGGGCGGCGGTCAGCAGCTTGGTATGGCCATTCGCTGCTCATCCCCAAGCGGCAAAGTGGAAATTCGGAGCAAGCTGAGCCTCAGCGGCAACCGACTCAGCGGCAATTGGGAAGAGCGGACCTATAACGCTTCGGGCGCCGCTTCGGGCACCGCCAATCCGGGTAGGCTCAGCATTCGGGTCTCCGGTACGGTCAAAGGCAGCATGATCGTGAATTACAGCAAATCCAGTCAGAACGTCTCTATCTCGACCACCGGAAGCACACTCCAAGGCGTGTCGATCCGCCTGACCCGCAGCTAATTCGCCGTTAGTCTCAGGCCCGAATCGTAACCGCCAGGAGGGGTGACCTTTAGGGGCGCCCCCTTTCCGGCTGGAAGAATTCAGGTGGCTAGGAGCGAACTGCTATGGGCGAGGCTTTGCTGACGCACAAATTGGTTGGGAAGCGGCTCAAGCTTTCCGCGGGCGGCTCTTGGACCGCCCCCCACGCCGGCGAGCTTGAAGCGCTCGTCGAACGGATCACTGACGAGGCCCCCAAGGCCAAGGACGTGTCGATCGACATGGCCGGCGTCCGCGAGTTCGACACCTTCGGTGCATGGCTGCTGGAACGGCTGACGCGCCCGTGGGAGACCTCCGGCCGGAAGGCCGTGATCGTCGGTCTGCCCGAGCACGATCTTGGCCTTCTGGAGGAGATGCACGGCGTCAACCGCGAGCCTCCGCCGCAAGCGCCGCGCCAGAACCCCATCGTCTCCGCGCTTGCCGCCATTGGCCGCGGCGGCGCGTCCTTCGGGCACAATCTCATCGTCTTCTCCGAGATGTTTGGCGCGGCCGGCATGGCGCTGGGGCGCGTGCTGGTGCGCCCGCGCGAGTACCGCCTCACCTCGACCGTGCATCAATTCGACCGCGTGGCCTGGCAGGCAGTGCCCATCATCCTGCTGATCACCTTCCTCATCGGCGCCATCATCGCGCAGCAAGGCATCTTCCACTTCCGCAAGTTCGGCGCCGAGCTCTATTCCGTGGATCTCGTCGGCATCCTCGTCTTGCGCGAGATCGGCGTGCTCATCGTCGCCATCATGGTTGCCGGCCGCTCGGGCAGTTCTTACACCGCCGAGCTCGGCTCCATGAAGATGCGCGAGGAGATCGATGCGCTGCGCACCATGGGCTTCGATCCCGTCGAGGTCCTGATCCTGCCGCGAATCCTGGTGCTCGTGGTGGCTCTTCCCGTGCTGGCCTTTCTCGGCTCCATGGCGGCGCTGTGTGGCGGCGGCCTGGTGGCCTGGCTTTACGGCGGCATGAGCCCCGACATCTATATCGCGCGGCTCATCGACGCGATCTCCCTCACCCACTTCAATGTCGGCATGATCAAGGCCCCCTTCATGGGGCTGGTCATCGGCATCGTCGCCTGCGCCGAAGGCTTGCGCGTCAAAGGCAGCGCCGAATCCCTCGGCCTGCAGACAACCAAATCCGTCGTCGAATCGATCTTCCTCGTGATCGTGCTCGACGGCCTGTTCGCCATCTTCTTCGCTTCGATCGGAATGTAATCCTCTCATGACCGAGAAGAACACCGTCATCAAAGTGCGCGACCTGGTGGTCGGCTTCGGCGCGGAGACCGTGCTCGATCACCTCGACCTCGACGTGCGCGGTGCGGAGATCCTCGGCGTCGTCGGAGCATCCGGCGCGGGCAAGTCGGTTTTGCTGCGCACCATTATCGGCCTCCTGCCCCGGCGTCATGGCTCCATCGAGGTGCTCGGCGTGGATCTGGAGCATGCGAACGAGGAGGAGCGCCGCGCGCTCGAACGCCGCTGGGGAGTTCTGTTCCAGCAAGGCGCGCTGTTCTCATCGCTCACGGTCAAGCAGAACGTCCAGTTCCCCATGCGTGAGAACCTGGATATCTCTCAACGGCTGATGGACGAGATGGCGCTCGCCAAGTTGGAGATGGTCGGCCTCCCGCCGCAAGACGGCGACAAGTTTCCCTCCGAGCTGTCGGGCGGCATGACCAAGCGCGTCGCGCTTGCCCGCGCGCTCGCACTCGACCCCGAGATCGTGTTTCTCGACGAGCCGACCTCGGGCCTCGACCCGATCTCCGCCGGCGATTTCGACGAACTGATCCGCACGCTCCAGCAGACCTTGGGGATCACCGTGTTTATGGTGACGCACGATTTGGAGAGTCTTTACACCGCATGTGACCGGATCGCGGTCTTGGCCGATGGCAAGGTCGTGGCCGACGGCCCCATCACCACCATGCTTGAGTCGGAACACCCCTGGGTGAAGACCTACTTCCGGGGGAAGCGCGGCGGCATGCTGGCCGGTCGCCAGATGAGCGCTTAAACCTAAAGGGACCTGATCGATGGAAACCCGTGCCCGCTACGCCTTGATCGGACTTTTCATGCTCGCCGTGATCCTCGCGAGCTTCGGCTTCGTCTACTGGCTCGAGAACAAAGGCGGCTTCGGCGAACGCGAGACCTATCGCGTGCAGTTCGAAAGCGCGGTTTCGGGCCTTCTCGTGGGCTCTGCCGTTTTGTTCAACGGCATCCGCGTCGGCGACGTGACGGGCGTCGCGCTGAATCCAGACCAGCCCCAGCAGGTGATCGCCACCATCTCCGTTGTGAAGAACACGCCGATCCGCGAGGACACGCAGGTCAATGTGGAGCAGCAGGGGCTGACGGGCGGCGTCGCCGTGACGCTCACCGGCGGCACATCCACCGCGCCACTTGCGGCTGACGGCGGTGCACCGACCCTCATCGCGCCGCCAGGCGTCGGCCAGGACTGGAGCCAGTCCGCGCGCGATGCCTTCCAGCAGGTCGAGACGATTCTGAATCAGAATGCGGAGCCCCTGAACGAGGCCATCGTCAACATCCAAGTGTTCACCGACGCGCTGGCGCGCAATTCGGACAAAGTCGACGGCATCCTGTCAGGCATCGAGCGCATGACCGGAGGCGGCAAGGCCAAGGGCGTACTTTATTCGCTCAAGCCCGCCGCCGATCTTCCCCCGCCGCCGGAGCAGACGCCGGACTGGCAGCTGGTCATCCCCGAACCCACCACCTTGCTCGCCTTCAACACCGACAAGATCCTGACGCGGCCCGCGCCCGACGAGAGCCTGCCGCTCGAAAACGCGCGCTGGAGCGACAGCCTGCCCATCCTGGCGCAAGCGAAACTCTTGGAGACCTTCGAGAACGCGGGCTACGCGCAAGCCGTGACCCGCACCATCGGCGACTTCGCCACCAACTATCAGCTCTCGATCGACATCCGGCAGTTCGACGTCTCGACCCAAGGCGAGCCGGAAGCCCGGATCGTCATCCTCGCCAAACTTCAGAGCCCCGACGGCCAGATCATCGACTCGCGAAAATTCGAAACCGAGGCGCCGGCGAAGGGCAGCGACGCACGCGCTTATGTCGATGCCTTGAGCACCGCCTTCGACAAGGTCGAGCTGGAACTTCTCGACTGGACCACGGAGAAGCTGAGTGCGCCGCTGCCGGCGGTAACGGTCGAGCCGCCGGCGCCGCTCGACGACATGCCGCCTGCACCCGACGATATGGCGCCCGACGGCGAGATGCCGCCAATGCCAGACGAGCCGACCCCTTAAGCGCCCCAGAGCCTGCGCCATTGATCTGGCTCAACGACGAACTTCAGCCGGCGCGGGATCGTCGGCGCATGAGCCACACGCCCCAATTGCGAGCCGAGGCGGGGAGCCGCCCGGGCTGTGAGTCCGTGGAACTGCTGGCAGCCATCGCCGGACGGCGGTCCGTGCGCGAATACACCGAGGCGCAGGTCGACGATGCGGTCTTGCGCGACTTGATCGACGCCGCGATCCAAGCGCCGAGCGCGATCAATCAGCAGCCTTGGGCCTTCGTCGTGATCAAGGATCGCGCTCTACTCGATCGCATCTCGGATCGGTCGAAGTCGCATTTGCTGAAAGCCTCGCTCGGCGCGCTGGCCCATCCCTTCCGCGAGATGCTCAACGATCCGAAGTTTCACATTTTCTATCAGGCGCCGGCCGTGGTGGTGATCGCCGCCGCGGAGCCGACGGACTGGGCGGTCGAGGATTGTTCGCTGGCCGCGGAGAACCTCATGCTCGCAGCCCATGCAAAAGGCCTCGGCACATGTTGGATCGGCTTTGCCCAGCAATGGCTGGCAACCCCGGACGGCAAGGCGGCCCTTGGCATCCCGGCGACGTTCTCGCCGATCGCGCCGATCGCCATCGGCCATCCCCGCCGCCAGCCGCCGCCCGTCCCCCGAAAAGCCGCCGATATTCGCTGGATCGGCTAAGGCTCTGGGCGTGACCCGGGCGACGCTCGGCCTCACGGTGACCCGCTTGTCCTTTGCGGTGTCTCATGTTTTGTCCGCAAAAGAGAGTTCATGGCGAAATCTGTGAAAGTAGCGGGCAGATCTGACAAGGCTTCGGCGCGGCGCGGCGATGCAAGCGACGACGCGGCTTGGCACGCCGAGCCGGTCACGGAGGTCCTTGCG
>Ga0075527_10000334_pt1 | contig 10706 bp, 9 predicted proteins | sample NGEPer11B_FD_74784 | JGI IMG/M metagenome (GOLD analysis project Ga0075527, IMG submission 74784) | Arctic peat soil microbial communities from the Barrow Environmental Observatory site, Barrow, Alaska, USA - NGEE Permafrost305-11B | ecosystem: Environmental > Terrestrial > Soil > Wetlands >...
ACGCCGGCGCAGGTGCGGGCGCAGGGGCAGCTTGGGAAGCTTGGTGCGCGGCGGTCCCGACGGCTGGGGCGGCCGGCATGAAGGCCGGGGCCGGCCGCCGCGCCGCGTCGGACTCCACCTCCACGTCGAACTCCTGGTCGTCGATATACACCCGGTAGAGATCGAGGTCCACTTCCACCACCCGGACTTCGTGCTCCGTCCCGGACATCTTCATCTTGTACTTCACCAGAGCCTACCTCCTCAGGGACTTGAAGCGACCCACCAGCTTCCACTGCTCGCTGACCCTGGCGAGTGGGGTGTATGTCTGCTGCCGCTGCTTCTGTATCAGATGGATGGCGACCGCCATCAAAGCCATGTCTTCGAATCCCTGTGCGGCGTCGTGGGCTTCGGCAGGCAGACCGTCACCGAGATCGCCGTTCGACGCGGTCAGGGGTCGGTCCTCGCGCGGGCGGAAGACCCGCTCAAGCAGGCCGGTGAACGCCGCCAACACGGCGAGGGTGATCAAGACCACCCCCATGCCGATGATCATTATCGCGACGCCTTCGGTGTAGATATCCAACGAGCGCTCCGGCCTACATCGGGATGTTGCCGTGCTTGCGCGGGGGGTGGTCCTCACGTTTCGTGAGACACCGCTCCAACGCCCTCACCAGCAACGGACGGGTATCAGCGGGCTGGATCACATCGTCCACGTAGCCGCGCTCGGCCGCGATGAACGGATTGGCGAAGCGACTCTCGTACTCCGTCACGAGTTCCTGCCGGCGGCGGGCCTTCTCTTCCGGGTCCTCGATAGCGGCGAGTTCCTTGCCGTAGAGGATGTTGGCGGCGCCCTGAGGGCCCATCACCGCGATCTCCGCCGTCGGCCACGCGAAGTTGAAGTCGGCCCTGATGTGTTTCGAGTTCATGACGTCGTACGCACCGCCGTAGGCCTTGCGGGTGATCACCGTCAGCTTGGGCACCGTCGCCTCGCAGAAAGCGTAGAGCAGCTTGGCCCCGTGGGTGATGATGCCGCCCCACTCCTGGTCGATACCGGGCAGGAAGCCGGGCACATCGACGAAGGTTACGAGCGGGATGCTGAACGCGTCGCAGAACCGCACGAAACGCGCTCCCTTACGCGAACTGTCGATATCCAGCGTGCCGGCCATGTGCGCCGGCTGATTGGCCACGACTCCCACCGAGTGGCCGTTCAACCGGGCGAACCCGACGAGGATGTTGGGTGCGAAGTACTTGTGCACCTCCATGAAGTCTCCGTCGTCGAAGACCTCCCTGATCACGTCATGCATGTCGTAGGGGGCGTTCGCGTCGTCGGGGATGATCGCCTGCAGGAAGGGAGACGTGCGGTTGGGATCGTCGGTGGCCGCGCGGACCGGCGGATCCTCGACGTTGTTCGACGGCAGGAACGAGAGGAGCCGGCGGGCCTCGGCGATACACTCGTGCTCGTTCGTGGCCGCGAACTGCGCCACCCCGCTCCGCGAGTTGTGGGTCATGGCGCCGCCCAGGTCCTCGAACGAAACGTCCTCACCGGTCACGGTCTTGATGACGTTCGGCCCTGTGATGAACATGTGGCTGGTGCCTTCGACCATGAAGATGAAGTCGGTCATGGCCGGCGAGTACACGGCTCCACCGGCACAGGGACCCATGATCAGCGATATCTGGGGGATCACCCCCGACGCGTCGACGTTGCGGTAGAAGATGTTGGCGTAGCCCGCGAGAGAGACGACACCCTCTTGGATCCGCGCGCCGCCCGAGTCGTTGATGCCGAGGCACGGCGCGCCCATCTTCATGGCCAGGTCCATCACCTTGCAGATCTTGTCGGCGAACACCTCGCCCAACGATCCGCCGAAGATGGTGAAGTCTTGCGAGAAGACGAACACCAGGCGACCGTCCACGGTGCCGTGTCCGGTGACCACGCCATCGCCGTAGGGCCGATCGGCATCCATGCCGAAGTTGGTCGAGCGATGGCGCGCGAACATGTCCATCTCGACAAAGGAGCCCTCGTCCAGGAGCAGGTCGATACGTTCGCGGGCAGTGAGCTTGCCCTTGGCGTGCTGCTTGTCGATCGCCGTCTGCGAGGCCGCGTGCATAGCGGCGTCCTTCACCTCACGCAGATGGCGGAGCTTTCCCTTCGTCGTGTCCAAGCCGTTTCAACTCCTTGTGATGAGAACGAGGCAGGCGCTACACCGTCCGCGAGGCATGATGCCATAAGTGCTCAGGATGAGATGCCCGCTGGACCTGGTGCGAAAACCCGTCTATCGCCGCACTCCCGAGCCACCCGAGCGTACCACGGGGCGCACGGTGACGATACGGGCCAGATTCTCCCCCACCGTCCGTTCGACCCCGGCCACGCGGGCCACGAGCGGGCCGTCGAGAGTCCGCCTCTGGAGAATCTCCACCCGGGCTCCAGGACGAAGCCCAAGTGACTCGATGAAGCCCAGGATGTCCGGCCCCTCCTCGAGCACCGTCGCCACCTCGCTCACCTCGCCGGGCCGAAGCTCGTCGAGCGTCATGACATCGGGGAACGAGTCCTCGGGGACATCCGGGATCGGGAACCCGTGCGGGCAGTCAGCGGGCCTGTGCAACGCCTCGTACAGCCGCTCCTCCACCGCCTCGGGCATCTCGTGCTCGAACTGGACGGCGAGCTCGTGGGCGTCCGACCAGGGAAACCCGAGCATGTCCGTGAGTAGGCGCTCCACGATGCGATGGCGCCGCAGCGCCCGCGTCGCTTCGCGCCTCCCCGCGGCGGTGAGGCGGAGCCCATGGTAGGGCGTGTAGTCCACGAACCCACGTTCGGCTAACTTCTTGGCCATGTCGGTGACGGCGGGAGCGGTCAGACCCAATGCATGGGCTAGTTCGCTCGTCTGCACCGGCCCCTCCCGGGGGCCCTCGCGTTCCTCGAGCTTGAAGATCTGCTTGAGGTATTCGCGGGCCGCCCGGTCGGGGATCCGCTTGCCTTCGGCCTCTGACATGTCAGCCGGCTCGATGCGTTCGGTGACAGGACGTGGACTTTGCGCGCGTCGCTCGGCTACCCGTGGATGGCCGCGAACACAGGCGCGAACACCAGCGCCACCACGCTCATCAACTTGATGAGGATGTTCATGGACGGGCCGGAGGTGTCCTTGAAGGGGTCACCCACCGTGTCGCCCACGACGGCAGCCGCGTGCGGCGCCGAACCCTTGCCGCCGTACTCGCCGCCTTCGATGAACTTCTTGGCGTTGTCCCAGGCGCCGCCCGCGTTGGCCATCATGATGGCGAGCAGGAAACCGGTCACGAGGGCACCGGCCAGCAGACCACCCAGAGCGACAGGACTGATCAGGCCCACCACCAGCGGCGCGACCACGGCCAGAACGCCGGGGAGAATCATCTCTTTCAACGCCGAGCCGGTCACGATCGAGACGCAGGTGGCCGAATCCGGCACCGCGGTGCCTTCCATCAGGCCGGGGATCTCACGGAACTGGCGGCGCACCTCGTCGATGATCGAAGCGGCGGCGCGGCCAACCGCGTTCATGGTGAGGGCCGAGAACAAGAACGGCAGGGCGGCACCCAGGAAGAGGCCGATGATCACGGCCGGCCCCTTCAACAGGTCGAGGGTCAGTTCGCCGCCGCCGGACGTCTTGTAGGTCTCCGCGAAAGCGGTGAACAGCGCCAGGGCGGTCAGAGCGGCGGAGCCGATGGCAAAACCCTTGGCGATGGCGGCGGTCGTGTTGCCGAGCGAATCGAGTTGGTCGGTGCGGGCGCGGACTTCCTTCGGCAGTTCGGCCATCTCGGCGATACCGCCGGCATTGTCGGCGATCGGGCCGTACGCATCGACGCTGATGGTCATGGCGGTGGTGGAGAGCATCCCAAGCGCCGCAAGAGCGACCCCGTAGACGCCCGAGTCCTTGAGCGGGACGCGATCCCCCAGGTAGTAGGCCACGATGATCGCGCCCACGACGAGGAGTACGGGCACCACGACCGACTCCATACCTACGCCGAGTCCACGAATTATGTTGGTGGCGGCTCCGGTCTGGGAAGCTTCGGCGATGCCCTTGACAGGCTTGTAGTGGTCGGAGGTGTAGTACTCGGTCACCTTCCCGATCAGCACGCCCGCCAAGAGACCGCCGGCGCTGCCCCAGAAGAAGCCCATGTACGTGGTCCAGCTCTCGCCGTCACCGGGGAGGAACCAGCCGATGGTCACGAACATCGCGGCGATGGTCAGAGCGGTGGCGACGTACGTGCCCAGGTTGAGGGCGGTGTGAAGGCGCGCTCCTTCCTTCGCCTTGACGAAGAGCGTGCCGACGATCGAGGCCAGGATGCCCGCACCCGCGATGATCAGGGGCAGGATGACGAACTTGCTGGTGGTGGCGTTGTTCGCCAGCACCACGCCAAGCGCCATGGTGGCGATGATGGAGCCCACGAAGGACTCGTAGAGGTCGGCACCCATGCCGGCCACGTCGCCCACGTTGTCGCCCACGTTGTCGGCGATGACGCCGGGGTTGCGCGGATCGTCTTCCGGGATACCGGCTTCGATCTTACCCACCAAGTCGGAACCCACATCGGCGGCCTTGGTGTAGATGCCGCCTCCGACGCGGGCGAAGAGCGCGATGGAGCTCGCGCCGAGCGCGAAGCCGTTGACATACTGAGGTTCCCTGAAGATGAGCCAGATCACGGAGACGCCCAGCAGTCCCAGGCCGCCCACGATCATCCCCATCACCGACCCGCCCTTGAAGGCAACATCGAGGGCTGCCGCGAGCGAGGTGCGCGCGGCGTTGGCCGTACGCGCGTTCGCGCGTGTGGCAATCATCATGCCCAGGTAACCGGCGGACGCGGAGAGGAAGCTACCGCACAGGTATGCGATGGCGGTCTGCCATCCGAGGCCGACGTCCCAGATCGCGCCGACCACGGCGATCGCGATGGCGACGAAACCGACGAACCAGATCAATACGGAATACTCGCGCTTCAAGAACGCCATGGCGCCACTTTGGATGAGACCCATGATGGTCCTCATCTTCTCGGTGCCCACTTCCGCCTTCACCACACGGCTGGCCGTGTAGGCTGCGTAGATGAGACCGAGGACAGCTGCGGCAGCAGCGAGAACCGCCCACGTTTCCAGCGACATCGAGACCCTCCTTCGAATCGACGTGATCGCGCCGCCCACCGGCGCGCCACCACTTCCTACGGACAGACCGCCTGCAGAGCGGCCTCTTCGAAACCTACGACACCCCGACTGTCCTCTGTTCGCACCCCCTGCCGATCACCTGAAGAAGACCAGAGTCACGAGTATGAACACCGGCACGAGCACCACGAACGAGTAGCCCATGTAGCCGAAGAACGACGGCATCTTCTGCCCGCTGCGCTCGGCGATCGACTTGACCATGAAGTTCGGCGCGTTCCCGATGTATGAGTTCGCTCCCATGAACACGGCCCCACACGAGATGGCCGCCAGAAACGCCGCCGGCGCTCGGCCCAACGACTCGATGATCCCCGAGCCCATGAGGCCGGGAACCTCGTTGATGCCCAGGAAGCCCTGCGCCGTCGAGGTGAAGGTGAGGTAGGTGGGAGCGTTGTCCAAGAACGAGGAGAGCACCCCCGTAGCCCAGAAGAAGTGCCAGGGCTCCGTGAATCCGAGTTCCCCGCCGCGCGCCTTCAAGATGGCGAGGGCCGGGATCATCGCCGCAAAGATGCCGGCGAAGATGATGGCGACTTCCTGGATGGGCGCCCAGCTGAAGTGATTGGCCTTTCGCGGGCCGCTCGGGCCGACTTTGAGCGAGAGCAGGATCATCGCCCCCATGATAAGTTCGCGAAGGAACGGGAAGTGTATGGACTCCCCCACCTGGGCCAACTGCTTCGACAGAAGCACCGCGGCGATGACCCCCGCCAGGAAGAGGAGGTTGGTCTTGCCGGCGATGCGCATAGGCACGTAGTCCGCGATGTCTTCCCTGATCCACTTGGGCTTCTCGCTCTTGTAGGCACGATAGTCGAGGATGAAGAAGATGGCGACGGTGAGTCCCACCGCAAGAGCCCATTGCGGAAGCAACCTCATGGTCCAGAAGAAGTCGATGCCCCTCAAGAAGCCCAAGAAGAGTGGCGGGTCGCCGAGAGGCGTGAGAAGTCCACCGATGTTGGCCACGACGAAGATGAAGAAGATGACAACGTGTTTCTGGTTGTGGCGCTCGCTGTTCGCCCGAAGGAGGGGGCGGATCAGCACCATGGCCGCGCCGGTGGTGCCGATGAAGTTGGCCAGGACGGCGCCCACCAGCAAGAAAGCCACGTTCGTCAAAGGGGTGCCGAGGAGGTTGCCCGTCAGGTAGATGCCCCCGGAGATCGTGAAGAGCGCGGTCAAGAGCACGATGAACGAGATGTACTCCTCCCCCGTACTCAGCACCTCGGCGAGACCCTCGGCACCGAAGCGGGCCAGGAGGTACACCACGACCGGAACGCCGAAGAGACCGGCCACGAGGGCCCGGTTGCGATTCTTCTCGAACCAATGCTCCGCCGTCAACGGGAGTATGGCGATCGAGAGGAGCAGCCCCGCGAAAGGCAGGACCAACCAGATACTGAGAGCTTCGCCCAACTCTTCAGGCATCGGGCGCCCGGCCTGGATCCTCAGACATCGACTGCAAACAGCTGACGCGCATCAAGTGTGTCCGATCCCCTCCCTGGGAGTTCCTCCCGGGTGCATGGCACACCCGACCGTGTCTATTAAGCGGCCTTAACTTTGGGACCTCCGCAGGCTACTAGCCCGCATGGGCCTTTGTCAAGCCCGATCGACCCGTGATCAAGCCGGAACGCGGGCTGGACGGGCGTTGCGCGTTTACCGAGTCCGCCAAGCGGTTACCATGGGCGCGACGCAACCGATCTGCGGCCGACAGACCGAAGGAGTCGAACATGGACAAATGGGAATGCATGCTCTGCGGCTACGTCTACGACCCCGCCGTGGGTGACGCCTCGCAGGGAATCGCCCCGGGAACGGCGTTCGAGGATCTGCCCGATGATTGGGAGTGCCCGGATTGCGGCGCCAGCAAAGAAGACTTCGAGAAGATGGAGAACTAGCCCAGCAACATCGCCATCAGTTCGTGGCCGGCCGGCACCAGAAGACCGGTGCCGGCCGCGGCACTCTCCGTGAACGACGGGGCCGGTGTCCCGGTCGATCCCTCACCCCATATGATGAACGGCACCGGCTCGGCCGCGTGCGTGCGCAGTGCCAAAGGTGTCGGATGATCCGGCATCACCAGCACCCGCAGCCCACCTTCCCGCTCCCACAACTGCGAAGCCATCTCGACGTCGATGCGCTCGAGCGCGGTGCGCTTGCCCTCGGCGTCACCGTCATGTCCGGCGGCATCCGGCGCCTCCACGTGCACGATCACGAGATCATGGTCGCCGAGCGCCTTGAGGGCTCCCTTCATCTGAGCGCCGTAGTCGTTGTCCGGCCCGTCGGTGACCCCGGCGATCTCGAGCACATCGATGCCGAGCTGATTGGCGATGCCCCGCAGCAGGTCGACGGGAGAGGTGAGTGCCGCGCGCAGCCCGTACTTCTCGCGGAACGACGGCATGGCCGCGGGCCGCACGCCGGGCCAGAACGGCCATATCTGCGTCGCCGGCAGCTCGCCGCGGTCCTTGCGTCCGCGATTGACCGGGTGCGCCGCCAAGATGGGTTTAGAGCGTTCCATGAGATCGAGCAGAAGGTCCGCCGCCGGACCGTCGGGCAGGTGCCCGCCGATCTGCTGATCAGCCAGATCGTGCGGGGGGACACAGCGGGTCGCCAGAAGGTCCCGACCCTCGCGCACTGTCAAGATGTGGCGAAAGCCCACGCCCGGATGGAACCGCACGCGCCGATCTCCGAGTTCGGATTGGATCGCCGCCATCAGCACGTGCGACTCGCTTGAGGAGATGTTGCCGGCTGAGTAGCTGCGCATCGCCCCGTCGTCCACGCACACGAGGTTGCAGCGGAGCGCGACCTGACCCGGTTCGAGGTCGATGCTGAGGGCAAGCGCTTCGATGGGCCCCCGCCCCGCATAGAACAGGGACGGGTCGTAGCCCATGACGCTCATACAGGCCACCGCACTCGATGGCTCCATGCCATCCGGGACCGTGGCCGCAAGACCCACGACCCCAGTCCGGGCCATGCGATCCAGGTTGGGCATCTCCGCCGCCTCGAGGGTGGTGCGGCCCGCGAAAGTCTCCACCGGCCATCCCGATGCGCCGTCTGTTATCAAGACCACATACTTCACTCGGATCCTCCGACCTGCGACCCTCGACACGGAGCCGACAAGAGCGCCCCCTGGGTATCCGAGCGGGGCGCCACGCACGGTAGTGCGAAGCGGCGCCCGCCGGCAACGCGCCCCATTATATCCAGGTATCATGTTGCATCTCGCCCGCACGGCTCGGTCGCCGTCGGGACACCATGTCCGGGAGGCCCCGCCGGCCGGTGAAACACCCGTCAACACGTTCGATCGCCGTGATCATCGGAGCCGCGCTCGTCGTGGCTGGGAGCGCACTCGCGCTGGCGGCGGTCTACGTCGCGGACCCGGCACCCCTCGCAGCGCCCTCAGGGGTCGCGATCGACCTCGCCACCAACCACCCTGCCACGAGTCACCCGACCCCGGCGGACCCGTCGGCGGAGTCGCCATCCCGGCTCGCTGCCACACCCCAGGAACCGCCCTGGCGGTCCAAGCAACGCGAAGTCGAGCGGAGCCTGCTGCGCGCTGAAGGCCACACCGACTCCGTGGGCGCCGTGGCCTTGATCGCCTTCGATCCGGCCCTCCAACCGACGGCTGCTCCCGGCGCCCGGTCCGCCGCTTCGTCCACGCCGACGCGCACGGTCCTCGACGGCGGGGCCACTCCGCTCCGGGGCGTCTGGGCGGGGACCGCCGCAGAACTCTCCCGCTACCTTCTGGTCTCCGTGCCCTCGCCACGGTTCACGGTGCCCGCGTCGACTCTCGCCGGCTACTACGTGCATTTGGCAGCCGAAGTCGGGCTGCGAGCCGACATCTTGTGGGCACAGATGCTGCACGAGACAGGATTCGGCTCCTACACCGGCAGCGTGCGCCCGGAGCAGAACAACTTCGCAGGCATCGGAGCCACGGGCAACGGGGCTCCGGGACTTGCCTTCCCCACAGCCGAGGCGGGAGTGCAGGCTCACGTGGCCCACATGGTGGCCTACGTGTTCTTGGCCGACCAGGCTGCCTGGACCAACTCCTCCACCGATCCGCGGTACGATAGCGTGTCCCCCAGGGGAGCAGCACGGACCCTCTCCGATCTGGACGGTCGTTGGGCAGTCCCGGGGGTCGGCTACAGCGTCGCCATCGAGCGACACGTGAGGGCGATCAACGCACGATGAATCCGCCGAACGACGTGCGCCGGGCACGTCGCACCCGTACACCACATACCAAGAGAGAGGAACAACGTGATCGATGAGGAGCTACAGGCCCGTTTGGACGAACAAGCGGCCGCGGGGGAATCCCGAGCCAAGGCGCTGGAGCTACTGGCTTCCCAAGACGTCGGCTTCCTGGCCGTCGGTGACAACGACGGGCCCTACGTCGTCCCCGTCTCGTTCGTCTACGATGGTGAAGACATCTACCTGCACGGCGGCGAAGGCAAGAAGTCGCGCGCCCTCGAAACCGACCCTCGCGCCTGTCTTGCCGTGATGAGCGGCTCCGATCTCATCAAGGGCGACACACCGTGCGGAGACAACGTCGACTCTCGCACGGCACTGGTCTTTGGAGCGGTCACGCGGTTGGACTCGCCTCTCCAGAAGGACGCGGCGCTCCGCGCCGTCATCGCCAAGTACCATCCCGAAGCCGTGACCGACCCGCTCGACCCCAGGACCATCGCCCGGACTCTCGTATACCGGATGGAGATCCGTGCCGTCAGCTACCGAGAGCTCCCCGGCGAATGAACGCTCCGCCCCGAGAGTCCGGAGTCACGGGAGTACGATCTTGCGGGTGAGTGAAGTTATCGGGGAACTGGGCCGAGAGCCGCGCGATCACGCGCCGGCGAGGGACCGCACTCCTCTTGCTATCGTCATCGTCACCGCCGTGGCCTGCGCGACCGCCGACTCCGGCTACCCGAAGTACTTGTGCCCTATCTCCTCGAAGATGGGGATGGCGCCCTCGACGGTCTGCCGGGAGACGCAGTAGGCGATGCGGAAGTGACCCGGCCCCCCGAAGCCCGTGCCCGGCACCACCAGCACGAGGCGCTCCTGCAACTCCTGCGCGAAGGCCACGTCGTCCTCGATCGGCGACTTGGGGAAGAGGTAGAAGGCCCCGTCCGGCTCCGGCACCGTGAACCCCGAGCCGCGGAGCGCACCCAGGAGCAGGTCGCGGTTCTCCTTGTAGAAGGTCAGATCCACGTGCACTCCCTGTAGCCTCGCCACCGCCCGCTGCATGAGAGCGGGTGCGTTCACGAAGCCCAGGATGCGGTTCGCGAGAACCAGCCCACCCATGAGTTTCTGGATGTCACGGATGCCCGAGCCCGCGGCCACGAAACCGATGCGCTCCCCCGACAAGGAGAGGTCTTTGGAGTAGCTGGTCGCAAGAATGGTGTTCTTGTAGGCTGCCATCAGAGAAGGCACCGCTGTGTCTCCGTACACGATCTTGCGGTACGGCTCGTCCGCGATCAGGAAGATGATGCGTCCCGTCTCGGCTCCCTTGCGCTCGAGAAGCCTGCCCAACTCACAGACGGTCTCCTCCGGATAGATGCGTCCGGTGGGGTTGTTGGGCGAGTTCAGAATG
>Ga0075527_10000336_pt1 | contig 10704 bp, 12 predicted proteins | sample NGEPer11B_FD_74784 | JGI IMG/M metagenome (GOLD analysis project Ga0075527, IMG submission 74784) | Arctic peat soil microbial communities from the Barrow Environmental Observatory site, Barrow, Alaska, USA - NGEE Permafrost305-11B | ecosystem: Environmental > Terrestrial > Soil > Wetlands >...
GTGCCGGTGAGCGCCCTGATTCGCGGGTGGGTGTTGACAGCGCTCGCGGCCGAGCGAGGCACGTCGCTACGAGACGCGATCGACCACCTCGCTCGCGAGGCCGAGCGGCCACGTCGTCTCGCCAACAGCAGCACGCCGGCTTCCGATTCGTGCGCACCTTGACCCGACAGGCCGGCGAGCCACCGCTGGGCCGATTGCCGGGGCTGTTCCCGGTCCTGTCCGGCCATGAGTTGTTCGTCGCGGGGGCGCCGGGTTTCGTCGCCGACTGCGCCGAGGAGTTCTTCGACGAGCCGCGGCCATGGAGCGCTCCGGTCGCCACCCGGGTGCACCAGTTAGCCAGCGGGCGAGCACGTCACCGGTTGACACAGGGAGTCTGGCTCGTCGTCCCGACGATGACGGACGATCGATCAGCTGACCGCGCGGCAGCCACTTCGACCGGTGTTCATCGTGCCGGGCGCCACACGCGCCAGCGACGCGCTGGACCTCGCGCGCACGGTCGCCCGGCGCGCCGAGCGTCACGTGATCGGGCTCCGCACTACCGGACGTAGTGTCTCACCGAACGCCGTGGCCTACCTCAACCGCTTGAGTGACCTCCTCTACGTGATGGCCCGACGGGTGGCCGGCGCTGCTGAAGAGCCTGTGAGTCACGACTGAGTGCAGGCAGCAGGTACGGATGCGAGTCGAGGATCAGCCCATAGATGGCCCCACTTGTGACCGGTCCAGGTGGCCCGCGCCGGAAACGGACACGAATGCGCCGGGATCCTGATGGCCGAAGTAGTCCAGCTTGACCTTGTCGGAGTTGGCGCCGGACTCGTTCTGGTCCTTGAACCAGTAGTAGTGGTAGATCACGCCGGCCTGGATGTCACCGTCATTGATGGCCTTCATCACCGTGCTGTTGCGCTGATAGATCTTGGCATCGTCGGTGAGGCCCTTGAGCCAGGTCTTGGCGACAGCCTCACCCTTCAGCGTGAGGACGGCGCTGACGATGGCCTGGAAGTCGGCGCCGCTGGGTGACATACCGATCTTGCCCCTCCATTTCGGTTTGGCGAGGTCGAGGATTCCGGCCGGCAGATCGGTGTCGGTGAGTTTGTCGGTGTTGTAGGCCAGCACGGTCGAGCGTGCGGCGAAGCCGACCCAGCTGCCGTCCTTCGGCGAATACTGTGCCGGAATGTTTGCCAACGTCGCCTTGTCGACGGGGGCGAAGCCGTCCTTGCCGGCAACGAGCGTCATGGCCGGGGAGTTCTTTGTGGCGAACACATCCGCGGGTGACTTGTCGCCCTCCTGGACGATCTGGTTGGCGAGCTCGAAATCATCGCCGTTGCGCATCTTGACCGTGATTCCGGTCTTGGCGGTAAAGCCGTCGGCCAGAAGCTTCATCAGGTCCGCGTGCTGGGCGTTGTACAGCGTCAATGTGCCCTTGTCCCCGGACGTGCCGGCATCTGCCTTGCCATCGTCGCCCCCACATGCGGACAGGATCAGCGCGGCGGCCAACGTTCCGGCAACGATCGCGGCGGCGCCGCACGGATCTGCGGTTCCGACCGGCCCACTCGCGGCCGTTAGCGCGGAGTCGGGCATTCTGGCTGGTATGTCTGTAAGCATCGAAGACCAGGTCGAGACCATTTACGGCGACGTCGTGCGCCGTAACCCCGCCGAGCCGGAGTTCCACCAAGCGGTTCGCGAAGTGCTCACATCTCTGGCCCCCGTCGTTCGTCGTCACCCCGAATATCTCGAGCTCAAGACGGTCGAACGGATCTGTGAGCCTGAGCGGCAGATCATCTTCCGCGTCCCGTGGCAGGACGATGCCGGCGAGGTCCACATCAACCGCGGCATGCGCGTCGAGTTCAACTCCGCGCTCGGACCCTACAAGGGCGGGCTGCGTTTCCACCCCTCGGTGACACTCGGCACAATCAAGTTTCTCGGCTTCGAGCAGATCTTCAAGAACGCCCTGACCGGTATGCCGATCGGTGGCGGCAAGGGCGGCGCGGACTTCGATCCCAAGGGGCGCTCGGATCGCGAGATCATGCGCTTCTGCCAGTCGATGATGACCGAGCTCTACCGGCACATCGGCGAGTACACCGACGTGCCGGCCGGCGATATCGGGGTGGGACAGCGTGAGCTCGGCTTCCTGTTCGGTCAGTACAAGCGCATCACCAACCGGTATGAATCGGGCGTCCTCACCGGCAAGGGACTTGCCTGGGGCGGTGCGCGCGTACGCACCGAGGCCACCGGCTACGGCACCGTCATTTTCGCCGATGAGATGTTGCGCGCCCGCGGCGACTCGATCGAGGGCAAGACGATCGTTGTGTCCGGGTCGGGCAATGTCGCGGTCTATGCGATCGAGAAGGCGCACCAGCTCGGCGGCAAGGTCATCGCTGCCTCGGACTCCGCCGGCTACATCGTCGACGAGGCCGGTATCAACATCGAGGTGCTCAAGCAGGTCAAGGAGGTCGAGCGGCTGCGCATCTGCGAGTACGCCGAGCGCGTCCCCGGTGCGCGCTATGTCGAGGGCGGTTCGCTGTGGGATGTGCCCTGCGATGTGGCGCTCCCGTGCGCGACCCAGAACGAGGTCGACGATGCGGCCGCCGTGCTGCTGATCAAGAACGGCTGCACGCTTATCGCCGAAGGTGCCAACATGCCGTTGACCGCGGACGCCATGGCCGTCGTGCAAAAAGCCGGCATCGCCTATGGCCCCGGCAAGGCCGCCAACGCCGGCGGCGTTGCGACGAGCGCACTCGAGATGCAGCAGAACGCTTCGCGCGACAGCTGGTCCTTCGAGTATTCGGAGGAACGCCTCACCGAGCTGATGAAGGGCATCCACCGTCGCGTCGCCGAGACCGCAGATGAATTCGGCGAGCCCGGCAACCTCGTCCTCGGTGCCAACATTGCCGGCTTCCTTCGGGTTGCCGACGCGATGCACGCCTTCGGCCTGGTGTGAGCCTTCCGGCAGGCTGAGCTGGGGTCCGAATTCGATGTTTTTGAGATTTGTGTCCGGATGCTGGACTTTCGATTCCATCGAACAGAACATGAGGATAGCCTCAGGTCATGATGGTGTTGGCGGTGAGCTTCCTGTTTTCGGGAGCATTCATCGTGACCGCACTCGTCCAGAACTGGCTCCGACGCCGACATTCCTCCCCCGAGTTCGCGCACGGGTCAGAGAACGCCCCCAGCCGCGGTCATTGAGCACCGCGCGCGCTCCGGGGCGTTCGGCCACTTCCTCGCTGCGGTCGTTCCACGTCGCTTGACGTTGCCCCTGTGGACAAGTCGAAAGGTCGGATGCGACAAGCCTGCGAACACTGCCACCGCCCAGCAAGAAGGAACAACGGGCGTACCGGAGAAGGGGGCAAGGGTGAGTCAGAACTGGACCGTGGTGCTCGATTTTTCCAGCTCGCCCGATTCGGGGGATCTTGATTTGTTTGAAGATGACCTTGCAGCCTTTGACGCACTGGTCCCGGCGATGCCGGGCCGTGGATTTCAGGCAGTGACCCATGCGACCGCGAGTGACATGCTGGCCGCCACCATGGGCCGCGACCATGCCGAACGATCGGCGCCCGGGATCTTCGGGGGTATCAGTCGCCAGTGTGTCCATCAACTTCGGAGCCACGACGCGTTGGTCGTGCTTTCGACCGGGCCGATCTGGGATGCGCGCGCTATCGAGAAGTTCGCGCAAGGCTGGGCCAGGAAAGTTGGTCGGGCGCCGCAGGCTTCCTGACCGGCGATCACTTATGCACGGCTTTGATGGTCCCCTCGACCGAGCCGAGCCACAGCGTCTCGCCGTCGGGGCCGGGCGCGGTCGCCGAGATCGTGATGGTGTCGCCGTCCTTGAGGAAGCGGCGGCTCAATCCGCGGCGAGAGCGAGACCGTGGCTCTGGGTGACAATGGGGGTAAGTCCGCGCCGGGGCCGACCGACGTCCTCGTCGCGGTCGAGACGGTAGCGGTCAACCCGGTCGACACCTACGTCCGGTCTGGGCGTTATCGGACTCCGGTGCCGCTGCCGTTTATCGTGGGGCGGGATCTCATCGGCACTGTCGCGGAGGTGGGATTTGAGGTGACCGGCGGCCTCGAGCCATTGCGCGCGCTCGTCGCGCTTGCGTTCACGCCACGTCGCTACGAACCGCGTTGAGTCACGCACGCATCCGTCACCGACCTTGTCCGTTCCGGTCCAGTTGCCCGGTTGCGCGTGTCAAACTCGACCGTAAGTGTGCAACCCGGCGTTCGCGCGCCGGCCTACGCACCCAGGCGCAAGACTTGCTGTTAGAGCTGGATTCCGCGCGTGAGGGCGCCGTCAATCAGCAGGTTGGCGCCGGTTGTGCGGCTGGAGAGCGGGCTGGAGAGGAAGACGACACTGGATGCGATCTCCTGGGGCGTTCCCATTCGCTTGGTTGGATTCAGGTCCATGGCGAACTTGAAGAGGTCAGCATTGCCCGATTCGATGCTTTCCCAAACGCCGCCCGAGTGATAGGTGTTTCCAGGCGAGACGGTATTCGCCCGAATGCCCTTCTCGGCGAGCTGGAACGCGACCCCTGCGATATAGCCGACGATCGCGGTCTTCACGGTGCCGTACGGGCCTGAGGCGAAGTCGACCTCGCGACTGGACACGCTCGAAATAGCGACGATCGATGGCGCATCGCTCTTCTCCAGGTACGGAATCGATGCCTTGACGAGATGCACAGTGCCCATCAGGTCCACCTCAAGAGATTCGACCCAGTTTTCGGGGGTATCCGGGATCGCCAGCGCACTGACGTTGTTCACAACCATGTCGATGCCGCCGAACAACCTCGCAGTGTCATCCACCCACCTGATCATCGCGTCAGCGTCCCTGACATCCATCACCGTGCCGACGACCTTGCTTCCGCTGGTGGCGAAGGATGCTTCGGTCGCCGCAACCTCGTCGGCATTGCGTGCGCAGAAAGCGACGTTGGCGCCCTCAACAACGAACGTGTCGACGATGGCTCGACCGATTCCTTTGGTGCCACCGGTGACCAGGGCGGTTTTGTCCTTTATGAGCAGATCCATGACTTGATCATCTCATTCAGGAGTGTGTCTCAGTCTTGTTTGATTGTTTCGAGGGCCTGCCGGGCGACACTCGTGGTCATTTCGCGTGTCCTTCGATTGGAATGAATGAGTTTAGGAGTGTGTGAGTTGGTTCACGCGCTGGGTCGAGAGGCCAAGAAGTCGGCCACTGTCACGCTGCGTAATTCCTCGGGCGGCGAGCATTCCAATTGCTTCGCGCCGAAGGCGCGCGGCTTCCTTGACGGCTTCACGCGCCGCGGCTTCCTTCTCGTTGGCGGTCGCCCAAAGTGAGTTCACATCCTCGGGCACGCGCACGGTCACGTTGACCTCGACCTCGCTGGGGTCCACATTGAGCCACAGGGCTGCGACCTCCCGCGCAGCCGCGGGGATCTCGGCCACGCTGCGCGCCTGGCCCACTGTGTCGAGTTCCGGAATCTCAATAAACCACCACTTCCCCTCACGGGTTGCGGTGGCCTCGAACGTTCGCGTCTTGGTACTCATGGTCATTCCTTCCTCTCGCCAGTTCTGCGGGGAGTTTGGCAGCTTCTTGATGAGCTGGCCGACAATTCCCGCAGTCACTTCGCCGTGTGCCGGTATCGACTCCTTAACCGACTCGTCTGGGAGGCCCCACATTTCATGACTCCCTTTTCCTTGTCTGAGAAAGACCCAGCCTTGGGTCTTCACGAACTTGATCACGTCTCGGTACTTTTGCGGCTTCGGCACAATTATATTCTAGGCCCCCCTAGATTGTAAGATCAAGCCCACTCTAGATTACTTGTGAAGCTGCGAGTAAATGGGGCCTGCCTCCTTGCACAGGGCGACAACTTCCTCCAGGATCGTCGAGTCCGTGCACGGCGCTTACGACCAGGCGGTGACCAGGGCAGTTTTGTCTTTTATGAGCAGATCCATGATTTGATCCTTTCACTTCAACGTTCTGGCGCGGGACCGCATCTCGTTATGCATGCGATCAAAGGCATGACTTGTGGGGAAGAGCGATTTGCGGACCTTGATGACCACGCTGTAATTGGGATCGACGACATTGGCTATCGGCGCCTCGGTGACCTGGCTGAGCAACTGGTATGCATCCATCTCGTGGAGATCGAAGAGTTCACCAAACCAACGAATCATCTCGAGTTGTGCGATCCGCCAGGAATCCTCCATCGGGCGAGACGACCCAACGACCATCCAATGGTCATCCGTTTCGAGTCGGGGCCACAGCGGGGCTTTGCCCTTGATCAGTTCCACCATGATGGTCGAATTCATCGCGCCCTCGACAGCGGTGCCGCAGGCTTCCCCCTCACCCTGTCGATAGTGTCCATCCCCGATAGAGAACAAAGCACCCTCGACGTTGACGCCGAGGTACGCGGTCGTTCCTGCCTTCATCTCGGGCGTGTCCATATTTCCGCCAAATCGCTCCGGCACGAGCGAGGAGCGAACCTCGCCGCCCGCCGGGGCGACGCCGACAGTGCCAAGCATTGGAGCAAGTGGCAGCGCCACCTCAAAATCACCAAACCGCGATTGGAAGCCGACAGTGCCGGCCTGCGAGTCAACCTCGTAAATCCAGGTGGCCTCCGGCAAGGCCTGCTGAAGCAGGGCGGTTCGATCGGTGCTGGTCATCCCGCCGAAGAACGGTATCGCCGCAGAAGCACCCCAACTACGTGCCGGCGTGAGGTCAATTACGTGGATTGCCAGGGTGTCTCCCGGCTCGGCCCCCTCGACATAAAACGGTCCGGTTTGCGGGTTGAGGTACCGGAAGTCCAATACCTTGCTGGCGACGTCATTCACCGACGTGAGCGCGTGGTTGAACGCGTCCTCCGACCACAGTTGGAGCACCGTTCCCGGCCGCACTCGCATTACCGGCGCGGCACCGCCGAAGGTGTAAGCGAACTGCGAACGTTCCGGTTTGTATTCGACGGTTTCCATGCCAGTGATGTTAGGTGGCCCGCATGGGCACGGCAACCGGCCGGCCGACGACGGACCGGCCAACGAAGCTCAGACCGCGTCCAGGAACTTCCGCAGCGCCTCCACGGCGTGCTCGCGATGCTCGTCGAGCATGGCGATGAGCCGTTCGGTATCACGGTCGGCGAATGCCTTGATGATCAGGGTGTGCTCGTGCTCCACCCCCGGCGGTTGGTCTCGTCGCCGTAATAGACGAAACGGTAGTCGTCGGTCGCGTCCCACAACACTCGCACCATGCGCTCGGGCCGCGGCATGCCGACAGCGGCTGTGATCACGAAGTGAAACCGGCGGTTTGCCTCGGTTATGGTCATGAGGTCCCCCGCCGCGCTGGCGATCTCAACCTCTTTCGCCGCCTTTTCCAGCTCACTCAGCACGCTGTCGTCCGCCATCTTCACGGCGGCGCGGACGGCCTCGGCCTCCAACAGCTGCCGGAGCCGGTAGACCTCTATCAGGTCGCCCAGTGACAGCGTCGCGACCTTGTAACCGCGGTGAGGTTCATAGATGACCTGCCCCTCTGCTTCGAGGGTGCTCAGAGCCTCCCGCAGCGGTACCCGACTGACCCCGAACCTCTCGGCGAGGAGGTCTTGCCGCAGCGGCTGCCCAGGAGAGAGCTCCCCCGCGATGATCGTGCGCCTGAGCTCGGCGAGCACAAACGCCTGGGCGGTCGGTGGTGGCTTGATACCGTGACGGATCCCCGGCACGGGTTCAGTAGATTCCGAGTTCGTGTGGTCGATGGTTGGCTCTGTCATGGCTGCCTCGGTGGATTGCTGGCTCAGTGGAATGCCGGATTGCCGGAATGCCGGTGATGTGGTTGCCGAGGATGAGGGTGTGAACCTCGTCGGTGCCTTCATAGGTGCGCACACTCTCGAGGTTGTTGGCGTGGCGCATCGGTGAGTAGTCCAGCGTGATGCCGTTGCCGCCGAGCATTGCCCTGGCATCCCGGCAGATTTGGATTGCTTCACGACAATTGTTGAGTTTGCCGACGAAAATCTGGTGCGGCTGCAGTGTGCCGGCGTCTTTCAGCCGGCCGATCTGCAGCGCCAACAGCGTTCCTTTGTTGATTTCCAAGGCCATGTTGACCAGCTTTTCCTGGGTTAGCTGGTAGCCGGCAAGCGGTTTGTCGAACTGGATGCGTTCCCTGGAGTACTCGAGAACGGTGAGGTAGCTGTCTCGGGCCGCGCCCATCGCTCCCCAGATAATGCCGTAGCAGGCCTCGTTCAGGCATTCGAACGGGCCGCGCAGACCCCTGGCCTTCGGCAGCAGCGCCTCGGCGGGCAGCCGAACATCCGTGAGTTCGATGTCGCACTGGATGGACGCCCGCATGGACAGTTTCTGTTCAATGGCGGTGGCCGTGAAGCCCGGAGTGTCTGTGGGCACTACGAATCCGCGCACGCCGTCGGAGGTCATTGCCCAGATCACGGCCACCTGCGCCACGGAAGCAAGTCCGATCCAGCGCTTGGTTCCGTTCAGCACCCAGTCCCCGCCCTCCTGCCGGGCAAAGGTCTTCATGCTTTCGGGGTCGGAGCCGGCCGTCGGTTCGGTCAGCCCGAAGCATCCGATGGCTTCGCCTGTGGCCAGCAACGGCAACCATTGGTTTTTCTGCTCCTCGGAACCGTGCTTGTGGCTGGCGCTCACGGCCAGTGACCACTGGACGCTGACGAAGGTGCGCAGGCCGGAGTCTCCGACTTCCAGTTCCATGGCGCCAGGCCGTACTCCACCGCGCTGCGGCCGGGGCATCCGTACCCCTTCAAGTGCATGCTGAGCAGGCCGAGTCTGGCCATTTCCGGGACAATCGCCAGCAGGAAAACGGCGTCCTCATGCCAGTGGGCGATGTTCGGCTTAATGGCCGTGTCAACGAAGGAGCCAACGTCGTCCCGAAGCGCTATTTCTTCGGCGGTGAGAAGGGATTCAATGCCGATCGGATCCGATGTGTCAATCATGAGTTTTCTTTCCGGGAAGGATGGGTGAGGAGCCGGGCAGGATGGGCGTGGCTCTGGTTCGCACGTCGAACGACGCACCGTTATGTTCGCCAAGGAGGGGTGGCAGCCGTCGATATTGGGCCGGAGTCTCGGAGAGGTGAATCGAGCTGGCGACCTGCAGACTGACCCGTGACTGCTTCTCATCCGATATTTCAATCACGGGCGCAAGACCAAGCTGGTCGGCCAAATCAAGGGCTTCCATTATCGTGTTCACTTTGCCTGCCGGCACGCCTTCTGCGCTCAGCAGCTCAGCCCACTGTCCGGCGGATTTTGACTGCAACCGCTCCTCCAACAGCGACTTCAGCACGCTTCTGTTAGCTACGCGATTGGCGTTACCCGAAAAACGTTCATCCCGGGCAAGTTCCGGAACCCCGAGAACGCTAACCAATCCGTCAAACTGCTTGGTCAGTGCCGACCGCGACAGCCAGCGGCCCGTCGGCGGTCCGGAGTGTTTCATAGGGGGCGATGCTCGGATGCGCGTTCCCCATCCTGTGTGGTGCTTCGCCAGTTGCGAGGGCGCTGGAGGCTTGACTAACCAGACCGGATAGGAGTGACGAAAGGAGGTTGACTTCGACTTGCTGGCCGACACCGGTTTGGTTCGAGCGCTCTCAGCGCCGCCAGCATCCCAACAACCGCATTCTGGCCCGTCACGACGTCGACCAGGGCGACACCGACCTTGCTGGGCTCGGCATCCAGCGAGCCGGTAACGCTCATGAGACCGCCGACGGCCTGTACCAAGAGGTCATATCCGGGCAAGTGCGCGCCACCAGCAGTTCCAAAACCGGTGATCGAGCAATACACAATGTCCGGCCGTTTCTCCTGTAACGACTCGTAATCCAGGCCATAGCGTTCCATGACACCCGGGCGGAAGTTCTCAATGACGACATCGGCGCTGAGCGCAATTTCCATCGCGTCTTCAAGCCCGCCCTCGGTGCGCAGATCACACACAACGGAGCGCTTATTTCTGTTGACGCTGGAAAAGTCCGCCACTTTCACGCCGTCTAGTGGACCGAGCTTCACTTCGTGGACCCGATGACGGGGTTTCTGAGCACACCCACCCCGGAGATGCTGCACTCGGCGACATCTCCGGGTCGAATCTGCACCGCTCCCGGAGTCCCGGTGGAGATGATGTCGCCCGGGTACAGCGGCATCACCTTGCTGTGGAAGCTGATCAGAAAAGCAGGGTCGTAGCGCATGTGCGCCACCGTGTTGCGGCGGTGCACCTCGCCGTTGATGACCGTGGACACCTCGACGTCGGCCAACGATCCGACCGTGCTCACAACCTCGGTGAGCGGCACGATGCGAGGTCCAAAAGAGAAGAATCCGGGGAAGTTTTTTGACCGGGTGAGGAACCGCGGGTTCCGCTCGAGGATGTCCTCTGCAGTCTGGTCAAGCACGGGCACAACACCGGCGACGAAGGACAGCGCATCCTCCGGCTCAACATCGCGGCAATAGCGCCCGATCACCACCCCAAGCTCCGCCTCGGCGGTCGTGCGCGTGCTCTGCCACGGGATCGGGATCTCCTCGCCAGGGCCGATGATGGTGTGGTCGCCCTTGATAAATGACGCCGGCTCGTCGGGCACCGACTCGGCAAGATCTGAGGCGTGCTCCAGGTAGTTCAGCCCGATGCCCCACAGCATCCGCGGATGCCGGTACGGCGCACCAAAGGTCACCACCTCCGGATCCCGGAACACCGACGCGGCCGCGTCCGATGCGGCCGCCTGAATCTTCTCCAGCGAGCCGGAGGCAAGAATAT
>Ga0075527_10000337_pt1 | contig 10702 bp, 10 predicted proteins | sample NGEPer11B_FD_74784 | JGI IMG/M metagenome (GOLD analysis project Ga0075527, IMG submission 74784) | Arctic peat soil microbial communities from the Barrow Environmental Observatory site, Barrow, Alaska, USA - NGEE Permafrost305-11B | ecosystem: Environmental > Terrestrial > Soil > Wetlands >...
CGGCGAGCTGGTCTGGTTCGCGCCCCCCAACAGCGACCTGGACAAGCACTACGACGTCCGCGTCCAGGAGTATCAGGGGCAGCCGGTGATCACCTTCGCCGAGGCAACCGCGCCCGGTGGATATGGCCTGGGCCACTATGTGATGTGCGACAGCTCGTACCAGCGCATCGCCCAGCTTCAGGTTGGCAACGGCTTCCCGGGTGGCGATGTCCACGAGTTCCTGCTGACGCCACGAGGCACGGCCCTGATCACGCTGTACCACGCGGTGCACTGGGACCTGTCACCGGCGGGCGGCTCGATGTACGGCACGACCATGGACGGCATCGTGCAGGAGATCGACATCGAAACCGGGCGAGTGCTGTTCGAGTGGCACAGCCTGGATCATGTCGCGGTTGACGAGTGCGTGAGGCCACTGGAGCCGGGCGCGGACCGACCATACGACTATTTCCACATCAACTCGGTGGAGGACGATGCTCAGGGGAGCCTCATCGTGTCCGCCCGCCACACCAACGCGATCTACAAGATCGATCGTTTGACGGGTGAGGTCACCTGGCGGCTGAACGGCACGCAGAGTGACTTCACGATGGGTCCGGGCACGCCCTTCGCCTACCAGCACGATGCGCGTGTCCATCCCAACGGCGAGATGACGCTCTTCGACAATTCTGAAGTCGATCAGGACGCGGACGCGCATGCGCACTCCAGGGGGCTGGTGCTGGAACTCGATGAGGACGCAATGACAGCGGCGCTGGTGCGAGAATATATCCACCCCACCGATATTCTCTCGGTGAGCCAGGGCAACATGCAGGTGCTTCCGAACGGCAATGTCTTCATTGGCTGGGGGAGCGCGCCCGTGTTCTCGGAGTTTGCCCAGGATGGTGAGATGGTCTTCAACTGCCGATTTCCGGAGGGGGGCACATCGTATCGCGCGTACCGGTTCCTGTGGGCCGGGCAACCGAAAGAGCCACCCGTGGCGGCGGCAGTGGCCAGCGCCAGCGGCGAGGTGACGGTCTACGCGAGCTGGAATGGCGCGACGGAAGTTGCCAGTTGGCAGGTGCTGGCGGGTTCGGACCCCGACGTTCTCCAGATGGCAGCCTCAGCGCCGCGCTCCGGATTCGAAACCACGATCACGGTGCAGACAACGGGCGCGTACATCGCTGTGCAGGCGCTGGACGACGCGGGCAACGTTCTTGGCACGTCGGAGGCAATTACGCCGGTGTAGCTCACCGCAGCGTGTGGCGCGAGCTGCTGGGCGGGAGGACATGGGTGTGATGCAGATTCTGGTATGGGTGGCTCACCGGTTTTCGTAGGGGCGGACCTCCGAAGGAGTTGTCCGCCCGGCCGCCGCAGGCGGCAAGACGACGTGGCAGCCGTTGCGAACGCTTCGCGTCCGCCGGGCGGACAACCCCGTCACTTCGTCGCCCTGCGGCGACGGTTGCCGGGGGTCCGCCCCTACGAGGCCGCAGATACCAAAATGTGACACACACCCGGAGGACATTCCCTGAGCACGGCAATGCAACCAGGGGAGCGGTCAGTCGTCGTCGGATTCCTGCTCCGCGGCGAGAACCTGCGTCCTGGTGTAGGCGGCATAGACGGACTTCGACAGATCGGTCAGGGCTGCTTCCCCGTTCGTCACGTCGAAGGGTCCGTCCGGTAGGTCCGCGAACAGGTTCGGCCACCACGCCGTCCCGTCCGGCCACGGCGGACTCACGTCCACCCAGAAGCGGTAGCGCCCGCTGCCGCGCTTCTCGACCGTGACCCGCAGCCCGAGCCGGTGCAGCAGTTCACGCCGCTGCTGGTACGTCCAGTCCTCGACGCCATCCGCGTAACCCAGAATCTCGTTCCAGACGGACGCCGCCACGTCGCTTGCCGCCTTCGCGGCCTCCACCCGCCCGGCAGCCGCCTCGCGCTCGGTCGTGAGCACGTGGGCCGTGTGTCCAAGCTCGGTCAGCCGCTTCAGCACCGGGTCGGCGGCAGCACCGTCGAGCCGCTCCAGTTGTCGGGCCAGGTTGTCCTGTTTAGCCTCGATCTCGGCAAGGCCACGGTCGTAGCTCGACATGTCCTCGACCACCGCCGCCTCGATTGCTGGACGGCTGCGCCTTGCCTCGTGCAGCAGCACGCCGGGGTCGCCTAGCCACGACTCGACGTTGCCCCACACGAAGCGGTCCAGCTTCGTCGCCTCGACCGACCAGCCCCGGCACACAGACTCCGGGTCACGGTAGGCCGTCTGGCACTTGTAGACGAGCTTGCCCCGTCGCCGGTTGACGCTCATCCGGTGGCCGCAGAAGCGACAGAACACGAAACCCGCACGCAGCAGCGTGTCCTCGGCCTGGTCGTAGGGTCGGCTCGCCTCGACGCGGTTGCGCTCCAGCCGCTCGTTGGCCCGCCGCCACGTCTCCTCGTCCACCAGCGCCGGGACGACGCCGGGAATCTCCGTCCACTCGGACTCGGGCCGGATGCGCTCGCGCTTGCGTCCGGTTCGCTCGTCCTTCCACTTGTGGTGCCGGTTCGCGTAGAAGCGCCCCCGGTAGGCCGGGTTGGCCAGCATGCGGCTGACCTGCCGGGCGTGCCAGCGGCTGCCCTTGGCGGTCGGCACGCCGTCCGCGTTCAAGCCGTCCGCGATGCCCTTCAGGCTGCTGCCCTCGACGCACTCGCGGTAGACGCGCCGCACGACCGGACTCTCGGTCGGCTCCTCGACGTAGCGGTTCTTTTGGCTCTTGGCCGGGTCGTCGTAGCGGTAGCCGTAGAGCCGGTGGCCACCGACCTGCAGCCGTCCTTTCCCGACGCGGTTTTTACGACCGGACGCCATGCGGGCCTGAATCCGCACGCGCTCGTGCTGCGCGAACAAGTCCTCGAAGGAACCCATCAGCCGGTCCTGAAAGGAGTCGGTGCGCGGGTTGGTTACGGACTCGACCGCCACGCCGTCGCGCTTCAGCTGTACCCGTAGGAAGGCTTGGTGGTCGGGTTCCCGCGACAACCGGTCGGTATGGTGGACGATGACGACACTGAACTTGCCCGCCGCCGCGTCGGCCAGCACCTCCTGAAGCTGTGGCCGGTGCCACAGGTCCGCGCCCGAGTGAACATCGGTGTAGACGGAGGTTAGCTCGTAGCCGCGCTCGGCTGCGTGTGCCCGGCAGTCGTCCTCCTGCACATCGAGGCTGGAGCCGTCCTCCTGTCCAGACGTACTGATTCGAAGATATATCCCGGCCCTGATCGGTTCGCTCACGATGCCGCCGCCTCCCTCATCTTCTCGCTGGTGTCGTCCGCCAAGCCGTCCATGGCCGCGTAGATTCCGAACACCATATCCTCGCCGTCGAGCCACTCAAGCCCGGCGTCGATGTCGCTAAGGACGATGCCTTTGATTTGTCGTGTTTGCATGGTTCTGCTCCTTGGCTCGGGGAGGACGCTCGGCCCTCCCCCGCCGCGTGTGTCTGTCTAGCTGGCCGCCGCTGCAACAGGCTGCTCGTCCCGTCGTCGGGTTCGACCACGGCTGACCTTGGGCTGCGCCGGTGTCGGTTCGGCCTCCTCGTCGGCTTCGGCGCTGGCCTTCTCGGCCTTCTCGGCCTTGGCGGTTTCCCGCTCGGCTCGCTTGGCGGCTCTGGCGGCTTCGCGGTCGGCCTTCATCGCGACTTTGGTTTCGGTCTTCTCCCGGCGCTCCGCTAGCTCGCTGGCCGAGTACCAGCCGCGCTTCACTAGCTCGTCGCTCGCCGCATCGTCGCCACCGTCGAACGCCCTGAGCGCCGCCGAGCGGAGCTTCATATCGTGCCCTTGGGCGAATCGCTTGTTGACGACCACTCCACAGCCGCACTCGCAGCGCTTCAGGTCGGTCGCTTCCTTGACGGTCTTGGTGTTGCGCTTGCTCATGTGTTTGCCTCCTTAGGCTTGTCGAGGGAAGGCCCGTTGCCTCCTCAACTCTACATAAATTAAACCACACGATTACCATTCGTGTCAATCTATGTCAAGTACACCCCTGAGTTAGTCGTGCAAGGCTTCGCAGGAGCAGGGGGCGGAGTCCGAGCCGTCCAGTTCACCCCCCGGTCGAGCGTCCTCGACCCCTAGCGATTCACAAGGGGTCGTGTTCGCGAACTGCACCTCTACTCCCCCTCCCGCAGCGTGTAGACCGCGAGGATGGTCTCGCCGGGCCGGTACCAGCTCGCGTCGGACAGGTGCAGGTCGAAGCCGTTGTCCTCCGCCCACCGCAGCGCCGCGCCGCGTCCGTGGTCGTCGGTGACGGTGTGGTAGTCGAGGGATATCTTGGTCCGCACCGTCTCCCGGCGCTCGACCGGCTCGTCGAGCCAACCGGCGTAGGGCTGGCTCACGAAGGCCACCGGACGACCGTTGACCGACCACAGGGAGGCGTGGTCCGCGTCGGGCGGCAGGCACTCGTGCCGCAGGCCCATCGAAGGGTTGCGCAGGCAATGGTAGCGCTTGAGCCGGTCGATACAGACCCGCCCCTTCGCCTCCACCGGCTCCCCGCCGTACGCCTCGCGTAGCCGGTCGTGGAAGGCGGCGAGGTTGCGTTCTGCCTGTTGTTGCTTGTTGGTGGTGTTCTCTGTTGTCGCTGTCACTGTTCTGTCTCCTTGCCTCTTCCTTGAATCGTCGTGCCGTCCGGTCGTCGGGGGGCCGGGGCCGGTCGTCACGTGTCGGGACACTACCGCCCCGGCCCTCGGGGACTATGCGCCGTTACCTCGTGCTGCTCTCGATTGATTCCGCGATCCCGTTGAGGCCGTCGCGGACCTGCATCGACAGACCTTCGATGGCCCCTATGTCCGTTGCCGCCGAGCCGTTGCCGAGACGCTGCGTCGCGTCGGCAAGCCGGTTGACCGCCCCGGCTACAGCGAGTAGTCCGTCAGCCACGTTAGCGGCGTCACCCCTGTCGTCCGTAGTGGTGAAGGCTGCTCGTAGTGCGTCGGCCATCTGGTTCTCGTTCTCGGTAGTCATCGTTCTGTCTCCTGTTCCGTTCGAAGGGAACCGGCCCTTGACCAGTACCGCCCGTGTCTCTGTGGGGACTGCGGGTACTTACGGGTACTGCCGCGTCCTCATATGTGTTGCGGGTACTTGCGGGTACTCCGGGGTGTGACAACACGGCACACCCCCCCCTCTCGGCGGCTGCCCGGAAGAGCGTCGTGCGTCGTCGGGTAGTACCCGCATACCCGCAGTACCCGCACGGCCTCTTCGGCCCGTAACGACGGGCTTCCCGGCCCGCGAGACGCCTCTGGAGCCTCCAAGAGTACCCGCACGGGAGGCCGCCTCGCGGGTACTCTCGGGTAGTTATGGGTACCTGTGGGTACCTGCGGGTACTCGCGGGTACTGCCATCACCCGGCGCTCCCCCTGTTGCCGTCGAAGGCCGGTGGACGGTCGCCGGTCGGCCTCTCCGGCGGCGTCCAATCCGCCCCCGAGCGCGACACCAGCACGTAGGTGTTGCTCTTGGCGCGTTGCCTCGGGCCGAGCTTAATCACGTAGTCGCCGTAGATGTTGCCGACCTGCTTCCCGAGCAGGTAGCCGAGCTTCTGCTTCTGGTGCTCTGGGTTCAGCAGTGGTAGGTCGATTCCCGCTTCCTGCGCTTTGTGGAGCAGTTCCCCCGCCGCCACGGGCTGCGGTCCGAACGCGTCCCACCAGCCCTCGGTGAACGACTCCCAGGCCACGCCTTGACCGTGTGCTTCCGAGCGAAACTCCTCGACGTTGTCGAGGAAGCCGGGCACGCCCACCGTGTCCAGGATGCCGCCCATCACGCCCGCCCAATCGTCGTAGGAACCCATGGTGTCGTTGCCGAGCGGTTTACCCCGCGCCACCCACGCCCGCACGAGCGTCAGACACGCGCCGACGAGCCGTCCCCGGTTCTGTCGAACCCACTGCGGGAGGTTCGGGTGGAGGAAGTCGCTCCGCTTGTCCGGGTGCTGCTCCCGCGACACGAGACGGATGCGCACGGTCCTGCGGGTCAGTTCGCCCGACAATGCCGGGTTGTTTCCCGTACCGATCCACACGGAGCGGACCCGGATACGAGCGTTCTCCGAGACGCCGAGCTTGCGGTCCTCGTAGTTGACCGCCGTGAGCGCCGCCGCCAGCGAGGACGAGTCCACCATGCCGTCGATGTTGTCGAACAGGATGAACCCGCTGCTGCCCATGAGTGCCGCGAGGATCGCCTTGCGGACCTCCTCCTCGGTCCCGCTCAAGGGGTGCCCGGACGCGCCCTCGCCGCCCTCGAAGATCATGGTCAGCGCCTGCGCCAGCAAGCCCTTGCCCGTCCCCCACTTGGACGCCCCTACCATGTGCCACGGCGTCGGCCCGTCGATGAGGTCACGGGCGAACGGAAGCAACGCCAGCGCGACGGCGTGCGCCCGGTCCGCCTGCTCCACCAAGGGGAAGTCCTGCAGCAGCTCCAGCAGTAGGGACCGCGCCTCCGCAATGTTCCCGTCGGTCGGCGCGTCCGGCACTTCCGAAAGCTCCAGCCCGTGCGCCGGTTGGTAGTAGACCCGCGCCGCCGGGTGGTAGCCGGGCGCGGTTTGCAGCGTGCCGTCCGGCGCGAACACCGGCACCGACACGATGCGATTCAGCACCGGCACCGGCGGGTTTGGATTCGCCATCATGTCCTGCACCACGCCCTGTGGCGGGTCAATCGGACGGGCTTTGCCCTTGTCATCCTGCTTGGTGAAACACACGACTTCCGACAGCTGGTACTTGAAGCCGTTGTAGTCCAGCTCCTCCGCCGTCACCTCGTCGCTGTCGTCGTGCGGCCTCGTGCGCAGGAACCGCTTCGAGCGCCGGAACAGTACCGGCGGCTCGTTGGCGTCCTCGACCACCGGCCACGTGCGCTTGGCGGTGCTGTGCGACGTACCGAAGACGGACACCTGCGGTCGCGGGTCGTCGAGGTCAACGTCGGCCACGCCGAGCCACCGCAGCACGGCGTCCAGATGGCGCTGTACGGTTCTGCCGCCGAGCATGTCCGCGAAGGTCGGCCAGCCGGAAACCCTCGGGTCGCCCTCCTGAAGCTTGCGCGACGTGTCGCCCACGATGGCCGCAATCTCCCGCTCGATGTCGCGGTTGTCCTTGTTCGGATCGGTACCGGTCGGGTCGAGGCACAGGTAGCCGAGCAGCCACTCCACCTCATCCTCCACGACTCCGGCCCGCAGCAGCCCACCGGCCAGCGGCAACGCCAGGTTGTGACGGCCACTGCCCGGCCAGAGGTCCGCGATGACCTGATAGGCGGCAATCCGGGAGCAAGCCTCGACCAGCTCCTGCGCGTCCTGCTCGGCGGGTTCTGCGTACTGCTCCCACGCCCGGTACTCGCCGCTCGGGTGGCTGCTCGGCGGAGCGATGGCTTGCTCGCCGTCGCCTAGCAGTTCGAGAATCTTGCCCCTGCCCTTGTCGGGGTGAGGGAAGTCGCGCTTGCGCCGCTCCTCCGCGACGACATAGAAGCGGTGGCTCGCCGGTTTGCCCGGCCTGCCGTCAACCAGCGCGGTCGTCGGCAGGAGGTAGTCCGCGATTGCCTGTTCGACGTTGTCGAGGTCCACAGCCACCAGCCCGCCCGACATTTGGCCGAGCACGAGGCCGATGCTGTCGCCCGCCGCGTTTCGTTCAGGGTCTGGCTCGTGGAAGAGCGTGTCGATTTCCTCCCCGGTCAGCTTGCGCTTCTCCCACCCTTTCAGCCGTGGCCGCTTGGTGGAGGGGATGCACGGCGTCGGCGCGTAACCGCGCTTGGCGTAGCGCTTCGCCGCCGCCCGGATTTCGCCTGTCCTGAACGGACCACGACCTTGGTAGGCGTCACCGTCCGGTGAGTTCTCGGGATTGTCAGGCGCTCCGTCGTGTGGTAGACTGGTAGACATAAGAGCTAGCCGCGTCTCCGCGCCGCTCTTCTCCTTGTGGTGTTGCCCTGGTCGTCCAGCCGGGGCTTCACTTTGCCTGGTCATCGCTCGCCTCCTTCGTGTTGCGCCACCGCCGCCGCCATGTCGCGCTCGATACGCTCGCGCATGCGCTCCACGGCGGCTACCAGCACGTAGTTCTTGTCCCCGATCTTCACGGCGGGTAGCTCCCCGCGCTCGATCATGCCGCGCACGGTGAACGCCGACAGGCCGAGCCGCTCCCCGGCCTCTCTCGGGATGAGGCATCGCTGCCCCGCGATTTCCTTTACGGCCACTGCGGGCCTCCTCTCTGGTGAGGGTCCGGAGCCGGGCTGTTTTCCAGGAACGGAAAAGGCCGCAGCCCCCAACCCATCGGTCGGTTGCTGCGGCCTCTCGCGGTGCGATTCGAGCAGAGGTGACGCTGTCGCTTGTTCGGCAGGACTCCCGCCCTGTTCGGGCTGCACTGTCTTCCACCGGCGACACTGTGTTGTGCGGGCAGGCTGGCTGTCCCGATTACGTCAAGTAAACCACGCCCGCCGCCCCGCCGCAAGATGTCGGAACGAGCGAACGCCGCGTACGTCCGCGACGAACAGATTGCGTCACCCCGCCCCGGCGTGTTCCCCTTTTCCGTAGCACCGCCGTGTCCTTGGGTGCGGTGGGGTCAAGCCTACGGTCGGTTATCCGGCCCCGGTAAGGCGGTTCGCGTCTAGGCCGGGTCGCCTGCCTTCCGGATTCACGTACGACAGGAGCAAACCATGACCGAGCGAACCCCGAGCCAGCGGCAACTCGACCGCGCAAATGCCGAGCGCCAGCGCCAGCGCGATGAGCATCAACGCTACGCCGCCAAGGTGAACGCCGAACGCGAACGCGACAACGCCGCCAAGCGCCGTGAGCGCGAGGACGCCGAGCGCGAGCGCATCACCGCCCGGCTCCGTCGCCGCTTCCTCGTGACGGGAGGCAGCGAAGCCGAGTTCGAATCGCGTAAAGCCGAGCTGACCGCAAATGAGATGCAGCGCCGCTCCGACGACGCCCTCGCCGCACAGGACGCCCGGTTGCGCCGGAAGGCCGCGAGAGCACTGTAGCGAGCGCCGGGGGCCCCCCGATGCCACCGGCGCTCTCGCATTCAAGGGACGGCGAAGGAGGTACCAAGGAGGTACGTCCGGGCTAGGCGTCCCCTAGCGCCCAGCCCGGTCCTCCGCCCGGTCGAGTTGGACGAAGTACCGCTCGGCGGCAGGCCGCCTGCGACATGGTGCGCTCCGCGATCAGGTCCGCAATCCGGTGTAAGCGCACCGGTCCGGTAGCTGGCGGATCGGCCATGTCGCAGGCGGCCTGCCGCCGAATCTCGGCCACGAGGCAACCGTCGAGCCGCTCATCCTCGGCAGCGAGTCGATTCAGCGCTCGGTTCCCCATCGCGCCGCTGATCGGGAACATCACCTCGATGTCGTCTCCGTCGCCGGGAATGGCCACGAACCGCACGCCCTCGAAATCCGGACTGTGATACCGGTCCGCCTCCACGAGCGGCTCGGACTCTTCCCCGTTCGGCTGCCATTCCGGAAGCTCCAGCGCCCTAACCCATGCCGGTATCGACTCCGCGATGGTGCGTCTAACCTGCTCCACCGACACCTCGACCTCGTCCGCCAGCCCGGATAGCAACTCCCCGGCCCGGTTGATCGCCTCCAAACGCTCCGCGTGAAAACCATCATCGACGTGATGGCTACCGAGCGCCTTCAGGTTGCCCGCGATGTCCCCGAGTTCGTGCCCTAAGCTGAACCCACCCCAACAGGAGTGCCGAAGCCAGGGCTGCGCCTCCATGACCTCCTCTATCGCTACCGCCGCCTCACTCAACACCGCTGCCAACTCGCCGGTTCGACCGGCCACCATTTCCTGTGCCACGTCGGCACTCGCCTTCCTAGGGGCGTCTCGCCCCGGTGCGCCGTGCCGTGAACACGAAAAGGGCCACGGTCACAGCTATCGCTGTGAAACCATGACCACCCGCGTCCTCTGATGCAGTCACTTGATGCGAGATTTCAGCTACTCGGAGCCTTACGACGAACGCTTTCGCGTTGAGTTCCGCCGCCCGCCATTTTTCACTGATGCCTTTATAGACGATGGCCGGGGATTAATCAAGGCGCGTCGGGTGCCCAGGTTCGAACGCCGGGGTCGGTGCGTTCCCTAGCTCATCCGCTGCAGGGTCAGTATGGCGTTCACTCGCAGGAACATCCATTGAGCTAACGGCAGCCCAATAACGGTGACGGCCAGCACCCAAGCCAGCACAACCCAGATGGCGGAAAACCACCAGCCGATCAGCAGGAAGTACAGCGCCCGCACGATCCACGGTAGCTGGTTTCGGGCCGCCACCGGGATAGCTCCGATGTTCACGACCATGTTCTGCTGGTTGGTGTTCACATTGCCTGGCTGCTGCTGCATCGCCTGTCGTCCTCCCCGGTGAATCTTCCGATAACAAGAAGCTGTGACAAGCAACGACCCATCGTGAGTAGCCCCTTCGAGGAACCTGCGGCTCCCCGCTCCTCGGGACCGTCGTTCACCTCAACGTGCCTTGTACCTGTCACACCGGCATTCTACCACTGGTTGCGGGTCACACGCCGGGACACAGCACGACCGGGCCGGTGGCCCGGTCAGCGTGGCGACGAGCAGCGCGGTCTAGGCCGCGTCGAGCGCGGACTCGTCGGCCTCGATGCGCAGCAGCGGGATGGTCCTGGCCCTGACAGTCTTCGACAGCACGGTTCGCAAGCCGCCCTTTTCCATCTGGTAGATTGCCTCAGCCGAGGTGCCGCCGGGCGACGTGACCATGTTGCGGAGCTCCGCCATGTGCTTGCCCGAGCTCCGCGCGAAGGCGACGGACCCT